>ERZ772968.783-NODE-783-length-15633-cov-14.840095_pt1 | contig 15633 bp, 17 predicted proteins | sample MGYA00580674_ERZ772968 | MGnify/ENA primary metagenome ERZ772968 (study PRJEB29015, sample SAMEA2737940) | human oral metagenome | biome: human oral; feature: human-associated habitat; material: dental | place: China | collected 2138 ...
TGGGGCAGGAAACCACCCATTGGGGCAGGTTAATAACCTGCCCCAATGCACCGTTACCTGCCCCAATGCGGTTCCGCGCCCGGCGTGTTCCCGTCAATGGAGGCCAGCGCCGAGCAGGAACGACCTCGCGCCCCGCGCGCTGCCACATTGCGCACCGGCACCGCTCCCCCGCGCATCCGGACGCCGCGCGCTCAGCGCTGGTCGCCGCGCCGAGCACGCCAGTCTGGTGCCGCATGAGCCGTCGGGCCCTACTGGCCAACACATTGGTGCTCCTCTCAAGACCAAGCGCTCGCGCGCTTCCCTGGCCGCTTCAGGCAAAACGGCGGAATACCGGGACGATGTACAATCCGAGCACGCGCCGCGTCAAGCGCCCGAGCAACAGAACCGGGGAACAGAATGGACTTCATCGAAACACTGTCTGAAAGCGGTTGGGCGCGATCGCCATCGATTCGCGGCGCCCTCGTCGAGCGCGGACTCCCCATTCCGGACCGCGACTACCTCTCCACCGCATTCGACGAGTCGGTGTGGCAGGACGCCCGCGCTTCCTGCGGGCGGCTCAGCGAGCACTTCGCCAAGGCGCGTTATTCCGGCAGCGCCGTCTACGGACCGCTTCTCGTGCCGAATCCAGAGCGGTTCGACGTCCGCGCAGCGCTGCCCACCCACGTGCGCGAAAGCCAGCACGAGATCACGAAGCCGGATTTCGTTGACGAGCATTTGCCCCATGGGGCCGACCACGCCTGCCCGGAATCGGACTGGACGTTGTTCGCCGCACTCGTCTCTGAAGCGGGTATCGCCATGGGCAGCTACAACGAGGTCACGGCGGCGCCTTCCGGCGTCTACTCGGTCGGCGGTTGCGACACCCGCCTCCTGATGACGCGCCAGCTATGGTGCTCTTTAGTCTTGCAGAACCCTCTGCCGCCCGATTCAGAACTGCGCTCCCGCTGGACGTTCTGCCTGTTCGCCGGAGAAGAGACGGTCGATGAGCGCGTCGTGTCGGGGACCGTTCTCCACGGCCAGGTGCGCCAGCGGCTCGGAAAGGCGACCCGCGGCAGCGCCCCGGCGCGAGTCCGGCCAGCCCTCCGCATCGGCTGCTCCTCACGCTAGCGGGCGCTGGCGGCGGCGCGCCCAGCGGCCCGGGTGCCGCACGGACCGAACCGGCCCCTCGTGGGGGCGGGGTGGCCGCCCGTTTACGGGAGCGCCCGGTCGCCCCGGCGCCCCTCGCAGGGACCGCGGTCCTGGCCGACGGGCTCCGCCGTGGCCGGCTCAGCCCGCCTTCTCGTAGCGGGTGGGGATCGCGGTCTCGCCCTCGGAGAGCCTCCACGCCTGGTAGGGCAGCTCGTTGCGCGAGCGGATGTGGCGCTCCTGGGCGCGCGCGAGCGCCTCGCTCCCCCACATGCGCGGATCGATCCTGCCGTCGACTACCAAGGGGATCTGGAGCGGTCGGGCGCCCCGCGCCTGGAGCGCCTCAGCGGCCTCGTCGAGGGGGACGCCGACCAGCAGGAGCTCTTCCGCGGCGTACCCCTCCTCGCCGATGACGCGCCCGGCCACCTTCATGCCCCCGACCGTGGACTTCGACTCGGACTTCTTGGCGACGGGCACCATGCCGCCGCCCGAGTCCTCGCGCGCGACCACCTTGTACACGAGCGCGGCCGTGGGCACGCCCGAGCCCGTCACCAGCCGGGTCCCCACCCCGTAGGAGTCCACAGGGGCGGCGCCCAGTGCCGCGATCGCGTACTCGTCCAGGTCCGAGGTCACCGTGATCCTCGTGGACGTCGCCCCCATCGCGTCGAGCTGGCCGCGCACTTTGAACGCCTGCGCCACCAGGTCGCCCGAGTCCAGGCGCACCGCGCCGAGCTCGCCGCCCGCCGCGCGGGCCGCCTCGACCGCGTTGACGACGCCCTGCGCGACGTCGTAGGTGTCGACGAGCAGCGTGGTGCCCGGGCCGAGGTTGGCGACCTGGGAGTCGAAGGCCGCGCGCTCGTCGTCGTGCAGCAGTGTGAAGGCGTGCGCGGCGGTCCCGATCGCGCGGATCCCGTAGCGCTTGGCGGCCTCGAGGTCGGAGGTCCCCTGGAACCCGCCGATGACGGCGGCGCGGGCCGCTGAAACGGCGGCGCGCTCGTGGGCGCGCCGCGCCCCCATGTCCATGCAGGGCCGCCCGTGGGCGGCGATCGTCATGCGCGAGGCCGCCGAGGCGACGGCGCAATCGTGGTTGAGGATCGACAGGAGGAGGGTCTCCAGCAGGGTGCACTCCGCGAAAGTGCCCTGGACGGTGAGCAGGGGCGAGCCCGGGAAGTAGCACTCGCCCTCGGCGTAGCCCCAGATCGTTCCGGAGAAGCGGAAGTCCGCCAGGTAGTCCAGCGCGCGCTCGGAGACGATCCCGTTGTCGCGCATCCACTCGATCTGCTCGGAGTCGAAGGTGAAGCGCTCGAGCGCCTCGAGGATGCGGCCGGTGCCCGCCACGACGCCGAACCTCCGCGTCGCGGGGAGCCTGCGCCCGAAGACCTCGAACACGCACCGCCGCTGGGCCGTGCCGTCGTGGAGCGCCGCGTCGAGCATGGTGAGCTCGTACATATCTGTGAGGAAAGAGGATGACGGTGAGGCTGCCATGTGACGAGGATACCGTGTTCGGCTGGTCACGAGTGGGGTGAAAACAGTATTCAAGACGCGCTGGGGACAATAGGCTTGGGACATGGCCACCACCGCTCCCCGCACAGACGCGCGCCCGCGGGCGCGCGCCGAGGCGTGGGCGCGCTCCTACGAGATCCCCGTGTGGCAGGCGGTCGTCTGGGACGACCCCGTCAACCTCATGGGGTACGTGACGGCGGTCCTCCAGCGCCACTTCGGCTACTCCCGCGCCAGGGCGCACGAGCTCATGATGCGCGTCCACACGACGGGCAGGGCCGTCGTCAACTCCGGACCGCGCGAGCGGATCGAGGCGGACGTGGTCGCACTGCACACGTACGGCCTGCGCGCCACGATGGAGCCCGCGCCAGCGGGCGCCCACGCGCGCTGAGGGCACTGGGATGGGCCCCTTCGCACGCGACGGCGCGTACTACTCGGCGCGCATCGACCGGCGCTCGCTCCTGCTGCTGCGCCAACTCGTCTCCGAGATCCTCGTGGTCCTCGACGATCCCAGCGACGCCGAGGAGATGTCGATCATGGTGTCGGCGTCGACCGGTCCGGAGGTCAAGCGCGACGCCCCCGTCGAGCGCTCGCTGGAGTTCCTGCTGCCGCCGATGAGCGCGGACGCGCAGACCGCCCAGTCGTTGCGCGCCCTGACCGAGGACATCGTGCGTTCGGACAAGTCCCGCCGCCTGCGCGCCTTCTGGCGGATCCTCGACGGGGCCGCGCCCGTGGCCGCCCGCGAGCGCCCCTGGGCCGCGGACTCCGACGAGGTGGACCTGCGCGTCAGGGCGGCCGACGCGTGGCAGTGCCTGGGAGCCCTCAACGACATCCGCCTGGGACTGGCGGGCGAGCTGGGGATGGAGACCGCTTCGGACGCGGAGGCGGTGGAGGCCCTGGCCATGAGCGAGCCCACGGGCGAGCACACGCAAAGCGTCGCCATAATCTATATGCTCGTTACCTGGTGGCAGGATTCACTCCTGACGGCCATGCAAGAGCACCACGAGGACTGAGGGTCACATACATGGACAACGCCCCGATCGGCATCTTCGACTCGGGCCTGGGGGGCCTGACCGTCGCGCGCGCGGTCATCGACAAACTCCCGGACGAAGAGGTCGTGTACCTGGGCGACACCCGTCACACGCCCTACGGCCCCCGGCCGGTCGCGCAGGTGCGCACCTACACCCTCGCATGCCTCGACCAGTTGGCCTCCATGGGCGTCAAAGCGCTCATCATCGCCTGCAACACCGCGACGGCCGCCGCGTTGGCGGACGCCCGCGAGCGCTACTGGGTGGACGCGGGCATCCCGGTCGTCGAGGTCATCACACCCGCCGCGCGCCAAGCCGTGACGGCGACCAGGAACGGGCGCATCGGCGTGATCGGGACCCGGGCGACGATCCAGTCCGAGGCGTACTCCCATGTCCTGGCCGCGGTCCCCGGCTTGAGCCTCACCCAGCGCGAGTGCCCGCGTTTCGTGGAGTTCGTCGAGGCGGGGATCACCACCGGCGCGGAGCTCGAGGCCGTGGCCACGCAGTACCTGGCCCCCCTCAAGGAGGCGGGCGTGGACACCCTGGTCCTCGGCTGCACGCACTACCCCCTGCTCACGGGCGTGATAGGGCGCGTCATGGGAGAGGAGGTCGCCCTGGTGACCTCCTCCGAGGCGACTGCGAACTTGACCTACAACGAACTCGTCGACCGGGATCTGCTCCACGAGCCCCGGGGCGGCGCATCGCCGCGCCACCAGTTCTACTCGACCGGCGGGAGCGGGGACTTCGGGCGCCTCGCGCGGCGTTTCCTGGGCCCGGAGGTGTCATCAGTCCGCACGATGGACGTCGAGGGCGGAGCACTATGAGGCTCACGGTCGTCGGTGCGACAGGGTCGATGTCGGGTCCGGGCTCCCCGGCCTCGTGCTACTTGGTCCAGGCGGAGGGGCAGTGCCCCGTCTCCGGCCTGCTCAGGACCTTCTCCGTGCTCCTCGATCTGGGGCCGGGGTCCTTCGGCGCCCTGTGGCGGCACATGGACCCGTGCGGCATCGACGCCCTGTTCCTGTCCCACTGCCATGCGGACCACATGGGCGACATCATCTCCTTGCAGGTGCACCGCAAGTGGGGGCCGGCCAGGGATCTGGCGCCCCTGCTGCTGCTGGGGCCCGACGGCACCCTGGGCCGCGTGCGCCAGATCGAGGGCGCGGTGGGGCTGGAGGACTACTCCGGCGAGTTCGCCTTCGCCAGGGTCGATTCCGCGACCGTGGTCCGCGTGGGGCCTCTGCTGCTGCGCGCTTTCCCCGGCCAGCACTCCATCGAGTCGTACGGCGTCCGCGTGGAGGGGCCCAGCGAGGCCGACCCCGCCCGGACGGCCTCCCTGTTCTACACGGGGGACACCGACGAGTGCCCCTCCATCGTCAAGGGCGCGCGGGGCGTCGACCTGCTGCTGTCCGAAGTCGGTTTCACGGCCGCCGACCAGGTGCGCGGCATCCACATGGACGGCCTGCGCGCCGGGCGGGTGGCCGCCGAGGCGGGAGCGGGCGCCCTGGTCGCGACGCACATCCAGCCGTGGACCAGCCACGAACTGGTGCGCGCCGAGTTGGCGCGCACCTGGGACGGGCCCCTGAGCTTCGCCCGCGGGGGCGCCGTCTACGAGCTGTAGGGCGCGCCCTACTCGGTGAGGGTGGAGTCGTGGTGGCGCGTCCACTCCAACAGGTGCGCCGCGACGCGGGCGGCCGCCCCCGCCTCGTCCCACCCGTGGTTCTTGCGGCGCAGGAGGATCTGGCGCGTGCCCAGGGTCGGCAGTGGCGTGACGCGCATCCCCTCGAAGTTCGCCCCCGACAGGGCCATCGCGGGCAGGACGGTGGAGCCCACCCTTGCCCGCACGAGAGCGCGGGCGACGTCGTAGGTCGTGTACGTGTGCGGGGCCCAGTGCGTCGCGGGCAGTGCTTTCGTGATGCGGCGCATGACGTGGTCGCCCGTGGACCCGGGGGTGGTGCGCAGCCACGTGAGCTCGCCCAGGTCCGCGATGGAGCCGATGGCGGGAGCCGAATCGGGGGTGACCAGCACCCACGGCTCGTCGATGAAGGGGATGTCCGTGTAGCCGCGAGGCGCGATCCCGGGCTCCTCGTCGCGCTCGATCACCAGCAGGTCGAAGGCCCCTGTGCGCAGGCGCGCCATCCCGGGCTGCTCGTCGGTCTCCTCGATGCGCAGATCCACGCCCGGCAGGTTCCCGTCGAGGGTGGCCAGCGCCGGGATCAGCGTGGAGCGGATCACCGTGAGGAACGCCCCGATAGTGGCGGTCCCCGTCACCTGGCCGGTCAGGGGCCGCAGCGCCTTGAGCGTCTCGGCGATCTCGGTGCTGATGCGCTCCCCGCTGTCGGCCACGATCCGGCCCGCAGGGGTGAGGACCGCGCCCGCAGTCGTGCGCTCGACCAGTTTGAGGCCGACCTCGTCCTCGAGTTTCTGGATCTGCTGGGAAACGGCCGAGGGGGAGACCATGAGGATGTCGGCGGCGGCGACGATGCCCCCCTCGCGCCCGACGGCCATGAGGAAGGGGAGCCTGCGGGGGTCGATGTCCATATCCGTCCTTCTTTAAGTGATCCTTCATGATAACTATAGAACTATTCAATTGCGCTTGAGGGGTTAACGGGGCACCATTGTCGCCATGACAATCCCCTCTTTCGCGATCACACTTCTCGGCTGGCTCGGCGCCGCCGCTTCGATAGCGGCCTACTACCTGGTGTCCTCCAAGCGCTTCGCCCCCGACTCGTTGCGCTACCACTCACTCAACGTCACCTCGTGCGTGCTGCTCGCCACCGCGTGCGCCTCAACGGGGGCCTGGCCGTCGTTCCTGACGAACACGATCTTCATCGCCGTTGGCGCGCACATGATCTGGCGCGTGCGCGGCCGCCTCAAGAGCCGCGCCCTGCGGATCGCGCGGGCGTGCAGCCCGAGGCGGGCGCTGCGGGCCCTCCGCCCCGCACGGGCGCACTGACCGGGACGGGGCAGGCGAGCCGACCCACTGGGATGGGGGGCGCGGGGCGCGGGCAATGCCCCGCGCCCCGCGGGTTCGCAATCGGGAGCCCCATGCCCCCGCACCCGCCGAGTCCGGCCGACCCGCGCAGCGGCCGAAGAACGGCGCGCGCCCCGCCGGTTCCCCTCCAACGGTTGTTCATCGAATCGTCAAGATTCAGTCAGTGAGCGGAGCTTGAACACACGTGAAGGAAGTGTCGATTGATCAGCGGGGAAACCAATGCCACTATTGTTGTGTCAGACGACTGACTGATCGTGCGGAACTCGACGAGGAGTAGACCATGTTCCACCGCATCCCCGAGTTGTTCTCCACTTTCCTCCGGCGGCACCGTTGGCGCCGCCAACAACGCAACGACCTGCAGTTCTGCCTGGACCGGCCGATCTTCGGCGCACTCACCGCCAGGTGAGGGACGGCAGCCCCCTGCACGCGACGAGGACCGCCCCCGGCCACCGGGGGCGGTCCTGTGCTCCCCCGCCCTTCGTGGCACGCGCCGCTCCCCGTGCGGTCCCGCCGCACTCTGCGCGCATCCCTTCCGGCGAGGACGGCAGCCGCTGGCACAATGGGGGCAGTGCCCGGCCCACCCCACCGCTGGAGGAGGAAGAATGCCCGTAGCCACAGTCTCCGCGACTTTCGACGCCCCCGTGGAACGGGTCTGGGGCCTCGTGACCGGAATGGACCCGTCGTGGCGCTCCGACCTGTCGTCGATCGAAGTGGTCGACGGCCTCCGTTTCATCGAGGAGACCACCGAGGGCTACCGGACTTCGTTCACCACGACCGCGCGCGTTGAGAACGAGCGCTGGGAGTTCGACATGGTCAACCGCCATATCGAGGGCCATTGGACGGGCGTGTTCAAGCAGGAGGGCTCCGGCACCGCCGTGGTCTTCACCGAGGACGTCCGCGGCCGCCGCCTGTTCGTGCGGCCCTTCGTGCGGGGGTACCTGCGCCACCAGCAGGCCACCTACATCGAGGATCTCGGCCGCGCGCTGGCCGCGCAGGAGTGAGCGGCGCGCGCTGCCGGCGGGCGCCCGCCCCGGAGCCGACCAGGGAGGCCCAGGACCGCCCGCCTACTGCGGCGCGCCCTCCACTGGACCGCCGCAACGCGGCCGGGGGAAGTACGGGACCACCCGCCTACTGCGGCGCGCCTTCGATGATGTCGAGGACCGTCCTGGCCTCGCGGGCCGTGTACTGCCCCGGGGCGCTCGCCCCCCCGACGGAGGCGAAGGTGGCGGCGCCCCCCAGGGCGGCCCCCGCGAACCTGGTCGGCCCGCCGAGGCGCCCCATCGCGATGGCGATGACCGGGCGGTCGTAGGCCTCGCGCGCCCACGCCCCCGCCGTCAGCACGCGGGCCACGTCCCCCCCGCTGCGGGGCGCGCACGCGATCTTCAGCACGTCCGCCCCCGCGTGGTTCATGGCCGCGAGGACCCCGGCCAGCTCCTCGTCGCCCGGAGTGCCCCCGAAGTCGTGGTGGGAGGCGATGACCCGGGCGCCCGCCCGCTGCGCCTCCCGGACCAGGTCAGGGGCGCCCTCGCGCCCGATCTCGACGTCGACGGCGTCGGCCATCCCGGCCAGCGAGGCGACGAGCGCGCAGTACTCCGAGTCGTCGAGGTGGGCTGCGCCCCCCTCCGAGGACGTGCGGACCGTCGCGATGAGGGGCAGGGCGCTCGCCCCGAGCAGCGCCCCGGCCGTCGCGGTGAGCTCGCCGACCAGGTCGGGGGCCGCCGCGAAGGAGCTGCCCGCCAGGGCGCGGACCATCGAGTCGGCGCGCCACTCCACGAGGTCGACGGGCTCGTCGCCCACGGCGGCGGCCTCGTCGAGCAGCCCGCCCCTGGAGCCGCTGGTGAGGGGCGCGATGACGCGGGTGCGCAGGCCCAGCTCGACCCGCCCGCGCGGCGGGCGTCCGATGTCCACGGTCCCGCGGGCGCGCGAGCGCGCTCCGCCTGTGCTCATTGCCGCCTCCTCCATCGCTCTTGCCACTAGTATCCGATCTCCGCCAAGTGGAGGCGTCCGCGTTCCGAATCCGTGAGGTAGGGGTGGTCGAGCCACCCGTCGGGCAGGTGCGGGGGCCTCTCCCCTCCTGCGCGCCCCCGCGGGCCGCGCGCCGCCTCGGGGAAGGGCTGGTCGGGGTCGAGGCCGGCGAGCAGGTCGTGCAGCTCCTGCAGCGTGGAGACCATGGACAGGGCGTGGCGCTGGGCGCCGCCGACCGCGAATCCGCGCAGGTACCAGCCCACGTGCTTGCGCATCTCCCGCATCGCGCGGGCCTCGTCCCCCTGGTCGGCGACCACCCACGCGGCGTGCCGCTCGATCACGGCGACCACCTCGGCCAGGGCGGGGCCGGGCGGGACGGGGGCGCCGTGGTAGGCGGCCACGATGTCCCGGAACAGCCAGGGCCGGCCCTGCGCGCCGCGCCCGACGCACACGCCGTCGCAGCCGGTCCGCTCCATCATCGCCATGGCGTCCCGCGCCTCGAAAACGTCCCCGTTGCCGAGGACGGGGATGGTGAGCGCCTCCTTGAGGCGCGCGATCTCGTCCCAGTGGGCGCGGCCCGCGTAGTGCTGGGCCTGGGTGCGCGCGTGGAGGGTGAGAGCCGAGGCTCCGAGGCGCTGGGCGGCGAGCGCCGCGTCCGTGGCCGTCTCGTGTGCGGAGTCGATACCGATGCGGATCTTGACGGTCACGGGGATCTGCCGCCCGGCGCGCTCCCCCGCCTTCTGGCAGGCGCGCACGACGGAACCGACGAGGTCGACGAAGAGATCCCTCTTCCACGGCAGTGCCGCTCCCCCGCCCTTGCGGGTGACTTTGGGCACCGGGCACCCGAAGTTCAGGTCGATGTGGTCGGCGAGGCCCCTTTCGACGAGGAGGCGCGCCGCCGCGCCCATGACGGCGGGGTCGACGCCGTACAGCTGGATGGAGCGCACCCGCTCGACGGGGTCGGGGCGCACCATGTCGAGCGTGCGCGCCCCTTCCTCGACCAGGGCGCGGCTGGTCACCATCTCGGTGACGTACAGGCCCGCGGGCGCGTCCACCCGCGGGACGGCCCGGCGCCCGGCACCCGCCCGGGCCAGGTTCGCAATGCCCTCGCGGCCGTCGGTCCCGGCCACCGCCTCGTCGCCACCGGTGCCCGGCCGCGCCGGATCGAGGGGGCGCAGCTCCTGCGGCAGCCCGGCCTCGCCGAAGAAGCGGCACAGGCGGCGGAAGGGCGCGTCGGTCACCCCCGCCATCGGGGCGAGGACGACCGGGGTCCACAGGCGCAGCGGCCCGATCCGCAGGGGGGCCGGGCCGTGCGCGCGGGGGGTGCCCCCCACCTCAGCAGCCGAGCCGCTCGACGAGGTAGGGCTTCACCTGGTCGAGGGGGATGCGCACCTGCTCCATCGAGTCCCGCTCGCGCACGGTGACCGCGTGGTCCTCGACCGAGTCGAAGTCGTAGGTGATGCAGAAGGGCGTGCCGATCTCGTCCTGGCGGCGGTAGCGCCGCCCCACGGCGCCCGCGTCGTCGTAGTCGACGTTCCACAGGCCTCGCAGCCCGTCGGCCAGCTCGGAGGCGGGGCCGGTCAGCTCGGGCTTGCGGGACAGGGGCAGCACAGCGGCCTTGACGGGCGCCAGGCGCGGGTCCAGTTTGAGGACGACGCGCTTGTCGACGCCGCCCTTGGCGTTGGGGGCCTCGTCCTCGTGGTACGCCTCGATGAGGAAGGCCATGAGGGAGCGGGTCAGGCCGGCGCTGGGCTCGATGACGTAGGGGGTCCACCGCTCCTTCGAGGCGGGGTCGAAGTAGTCGAGCTTGGCGCCCGAGGCCTGCGAGTGGACGGTGAGGTCGTAGTCGGTGCGGTTGGCGATGCCCTCGAGCTCGCCCCACTCGCCGCCCGCGAACCCGAAACGGTACTCGAGGTCGACGGTGCGCTTGGAGTAGTGGGAGAGCTTCTCCTTCGGGTGCTCGTACTCGCGCAGGTTCTCCGGATCGATGCCCAGGCCCACGTACCAGGCCTTGCGGTAGTCGATCCAGTACTGGTGCCACTCCTCGTCGGTGCCCGGCTCGCAGAAGAACTCCAGCTCCATCTGCTCGAACTCGCGGGTGCGGAAGATGAAGTTGCCCGGCGTGATCTCGTTGCGGAAGGACTTGCCCACCTGGCCGATGCCGAAGGGCGGCTTCTTGCGGGCCGCGCTCATGACGTTGGCGAAGTTGATGAAGATGCCCTGGGCGGTCTCGGGGCGCAGGTAGTGCAGGCCGGACTCGTCGTCGACCGGCCCCAGGTAGGTCTTGAGCAGGCCGGAGAACTCGCGCGGCTCGGTCCAGGAGCCCGGCTGGCCGGTGACGGGGTCGGGAACCATGTCGAGGGTGACGGCCTCGGGGTCGAGACCCTTGCGGGCGGCGTAGTCCTCGATGAGCTGATCGGCGCGGTAGCGCTTGTGGGTGTGCAGGGACTCCACAAGAGGGTCGGTGAAGGCGCCGACGTGTCCGGAGGCGACCCACACCTCACGCGGCAGGATGACAGAGGAGTCCAGTCCGACGACGTCGTCGCGCGAGCGGACCATGTACTGCCACCACTGGCGCTTGATGTTCTCCTTGAGCTCGACGCCCAGCGGCCCGTAGTCCCAGGCCGAGCGGGTTCCGCCGTAGATCTCGCCGCAGGGGAAGACGAACCCGCGACGCTTGGCGAGGTTGATGACGGCGTCAAGGCGTGAAGGGGTGGATGCCAATGGATGCTCCTTCAGGAGTGGTCGTGGTCCCGCCTGGTTGGTGGGGACGAGTGGGATCAGTCTAGGCGGACAGACGCCGGCGGTTGATGAGGGGCCCGTCGCACCGCGGCTGCGCACACTAGCACTCGGGCGGCCCTCCTGAGCGCTGTTCAAACCGGCTCTCAGCAGTACACACGCCGCATCCTCCGGAGTTTGACGGATGACTGTTGGAGTATGAGAATGATTCGCATGAGTGTTTCACGGGCTCGTTCCCACCATCTCCGTCGCATCGTGGCGCTCGGAGCCACCCTGATCCTGGCCGCCGGCATGAGCGCGTGCAGTGCCCTGAAGAGCGAGAGCTCGTCGAGCGCCTCAGCAGCGCACACGATCGCCCCGGGCAAGACCCTGACGGTCTCCACCTCCTTCTACCCGATCCAGTACCTGGCCGAGGCCATTGGCGGCAAGCTCGTCAAGGTCTCCTCCGTGACCCCGTCCAACGTCGAGCCGCACGACTTCGAGCTCTCCGGCAAGGTGACCGCCGAGCTGGGCAAGGCCGACCTCATCGCCTACGTCCCCGGCTTCCAGCCGTCCCTGGACAAGGCCGTCAAGGAGATCGGCTCCGGGCCCACCGTGGTGGACCTGAGCAAGCCGGCCAACCTCGTCCACCACGAGGGGGTTGAGGAGGAACACGAGCATGGCGAGGAGGCCGGCGACGGCGCCTCGGCCACAGCGAGTGCCGCCACCGCGCAGGCCAGCGAGGCGGAGCACGACGAGCACAAGGACGAGCATGGCCACGATGGGCACGGCCACGCCGAGGGCGGTGAGGGGCACGACGGCGACCTCGACCCGCACTTCTGGCTCGACCCGGACCGTATGATCAAGGTGGCCGAGACCCTTGAGGCCTCCTTCGCTCAGATCGACCCGGCCAACGCCAACGACTACAAGGCGGGCCTGGACAAGCTCAAGACGGCGCTGACCGGCCTGGACAACCAGTACAAGCAGGGCCTGTCCACCTGCCAGCACAAGACCTTCATCACCACCCACGCAGCCTTCGGCTACATGGCCGATCGCTACGGCCTGACCCAGGCCTCCATCTCCGGCATCGACCCCGATGCTGAGCCCAGCCCCGCTGAGATGGCCAACATCAAGGCGGTGGTCGAGAAGACGGGGGTGAAGACCATCTTCACCGAGGAGCTGGTCTCAGACGCCCCCGCCAAGGCGATCGCTGCGGAGACCAATGCGAAGACGAGCGTCCTCAGCCCTCTGGAGTCCAAGCCCGAGCGGGGCGACTACACCGACGCCATGTCCAGCAACCTGGAGCGGCTCAAGTCCGCACTGGTGTGCAAGTAGCCTCGGACCCGGGGCGCCGAGCCCGGACCCCGAGCAGATGACGTCCACTCAGATTGGCATGATCGCAACCGTATGACCTCATCACCTCCATCTTCACCAGCGTCTGTGACGACGCCGTCCGGCTCATCCCGGGCGGCGTCGTCCGCGCTCGCCATCAGGATCCGCGAGCTCAGCGTCGTCCTGGGCTCCTCCCTCATCCTGGACGACGTGAGCCTGGCCGTGGGCGGCGGCGAGTCCGTGGCGGTCCTGGGCGCCAACGGATCGGGCAAGTCCACCCTCGTCAAGGCCGTTCTGGGTCTGGTGCCCCTGTCCGGCGGCAGTATCGAGGTACTGGGCACCCCCACCTCGCGCCGCCGTAGAGTCCCCTGGGAACGCGTCGGCTACGTCCCCCAGCGGATCGGCGCCGGCTCCGGTGTCCCGGCCACTGCCCTGGAGGTGGTGCGATCAGGGCTCCTGGGGCCGCGCCATCCCTGGGCCGACCGGGGACGGACCGCCAAGCGGAAGGCGATGGCCGCACTCGACGCCGTCGGCCTGGCCCACCGGGCCGCGGACCACGTTCAGGTCTTCTCCGGTGGGCAGGCCCAGCGGGTCCTCATCGCCCGGGCCCTGGTCCGCTCCCCCGAACTGCTCATCCTCGATGAGCCCCTGGCCGGCATCGACCGTGCCAGCCGCGAGTCCCTGGCCGAGCTCCTCCGGGGGCTGCGCTCGCAGGGGCTGACTCTGGTGACGGTCCTGCACGAGATGGGTGCGCTCGCCGACGTCGTCCAGCGGGCGATCCTCCTGCAGGACGGCCGGCTCGTTGCCGACGGTCCGGCCGGTGAGGTCGCTCATCTGCGCGACAGCGGGACCGGCGCGCCCCACGGCCCACAACGCGCTCACAGCGGTTACGGCGCCGACGGCGATCACCACCCGGATGCCGGCGGCCCTCCGGCCCACCACGCCCCCATCCTCGACCATCGGCTGTCTGACACGCGCCCCCATTCCGGTAGGAGCACCCACCCATGATCGAGTTCGTCTCCGACATGCTCGCCAGCCACCTCATCCAACGGGCCTTCATCGTGGCGGTCCTGGTGGGGCTGGCCGCCCCGGTGGTGGGCACCTACCTGGTTCAGCGGGGCCTGGCGCTGCTGGGTGACGGGATCGGGCACATCGCCCTGACCGGTATCGCACTGGGCTGGCTGGCCGGAGCCGCCGCCAACGTCTCCCCCCACGACGCCTGGGCCGTCCCCGGGGCGATCATCATCAGCGTGCTGGGCGCCGTGGCGATCGAGGTCATCCGCGCCAACGGCCGCACGCGCGGAGACGTGGCCCTGGCGATCCTGTTCTACGGGGGCATCGCCGGGGGCGTCATCCTCATTAGCGTCGCCGGTGGTACGACGACAAATCTCAACTCCTACCTATTCGGTTCGATCTCCACAGTCTCGGTCTCCGACGCCTGGTTCACCATCGCCCTGGCCACCCTGGTGCTCCTGGTGGGGCTGGGGCTGCGCGGCCCGCTGTTCGCGCTGTGCCACGACGAGGAGTTCGCCCACGCCTGCGGGCTGCCCACCGGTGCCCTCAACGTGCTGGTGGCGGTGGTGGCGGCCCTGACGGTCTCAGTGTCCATGCGGGTGGTGGGCGCCCTGCTGGTCTCGGCCGTCATGATCGTGCCGGTGGCCATCGCCCAGCTCGTCTCGCACTCGTTCTCGCGCACCATGTACCTGGCGATGGGGCTGGGGGTGGTGGCCTGTGTGTCCGGGTTGACGATCACCTACCTGGTTGCGGCCTCCCCCGGCGCCATGATCGTGATACTCCTGGTAGGGGGGTACGCCGTCGTCGCCCTCTTCTCCGGCCTGTGGCAGCTCATCGGCCGCTCCCGACGGCACCGCATCACCTCAGGAGGTAGCTCATGAGCGCACGCAACACGGCGCAGCGACCCCGTGCCACGCGCCAGCGCGCCGCCGTCGCCGACATCCTGGCGCGCACCGACGAGTTCCGCTCGGCCCAGCAGATCCACGCGGCTCTGGAGGCCGAGGGCACCAAGGTGGGGCTGGCCACCGTCTACCGCAACCTGCAGACCCTGGCGGAGACCGGCGCGGTGGACCAGGTGCGCAGCGCCGAGGGCGAGATCCTCTACCGGGCCTGCGAGAGGCAGGAGCACCACCACCACATCGTGTGCCGCCACTGCGGATACACCGTGGAGGTCGCCGGCGGAGAGCTGGAGGAGTGGATTCAGCGGGTCTCGGCCCAGCAGGGCTTCACCCAGATGGAGCACACCGCGGAGTTCTTCGGCCTGTGCGCCAGCTGCTCACCCCAGGAATCAGCCCAGGAAACCGCCTGAGACACCTCCCCGGACTGAGACCGAGCAAGCCGGAGTCGGCCGGACCGCTACTGCTCGTGGTCCTCCGGGATCTCGTCGTCCAACGGGTCACCGGCCTGGCCGGGCTCCTCGTGCAGCACCTTGTCCACGGCCCCGCCGTAGCGGCGCTCACGCCCGGCGTAGACCTCGCAGGCCCTCCACAGCTCGCTCCGGTTGAAGTCGGGCCAGGGCAGGGGCGAGAAGTAGAGCTCGGCGTAGGAGGAGGACCACATGAGGAAGTTGGAGGTGCGCTGCTCGTCCCCGGTACGGATGAACAGGTCCACGTCACGCATGGTGGGTGAGTAGAGATAGCGCTGAATGGTCTTCTCGTTGACGGAGGAGGCCTTGAGCCGGCCGGCGGCGACGTCCTCGGCGATGGCGCGGGTGGCGTCGGCGATCTCGGCGCGCCCGCCGTAGTTGATGCACAGGTTGAGGACCAGCCCCGTGTTGTGGGCGGTGAGGCGCTCGGCCTCGCGCAGCTCGTGCAGCACGGACTTCCACAGGCGCGGGGTGCGCCCGATCCAGCGCAGCCTGACGTTCCAGGAGTTGAGGACATCGCGCTGGGTGCGCAGTACCTTGCGGGCGAAGCCCATGATGAAGCGGACCTCGCCGGGTGAGCGCCGCCAGTTCTCGGT
>ERZ772968.787-NODE-787-length-15592-cov-16.262728_pt1 | contig 15592 bp, 8 predicted proteins | sample MGYA00580674_ERZ772968 | MGnify/ENA primary metagenome ERZ772968 (study PRJEB29015, sample SAMEA2737940) | human oral metagenome | biome: human oral; feature: human-associated habitat; material: dental | place: China | collected 2138 ...
GCAGACCTCCGGTCCGACGTGGATGGCGAGCTTCCGGCCTTCGAGGATGCCTTTGCCACCGTATCCAGCCTCTATGGAAGGCTTCCCTGGTAACATCCCGCGAAGCCTTCCACTACCTTTCTGCTACGTTGCCCTCAGACCGGCCAGGCCTCCAGCCGGTAGGCGGCGTCCCAGAACATCCATTCCAGCCGGGCGGCCTGGGTGTAGGCGGCGTGCATGCGTTCGCGCATGGCGGGGGTGGCGGCTGCCGCGATGCGGTCCAGCGTATCACGCATGCGGGCCACAGCCTCATGGAATTCCTCGGCGGCATAGGTGTCCACCCAGGCCTGCCAGGGGTTGCCGGGCTTGCTGCGGGCGTGGATGTCGCGGCCCACTTCGGCATAGATCCAGAAGCACGGCAGCAGCGCAGCCATGGCCACCGGCCAGGACTCACCCCAGGCCGTGGCCAGCAGGTAGCTGGTGTAGTGCTCGGCCGTGGGTGACAGCGGCGTGGCGGCAAACTGCTCGGGCGTGACGCCGTGCTGCTTCATGAAGCCGTTGTGCAGCTCGCGCTCGCCCACCACGGCTTCCTGGGCAGCGGCCGCCAGCTGCACCACGGTGTCGGAATCATCGGCCCGGGCGGCCGCCACGGCCAGCGCCCGGCCGAAACCCACCAGATAGTGGGCGTCCTGGATCATGTAGTGCCGGAAGCGCTCGTTGGACAGCGTGCCGTCGGCCAGCTCGCGGTTGAAGGGCATCTCCAGCGTGGCCTGAAAGAGCGCGCGGTTGCGTGCCCAGGCTTCCTGCGTGAAGGTCATGGCGGGTCTCCTGATGGTCTGGATGAGGGATGGCAATACCGCGCAGGATCATACCGCCTCCGGCCCCGCACGATGCACGGCCATGGCCGGCCCCCTGCCCTTGCTCTATGATTCCCGCATCACCTTTTGCCGGGACACTTCGCCATGGACGCCCCTGCCACCGATCCCATCACGCCCCCGCCAGGCACGCTATTCGAGACCCGCCAGGCACTGCTGCCCACCTGCGAGCAGCACGGCATGCACTCGCAGCACACCGGCCGGCGCTATCGGATCCAGACCACCTGCGTCGGGCCCGAGCCGGAAGGCGGCTATCCGGTTTTCACCCTCCTGGATGGCGACACGCTGTTTCCGGTGGCAGCCATGGCCGCGCACGCCATGATGACGCGCACCGGCGAGAACGGCGTGTCCCCAATGCTGCTGGTGGGCGTGGGCTATGGCCATGACGGCTGGCTGGATACCGATGCCCGCGTGGAAGACTACACGCCCCCCGTGGCCGATGGCAGCGCCAGCCACGATGCCCGCGGCCGTCGTCAGGGTGGCGCCGGACGCTTCCTGCGCTTCCTGCGCGAGGAACTGCAGCCGGTCATGGCCGAGCGTTTTTCCGTGAACCCGCAGCGCCAGGCGCTGTTCGGGCACTCCTTCGGCGGCCTGTTTGCGCTGTACACGCTCTTCAACCAGCCCGACACCTTCCAGACCTACATCGCCTCCAGCCCGTCACTCTGGTGGCATGATGAATACATCCTGCAAGAACGCGACCGCTTCGTGCAGTCACAGGCCGGCCGCCCTGCCCTTCCCGTGCGCGTGCATCTGAGCATCGGCGAATACGAGCAGAAACACGCCCCATACATTGCCCCTGACAGCCCGCGGGCGCAGATGCTGAAAGCCCGTGGCCAGGTGGACCGCGTACGCGCCTTCACCCGGCACCTGAACGAGACCCTGCCCGGACTGCCTGTCAGCTTCACCGAACATCCGCGCTCCACCCACGGCAGCTCACAGCTTTATGCGGTACTGGATGCGCTGCGGTTTGCCAGCGGCACGGACGCGGTCTGAACCGGTTTCGTTGGACATACCGTTGCCCGCCAGCGCTGAAAGCGAACGTTCAAGGGATCCTCTGAATAAGTCCCGCGAACCGGCGCGCCACGGAACGGGATGCAGGACAAGGCGACATTTGCTGTCAATAGCGGCGCTATTGACAGCAAATGGCAACGCAGTCATGCGCCCGTTACGGGGATGTGACGGCCGCGGGGACTTGTTCAGAGGATCCCAAGAGCACTCAGCACGACCCCGGAAGCCTCCAACCGAAGCAAGGAATCTCACTCCGCCCTTTTCATAGTCCATGCGACATTGACTGCATTAGCTTGAGGATAAAGAAAATGCCGGAATTGCCTGAGGTGGAAACGACTTTACGAGGCATCACCCCGCACATCCAAGGTAAAAAAGTGGCGGATGTCGTGCTGCGCCAAACCAAGCTGCGCTGGCATGTCAACCCAAACTTGGCGGAGATCCTGAAGGGGCAGGAGGTGCTGAGCTGCCGTCGGCGGGCGAAATATCTGATTATTGGTTTTTCAACGGGCATTCTGCTGATTCATCTTGGCATGTCGGGCAGCTTGCGTATTTTTACGTTCGGCGATGCACGGATTGAACATCCCGACAAACACGACCATGTGGACATTGTGTTTGCGGACGGAACGGTGCTGCGCTATCACGATCCACGCAGGTTTGGCGTAATTTCCTGGCATGAAGGCATTGCAGAGAATCACCCATTCCTAGAGAAACTCGGTCCCGAACCGCTTTCAGACGACTTCTTCGCCGACTACCTTTACCAAAAATTAAAGACGCAAAAACGAGCAGTCAAACTGGCCCTGATGGACAATGCCGTCGTGGTCGGCGTGGGCAATATTTATGCGAACGAAAGCCTGTTCAGATCGAGCATCTTGCCACACCGCCCTGCGAACAAGATCAAGAAAAAAGAATGCGCCGTCCTGGTGGAAACGATCAAGGCAGTGTTGCAGCGTGCGATTGAAACCGGCGGCAGCACGTTGCGTGACTTTGTCAACAGCGACGGCAAAAGCGGCTATTTCCAGCAGGAATATACGGTATACGGCAGGCACAACGAACCCTGCGTCCGTTGCGGCGGTTTGGTGCAGAAGGAAGTTCTGGGGCAGCGCGGGACGTTTTACTGCCCAAACTGCCAGAAATGATTTTGAACCTTCTTCAGACGACTTCCCTGCAATCCAGGCAAGCTCAGCCGCCTTATTGAACTCCTCACGGCAAGCCCCATGGTCGAACCTGATGCTCGCCGCAGAAGTGGCGTTCTTGTACAGATCTCCCTGAACAAACCCCTGACGCTGTTGTGGCCGCAGCACATGGAGACCGGCGCTTTCCCGTTGCCACCGGGCAACGCTCACTAACCATCCATCATTCACATACCGCCACAGGGAAGCCGAACCGGGCAAGATGAACGTACATCATCCGCTCCTGACTGGGGACCCCGATGCCATTCGCGCTATTTGCCCTATCAAGACGCCTGCCTGCCGTTCATGGCAAAGGGATCTTGCGAGTCTGGCCAATGCTGCTGGGCTGCCTGCTGGCCACAGCATCAGTCCAAGCCGCCCCTCCATCTACCGCCCCCAGTTCGCTACCCGCCTCCCAGCCCACCATCTCCCCCCGCACCGACGGCCTGCCGCGGGAGCTGCAGGAATGGGTGCCCTGGGCGATGCAGGGGCACGAGATGCTGGCCTGCCCGGGCCGGCATGATCAGGCAGGCAGCCGTGCCTGCGTCTGGCCCGAGCATCTGGCCGTGGTCATCGATGGCCGGCAGGCACGCTTCACGCTGGCCGTGACGGTGTACGGCGCACCGGCGGCGGTGATGCTGCCGGGCGAGGCGGGCAGCTGGCCCACCGAGGTGCGCAACCGTCAGGGGCAGACGCTGGTGGTGACGGGCGGCAGCGATCAGCCGCAGGTGCTGCTGCCGGCCGGGCAGCACGTGCTGACAGGCACGCTGCAATGGCAGGCCGATCCGCAACTGGTGCGGGTACCGGCCCAGGTGGGCACGCTGTCGGTGGAGGCCAACGGCAAGCCGGTGGCAGCGCTGATGGACCGCAACCGGCATGTATGGCTGAAGGCATCACGCCCGGCCGCAGAAGCGGATGTGATCAGCAACACGATGACGATGCTGGTCCGTCGCCGGATCGACGACGGGGTGCCTCGTCAGGTGACGACCCACTATGAGCTGAACGTGGCTGGCCAGCCGCGCGAGGTGGAGCTGCCGGCTGCACTGCTGGCCAACAGCATGCCCCAGGCGCTGCGCAGCGACCTGCCGGCGCGCCTCTACCCGAACGGCCGGCTGCAGGTACAACTGAAGCCCGGCAACTGGCACCTGGAAGTGGATGCCCGCCAGATGCAGCCCACGACCGAGCTGGCGCTGCCGGCCGGTGCGCCCGATGAAGAGATCTGGTCCTACGAGGGGCACAACGACCTGCATGTGGCGCAGGTGGAAGGTGTGGAAGCCGTGGACGCGCAGCAGGCGCGTGTGCCCGAGGACTGGCGTCAGCTGCCTGCCTACCGGGTGGGTGCCAAGGACAAGCTGCAACTGGTGTATCGGACGCGCGGCAACGAGCATCCGGAAGCCAGTTCGCTGAAGCTGCAACGGCAGTGGTGGCTGGATTTCGACGGCCAGGGCATCACGCAGAAGGACGTGCTGACCGGCACGCTGTCGGCGCCGTGGCGCCTGCAGCTGCAGGGACCGGCGCAGCTGGGCCATGCCCGCCAGGGCGAGACGGCACTGCCCATCGGCCTGCTGCAACCGGCTGCCTCATCCGAACAACCGCATGACGCGGCCGATACAGCCCCCGGCGTGGAGCTGCGCAACCAGAAGCTGACGCTGACCACACTGGCGAGGCTGGAGTCCCGCAGTGACACGCTGCCGGCCAATGGCTGGAACACGGTGCTGGATGGCGTGGAGGCCAAGCTGCAACTGCCCCCGGGCTGGACGCTGCTGGCCGCGAGCGGCGTGGACGACGTGACGCCGGCAACATGGACCTCACGCTGGCGTCTGTACGATTTCTTCTTCATGCTGCTGATCGGCATGGCGGCGTACCGGCTGCTGCGGCCGCTGCCAGCCACCACAGTGATGCTGGCGGCCTTGCTGAGCTGGTATGACCTGCAGGGCGCCGGGGTGCTGATCATCCTGCTGCTGGTGCTGCTGGCCTGCCAGCGGGTCGCCCCCAAGGGCTCTGCCCCCGAGAAGTGGCTGCAGGCCGGCAACCGCGTCCTGTGCCTCTTCCTGCTGCTGGTGCTGGCGCCCTTTGCCGTGAACGAGGTGCGGCTACTGATCTATCCGTCACTGGAACATGCCCGGGTGCGTGACACATCCGGCTACTACGTGCAGGCTCACCGTCCCGACGCTGACAGCGAGGTGGCCACCCTGCAGAAACGGGCGCGCAGCCGTGCCATGGCCGAGCTGTCGTCGATCGATTCGATCGACGCCGACGTGGCACGCGGCAAGACGGCTGAACCCATTCGCCACCAGGGCCGCATCATGCCGGTGCAGACCGGTCCCGGCGAGCCGGGCTGGTCGTGGAATGCCTACACGCTGGAGCTGCATGGCGACGTGCAGCCCGACCAGACGGTGACGGTTCACTTGCTGCCACCTTGGGGCACGCGCATCCTGAAGATCGTGCGGCTGCTGGTACTGTTCGGCAGCCTGTGGGCGCTGTACCGGGTGCTGCCTGGCGGCTTTCTGCCCAAGCGGCCCCAGAATCCTGAAGCGGGGCACGGAATGGGGACCGCCAGCAACGCCACAACCGCCACGACCGCGATGCTGGCGGCGCTGACGGTCCTCACCCTGGCCTGGCCGGCTCAGCCGGTACAGGCGGCCTCGGGCTACAAGGCCGAGCAGCTGGAAGCGATCCGCGAGCATCTGTACCCGGCCCCGAGCTGCCTGCCCCACTGCGCGGCCGTGGCCCAGACGCGCGTGAAGGCCGATGCCGAACGATTGACGCTGCAGCTGCTGGTGCATGCTCAGGCCACGGTGCAGGTTCCGCTGCCAGGTCATGACGGCGCGGACAACTGGCGGCTGGAGCGCGTGCTGCTGAACGGCCAGCCCGCCACGACGCGACGCGAGGCCAGCCGCCAGGGCGACGGACAGGACCTGTGGGTACTGATGCCTGCCGGCATCCATGTGGTGGAGCTGCAGGGTACACTCGGCCAGGGGGCGCATGTACGCCTGCCGCTGCCCATGGCACCGCGCATGCTGCAGGTGGACAGCACGGTGTGGACAGCGGGCGCGCTGAACGCCCAGGGGCTGCCCAATGACGGCGTGCTGACGCTGACCCGCAAGCTGGACAAGGCGGACGAGCCGACCACCAAACAGTTGGCCCATGTGCCCGACGCCCTGCCCGGCTTTGCGCTGGTGGAGCGCACGCTGGTGATGGACGAGCGCTGGAAGATGGAAACGCGCATCTCCCGACTGTCGGTGAGCCAGGCGCCGGTGAAGGTGCGCTTTGCGCTGCTGCCCGGGGAATCGGTCAACGACGATCGGGTGACAGTGCGCGATGGCGTGGCCGAGATCGAGCTGGGCAGCGCCCGGCGCATCACGCTGGCCAGCACACTGCCCATCAGCACGGACTTTGTCTGGCAGGCCTTGCCGGCCATGAACCAGATCGAGATCTGGACGATGCGCTACGGCACCACCTGGCACCTGCGCTGGGAGGGCATGGCGCCCACGAACTACGTGCAGGACGGCCAGCTGGCGCCCTGGTGGCAGCCGTGGCCGGGCGAGCGCCTGCAGGTGCAGGCGCTGCAGCCCACCACGGTCAGTGGCCCCACGCTGACGCTACAAGGCCATGCCACGACGCTGACCCCGGGTGCGCACAGCACGCTGGCCGAGACCACACTGCGCTTCCGCGCCAGCCTGGCCGGCACCCAGCGCGCCACGCTGCCGCCTGGTGCGGAACTCCTGGGCATGCGGCTGGACAACGACGAGGTACCGCTGCAGGCGCGCGACGGCCAACTGGAGCTGCCGGTGATTCCGGGTGAGCACACCGTGACGCTGCGCTGGCGCGTGCCGCAGGGCACCGGTGGCGCCTTCAACCGCTACGAGACGCAGCCGCTGGCCCTGAACCTGCCGGGCGTAAACGCCACCACACACCTGAACCTGCCCGAAAGCCGGGTCGTGCTGCTGGTGGGCGGCACCGGCATCGGGCCGGCCGTGCGCTTCTGGGGCTTCTTCGTGCTGCTGGTGGCGGTGTCGATGGTGCTGGGTCGCCACCGCACGACGCCGCTGGGCATGCTGGGCTGGCTGTTGCTGCTGCTGGGCGTGGCCCCCATCTCACTGTGGGGCGCGCTGGCGGTGGTCGGCTGGTTCTTTGCCCTGGCCTGGCTGCCCTCGCCGCAGCAGCTGCGACGCCTGGGCGCTGACGAGCAGGCCGCGCGCAGCGCCATGCCGTTTGCGCTGGGGCTGTGGACGCTGATCGCCGCCATCGTGCTGTACCTGACGATTCAGCGTTCACTGCTGGGCTACCCCGACCTGCTGGTGGGTGGCAACGGCTCCACGCCCTTCGAGCTGAACTGGTACCAGGACCGCTTCCGGAACCAGCCCGACGCCGACTGGGCCATCTCCATGTCGCTGACCGCCTACCGGATGATGATGCTGGCGTGGTCGCTGTGGCTGGCGTTCTCGCTGCTGGGCTGGATCCGCTGGGGATGGCGACGGCTGGTGGAGACCGGCTATGTGGGCCAGCATCCGGATGGCACGCCCGGAGGCACGGGGGGTGCGAAAGGGTCCGATGGGCCCCACGGATCGGGAGCGCCAGGCGTTCCGGGTGACACCAAGGGCACGGATGGTGGTTCCAGCGCCCTGAACCGCGCCCGCCCCACGGCCACCAACGCGAGCGCCGCCAGCCACGCCGTCGCCAGACGCAATGTCGCGTCAGGAAAGGTCGCCGGCCCGGATCGTTCCACGCGACAGGATTCGGCAGCGCCTGCCGGATCCATCAACGTGGCCGGATCCACCCGGGCAGAAACGATGGCTGCCCCGGACGGTGTGGCAGCGGACCGTGTGGCAGTGGAGGGCTCGGCAACGGACGGTGCGGCAGCAGAAAGGAAGGCAGTAGACGCCACGGCAGTGTCTGCCCCCGCCCGCGAAGCCCATGCCGGCAGCGCGCCTCAGGCTGCCGCCTCCACGGTTCCGCCCGTCCGACGCCCCGCAGCCCAGGGGATGGGTCCTGCGGCCCGGCCGCCCCAGCCACCCGGCGCACTGCGCAAGCTGGCGAAGGTGTTCTTCTGGTTTGCGGCCGTGCTGGGCATCTTGGTGATGCTGGGCCTGGGCTTCGTGTTGCTCAGCTACGGCAGCTATCTGTTCTGAGAGATCAAGCAGGCCGCCATCGGGCAACCATGGCGGCCATTTGACCTTTTTTGGCAGGGATGCGCGCAACGATTCGCCGTGCGACACGGTGTTTCGTACCGCCAACCCGTATAATGCGACCCTTCGGACCCATTCGAGGATCAGGGCGCCGTGCGCAGGCTGGTCCGGATGGTGCCACGCCGGACCTCTCGGCAGGGACATGCTCCCTGCCCCATCACGACGGCATTCAGGCGCTGCCCAAGCCCCCTGCCCTGCCTGTCACCACATCGGTCCGAACAACTCAACCAAACCTATTGTCCTCCTTCCCTCATCTCAACACGGCCCCGCCGACCGTTCCCGCTCCCATTCCGGGCGCCGGGATGGCCTGTTGCCGGGCTGGAGCCTGACATTGAACACTGACACGACATTTTCCGGCCTGGGTCTGGCCGACCCGCTGCTGCGGGCGCTGGCCGACGTGGGCTACACCAACCCCACCCCTATCCAGGCCAAGGCCATTCCCGTGGTGCTGACCGGCCGTGACCTGCTGGCCGCCGCGCAGACCGGCACAGGCAAGACCGCCGGCTTCACGCTGCCCATCCTGCAGCGGCTGCTGGACAACCCCATGCAGACCCGCAAGCCGGGCCGGCCCCGATGTCTGATCCTCACCCCCACGCGCGAACTCACCGCGCAGGTGGAAGAGTCGGTCAAGGCCTATGCCAAGTACACGCGCATCCGCTCGGTCCTGATCTTCGGGGGCGTGAGCATCAATCCGCAGATTCAGGCGCTGCGCCAGCCGGTGGACATCCTGGTGGCCACGCCAGGGCGGCTGCTGGACCATGTACAGCAGGGCACCGTCGACCTCTCCGGCGTGGAGATCTTCGTGCTGGACGAAGCCGACCGCATGCTGGACATGGGCTTCATCCACGACATCCGCCGCGTCATCGCCAAGCTGCCGGCCAAGCGCCAGAACCTGCTGTTCTCGGCCACCTTCTCGCCCGAAATCCGCTCTCTGGCACACGGCCTGCTGGACAGCCCGGCCGAGGTGGACGTGGCCCCGCGCAACACGGCCTCCGAACTGGTGGCACAGAGTGCCCACCTGGTGCCCAAGACCCGCAAGCGGGCGTTGCTGTCTTACCTGATCGGCTCGCGCCGCTGGACGCAGGTGCTGGTCTTCACCAAGACCAAGCACGGCGCCAACCGTCTGGCCGAGCAGCTGGGCAAGGACGGCATCGAAGCGATGGCCATCCACGGCAACAAGAGCCAGGGAGCCCGCACCCGGGCGCTGTCGCGCTTCAAGGACGGCAGCCTGCCCGTGCTGGTGGCTACCGACATCGCAGCGCGCGGTCTGGACATCGACGAACTGCCGCACGTGGTGAACTACGAGCTGCCCAACGTGCCGGAAGACTACGTGCACCGCATTGGCCGCACGGGCCGGGCCGGCCACGAAGGCACGGCCGTGTCGCTGGTGGACCGCGAGGAAATGAAGCTGCTCACCGGCATCGAGCGTCTGATCAAGCGGCAGATTCCGCGCGTGGAAGTGGAAGGCTTCACCGGCTGGCACGCCCAGCCGGGAGATTCCACCGACGACATCAACGACCGTCCGCCGCTCCCCCCGGGCCAGCGCCGGGGCGGCAACGGACGACGGGGTACACCCGCGGCTGGCCGTGGCACGACAGGCAACCCACACGAAGGACGCGATAGCCGCAGCCATGACGACCTGAACGGCACGCCCAGCCAGCGCACCACGACGCGCGCCGGAGAACCCGGACGCGCCGGCAACGATCGCCGCCGCAGCCGTGGTGGACGTGGCGGTCGCCCTGGCGGTGGCGTCGGCACGACGCCTTCGCAGGACTGATCAAAAAGCTGGTATGCCATCGAATGATGGCGTGACAGGAAAGGCCGCAGAGCACATCGCTCTTCGGCCTTTTTTCTTCGATCTTTCGTGCTTCAGCGATCTTCCCTGCGATGGTCTCCAGGTTTCGCTGAACAAGCCTTACGCACCGATGCACCACGAAACGAGATACAACGACCGAAAGGATCTTCTCAACGCATCACGCGCCAGAAGATTAGGGCATGAAGCTCAGCTCATCCTTGATGTCGAAGTGGGCCTGCTGACGGATGTCACGTGAGGACGCACCAATACTGACGGTGTAGCGCCCCGGATGGGCCACCCACCGGTGAACAGCGGGATCAAAGGACGTCAACCCCCGGGGATCCACCCGCATGACAAGCCTCTGCGACTGCCCAGGCTGCAGCAGACGAGTCTTGGCATAGGCACGCAGCTCGGCATGAGGCTTTTCCAGATCATCATTCGGCGCCGAAACATAGAGCTGCACCACTTCCTTACCCGCGTGGCGGCCGGTATTGGTGACGGTAACCGAGGCCGTCAAGCCAGCATCCTCACGTGTCAGCTTCAGATCCCGGTACTCGAAGCGGGTGTAGGAAAGGCCGTACCCGAAGGGATAGGCCACATCGAAACCCCGGGTGTTGAAGTGGCGATAGCCGACCCAGATGTCATCACGGTACTCCACCTCTGCAGCACGGTCGTTGATGACGATGCCGCCACGGGCAGCCGGATCAGGGCCCAGCAGCGTCACGCCGGGGAAGTTCTCGGCGGCAGGATAGTCCTTCAGATCGAGCGCAAAGGTATCGGTCAGCTTGCCGGACGGGTTCACCTTGCCGGACAAAACGTCCGCCATGGCATGGCCGGCTTCCTGCCCGGGCTGCCACGCCAGCAGAATGGCATCGACCTGATCGCGCCAGCTGGCAAGCTCGATGACACCGCCGATGTTCAGCACCACCACGACCGGCTTGCCGGCCTTGTGAAAGGCCGTCGAGACATTCTTGATGAGCGTCTGCTCGGCCTCCGTCAGGTAGAAATCATCTTCAGCCTTGCGGTCGATAAATTCACCGGAATTCCGGCCGATCGTGATGACGCCGACATCGTTGGCAGTAACGGCAGCGTCGATCTGCTCGGCCGTTGGCAGAAGCTCGGGTAGCGGTGGCGGCGCGAGGAAGGGATTGGTTTCCGGGCGACGTGCCTTTTCCCCCCTGATGTGGTGGGCATAGGCCTGAGAAAGCGCCTTGTCAGTGGCGTAGCCGGCATTTTCCAGCCCCTCGGGCAATGCCACCGAATAGGCTTCATGGACATCGCCACTGCCGGTACCGCCGATGATGATGTCATGGGCACTGTTGCCAAAGAGTGCCAGCTTCTTCCCGGCTGCAAGCGGCAGGGCGTCACGTTCGTTCTTCAACAGCACCATGCCTTCCGTGGCGGCCTTACGTGAGATTCGCGCATGGGCATCCAGATCGGGCTTGTTGCTGACGGGCTCATGACGGAAGGTTCGTGTCCTTATGATTAGATCGAGGATGCGTTCGATATTGCGATCCAGCACCTGCACATCAAGCTGGCCATTTCTGGCCGCGTTCAGCAGTGCCTGCTGCTGCGACTGGGTTCCGGGCATCAGCAGGTCGTTGCCTGCTTGCATCTGCTTCACGGCATCCACACCGGCGAACCAGTCCGTCATCACGACGCCCTCGAAGCCCCATTGATCACGCAGCACGTCCTGCAGCAGCCAGGGGCTTTCCGAGGTATAGGTTCCGTTGATTCGGTTGTAGGAAGTCATGATCGTCCACGGACTGCTTTCCTTGACGGCAATCTCGAAGCCCTTCAGGTACAGCTCGCGCAGCGCACGCTCGCTGACCTTCACGTTGATGGTGTTGCGGTTCCATTCATGGTTGTTGGCCGCGTAATGCTTGGCCGACGTGCCCACATCCTGCGACTGGATTCCGCGAATCATGGCGGCGGCCATCTTGCCGGAAACTAGCGGATCCTCCGAGTAGTACTCAAAGTTTCGGCCACCCAGCGGATAGCGATGCAGGTTCAGGGCCGGCGTCAGAAAGACATCGACCCCATAGGCCGCAGCCTCCGCCCCCATGGCCTCGCCCACACGTTCGATCAGCGCATCGTCCCATGAGCTGGCCAGCAGCGATGCAATCGGAAAGGCCGTGGCATGGAAGGTTTGATTCGGTGCGTCGTCCCGCGTCGGCGTGATGCGCAGACCGGCAGGCCCGTCGGCCATAACGATCGAGGGAATTCCCAGTCGCGCAATGGGAAAGGTCGTGCCGGCCGCACCGGGAACCCGGCTGTTCGTGTCGCCCCCGACAACCGGCCCCTGCATGCCCCCCGACATGCCGGCCATGCCCTGACCCAGCACCAGCGCCACTTTCTCTTCGAGGGTCATGGCCTGGATCACTTCCCGGACAGGGGACACCCCGAGACGGGGCATCGAGTCATCCGCGACGGCTGGCGTCGTCATCTGCATGGAAGCGGCCAGCGCCAGGGCCGATGCGGTACGTGAGCAGGAAGGCGTCGATGCCATGACTGTCTCCTGAAGCGGGGGAAGAAACCGGCTGGATGGCCGGGCAAGCTGTCCCCACACTACACGATCAAGCCAGGACTGGCCGCAGAAGCCCTACCTGAAGGGACAACCAGGACGCACCGGCAACAATCGCCGTCGAAGTTGCGGGCAGGACAGAAGTCGGCTTACTTCTTCTTCGCGGCAGCTTCGCCCGTCTTGGCCAGGTTATTGACATTGGCGTCGATCAGATCCAGCACCTGACGCGAGGCAGCCTGGACTTTCTCGAAGGCGGCGTTGGCGTCGACCACGCTCTGGCGCAGCAGCTTGACGGCGCCTTCGGAACCGGCCGGGGCGTTCTTGGCGAGGGCATCAACGGCAGCCAGCAGTTGCTGCTGGCTGCTGGCAACCTGCTTCTCGATGAGTGCGGCCACCTGACTGTTGGTCTGCTGGGCGATATCGTAGACATCCTTCACGTAGGCAGCGGCCTTGTTGCCTTCAGGCTTGCTGAGCTGTGAGAACAGGTCGGCCAGCAGGGTGTTGAGCGCGCTGACATCCTTGGCGGCCAGAAGGGCCTTGAGCTGTGCCGAGGACTCTTCCATGCCGGCGCGGGCAGCCTGGACGTTTAGTTCCAGCAGCTTGCGGGCACCGTCGAAGGCGGTGCTGGCCACGGTGTTGGTGGTCTTGAAGGCTTCGGCCTGGGCCTTCATCAGGTCATCGATGGAAGGAAACATGGGGGGACTCCGGTGTCGGGTTGGGCGGGCAGCAACGCCGGCTCGGAAAAGCGCAGCCACTGGAACAGCAGGGGCTGAAGGGCCACCTAGCATTTGCTGCATCGCACAAATCCATTCTCCCATGATTTGCTGCGCCGCACAATAGCTGCACTTCCCTGAGGCGGAAACGAAACGGCGCCCGTGAAGGGCGCCAAGGGAGCTTCAATGCGCGGGATCAGACCCGCGCCACCGATCATTCCGGATCGTCAGGGTCATGGGCTGCGATAGCGGCCCGCACGCGGGCCAGCATTTTGCGCAGGCGGGCAGCGTTGTCAGGGCCGACGCGGATCATGATCTTCTGGCCCGCCGACAGGTTCTCCAGGTGATCATCCTCGAAGCGGTAGAGCACCTTGGGCTGCACCAGCCGGATGGGACCAGTCGGGCGCGGTGCATCCATCATGTCGTCCAGCGCGGCCAGCACGCGGTCGTGAAAGCGCTGCTCGGGGAAGCCGGTTTCCTCATAGGTGCGCTGCAGGAGCGGATAGAACTTGGCGTACAGCCGGCCGATCTTGCGCGCATCCATCTTCTCGACGTAGCTGATGATGCGGTCGTAGCGCTCGTAGTTGGACGGATCCAGCGTGATGGTCTCACCGTCCTTCTTCACGCGCAGCAGCTCGGGCACACCCCGAGTGACACGCAGCTGCGACGGCACGTGCTCGCGCGGCAGGTTGTCGACGGTGATGACAAGACGGCGTGCCTGTTCCTGCAGGTTAAAGTACTTGCGCAGCTGGGCCAGCGGCCAGTTCTTCGCAATCTCCTTGTTAACGGCGGCCTCGCTGGCATCGGCCGGGGCCACCCGGATGCGACGTTTGCCAGTCTGAGCAGCAGCCCCCTGCTCGGCAGCGGCCAGCTGCTGGGCAGCCGCCTTCTTCTGGGCCTCGACCTCGGCCTTGCGGGCGGCTTCCTCTTCGACGGCCTTCTTCTCGGCCTCGGCAGCAGCCTGGCGTTCGGCTTCCTCTTTCTCGGCCTGCGCCTTCTCGGCGGCCAGGCGCTCGGCCTCGGCCTTTTCAGAGGCTGCCTTGTCGGCAGCGGCTTTCTCGGCTGCCGCCTTGTCTTCGGCCTCCTTGTCGGCGGCTTTTTTCTCGGCTGATGCCTGGTCGGCGGCAGCCTTGTCCGCTGTGGCCTTGTCGGCTTCCTCGCGTGCCTTGCGCTCGGTTTCGGCGCGGTGACGTGCCGCCTCAGCTTCGGCCCGCAGGGCCGGCCGGCCGGTTCCGTCATTGTCGGCGGTCTGCTTGCCGTAGCCGGCATACTGTGCGGGCGAGATCAGACCGGACAGGAAGCTGCCGGCCTTGCCCATCATGCCAGCCTGCCAGCCCCACAGGAGCAGCAGCAACGACGACACGACAGCGATGACCAGCCAGAAGAAAAGGCCGGAAGAGGGCTTGGGTGGTCCTTTGGGAAATGCCATGGCACTCGAGCGGCGAAGACGCCGGGGGTTGTTGCGGAGTGGTCCAATGGTACCCGCTGTGGCCCGGAGGGTCCGGGTTGAGCCTGCGCCGGTGGTGCCTGCGCGTTCTTGGCGACGCGGCCCTGGCGGGCGGCGGGTCCTGCCGGGGAATCCGCAGAAATCCCCAAGCCTTGCCCCATGCGACAACGATGTGACATCGCCATGTCAGGAGGGTCTGCGACAAAATACACCTTTCGGAACGGAAAGATGTAACGTCATGAAACTAGCCACCCGCAAGGATGATTCCCGTGACGGCCAGCTGGTCGTCGTCTCGCGCGATCTGAAACATGCCGTGATGGCCTCGCGGATCACCGGCACCTTGCAGCGCGCTCTGGACGACTGGGCGTTCATGGCACCGCAGCTGCAGGATCTGTACGACGAGCTGAACCACGGACGCGCCCCGAACAGCTTCCCCTTCGACCCGGACGAGTATCTGTCACCGCTGCCGCGCGCCTTCCAGCGCATCGAGGCCGGGGCCTACCCTGCCTACGAAAGGCGCCTGCAGAAGGCTCGGCTGGTGGCCGACGCGCCGCTGCCCGAGGACATGGTGCCGCTGAAGATCGCGCCCTCCCATGCGCTGCTGTCGCCCCGAGGGCCGGTCTCGATGCGCTATCCGGACCTGCGCACGGACAGTGGCGGCCGCCCGGTCAGCGCCCAGGAGGCCGATCCGGATGACATCGTGGACGAGATGGAGACGGATGATGCCGACGCACATGCCAAAACGGGTGCCTCGGGCGCGTACCGCACAGTGCCCGTTCAGGACGCGGCCGCGCGCGAGGCCGCGGCACGCAAGGCGGCGGCCCTGGGCGGGCTGGATTTCAGTGCGCAGCTGGTGGCCATCTGCAACGATCTGCCGCTGAACCTGACGGAAG
>ERZ772968.788-NODE-788-length-15573-cov-10.166903_pt1 | contig 15573 bp, 9 predicted proteins | sample MGYA00580674_ERZ772968 | MGnify/ENA primary metagenome ERZ772968 (study PRJEB29015, sample SAMEA2737940) | human oral metagenome | biome: human oral; feature: human-associated habitat; material: dental | place: China | collected 2138 ...
GTACGACCTGGCGCGAGAGGGTACGACCGCGTGGAGTTTCGTACGACCGCGCGGCACCCCGGGAGCACCGAGCCACCGGCACCCACCCTTCCGGTGGGGCGCGTGGGGCTCCTGTGGTGCAACGGGACTCATCCGGGCGGATACGTGTCCGAATCTGCCGCAAAGAGCTCGTTCTGCACCATGCGGCGCGCTGCGGATCGTTGGAATCACGAGGATCTCCCACGTCCTCGAGTGGACAAGAATCGCCTTTGTGGCAGATGCAGGCATCTTCGGAGATCGAGGCCGCCGTGGGCGGCAGCGACAAGGCGCCATCGCGCCATCGAAGCGGGCGTCATCGAGACGGGAGCCATCGACGTCCGCGACGGGTCGTTCTCGCGTTCGGTCCAGGACCGCGCCGCTGGCCGGCACCGCCCCTGCGAGCGGTCCACTACTGCTCGATTTCCGCCCGGGGCCTGTCCGGATGGATTATCAGCGCGCTGACGGTGCTCAGGAGGAACGCGGTGATGCCGATGGCGGCGAAGTCGTCGGTGAGGGTGAGCAGGGGTCCGCCGATGAGCCCCGCGGCGGTCGTGCCGAGGTACATCACCGCGCTGGTGAGGGTGGAGATGGTGCCGCGTGCCGTGCCGTCGAGCTGCTGCAGGTGGAGCATGCGGACGCTGAGCATCGCGCCGCCGCAGGCGAAGAGCGGCAGGAACACCAGGCCCACGACGACCGGGGGCGGGGAGACGGCCAGTGCCAGGTAGGCGATGCCCATCACTGCGGCACTCAGGTAGATCGCCCGGATCGGGGTCATACGACCGGTCAGTCGGACGCCGAAGAGGCTGCCGATCGTGTTGCCGATCCCGCCGGCCAGGACGATGAGCGCCACCGTGACCTTCGAGGTGCCCAGACCATCCTCCAGCCAGGTCGGTGCGTAGGTGAACACGGTGAAGAATGCCAGGGTGTACACGAGGTAGGACAGGAATCGTGTGATCGCCTGCGGTGCGTGGAGCAGGGTCAGGTACGGCACCTTCTTAGCCGCCGCGGTCGGCCGGATATCGGGGATCTGGTACCAGAGCATGACTGTGAGCCCTAACGAGCAGACCCCGATGATGGGGAAGACGATGCGCCAGTCGATGATCGCGAGGAGGCTCCCGAGCGGGACCCCGATCACCTGGGCGATCGACAGCCCGGCGGTCGCATAGCCCATCACGCGCAGGACGCGTTCCGGCGTCGGGCCGACGAGGGCGGGAATCATGGCCCATACCTGCGGCGCGGCCACGGCGGCGGCGCCGCCGGTGATGAAACGGAAGATGAACATCGTCCAGAATCCTGGGGAAACTGCGCAGGCAGCCGTCGCCAACGCGAAGACCACCATCCCAAGCGTGAGTATGGTCCGGCGGTTGCCTCGGTCCGAGACCGGCCCGGACACCAGTCCGGTGACCGCGTAGCCGATCGCGTAGACGCTGACCAGCCATCCGCTCTGCGACGTCGACACCTCGAAGGTCTTGGCCAGTGACGGCAGCAGTGGCGCGACGACGAAGGTATCCGAGCCGATCAGGAACATGACCGCGAACCCGAGTAACGAGAGCTTTCGATCCAAACCATCCTCCTGTTGTCCGGGGCGAGCGCCCCGATGCTAAACTTTGACAGCGCTGTCAATGTCAAGGGGCGCGGGTCGATACGGCGCGAGGCCGATCGGCGCCGGGCCGCCGAGTCCGTCGAGAGGGGGAGTCGCGCATGCGCATCACCGAAGCCGCTCGGTGCGCCGGCACCAGTCCGCGGATGCTGCGCTACTACGAGGCTGAGGGGCTGCTGGCACCCATGCGCCGCGACAATGGCTATCGCGATTACGGCGCCGGGGAGGTCTCGGCGGCCCGCCAGATCGTTGCGCTGTCTCGCGCTGGACTCCCGCTCTCGCTCATCAGGACGGTGCTGCCCTGCACCACCGAGAACGGTGCGCTGAGGGCCTGCCCGTCCGTCGCGCCCGAGCTGCGTCGTCGCCTCCACGACGTCGAGGAGCAGATCGAGGTGCTCGCGGACAGTGCCAGGGTCATCAGGGACTTCCTCGACAACCTTCAGGACGTCGTCCCCGCCCGGCCCACCTCCTGACCGCGGCGACGGCGTCGTGCTCGGGCCGCGGAGCGCCCGCCTGCTGCCGATCGTCCGCGCAAGGTGAGCCGGGCCCCGCCAGGATCGACAGGCGATCCGCGACATCGATCATCCGTGTGCGGTGAGCCATGCCCGACGGTGCGCTTGGCTCCGGCCCATGCCCTGAGGTAGGCTCGTTAAGCCGGTTCGGCACCTGGAGATGTCGCATAGTGGCCTAGTGCGCCTTCCTGCTAAGAAGGTTGGGGATAAAACCCCTCGGGAGTTCGAATCTCCCCATCTCCGCTCTCCGCCGCACTCGCGGGCTCATCGTGTCGCGACCGTAGCGTTCGGCTTCTGCCCGCGCAGCCTGTTCAGTGCGCCGATACATGTGAGAGCGGTCATATCCGTGGGTCGCGCCGGGACGGTACCGTGTGCCCGACAGCTTCCCTCTCCCCACTGATCCCCATTGACGCACCACGATGTGCGCCTGACCCTGGCAGGAAGAAGAATCGTGCGCCATATCCCTTCACTGCGCCGCGTCGCCGCGGCGGGTGTTGCAGTCCTGACAACCCTGACAGTCCCGGCTCTGGGAGCCCTGGCGGCCCCCACCGCGGTCGCCGCTCCCGACGATCAATCTCAATCCCAGTCGCAGACCCAGACCCAGACCGCCACCGGCGATCCGTCCTCGAAGATCACCGCCGACCTGACCATGCCCGACGGCACCAAGGCCGAGACGGTCGAGAACCGATGGTTCGTCCAGTTGTCCTCCCCGGGTACCGCGGCCGGCGGCTCTCAGACCACCATTGAGGCCGAGCATGCCGACCTCGCCAAGGCGATCAAGGACGCCGGCATCGACGCCCAGGTCACCACCGAGTACGAGACGCTGTGGAACGGGGTCGCCCTGTCGGTCAGCGACGCCGATGTCGACTCCCTGGCCAGGCTCGACCAGGTCGTGGCGATCAAGCCCGTGGTCGCCATCCCCCGCCCGGACGACGCCGCGGGCGACGACCGCACCGATGCGGACAAGGCCGAGGGCATCAGCTCGCCCCAGATGACTCACGCACTGGGCATGACCGGCGCCGACGTCGTCCAGTCCAAGCTCGGCTACACCGGCAGCGGCGTCAAGATCGGCATCATCGACTCCGGCATCGACTACGACCACGTCGAGTTCGGCGGCACCGGCACCCCGGGTACCGAGGCCCCCGATGGCGACGGCTCCACGGCGTTCCCCACCTCCAAGGTCGTCGCGGGCTACGACTTCGTCGGCAATGCCTACGGCGACCCGAATGTCGCGGAGGAGTCCGCGCGCTACAAGGCCGTCCCGGACGCCTACCCCGATGACTGCAAGGGTCACGGCACCCACGTCGCGGGCATCGCCGCGGCCAAGGGAACGCCCGGCACCGAGCAGGTCACAGGTGTCGCTCCTGACGCCCAGTTGGGCGCCTACCGGGTCTTCGGCTGCGCGGGCCTGACCAGCGCCGAGATCCTGACCGCCGCCATGGAGAAGGCCGGCGATGACGGCATGGACATCGTGAACCTGTCGATCAACGCCGAATACATGGTCTTCCAGGACTACCCGACCGCCGTCGCCGCCGAGAGCCTGGCCTCCAAGGGCGTCATCGTGACCGGCTCCCAGGGCAATAGCGGCGATGCGGGTCGTTGGACCATGGGCGCCCCCGCCTCGGCCGAGCACGTCCTGGCCGTCGGCAGCGTCGACAACACGGTGGAGAAGAACTTCTACATGACCGTCTCCACCAACCCCGACCAGAAGTACCTCTACGCGCCGGCCGAGGGCGGCGGTGCCGAGGTCGTCCGCGATAACGCGGCCGCGCATCCGCTTCTCGCCGCCGGGGACCCGGCCGCAGACGGCGCGGACGAGGAGACCGACCCCTCCCTGCTGTGCACCGCCCCGGCGGCCGGCACGTACTCCGGCAAGACCGTGCTGATCCGGCGCGGGGCCTGCTCCCAGCGGCAGAAGGTCCTCAACGCCCAGGCCGGCGGCGCCGACGCCGTCGTCCTCGACAACGACAGGCCGGCCATCTTCACCGCCTTCCTGTTCGGCGACGACGGCGAGCAGATCACCATCCCGGTGGTCACCATCTCCCAGGAGGACGGCGACGCCATCCGCGGCGCGCTCGCGGCCGACTCCACGCTGACCTACACCGAGGACGTCGCGGAATTCGACCGCGCCACCGCCGGGCTCGTCTCCTCCTTCTCCAGCTGGGGTCTCAACGAGTCCCTGCAGACCAAGCCCGACGTCGTCGCCCCGGGAGGCAAGATCTGGTCCACCTGGCCGATCGACCACGGCGGTCCCTACCTGACCGCCCAGGGAACCTCGATGGCCGCTCCGTACACGGCCGGCATTGCGGCTCTCGTCATGCAGGCGCATCCGGAGATCAAGGACGCGTCGGGCTTCGACGCCTTCGAGCAGATCGCCTGGCGCCTGCACTCCACCGCCAACCCGGTGCCCTGGACCGACGCCGGGGGAGACACCTCGCTCCTCGAGTCCGTCGCCCATCAGGGAGCCGGACTCATCGACGCCGATGCCGCCGTCCTGGCCACCACGCAGACCAGCTCCTCGGCGCTCAGCATCGGCGAGTACGAGAAGCACCCCGACGGGTATCAGACCTCGGTGACCCTGACCAACCATGCCGACAGCCCCGTGACCTACGCACTGTCCCACGAGGACGCGGTGACGATCACCGGCTCCTCGGATGCGCCTCAGCGGGGCACGGCCTCGCCGTCGACCGTCTCCAGCGATGGTCGGTCGGTCACGGTCCCGGCGGGCGGGACCGCCACCGTCGATGTCACGATCACGGCGCCTGAGGGCGTCGCCGACGGCGACTTCTTCGGCGGATGGATCGTCCTGACACCGTCCACCGGGGACAGGGCGCTGCGCGTCCCCTTCCAGGGCGTGGGCGGCAACCTCGCACTGGCCGGAGTCCTGGGTGGGTACACCTCCTTGGGCAACCTCAAGGGCGAGCCCGTCGACCCGGCTTCCTACGTGTACGGCGACTCCGCGCTCACCAGCCTGGGCGCCTACGAGGACCTTCCGGTCGTGTTCATAGAACCGGCCATCCCGTATCGCGACTCGACTATGGAGGTCTCCCGCGTCAACGCCGACGGCACCACCGAGAACCTCGGCGTGGTGGCCTCCAGTGCGGGCACCCACACCCGTGCGGATCAGCCGCGGTTCGTGTGGAACGGCAGCTATCTGGTGGGCGACAAGGTCATGCAGGCCCCCACCGGGCAGTATCAGCTCACCGTGCGCGCGCTTCCCGTGGGTGGTGACAAGGATCAGGACTCCGACTGGGCGCAGTGGACCTCGCCGACCTTCAGCATCGACTGGAAGACCGAGGGCTACATCCCCCAGAGCGAGCTGACCGTCACCTCGCCCGATGGGACGGGCGGCGACGCGGAGGCCGCGGGGGTACTTTCCGACGACAACATCTTCACCGTTGCCGAGGGCTCCGCCGAGTCCACGTATGACATCGACCTCGGCGGCGTCTACGACGTCAGCAAGGTTCACAGCACGTTCGAGCAGCATGCCGCAACGGGCCATGCGACCCGGTGGACCGTGCAGACCTCTGAAGACGGGGCCACATGGTCCGACGCCGGTTCCGGCGATATCGAGCCGGGCGCTTTCAGTCCTGCGATCCTCGAGCTGGGCACGGCTGTGCGCGCGCGGTACGTCCGCGTCTCCCTGGTCAACGGCCAGGACGGCGCGACGGCGCTCCAGACCGCCGAGCTGCGCGTGGCCGGGACGGCTGCGGGCGGAGGCGCTGATCCGACGTCGGCGCCGAGCGGTTCGGCCGCGCCGAGCGGGTCGGCAGCGCCGGCCGAACCCTCGCGGCCGACGCCGCCGGACCAGGTGAATACGGCCCTGCAGGACCCCGATTCCGAGGCCGGCGGCGCGGCAGGCGGCTCGGCGTCCGCGGCTTCTGATAAAGGCCACCCCTTCCTGGCCAGGACCGGCACGACCCTCGTGATCGGAATCGTGGGTCTGGCACTCGTCGTGGTGGGCGGTCTTCTGCTCGTCCGTCGTCATCGCGGATCGGGCGACGGGGACGACGGAGAATGACCGAGAGTAAGGCCGATCGAGACTGATCAAGATTCGGAGGAGTGGAACGCGTTAGCATGCGGCTTGTGTAAACTGCGCTGGCCTCGGGCAGCCGCGAGGGCGCCCGAGGCCAATGCGCTTCTCGCCGCTCGTTTTCGCATGTGCTCAGGCTCACGAGGTTGCGATTTGTCTGGGAACCTGGGCGCCGAGTAATGTTCCTGAATGTCGGAAACGACATGCGCCAGTAGCTCAACGGATAGAGCATCTGACTACGGATCAGAAGGTTGGGGGTTCGAATCCCTTCTGGCGCACCAACGCCCCGTCATCGGCTGAACAGTCGGTTGCGGGGCGTTTTCCATTCCCTGCCGATCCATGCCGAGATCGGTCGCTCCCCGCCTCGAGATCGGTCGTACTCCGCGTCGAGATCGGTCCGGTTCCGCGTCGAGATCGGTCGCTCTCCGCCTCGAGATCGGTCGTACTCCGCACCGAGATCGGTCCACTGCGGGATGCCGGCGCGATATCTCTCCTCAATCTCCCCTCAGGAGCGCCCGAATGGCACCATGGGCACGTGCGAGACATCACCAAGGACACCCGACTGTGCATCTCCCTGTCCGCCCGGCCCACGAATATCGGCACCAGATTCCACAACCACCTTTATGAGGTCCTCGACCTCGATTTCGTATACAAGGCGTTCACCACCGACGACATCACGGCGGCCATCGCCGGTGTGCGCGGCCTGGGAATACGCGGCTGCTCCGTTTCCATGCCGTGGAAGGAAGACGTCATCGCCCTCGTCGATGAGATGACCCCCTCGGCCGACGCGATCCACTCGGTCAACACGATCGTCAACGATGACGGCCGCCTGGTGGCCTACAACACCGACTTCATCGCCATCCGCGCCCTCCTCGACATCCACGACGTGCCGCGCACGTCCTGCGCGGTACTCGGCGCCGGCGGCATGGCCAAGGCATGCGTCGCCGCGCTGAAGGACGCCGGCTTCCCGCCGGGAACCGTCGTGGCCCGCAACACCGTCACTGGCCCGGCCCTGGCCGAGCAGTACGGCTGGTCCTGGGCGGCCTCCTCGGAGGAGCTGGACGACGGCGACGCCGCACTCCTGCTCAATGCCACTCCCATCGGCATGGCCGGAGGACCCGCTGAGCACGACTTGCCGGTGGGGGAGGAGCTCATCAGGGCCGCCGACGTCGTCTTCGACGTCGTCGCCTTCCCTTCCCGCACGCCGCTGGTGTGCGCCGCCCGGGACGCGGGTAGGCCCGTCATCAGCGGAGCGGAAGTCATCGCCCTGCAGGCCGCCGAGCAGTTCGCCCTCTACACCGGCGTGCGCCCCACGCCCGAGCAGGTGGAGGAGGCCTCCCGCATCTCCCGGGCCTGACAGGGGAACAGGGCGAGGGGAGACGGAGTCGCGGTTTCCTCTCGTCGCCTTCGACCGACGCCGAGGGGCCGGGCCGCGCGCGGACCCGCTCGCCCCTTTGTCATCCCCTCACCACCCCCTCGCCGAGATCGGTCCGGTTCCGCCACGAGATCGGTCGAAACTCGCGTCGAGATCGGTCGTAACCCGTGCCGAGATCGGTTGAGTTTCGCGTCGAGATCGGTCGTGCTTCCGCGGGTCTGCTGTTCGTCGATGGTTCCCGAGGTGGGGCATGTGGTTTTGGCCCCTGAGCTTGTCGTGCGTGCTTCGACGTCGGGTTGGTCGGGCTGAATTGGACCGATCTCGATGCGGAACTGGACCGATCTCGGTGTGGGGTGCGGTGGGTGCGTGCTTCGGGTGTGGTTGTCGTTGGTGTTGCACATGGGAGACCGGGGCCTTCGTGAGGCCGAGGCTAGTTTTTGTTGGAATGACGAGCTTTTCTGGTGAGCGTGGTGTGTGGTGGTCGGGTTCCCATGTGCGGTCAGGGGGTCTGCGCACATGGGAGCAAGGCCATGACCGTTACTGATAGTGCTGTTCCGCATGATTCCGCGGTTCCCACCAACACGCGGTGCGCGCGAGTGTGCAACACCCACCACCCCCGGGGGCACACGCGAACACCAGCAGAGCCGGCCCGCAACGGTCCAGCCCGACCCATACGATCTCCACTCCCGAGAATCACCCCACCGGGAACCACCACACCCGAAACACTCACCCCTGTCTCAGATGTAATGACACACCACAACCTCGCACCGGTAGTACCACCGATCTCGAGCCGGAACCGGACCGATCTCGACACGGGTTACGACCGATCTCGACACGCGCGGCGGGGTGCTGTCCGCCGAGGCCGGCGGACAGCACTGGCAGGCCTCCGCATCAGCCCTCGGCGAGCATCCGCTCCCGCTCCTGCGAGGACAGGCGTGCGATCCCGATGCCGGTCGCGCCCCAGAGCATCGCGAAGAAGATGGCGATCCAGTTGGAGACGGCCCACGGCATGTAGCTGAGCGTGGCGACACCCAGTGTTCCGGCCATGTAGGCGCCCGCAGAAGTCCACGGGAGAATCGGCTCCCACACTGTCGCGGCGTCCTCGATCGTCCGAGAGAGGTTCTTCGGGTGCAGGCCCCGGCGAACGTACTCATCGCGCAGCATCTCGCCGGGGATGAGGAGGGAGACCTGCCCGTTGGAGGTGATGCCGATCGTCGCGAGGCCCGTGACGATCGTGGCGAGGATGAGGCCGAAGGTCGAGCGGACCGGCTTGAGGACCCGGGAGATGAGGACGTCGAGGGAGCCCGAGACCGACACGACGCCGGCGAAGCTGATCGCGCAGAAGCAGATGAGCAGGACACTCATCATCGAGTTCATCCCGCCGCGGTTGAGGAGACGGCTCACGTCCTCGATGACGGCGGAGGCGTCGAAGCCCGCCTTGCCGACCATGTCGACCTCGAAGCCGTTGACCCCGGCGACGACGGCATTCTTGAAGCTCACGTGCTCGAAGACGACGGCGTTGATCATGGCGCAGGCCGCGGAGACCAGCATGACGGGGATCGTCGGCTTCTTCCAGATGGAGCCGCCCAGGACGACGACGACCGGAACCAGCAGCAGGATGTTCCAGTTGAAGGCGGCATCGAGGGTGCTCAGGATCGTCCCCACCTTCTCGGGAACGGCCCCGCCGTGGGACTGGATGCCGAAGACGGTGTAGACGACAGCCGAGACGAGGAAGGCGGGGACAGTGGTCCACATGAGGTGCCGAATGTGCGTGAAGAGGTTCACGCCGGTGGCGACCGAGGCGATGTTCGTCGTGTCCGACAGGGGCGAGAGCTTGTCGCCGAAGTAGGCGCCGGCGACGATGGCCCCTGCGACCATCGGCAGGTTCGCGTCCACACCCATTGCCACGCCCATGAAGGCGACCCCGACCGTGCCCGCCGAGCCCCAGGAGGTGCCGGTGCACAGGGAGACGATCGCCGTGACGATGAGGGCGATGAGGGCGAGGAATTTCGGGCTGATGATCTTCAGCCCGAAGTAGATGAGCATGGGGATCGTGCCGCCGGCCATCCACGTGCCGATGAGGAGGCCGACGCAGATGAGGATGAGGATCGCCGGCATGGTCTTGGCGATCTTCTCGGCGATCGAGGAGATGATCTCGTTCCACCCGTAGCCGAGGTACCGGGCGACGAGGCCCGCGACGACCGCGGAGGCGATGAGGAGCGGCTCGACGGGCAGCTCCGCGGCGATGTAGCCACCGCCCAGGAGTGCGATGAGGGTCAGGACGGGGATCGCGGCGATCCAGACGCTCGGGGTCCGGTGGACACGGGCCTCTTCCGCCCGGTCGTCCTGAGGACTCTGAGGACCGGCATCGTCCTTGACGCGGGATTCGGACATGAAGGGATACCTTTCTGGGTTGTTTCCGGCTTGTTTTCCGGGTTGTGGTCGTTTCCGGGTTGTTCTTCCCGGTTGTTCCCCGATCGTCGGGAACGAACGGGGAGGGTCGCGACTCGTCGGGCGCCGTCGACCGGGACTCGGGGCCCGGGGTCCGGGCGGAGATCGGCGACGGGCGGGCGTGGCCGCGCAGCTCGTCGTGCGGTCACCGGGGTCCGGGAGGAGGCCGGGGACGGCCGCACGCGCTGCGTGGGACGGGCGGCATCCCGGTGCGAGGGCTCCTCCGGAGCGCCGCCCGAGACGCTCAGGGGTGGGGGGCGACGTCGGCCCCGCCGGCCCGGATGGCTCGGCACAGGCGCGGGACCGCCTCGACGAGCTCGTCCCTCGGGAGCGCCGTGTTGATGCGGAACCAGCCCGCGTAGCGGTCCCCGAAGTCCTCGCCGGGGCTCACCGCGACGCGGCAGGCCCGCATCGCACGGTCGAGGTCGGCGCCGTCGCGCAGGTAGGGGCGCGCATCGATCCAGACGAGGTAGGTGCCATCGGGATCCGTGACGCGGGCGCGAGGCAGCTCCGCGCGGACGATCCTCACGGTCTCGGCGATGTTGGCGTCGATGACGGACAGGAGGCCGTCGACCCATGAGGCCCCGCGGGTCCACGCGGCGATGGCCGCGGGGATCGCGAAGTAGGAGGGGTTGTGAAGGCCCATGCGGCGCTTGGCGGCCTCGAGCTCATCTCCGAGGCCCCCCGGGACGAGAACGGCGGTGGCCTCCAATCCCGCGATCGTGAAGGTCTTCCCGGGCGAGGCGCACTGGATGAGGCGCCCCGATCCCCACAGGGCGGGGGCGGCCACGGCGATCGGGACGTAGCGGGTGCGGCCCGGGCGCTCGAAGTCGGCGTGGATGTCGTCGGAGAGGACGAGGGCCCCGGAGGACAGCGCGGCGTCGGCGACGGCGCCCAGCTCCTCGGTCGTCCAGATGCGACCGGTGGGATTGTGCGGGTTGCACAGGAGGAGCAGGTCGGCGCCGTCGAGGGCGCGCTCCAGCGCGGGGACGTCGATGCGCGCGGGGAGGGCGTCGGTCAGGAGGGGGACGCGACGGATCTCGGCGCCGGACCGTTCGGCGACCTCGAGGAGCGGCCCGTAGGCGGGATCGAGGGAGACGACGACGGGCCGGGCGGTGCCGCGGTCGGGCAGGACGATGTTGAGCAGAGCGCTCACGCACTGAACGACTCGAGGGAAGAAGCGGACGCACGCGGGCGCGGGGTCCCAGCCGTGCCGCTCCCGCTGCCAGGAGACGGCCGCACCCCGGAAGTCGTCGAAGACCTCCGTGTACCCGTAGGTCCCGTGCCGCGCGGCGGCGGCGACGGCGTCGATGACGCACGGGGCGGTGCGGAACTCCATGTCGGCGACCGACATGCTGACGGCTCCGGGGCCGAGGCGGGCGGCGAGGAGGTCCCACTTCGCGCTGTGGGTGCCCCGGCGGTCGAGGTGCTCGGCGAAGGCCGCCGACGTCGCGACGGCGCTCATGAGGCAACCCCCGTCGGGCAGACCGAGGCCGAGCGAGATGAGCGCGTCGGGGGGCCTGACGCCGCCGGGGCCGAGCCCCGCCCGCCCTCCCGGGCCGCGCTCTCGCCGCTCCCGTTGATCTCCTCGATCTCGTTGAGGTAGTTGTAGATGGTGAAGCGGGTGACGCCGAGGGCCCGGGCGGCCATCTCGACGGCATCGCGCAGCATGAAGAAGCCGCGGCGCTTCAGGGAGCGGACGGCGTCCACCTTGTGCGCCTTGCGCATGAGGGACACGGGCACGTCCTGCTCCTCGACGGCCTGCTGGAGGAGGACGGCGGCGAGCTCGTCGACGTCGCGGGCGAAGGCCTCCCCTTCCTCGCCATCCGCGACGCGGGTCGTCCCCTCGCCGTCCCGCCGACCCCGCCCGTCGGCGTCATCGCCGGCGGTCCCGCGCCCGGCGCCGTCATCGCCAGCGGTCCCACGCCCGGCGCCGTCGGGTGCGAGGAGCTCCTCGCACCCGAGGATGGAGCGCGCGGCGTCGCCGATGATCGTCCAGTCCGTCACATCGCGGTTGATGCAGAGGGCGGCGACGGGCCGGTCCTCGGCATCGCGGATGATGATCGTCGTCGACAGGAGGCTGCGGCCGGTCGGGGAGGTCGTGCGATAACCGATGCGAGTCCTGAGGTCGCCGCCGGCGGCCGCCTCGAGGAGACGGTCCGTGGCCGGGTCGCCGGGACGGCGCCCGGTGATGTCGCCCTCGATGGCGATGATCGAGTCGGGGAGGGCCGCGAGATCGTGGAGGACGACCTCCGCGGATCCGGGCAGCGATCGCTCAAGGGGGCCGACGAGCTGCTCGAGCGCGGCGAAGACATCCCTCCCGCCGGCAGCATCAGGCCGCCCGACGGTTTTGGGACGACCGCGTGTGGAATCGCTCTTCATTGGGCGTTTCACGCTCCATATCTCGCTTCATGGCTTCCATGGGAAGCCTTCACCGTTTTGTTGTTGGGATCAACAATATAGAGAGGCATCGGCGACGTCAACTCCCGTTTGAAGCCTTCAACACACCATCGCACAGCTCTGGGACGGTCGGCGGCCCGGGGCCGCGGCCGGCCCCGTCGCCCCGCCGCGAGACCGCTTGTGAAACTATTCGGATTAATTGGGGATACCGTAGTGTTACCCAGCGAGTGGGCCCCCGCCTGTCGCGAGCCCGACCACCCGACACCTTCAGGACGCACTCATGCCCACTTCCCCCCTGCCCTCCTTCTCCCAGCTCAGGGCCTTCGTGTCGTTGTGTGACCACCAGCACTTCGGCGAGGCGGCCGCCACCCTCGGCGTGAGCCAGCCGAGCCTGTCCCAGGCGATCACCGCCCTGGAGAGGCGCGTCGGCGGGGAGCTGGTCGAGCGCACCACCCGTCGCGTCCTCGTCACCCCGCTGGGCGAGACCCTGCTCCCCTACGCCCGGGAGGCCGTTCTGGCCGCCGAGTCCTTCAACGACGCCGTCACCAGCCGGGGCGCCGCCCTGACCGGGTCGATGCGCCTGGGAATAATCCCGACCCTCGCCCCCTACATGGCCCCGGTGGTCCTCGACGGCCTTCCCGCCGAACTGCCCGACCTGCACCCCGAGCTGCGCGAGATGGTCACCGGCGACATCCTCGACATGCTGGCCCAGGGCCGCCTCGACGCGGCCATCATCGCCATCGACGTCGATCTCCATCGCATCGCGGCCGTGCCCATGTTCGACGAGCCGCTCGTCGTCCTGGTCCCCCGGGATCACCCCTGGGCCGGGCGCGATGACCTGACCACCGCCGAGCTCGAGGACCAGAGGCTGCTGCTCCTTGACGAGGGCAACTGCCTGCGCGACCAGACGCTGGCCCTGTGCCAGCGCTACAGCTCCCACCCTCCGACCGCGGTGGCCACGACCCTGTCGACAGTGGTGCGCATGGTCACCCACGGCGCGGGCATCACCGTCATCCCCGAGGGGGCGCTGCGCATGCTCGGCAACGAGGACTACGCCGTGGCGCGCTTCGCGGGGCGCGGGCCGGTTCGCCGGATCGGCATCGTCCACCGCACCTCCTCCTCCCGCGGCGAGGACTTCATGCAGCTCGCGAAGGTCCTCACCCGGCTGGCGGCCGACGCGGACCTGCCCCTGCTGCCCCTGGAGGACTGACAGGACCGAGGAGGGCCGAGGGGGGAGGCGGAGCCCGACGAGCGACCGTCGACGACCTCCTCGAGACCGACGACGCCCGTACGCTTGGGGCATGACCATGCGCCGGCATCGGACGGGGACGCGCCCGCGCCCCCTGGCCTGCGTCGTCGTCAACCCGTCCAAGCCCTCGGCGACAGGCGCCGTCAGACGCCGCGCCACCGCCGCACTGCGCGACGCCGGCTACGCCGGTCCGGTCTGGCTGGAGACCACGCCCGCCGAGCCCGGCGTCATGCAGGCCCGTCTCGCCGTCGCCTCCGGAGCCGGCCTCGTCATCGCGGCCGGCGGGGACGGGACGGTGCGGGCCGTCGCCGCGGGCACGGCCCGCACCGGCGTCGACATGGCGATCCTGCCCCTGGGCACGGCCAACCTCGCCGCCCGCAACCTCGGGCTGCCGGTTGGCCGCCTCGACGCGGCGCTCAAGGTGGCGGCGCACGGCACCGCCCGGCGCGCGGACCTGGTGTGGGTGAGCACCGAGCCCGCCGACGTCCCGGCCTCCGCACCACCGGGGGGCTGGTCCGAGCCCACCCTGGGCGACGAGCACGCCTGCATGGTGGTGACGGGGATCGGGTTCGACGCGGGGCTGGTCGCCTCCACGAGTCCCGAGCTCAAGGCGAGGATACGGTGGGGCGCCTACGCGGTGGCCGCGGTCACCAATCTCGGCTCCCCCCATATGGACCTGGTCGCGCGAGTGCGCGAGACGGATGGTGGCGAACGAGTCGAGCGCCTGCGCGGGCGCACCGTGCTGGTGGCCAACGGCGGCCGCCTGCCCGCGGGCGTCACGCTGCTGCGCGAGGCGCGCATGGATGACGGCGTGCTGGACGTCGCGGTGATCGACACGATCGGTGGGGTCGCGGGATGGAGCTCCCTGGCGCGCCAGGTTCTGCCGCCCTTCGCGGCCACCTACTCCGATCCCGCCCGCGCACTGGGGAGGGTGACGCTGCGCCGCGGTCTCGAGGTCATCGTCCGACTGGCGCAGCCGGCGCTCGTCCAGGTCGACGGCGAGCTGCTCGCACCCACTCGTGCTCTGCGAGCGCGGCTGGACGCCGGCGCGATTCTCATGCGGCGCCCGGCCTGATAAGGCGGGCACCGCAAGCGGGAGAGCGGTTGAGAGGATCGGTCCGGGCGGGGCTCACGACTCCTGCGTAATGGGATGGCATGCCATCCCCTTGCAACGGGTGGGCATACCGTCCCCATCTCGAGCCCGCGCGCGTCCTTCAGCTCTCCGGACGACGACGGGCGGGCGGTGTCGATCCGGGCACCCGTCGGGTACGGACGAGCAGTGACTCATCGTCATGATGCTGCCCGGTCGCCGCCCGCGGGTGCGGGTCGTCGGAGAACATCGCCGGAGACCGGGGCTCTGCGGCCCTCGCGCGGTCGTACGCAACGCCACGCGGTCGTACCTTCCGACGCCGGGTCGTACCCAAACTCGCGAGGTCGTACCTTAGAGCCCTTCCAACGTACGACCGCGCGTATCCGGGTACGACCGCGCGGTATGAGGTACGACCGCGCGCCCAGAGGACCTTTCACGGCGACGATGGTCGCGTCCCAGTTGGAATCGCAGCACCCGCGCGACCAGGACCTCCATGCGCGCATCGCGCTCATGGCCCGCCCCGGCGCGTCACCGGCGCGTCACCGGCGCGTCACCGGCTCAGCGTCAGCGCGGCGTCATGAGCCGGATCAGGATCGGCCGGGACTCCCCGGGCGGGGGAATGAGACGGCCCACTGGTGGCTCGGGCACCGTGGGAGCGCTCCCAGTGAATCCCGGTCGACGAGCAGGGCCCCACGGCGCCCCTCCGCACCCCCGGACAACGACACCGCCCTCAGCACCAAGAACGCCACGAGGAATAAGGACGCACCGCCGCTCAGAGGGTCCGTCCTGCGAGGACGTCCGCCACCCAGGAGCGGGCGACGACGAAGTCCTTGTCGCTCGTCCCG
>ERZ772968.789-NODE-789-length-15557-cov-11.517998_pt1 | contig 15557 bp, 14 predicted proteins | sample MGYA00580674_ERZ772968 | MGnify/ENA primary metagenome ERZ772968 (study PRJEB29015, sample SAMEA2737940) | human oral metagenome | biome: human oral; feature: human-associated habitat; material: dental | place: China | collected 2138 ...
ATTTCAATTTTTCTGAAAATAGTATATATTTACAATTGTGAAAACGGTATCTTTCTGTTATACTAATAGTGAAGATTAAGAAATTTAATAGGGAAGGTTGTGATAAAAGTGGATCTTATGTCTAGATCCATCCATTTAATGGGATCGACTATCACTATTTCGATTCTCCATGAAAATGCCGACAGTCTTTTAGACCAGGTATTTTCTCTCCTAAGATTGTATGAAAAGCGCTTTAGTGCAAATGATGACAGCTCTGAGCTCATGCAAATCAATCACGCTGCTGGTAAACATCCCGTTTGTGTCCATCCTGATTTGTTTGAGTTGATTGAGTTGGGAAAAAAACATAGTCTCGCTCCGGACAGTCATCTCAATATTACCTTGGGACCCTTGATTCAAACTTGGCGGATTGGCTTTGCAGATGCAAAAGTTCCCAGTCCAAAAGAAATCAAGCAAGTGCTATCACTCACTAACCCTGAGTGTATCGAGTTAGATGCAACCGCCTCCAGTGTTTTTCTGACAATGGAAGGCATGAAAATTGACTTAGGCGCCCTTGCCAAAGGTTATATTGCGGATAAAATCGCTGCGTTCCTACGGGGACAAGGTGTCACTTCTGCCCTCATCAATCTTGGTGGAAATATCTTAACCATCGGTCTAAATGAAAAGAATAATCGTTGCTGGCGGATTGGCATTCAAAATCCAAGCTTGCCACGTGGAAACAACCTAGCTCTTCTGTCCGTTCAGAATCAGTCTGTCGTGACTTCAGGGATATATGAAAGAAAACTGCAGGTAGATGGCAGGGTCTATCATCATATTTTTGACCGCACCACAGGCTACCCTATTGACAATCAACTAGCTAGTCTCACGATTGTTTCATCAAAATCAGTCGATGGTGAAATATGGACGACCCGTTTATTCGGGGAGAGCCCTACTTCCATCTTAGAGAAAGTCGAACAAGAAAATGGAATCGAAGCCTTCGTTATTACAGAAAATCATCAAATTTTTTATTCATCTGGTCTCAGCCCAGAAATCTTATCCTAAATCCAGAAAGGAACCTACTATGTTAAAATTCATCGGTCTAGTTGGTACAAACTCAAAGAAATCAACCAACCGCCAACTCCTTCAGTACATGCAAAAGCATTTCGCTGATAAAGCAGAAATCGAGTTGATTGAAATCAAAGATATTCCTATTTTCAACAAACCATCTGATATGCAAGTTCCAGAGATCGTTAAAGAAATCGCTGCGAAAATCGAAGCTGCTGATGGTGTTATCATCGGAACGCCTGAATATGACCACTCTATTCCTGCTGTACTTATGAGTGCCTTAGCTTGGCTGTCTTACGGTATCTATCCATTACTTGGTAAACCAGTGATGATTACAGGAGCCTCTTATGGAACTCTGGGTTCATCACGCGCCCAACTACAACTCCGTCAAATTTTGGATTCACCAGAACTCAAGGCTTCTGTTATGCCAGGTTCTGAATTCCTACTTTCTCACTCACTTCAAGCCTTTGATAAAAATGGAGACTTGATTGACCTCGAAACCATTCAAAAATTAGACGCTCTTTTTGATGACTTCCGTCTGTTTGTTAAAATTACAGAAAAGTTATCAAGTGCCCAAGCACTTCTTCATCAAGAAGCTGAAAACTTTGACTGGGAAAAATTGTAAGAACTAGAAGGGAAAGAATCAAATGAAATTTGTTGGACTTGTCGGCTCAAATGCAGACCAATCATACAATCGTAAATTACTAGAATTCATCAGAAAACAATTTAAACTGAAATTTGAATTAGAAGTCTTGGAAATTGATGAAGTTCCACTCTTTAATCAAGATGAAAAATGGGACGAATCCTTCCAGCTGCGCCTTTTGTACAACCGCATTACGCGCGCTGACGGTGTCATCATTGCCACTCCTGAGCACAACCACACCATTACAGCAGCTCTCAAAAGCGTCCTTGAATGGCTTTCTTATGAGGTTCACCCATTTGAAAGCAAGCCTGTCATGATTGTGGGAGCTTCCTACTACGACCAAGGAACGTCTCGTGCCCAAGTACATTTGCGTAAGATCTTGGATGCTCCAGGTGTCAATGCTTATACGTTACCAGGAAATGAATTCCTTCTTGGTAAAGCGAAAGAAGCTTTTGATAATGAAGGCAACATCACAAACGAAGGAACTGTTAAATTCCTTGAATCTTGCTTAGATAACTTTGTTAAATATGTTGAGGTAGTCTCAAAATTGAAAAAACCTAAACCAATTGCTCCTGAAGACTTAGATGTCACGAACCCAATCGCAACAACCATCACAGAAGTTGACCCTGACGATCCAGAATGGGTAGAAAAAGCTGCAAAAGTTGTCGGTGCTGTTTCTGGCGATACCTATGTTAAGCTTGACCATGGTATCCTGACTGTTAACCAAATCGACATGTTCTTAAAGGCCATGCCGTTTGAGTTGACTTACGCAGATGATAACAACCAGTTCCTTTACTATAACAACGTTCATCAAGATCCAGACACTATGTTTGCTAAACGTGTACCATCCCAATCAGGTGGCCGTCTCTCAACTCTACACAACTCTCTTCCTGCTGCCCGCATGAAGAACGTAGAATGGGTAGTTGGTGTTCTTCGTAATGGTGATCAGGAATACGTTCGTACAATCGTGCCTGGCTCTCCTGAAGGCGTGATCAATACCCATAACTACCAAGCAATGTACTATCCTGACGGATCCTACGCTGGTATCAACGAAATCGTCTTCAACTTCCAACCTTGGCTAGATTGGTATCTAAAAACAACTGGTCAACGCTTGGTTGGAGGAAGTGGTCCTTTTGCTCCTGCAGCTGCAGCAACCGATGCCACTTCTGGTGCTTCAGATACTGGCGGTGGTCACGGCGGTGGAGATGCCGATGCAACATCTGGCGCTAGTGCTTAATCAGAACAAAATGAAAAGAATGGATTTTTACATCCATTCTTTTTCTTTATTTTATTTCATTTCCTTGAAGGCCTTTTCTGCTTCTTCGTTGCTGATTGCTCCAAATTGAATCTTCCCAATTTTTCCTTGGCTATCAATAAGGATTTCTGTTGGAATACTGCGAACCTGATAGGCTTGGAAGATTGCACCAGACGTGTCAAATAGAACGGGCACATCCTTATAGCCTTGTTCTTGATACCATTTTGGGAAGTCCTCAACAGACTTCTCTCCTTGGAGGCCCGGTGCTACAATAGACAATATTTCAAAATCACGGTCTTTTTTACCAGCTAATTCGACCAATTCTGGCATGCTTCGCTTACAAGGTCCGCACCAAGAAGCCCAGAACTTCAGATAGACTTTTTTTCCACGGTAATCAGAAAGCTTGACAGTTTTTCCATCCATCGACTGAAGAGTGAAGTCCGGTGCCTCCTGGCCAACTGCAACCAGCGATTGGACACTTGTATTGGACTGGCTTTGACTATCCATCCCCTTTTCATCAGATGAACAAGCTGATAGTGTCAGAAAAGCTATCGAAGCAACAACGAGCGAAAGAATTTTTTTCATCTTTTTCTCCTTTTATCCAAAAATTCCTGATAAAGCATTTAACTGCCCGAGCATGAGAAGGATTCCCATAAAAATGATTAAGGCTCCTCCAATTTTTTTCATTAGCCCCATATAGGGTTTGATTTTTGAAAAATACCGCATAACGAAGCTAGAAGCTAAAGCTAAGATGAGAAATGGCAAGGCCATTCCCAAAGTATAAACCAATGTTAGGAGCGCTCCTTGGATAGCTCCATTTCCTCCAGAGGCAGCTAGAGCCAGAACCGAACTAAGGACAGGGCCAATACAAGGTGTCCAACCAAAACTGAAACTAATACCAAGTAAAAAGGCTGAAAGAAAATCATTCCGACGACTGTTCTTCTTAAATTCCACATTTTTCTGGAATTGTAACTGCCTGATATTAATCAGCTCCATCTGGTGAATTCCTAGCAAGATGATGATGATCCCCATCAGATAACGGAATTTCTCATCGTAAATCACTCTACCTAGGAATCCTGCACCGAAGCCTAGTAGAAAGAAAACTAAAGAAATTCCAGCAATGAAACACAGGGTCTTGATCAGACCAGTCCAAGCGATCTTTCTGCCTAAAAACTTGACTTCTCTAGGCTCTTCTTCATCCAGCAAAATCCCTATATAGACTGGTAACAAGGGAAAGATACAGGGTGAGAAAAACGAGAGAATTCCAGCCAAAAAGACCGAAACAAAAAATAAACTAGACTCCATCCCAACCTCCTTTAAGATGTGCTTTCAATATTATTATAACAAACGATTTAAATTTTTCCACATTTTGCTACACTATCCTCATTCTTGTATCATTTATCGGAGAAGCCGTCTGTCAAAACACTATTTCGTTCCTAAACAGCAAAAAAGCCGGAAATTTTCCGGCTGGAGTACTGAAGGATAGCGAACTTAATCATCTGAATCTAGTGGCAAATAAAGGCTAATCTGGGTGAATGTATCTGGTTCGGACTGGATTTCCATATGGTAGTCTTCTCCGAACTGCAGTTTCAAGCGTTGATCGACATTTTTCAGACCAACACCACCTAAGCGAAGGAGAGTCGCATCCATAGAGGCGTTGACATCAAAGCCTCGGCCGTTGTCATAGATAGACAGTATCAGCCGCCCCTCTTCTGCTTTCGACGTCACCCGAATCATGCCTTGTCGGTCAATTTCCTTGATACCATGGTAGATGGCATTTTCAACCAAGGGCTGGAGTACCAGCTTGGGCAGTTTATAATCAGCTATAGATTCATCCTCTTCAATCTCATATTGGAGCTTGTCACCATAGCGCTGCTTCTGGATAAAAAGATACTGACGAACGTGGTCAATCTCATCTTTCAGAGCAATCTGTTCGTGTCCTTGATTGAGCGCCAAACGGAAATACTGAGCGAGTGATTTTGTTACCTCAACAACACGCTTGCTGTCATTAAACTCAGCCATCCAGACAATGGTATCCAAGGTATTATAAAGGAAATGGGGGTTGATTTGAGCTGAGAGAGCTCGGAGCTCATAGCGACGGACATTTTGTTCTTCAGTCTTGACAGCTTCCATCAGTTGTTCAATTTGATCCAGCATTTTATTGAACTGCTGAGCCAAGTCAACCAACTCTGGAGAACCCTTTGCTTCTGCTCGTAGGTTTGAGTCGCCTGCGCCAATATTTAGAATGACTGCCTGTAAATTCTGCAGAGGCTTAATCCACAAACGCAGGACAAACCAAATACCAGTCAAGCATATCAGGAGTGCTAAAACGCCCAGTCCCATAAAAGAATAAAGCATCTGTGACTGAAGCATCTGCAATTGCTCTAATGAAGCAACGCCAATTAAAGTCCAGTCGCTGTCTGCGATATCAATTTGATAGACAAAAGCCTGTTTCTGGCCTGCGTAACCATCCTTGACCGAAATATAGGGCTGCATAGCTTTCATTTCCTGACTGGAGGAATAAACACTCTTCTTGGGATGGTAGACAAATTCATGCTGGCTATTGACAATAAAGCTAAAGCCCTTCTTCCCTAGCTGAAGCCGATCCAGATAGGCTTTGAGACTGTTATAGCCGATATCCAAACGCAAAACACCGAGATTCCGCCCTGCTTCATCCACTACTTCCTGAGTGACAGAAACAACCCACTTCTCTTTCTCTGATGATAGAGATTCCTTGCGAGCAGGTGTCAAGACAGGCATGGCTCTGGTATGGACAGCTTCCTGGTACCACTTTTCATTCATCATATCAGAAGATGTCTGCATACTGATTTGAGAATCTGTCGAGACCACGCGCCCGTCCTTGGTAACCAATACTGCCGACACCAAATCCGGATCTGTTTCAATGATGGTTTTCATCAAAGCCTGAACTGACGTTTCGCTGCTTTCTTGATTCTGAGCAAACTTACGAATCGTTTCTTCCTTGCTCAGTGTGGAGGTAGTTTGTTTTAATTTCTGCAAATAGGAAGCAATAAACTGCCCGCTTTGCTCCATGCTATTGCGCGTCGTCCGCTCTGTCAGCTGCCGAATAGTCTGCGAGCTAGTCTGATAGTAAAGACTTCCAACAACCCCCAAGAGTAAAAGAACCAGAAGAAAGATATAAACAATCAACTGGATAAGAAGCGGATATCGTTTCATTTCTCCTCTCCTTTTTTAAACTGCCGAGGTGTCAGCCCGACCACCTGCTTGAAGCGCTGAGAAAAATAGTTCATATCTTCAAAACCTACCTGCTCTGCTATTTCATAAATCTTCAAATCTGTAGTTAAGAGTAAGAGTTTTGCTTTTTTCATCCGTTCTTGAATCAAATAATCTTGAAAGGGCAAGCCTAGTTCTTTTTTGATAAGAACGCTAAGATAGGACGAACTAAACCCCAATTGGAAAGCCAAACTTTTCAGACTTAACTCTGAATCAGCAAGACGCGCATGAATAGCCTCTTCCAACTCAGAGTGCTGTCCCTGATCAACCAAGTTTTGAATCTGGGCTTTTTTGCGTTCTTTATCAAGCTTGGTCTGCAGCTTGGCCAACATCTCCTCAACATCATCCTTGGAAAATGGCTTGAGAAGATAGTCATCTGCGCCTAGTTTAATGGCGGTCCGAGCATAGTCAAAATCATCATAGCCCGTCAGAAAAACGATATGGCACTTAGGAGCCTGGTCCCTGACTAGCTTGGCCAGTTCGAGACCGTTCATCTGTGGCATATTGATATCGGTCAGCAGGATATCAGCAGGATTTTCCTGAAATTTCTGCCAAGCTTCTATTCCATTTTCAGCCTGGGCAATGACTTGCATGCCAAACTGTTCATAGTCTACCAAGGACGCAATCCCCTGTCTTACCAGATACTCATCCTCTACAATCATAATTGAATACACAAGATTCAACTCCTTATTTATACTGGATTTATTATAGCAAATTTTCAATCAAAATGCTCTTAAACATAATCCAAAAGGTAACCGTAGCCCTTCTCCTCCATCTCAGCTTTGGGAATGAACTTAATTGAAAGACTATTGATGCAATAGCGCAAGCCGCCCTTGTCCTTAGGACCGTCTGTGAAAACATGGCCCAGATGGGAATTTCCAACCCGACTGCGAACTTCCGTCCGAGTCATGTTGAAACTCTTGTCTTCCTTGTAAGTCACTACATCTGGACTGATAGGACGGGTGAAACTTGGCCAACCGCAGCCAGAGTCAAACTTATCCTTTGATGAAAAGAGAGGCTCTCCCGTCACCACATCCACGTAGATACCAGCATCGAACTTATCCCAATAGCGGTTAGAAAAAGCCCGCTCTGTGTCATTCTTCTGTGTAACTGCGTATTCTTCTGGCGAAAGCTTAGCCTTAATCTCTTCATCGCTAGGCTTAGGATAGCGACTAGCTTCGATAACTGGGTAAACAGCTTGATTGACATCGATATGGCAATATCCATTAGGATTCTTTTTTAGGTAATCCTGATGATAATCTTCTGCCTTGATAAAGTTTTTTAGAGGTTCTTTTTCGACGGCCAAAGGCTTATCATATTTCTTAGCAACTTCATCAAAAACTTGATTGATGGTATTCAAATCTGCTTCATCCTTATAATAAACACCTGTCCGATACTGGGTACCCTGATCATTTCCCTGCTTGTTTTTAGAAGTTGGATCAATGATGCGGAAATAGTGAAGTAAGATTTCTTTGAGAGATATTTTTTTAACGTTATAAGTAATTTTTACCGTCTCAGCGTGACCAGTTTGGGAGACCAATTCATACTTGGTCGTGTCGCTCCTACCATTTGCATAGCCAGACTCAGCATCAATTACACCTGGCACGCGAGAAAAGTACTCCTCTACTCCCCAGAAACAGCCACCAGCCAGATAAATCTCCCGCTTGTCCTCTTCCTTGACATCTTCTTTCTTCTGTTTAGTCACTTCTGTCTTGCTCATAGAGGCTTTCTTGATTTGCTCAATATTGGCCTGAGATGGGTTAATAGACATGGATCCCTTGATTAAGAAAAATAGACCAAAACAGGCAAGCAAGCCAAACAAAACCAGAAAAATCTTCCATTTGCCTTCCATGTTCATTACTCCTTTCTACTTGATTTCTTTCAGTGTTTTCTCAATATCTTCCTTGCTCATGTAGCCAATATGTGTCTTGGCAAGAGAACCGTCGCTGCCTACGAAAAGAGCAGATGGATAAGAGCGAATTCCGTACTCTTTCAGCAATTCTCCCTTAGTATCCATGAGAACTGGGAAGTCTTTGTAATCTAAAGACTTGTACCATTTCTTAAAATCATCTGCTGACTTTTCTCCATTAAAGGTCGGAGATACCACTGATAAGACGACATAGTCCTTCCCTTCCTGCTCCTTAGCCAAATCATTGGTATCTCCAAGAGTGGATAGACAAATAGAGCACCAAGATGCCCAAAACTTAAGGTATACTTTCTTGCCTTTGAAATCAGACAACTTGTAGGTCTTGCCGTCTACTCCTTGCAGACTAAAGTCCTTAGCCATTTTTGTAGCTTGATTAGAATTTGCCTTACTAGTCATGGAACTTTTATCATTTTTAGAAGCTTCCGAATTCATTTGCTGATTTGAGCAAGCTCCCAATAAGCCGACACAAAGCAGACTGGCAGTCAAAATCGATAGTTTCTTCATCATTTTCTTTCCTTTCAAAATAAGGAGAAAGCCGACAAAACTGACGACTTCCACCCTTATTGATAATTTTATTTTTCAGATGACATCTCTGATGAATCTTTCATGTCATCCTTCATGCTTGAATCGCTTGATTTCATATCATCTTTCATGTCAGACTTGCTGTCGGACATCATAGAAGAGTCCTTCATGTCATCCTTTTTCATCTTATCATCAGACATGCTAGAGTCTTTCATATTCTCCTTCTTCATGTCGTCTTTTTTCATATCATCTTTCTTCATCATACTGCTGTCGTCCATCTTTTTCATGTCTGAATTTGACTTTTGACTGGAGCAAGCAGCCAAGGCAAAGATACTAAGAGTAGCCATTGTAAGGGTAGCGATTTTTTTCATGATATTTCTCCTTTAATTATATAATATTTATCCAAATAGTGACGCTAAAGCGTTTAGATTTCCGAGCATTAGCAAAATTCCCATGAGAATGATGAGTGCACCGCCGATTTTCTTAAGCGTTCCCATATAAGGTTTGAGTTTCGCAAAGCGCTGTAATACCCAGCCAGAAGCCAAAGCCATGGCTAGAAAAGGAAGGGCTAATCCTAGTGTATAAACCAACATAAGTAAGCCTCCCTGAAGAGCGCCGTTACCGCCAGAAGCAGCAATTGCTAAAACAGAGCTCAGAACAGGTCCCACACAGGGCGTCCAACCAAAGCTAAAGGTGATGCCTAAGAGAAAAGCGTTAAGAAAATCACTTCTTTTACTATTCTTTTTAAGTTGGATGCTCTTTTGCTTTTGCAGCCGCTGGATATTGATGATTCCCATCTGGTGGATTCCCAGTAGAATGACAATGCCACCCAAAAGATAGCGAAACCAAGGGGCGTATAGGACTTGCCCTAAAGCACCAGCACCGTAGCCCAAGACTAAAAATACAGTCGTCAATCCCGCTATAAAGCAGAGTGTTTTGACCATCCCATACCAAGAAACCTCTCGTCCTAGAATCTTGAACGTCCTCGGCTGGTCTTCATCTAGTAAAATTCCTACATAAACCGGCATAAGCGGTAAGATACAAGGGGAGAAAAAGGAAAGAAGCCCTGCCAGAAAAACTGAAATAAAGAACAAAAAACTTGTAGCCATTTCAAAAACCTCTCGATCATTTTCTGACTATAGTATAAAATAAAAATCCCCCTAAAAATAGGGAGATCGATTTGGAAAAACTTGAATTTGATTTTATCTTTTCTACACCATGAGTTAAAAGCGTTCACTACTTACTGAGGATTTATGTTAAGTTGAGAGCAAATGTAAAGGTGCTTCCTAGGCCACACTGGCTTTCGACCGTAATTTCTCCACCCAGCTGATGAGCCAACTCACGCGCAATCGCAAGGCCCAGACCATGGCCACCTGTCTTCATATTACGTGAAGTTTCCACACGGTAGAGGCGTTTAAAAATCTTATCCAACTCTTCGGGAGCAATGCCCTGTCCTTCATCTTTTACACTGATTGTCAAGACTTGCTCAGTTAATTGAGCCGTAACCTCGATTTTAGTTCCTGGGTCTGAATACTTAAAGGCATTATTTAGCAGGTTGACCAAGATACGGGAAAGTTTGTCATAATGGCTCTTAATTTTCGCTGACTCAGGAGACACTTGAATGTAGATGTCTCGCTCCTCCTGCTCAATTAATAGTTGAAATTCACTCATGGCCTCAATCAATAGCTGGTCTAGAAAGACTATTTCGGCTTCTCCATCTGATTCTGATCGAGGCTGGGCATTAAGAGTCAAAACATCCAATTCTTCCACTAGTTTATTTAAACGCTCTGTCTGACGACTAATGGTTGTTAAATAATGAATCTGCTCCTCTTCCTTGATCACTCCATCCAAAATACCCTCCACAGTCGCCTGAATAGAGGTGATGGGAGTTTTAATATCGTGAGAAAGCTGGGCAATCATCATTCCCTTTTCGCGCTCACTTTCATCAAGCGATTCAAATGTTTCTTGCAAATTATGTGACATATCGTTAAAAGCCTGACCCAACTCCTGAAATTCGATAGGGCCCTTGGCGTCAATCTCTGTACTAAAATCCTTGTCAGCTATATTCTGAGCCTGTTTTTTCAGATGCCGAAGGGAAGAAAATACTGGCGATAAAAGAAAGAGACTGACTGCCGCTCCTATGAAACTAGCAATCAAGGTCATTCCAACTAGGAAATAAATTTCACTTTTTACAATCAACATTCGCTGGACTGCCCAGAAAACGAGTAAAATCGTTAGTAGGCTAGAAATCAGATACCCCACCAGAATGTAACTTTTTAATTTCATTTTATACCTCGTGCTCCTTCCATTTTATACCCCAGACCCCAGACAGTTTTGACGGCAGGAGTGTCTGAACTGGCATACTTGGTCAATTCCTGTCTCAGAGCATGTATATGAACATTAAGGGTATTGGTATCATCTACGAAGTCTTCCTGCCACACCTTTTCGTAAAGCTCCGTCTTTGAAAAAACTCTCTCAGGATTACTAGCTAAAATCCAGAGCAGTTCAAAGGATTTCACTGTTAATTCCAAAAAATGCTCTCCGATGCGAGCCTCATGAACCGCATGATTCATCACCAAATCACCGAGCTCAATTTGTTCGATCTCGCCTCCACGATGCAGTCGGCGCAAAATATTATTGACTCTTAGCACCAGCTCACGCGGACTAAAAGGTTTGGCTATAAAATCATCTGCTCCTAAGCTCAAACCGTAAATTTTGTCTTGATCGCTAGTCTTAGCCGTTGTAAAAAGAAAAGGCTGATCAGGTGCTATATACTGAACCTCACTGATAAAGTCATAACCGTCCATATTCGGCATCATGATGTCCGTGATGATCAGGTCAACAGATTTCTTTCGGAAAAGATCCAACCCCTCCACGCCATCTCGAGCCACTAAAACATGGTAGCCTTCCTGCATAAGATAGCGCTTTTGAATATCTAGAATATCCATCTCATCATCAACGAGTAAAATTGTCTTTCCCATTTGCCAATCTCCTGATAAAAACAGTGTTATACTGGCTTTAGTATAACACTATTTTTAGTAATTTTTAAATGATTTGAACCTTAATTTTTTTGTTTTTCTTTCAAACCTAGAAGGCTAAGAATTCCTGCCAAAGCTAGTCCTAAGAAACCAATGGTAGCTGTAGCTGTTTGAGCCTCACCAGTTTTTGGTAACGTAGGCTTATCATTTTTTTTCATCGTATCTGCCATCGGCTTAGAAGTTGGGTGTTCCCCCTTCACATCAGTCATGCGATGATCTACTTCCTTCGTACCCTCAGCTGTACTCATAGAATCTGTTGCAGAAGGCTTCTTATTCATCTGGCCTTCTTGAGATGGTGTTGTAGAAGGTTTTATATTCATTTGACCTTCTTGAGATGGTATTGTAGCCATTCCTTTTCCACGAAGCTGAATCGTTACTTGACGAGTCGCGATAAGATTTGTCAAATCTGCTTTTCCATCTTTAGCACCATAGACCTTGACAGTAGCTTGGTAACTGCGAGTGCCATTAGCACGAAGTTGGTCAAGAAGGGCTTGGCCGTCTTTACCTGTCGTGTTGCCGTTCAAATCCACTTCGTAGAAGTATTGACCTTTCGCCAAGCCTTCAAGTGGCAAGAGGGCTGGATTGTTCGCTGTGCCGTTGTCTGACCAAGGAGCCTTGTCAGAAGATTTGAGCAAGAGACGCGTCAACATACCATCTCCACCGAAAGCTTCATACGGAATAACTTGATTAACACCAGCCAAGAATGGACCGGGAACGTTCGCTTTTTCTAAATAGCTGGCTGGGACGTCAATATGGTCTTTGATATTTTTAGTGACTGAGTCTTTGACTGCTTCTTTTGAAACAAGGCCGTTCAAGTTAACAGTTACATTTTTTGTAGCTACGAGATTGGTTAAATCTGCTTTTCCATCTTTGGCACCATAGACCTTGACAGTAGCTTGGTAAGTGTGAGTTCCATTAGCACGAAGTTGGTCGAGAAGGGCTTGTCCGTCTTTACCTGTCGTGTTGCCGTTCAAATCCACTTCGTAGAAGTATTGACCTTTCGCCAAGCCTTCAAGTTGCAAGAGAGCTGGATTTTTAGCTGTTCCATTGTCTGACCAAGGAGCCTGGTCAGAAGATTTGAGCAAGAGGCGCGTCAACATGCCGTCGCCACCGAAAGCTTCATATGGAATAACTTGATTAACACCGGCCAAGAATGGACCAGGAACGTTCGCTTTTTCTAGGTAGCTGGCTGGAACGTCGATATGGTCTTTAATATTTTTAGTGACTGAATCTTTGACTGCTTCTTTTGAAATAAGACCATTCATGTCAACCGTCACATTTTTTGTCGCAACAAGATTGCTTAAATCTGCTTTGCCATCTTTGGCACCATAGACCTTGACAGTAGCTTGGTAAGTGTAAGTTCCGTTAGCACGAAGTTGGTCAAGAAGGGCTTGGCCGTCTTTACCTGTAGTATTGCCGTTCAAATCCACTTCGTAGAAGTATTGACCTTTCGCTAAGCCTTCAAGTGGCAAGAGGGCTGGATTGTTAGCTGAACCATTATCTGACCAAGGTGCCTTATCAGAAGATTTGAGCAAGAGACGCGTCAACATGCCGTCTCCACCGAAAGCTTCATACGGGATGACTTGGTTGACACCCGCCAAGAATGGACCAGGAACATTCGCTTTTTCTAAATAGCTGGCTGGAACGTCTACTGAGTCCTTAGTATTTTCTTCAACTCCTTTTTTAACTTCATCTGGAGTCGTTACTGATTGAGAAATAGCCGCTTCACGAGCTTGGTTTGAAACTACATCAGGAGTTGCTACTGGCTTAGCTTCTTCTTCTTTTGGTTTGTTAACTTCCGACATAACCTTTTCTTCTTTTGGTTCGTTAACTTCCGACATAGCCTCTTCTTCTTTTGGTTTTGCAACTTCTTCCTTAGGAGCTAGGCTAGACTTGTCTGAAGAATTAGTTTCATCAACTACTTCCTTTGGAGCTGACTGATTTTCAGGAAGAGTTGAATCCACTCCTTCTTTTAAAACTGTCTCTGGCAACTCATTCTTTTCTAGTGATGATGAATCTGTTTGAAGAACTTCAGTCGGAGTCGTAGTGAGAACATCTGCATGTACAGTGTTTGGTTGACCAACTAGCAAAAAGAAACCACTGGCAACTACGACGGAAGCCACACCTACGCTTAAACGACGGATTGACCAGCGAGTATACTTTTGATTTGGATTGAATTTCATAGGATTCTCCTTTAGATTTTTTTGATGAATCTAGTATAATCTCCTAAGATTAAATAGGGATAAGAAAGAGTTAAAATTTCTCTTAAATCTATCTTATAAAATGCTTATATTGTCTTATTATTCATAAGAAACAACTTGAGTTTCTTCACCGAACATTCCCAGTCTTAAACTTAAATCACCTACTACAATTGACAATGAGTCAAAAAAATCCACCACACTGTGGTGAATTTTCTTCTTATGCTTCAAATTCAAATGCTTCAGTTTTTTGCTTGTTTGGCAAAAGGAGGGAAAGCAAGATCCCAACCAGAGCCGGCAGCAACCAAGGTAGAGAAGCTTGAGCAAATGGCAGAGCATTAACCAGATTGAGAATGGCAGTTAGCTTGAATTGTCGTCCCAAAATGCTAGCAAAAGCAATCAGCGTTACCACTGCGATGTTCAACCGCATTCCTGGTTTAGAAAGTGGTAAAAAGCGATTGACCATGACAATCATCACAATCGTAATGGTAATCGGATAAAGAATTTCCAGAACTGGAACTGAATACTGAATAATAGCATTCAAACCAAGATTTGCAATAGCGAAACCAACTAGCGTAAAAATGGTCGCATACACCTTATAAGATACTTTCGGGAAGGTATTATGGAAAAATTCGCCAGTTGAGACGATAAGTCCAGCTGTTGTTGTAAAACAGGTCACCGTTACCATAATTGCTAGGAAAACTTGAGCCATCGGACCAAAGATGGCCTGAGTTGCAGAAGACAAAACAGAAGCCCCTACGTTTGCACCTTTCGGCAAATTCGCTAGATCAAGTGGGAAGTGATTTCCAAGGAAGGCCAAACCAATATAAAGAACGCTAAAGCCCAGCGCCACAAGGATACCCACGATCCAAATAGTAGAAATATATTCTTTTTTATTCTTGAAACCGAGTTGGTTGAGTGTCGTCACAGCAACTACACTAAAGGCAACTGAAGCCAAAGCATCTAGAGTATTGTAGCCTTGAAGAAAGCCTGCCCCGAAAGCTGAAGCAGCATATTCCGCTGTTGCTCCTTGAGGGGCAGTGGAACCATATTTGGCAGCGCCTAATACGACTAAAACTACAATCAATAGGGCAAAGATTGGCGTTAAATAACGACCAATACTATCAAGGATTTTCGATGGATTAAGTGCAATCAGATAGGCTAAAGCGAAATAGACCAGCGTAAACCCAAAAAGCCAAATGGCATGAGAACCTGCGGGCAACATGGGCTCAATCCCGACAGAAAATGCAGTAGTCGCCGTCCGAGGAATGGCAAAGAAGGGACCAATTGCAAGATAAAGGGCTACCAAGTAAACTACAGCAAACCAAGGGGCAATCTTTTTCGAAATTTCATCAATATAGCCCTTGGGATTCAAAGTACCTATAATCAAGGTTAGAATAGCAATACCGACGCCCGATAGGACAAAGCCTCCAATAGCTGGCCAGAAATTTTGACCAGATTCCAAACCCAATTGAGGTGGAAAAATCAGGTTACCGGCTCCGAAAAACATTCCAAATAAAAGCAAACCGGTCAAGGATCCTTTTTTTATCATCGTCATCTCCAGTCTTTTTAAGATTTTTCCATTATACCGATAAACACCACTCATTGCAAGGATTTTGAAATAAAAATTGCCTTTTCTTAACCCAATAAAATCACGAAATTTAATCCGATTTATTGCGAA
>ERZ772968.792-NODE-792-length-15511-cov-43.317417_pt1 | contig 15511 bp, 23 predicted proteins | sample MGYA00580674_ERZ772968 | MGnify/ENA primary metagenome ERZ772968 (study PRJEB29015, sample SAMEA2737940) | human oral metagenome | biome: human oral; feature: human-associated habitat; material: dental | place: China | collected 2138 ...
CCCAGGGGAGGTTGGCGTCGAGCCTCCCGGCCCCGCGCCGCTGCCGGTCGCGCTCGTCGAGGGCGGCGGACTCAGAGTCCTGGTAGTCGGCACAGGCGCACAGGAACTCTGCGGCGGCGGTGATGTCGACGCCATCGCCTCCGATGTGGTCGAGGCGGGTCATTTGTCCTCCAGCCACGCTATCCAGGCGGTGGTCTCCTCGGCGAGGGCCGTAGAGGTGAGGGCGTCGTCCCGCGTGGGCGTGGCCCATGTGCCGCCGTCCTCATCGTCGATGCAGGTCCAGGCTCGCCCGGCATCGTCGCGGACGACGGTGCCGATGGGGAGGACCTGGAGGTCGTAGGAGTACATGCGGGCCCGCCCGTAGGCGGAGTTGGTGACGGCGCGGAGGACGCCCTGGAGGCCGGTGATCTGCTCGTTGATCGCGTCTATGGTGTCTCGCTGTTCACGGACGGTTTGGGCGAGGGCCTGCTCGCTCAGGCCGGGCTCAGCGGTCTCGGTGGCCTGCTGGGCCTTGCGCTGGTCGGCGGCGAGCATGAGGAGGCTGATCGCGCCGATGGCGTCTCCGCCTGCCCGGTCGAGGAGGTCGCGTGCGCGGTCGCCGTAGGTGGCGACGGCGTCGTCGCGGACTTGGTTGGTGGTGGCGAAGTCTCCGCGTGGGGGTTTGGGGAAGAGGTTGACTTGCATTTTTCACGGTCCTTTGTTCTGGGGGTCGGGTGGGTTGGGTTGGGGTTCCCGTGTGGCCCACGTGGACCACACTAGGTGCCCACTTGGGCACCGTCAAGACAGGGCGGGTGTCGTTACATGTTCGTAATGAGGGATGACCGGGGGGTGATCGCACAACGCGTTAACGCGCGTGAATCCGGTCCAGAAACGCGCAACCCGCACCGAGGTACACCCGAGACCCGCTAGGCCGCCCTGGGGGCCTTACGCGTCCGATTCGGGCCGTTTCCGGCCCGACCGCCACCCCCAGGGTGCGACGAACGCGCCAGGCGGGCGATCACCTCACGCGCCCGAGCAGCCCCATCGCCCGACGACTCAGGCGAAGGCGCAGCCGTCAGCTCAGCCACCGGACGGGCAGCTGGAAGCGCGCCAGCCCACGGCACACGCCCAGCGCCCAGAGCGTGATCCATCCGAGCCAGCACCTCCGGCAGCGGCGTCGACGGCTCCAACTCGGCCACCTGTGCCGCCTGCGCCAGCGCAGCGCGCCCATGCCGGTCCGCCTCGACGTCGTCGACGCCATTGCCGATCGCCCGCAGGAAACCCCGCAGGTACGCCGACTGCTCGAAGCCGGTGCGGCCCTCCGTCGGCAGGCTGTGGCGCTCACGCCAGGCGCGGATGCGCTCGCCCCTGACGGCCTTCGCGGCCCGGTTCACGTGCTGTGGCTTCGCCGCCCCGTAGGTCTCCACGTCGCCGGACGCCACGCGCCGCACCGCCTCCGCAAGCACCTCATCGGTCATGTCCTGATCCAGGAGCGTCATCCAGGCACGGATGCGCCGCTTGCCGCCCTCGACGTCGACGATGCCGGGAAGCATCCCGGCGTCCACGAGGATGCCGATCGCCAGACTCACGCCAGTCGCGGTAGCCATCACAGGCCCTCCTTCGCGAACTGCTCGGCCAGGTCGTAGAACACCTGCCCGCCCTGATATTGCCCGCCACGGGGCCGCTGGGCTTGGAGGCGGAGCGTGTCGAACTTCTGCCGGAGCTTGGGGACGCTGAGGACGTTGGCGCGCCAGAAGTCGTTGCCTTCGACCCAGTCGATGACGCGGGCGATCTCCTCGACCGACCTGCCATCGCGGTCGATCATGAGGCGGGCCTGCGTTCGCCAGGCGGCGGTGATGCGTGGGGCTCGTCCGGTGCGTCGCTGGACGCTCGCGGCCATGGCGTCGCAGACGGCATTGACGTCGGGGCGAGGGTCTTCGACGGCACGCAGATCGACGACGTCGATCGCTTCCCTGTTCCCCTGTTCCCCTGTTCCCCTGTTCCCCTGTTCCCCTGTTCCAGGCGCGAGGGTGTCGCGAGGTGTCGCGACGTCGTCGCGAACTTTCGCGACAGTGTCGCGAATGGCGTCGTTCTGAGGGAAAGTGCCATTCTCCTCTTCGGTGGGTTCGGGGATGCGCGATGCCTTCGGTTTATCTACCCGCTGGTGTCTTCCCCACCCCGTCACTAGGAAATAGGTCCTAGATGCGACGGTGTAGCGGAGGATCAGATTCGCTTCGGAAAGCCTCGCGAGACCGTCGCGAACTTTCGCGACAGTGTCGCGAGGATTCGCGACCATGTCGTGCGGGTACAGGGCGGCCACAATCAACGCGACGTCATCCTTCCCCCGGCCATGGTCATCCACATAGGACCATAGACCGATGAACAGCAGCCGATCGGCGTCCGACAGGGCCGCGATGTCCGGGCTCGACCAGAACTCGGGTTTGATACTCCGAATCCGCATCATTTCCTCCTAGCGTTTATTACGGGGCTAATTCTCATGACGCCGCCTCCTGGATCGCCAGCTCCTCAGCCTCTACCCACTTGGCGCAGGCGTAGGTGACGGACAGGCCCGCAAGGTCGACTGTGGAGACGGTGATGACCGCGCCCACCATGCGAGGGCCACCGGCATAGCATTTCGACGCGCGCCACTCCACGATCCTGCTGTCATCGCGGAGGACGCCGGGACGCTTGTAGGGGGATAGGGCGTCGCCGACGGCGCGCTGAAGCTTGTCCAAGTCCGGCTTCGTGTGGGGCCATTTCCGGGTCTTGGGGACGCTCTTTGGGCGGGGCAGGAGGAAGGTCGCTGTGACGGCGACGGGGCCGTCATGCCTGGGCTCCCAGCCCGCCTTGCGTGCAGCGGCCTCGGCGACTCTGGCGACTCTGAGCCGCCACTGGTCGAGTTCGCGGCCGCGGTCGTGGGTGACGACCACCCGCTGACCCGACGCGAACGCGCGGGTACTGCCTTCGGTGACCGGCTCACCTGGGACGAAAAAAGAGAATGAATCCATGGCTTCTATCTTTCAGGGATGGTTATAGGTCGAATAGGGGGATGGCCCCCATGTCCTCGTCGCCGTCGACGGCGGATCGGTGGGCAGCGAGGCAGGCCGGGCAGACGAGCGGGTCAGTGAGGTCCGCGCTCTCGACGAGCTCGCAGTGCTGCTCAATGAAGGGACTCCCCGCCCGCTTGGTGTCACCGTCACAGAGGCGGGTGAGCGGATACCAGGTCGCCCCCTGGAATGGTCCCGGCGTGCCGACGTCGGCCAGGTGGCGGCGAATCCGCCCCGGTAGGAGGATGCGAGTCACGCCACCTCACCGCCCCACAGGTCCAGCACCGGCTCGGACAGTCGGGCCGCGATGGTCTCGCAGTAGCGCTCCTCCAGCTCGACGCCGATCGCCCTGCGCCCCAGATTCCTGGCGGCGAGGAGCGTTGCCCCCGAACCTGCGAACGGGTCCGCGACCGCCCCATCGGGGCAGCGCTCGATGAGGCGTTCCATGAGCCCGATCGGCTTCGGTGTCGGGTGCCCGGCGCGCTGCACCTCCAGGCTGCGACACTCGCGGGTGGTGATGACCGACCGCTGAGGGGGGGCGGTAGCCTTGAAGCCGTCGCCTAGGATGTAGATTTCCTCGTCCATGGTCATGAAGGCGCCCCGCACTGGGCCGGGCGCCATGCCCTGCTTATCCCAGATGAGACGGTGCCTCACGCCCGCTGGGCGGGGCGCCTTCCAGGAGCCGAAACAAATGGTGGGGCGGGAGCCCCACATGGCGAGGATCGCGTCTCTGCTCTCGACGCTGCTGTCACCCGCGATGTCAGGCTGCCGCTGTGGGATCGCGACACCGCGCCGGTAGGAGGTCGCGATGCCCGTCCACCGGACACCGTAGGGCGGATCGGTGACGAGGACGTCCGCTGTCAGCCACTCGGTGATCTCGCGGCAGTCACCGTGGTAGAGGGTGACCTGGTCATCCTCGTAGTAGGGGGCGGTCATGACTCCTCCTGCCAGAGGCCGCGCTCGGCCGCCAGAGCCGCACACACGGCCTCGAAGGCGAGACGCACGAGGGAGCCGAACTTCCAGTCGGTGAGGTCATACCCGTAGGGGGATGGCCGGTCGGGGGTGATTGGCCACGCGCTGGCGACCTGGCCGAGACACTGGATGAGGGACTGGGCTCGCACGCAGGGGTTGACCTCCAGGTCCAGCCACTCGTCCGCGTGATCTCCGAACCACTCCTCGGCGTCGTCGGTGATGGCGGCCAAGAGGTCGCCTGGGGGCATGTCCGAGAGGTCTTCGTCGCTACAGATGATGTGGAGGCAGCGTGCGGCGACGAGGGTGGCGAGGTTCTTCACCTGGTCGCTGGGTGGGTGGCCCTCCTCGGCGCGTTTGGCGGCTGCTACCCAGGAGGCGCACAGTTCGGCGACGTCGCGGGCGAGGCTGGCGAGAGGCTTCCCCGGCGTGTCCTCTTCCGTCGTCCAGAACTTGTTGACTGCCCGTCGAGCCCGGTCCGCGTGAGCGAGCATGGCCTCGAAGTCCTGGCGGCACTGCTCCATCGTCAGGGCGGTCATGACGCGGCCTCCTCGACCTCGCGGGCGGCGTCCATCATCGCCTGGGCCATCGCCTCTGCCTTGCGAACCGCTTCCCAAATCGGGTCAGTGATGAGCGCGCGGGCCTCCTCGAAGGTGTCAGGAGACAGGAAGGACTTGCCGTAGATGTTCCGCCCGCGCTCGTCGACGTAGTGCCCCTGGATCATTGACACGACTTTTGTGCGGTCAGCGTTACCCCAAGCCTCGACCATGTCAAAACGAGACAACATGCTCTTGCCGCCAGGACCGACTGGGATAGAGAGAGTGACAGGCGGTGACAGGTGGACGGTCGCGCAGATGTGAGTGTGGATCATCATGCGGCGGCCCTCCCCTGCTTGGTGAGGGTGAGGAGGCGGGCGCGGCGGCCGGAGGGGGTGAGCGTGTAGTCGCCGGTCTCCTCGATGAGGCCCTTGTCCTGAAGCTCGCGGACGGCGGTCCGGGCGCGGGAGGGGGAGAGGACGCCGGTGGTGTGGACGACGACGGAGGCGAGCGTGAACGGGTCGGGGCGGGTGAAGTCTCGGAGGACCATGAGAACGAAGTCCTGCGAGGTTGTGGCGTCCTGGATGCTGTCGGCGGCCCACTGGCTGGTGACGGGGTCGGTGGCGCGGACTGAGCCGCGCTCGCGGGGGTGGATGGTGGATGGGGTGGTCATGCTGCGGTCACTTCCTGGTCGTTGTGGTGGGGGTGTGGTGGCTGCTGGAGCTGGCGGGCCTCGTGGTCGCTCGCGTAGCGGGCGCGGAACTCGAGGCTGAGGACGGGCATGACGCCGTGCTTGACGGTGGCGCTTGGCTCGCTGGCGAGGACCATGCCGAGCGTGCGCAAGAGGTCCATGAGGTCGGCGACGGCCTCGCATTTCTGGTGGATGACGGGGACGGCCGTGAGCATCTGCCAGCGGAAGACGTACTCGCCGCGGCCTAGGGGCGTGAGCATGGTGAGAGGGGTTTTCACGAGGGGTCCTTTCTGGGGAGTCGGGGGGGGTTATGCCTCGGGGAGGCGGTCGATCCAGGCTTCGAGGTCGTCTCGGCGGATGAGGTACTTGGTGCCTGCCATGTGGGCGGGGAGGTGGAAGTCGGGGTCGGTGGACTTGACGGCCTTGCGGATGTAGTCGACGGACAGGCCGGTGACTGCGGCGGCCCCGCTGAGGGTGTAGGTGAGGACGACGGTCATCGGCGTGACTCCTTTTCGGTGCGGATGGTGTGGGCTGCGAGGACTGCGGTGAGGGTGACGGCGAGGAGGAGGACGCCCGTGTGGTGGCCGAGTGTGGTGGTGAGTGCTGCCTCGGTGAGGATGGCGGTGGCAGCGGCGGCTCCGAGGATGTAGGTGGTCATGCTGCGACCGCCTCGGCACCGAAGAACTGCTCATCGCCGTAGTAGGAGGAGTGGATGTACCAGCGGCCCACGCTGCGGCTGGCATACCAAGAGGTTGGCTCGTAGGCATCGGAGCGCTGCTCGCGGACGAAGAGGTCGAGGAGGTCGCAGAGGGCGTCGAAGCCGCCGTCGTAGGGGTAGATGGCGATGTCGAAGCGCCCTTCGGGGAGGGCGTGGATGTAGGTGTGGGAGATGTCGATGCAGTTGCGCTCGGCCTCTTCGATGAGGGCGTTCACGAGGGGCATGGCCTCTGAGATGGGGCGCTGGGTGGTGGGGTTGCACATGGGGGGGTTCCTTAGGGGGTTAGGCGGCTTCTGCCTGCTGGATGATCTGGGATGCGGTGGTTCCGAGGGCGGCGGCGATGCGGTTGATCTCGTCGAGCTGGAGGCCGCGGCCGGTTCGGAGTCTGCGCTGGAGGGTGGAGCGGGGGATGTCAGCGTCTCGGCTGAGCTGGAGGAGGCTGGTGCCTGTGGTCTCCATCTGATGGGTGATCGCCCGGATGATGGGGGGCGGCTCGTTTCTGTGGTCCATGTGGGCAACACTAGGTGCCCACTTGGGCACCTGGCAAGATGCTGGGAGATCGCTCAGAAAACCGTTACCATTCCGTCACCTTGTGGTCCAATGTGGCACACTCAAGGCATGGGAACACAAGCCACGAACCCCGGTGTCGGTCTCAACGCTGCGGCCGCCGCAGTGCTGCGCGAGCTCAGGGAGCAGCAGCACATCACCATGCGCGCCCTATCTACCTCCACAGGCATCCCCCTGCGCACTCTCACGCGCCTCCTACAGGCGGACAGGTCCATCACCTTCGACCCCCTGTGCGCGCTCGCGGAGGCCCTCGGAGTCAGCGTCTCCACCATCGTCTCGCTGGCCGAAGAGCGCCTACGGGAGGAGCAGCGGGTCCCCCAATTCTCATGCTGATAGAAGGCGGTGCAGACAGGAAAGTGGCCCCGCCCGGACAGTGCCGGGTGGGGCCACTTCTCGCGTGGTCGTCTGACCTCGCTGACGGACGTCAGGTGTGACGGCCAACCAATCGGTATCGATCCCGTTAAGGAATTGTCACGCCGCGGTGAAGTCGATGGGGGCCTTTCCCTTCTTCGCGCGGCGCTCGTTGATGAGGTCGCCAGTGGTCTTCTGCCACCAGCGCTTCGGCGCGGGCTCACTGGGCTCGACGTCGACGTCGTCGACGACGGACGCATCCTCCTCCGCGGACGCCTTCTCTGCGGCGGCGGCCTGGCCGCGGGCGACGGCGACCTGCGCCCGCTTCACGAAAGCCAGCGCTTCGCGGTGCCGCTTCGCGTTGATCTCGAAGACGTGCATGTCCTCGGTGGTCTCGATGATGATGAACTTGGTGGCGTCGACCTTCTTCTTGATGGCGAGGGCGAAGACGCCGACGGCGGCGACACGGGCAGCGGTGACCCGCTTGCTGGCATCCTTCCCGTCCTCGACGGCGATGTCGACGACGTCGGTGGCGGGGATGTCTGGGGTGAGGAGGCCAGGGAGGCCGATCACCCCGTTCGGGGCGACGTGGATGGTGCCGTCGTCGGTCTTGACGCAGGCGGCGTCGAGGAGTGACATGGTGAGGTTTCCTTTCATGGGGTTGGGGTGGAGGTGAGGCCGAGGCGGGGTGCCACGGCCTCAAGAGCTTGGCGGGCCTGGTCCAGGTCGGCGTGCTGGTAGCCCATCGACGTGGTGATCGCGGTGTGGCCCATGATGGCGATGACGACGGTGGCGGGGACCCCGGCGGCCATGAGGAGCGTCGCCGTCGAGTGGCGGGCCTCATGCACGAGATAGTAGCCCCCATCCTCCTTGTGGACGCCAGCGACGTCCTGGAGGGCGCGCCACGCGAGCCGGTCGTCCTTTTTCGACCAGGGGCCGCCGTCAGGGCGGGGCCACACGAGCCCGTAGGGGGAGGACGGGCACTGGTCGCGCCAGGCCGCCAGGGCCGCCGCCATCCACGGCACCAGTGGCAGGACGCGGGAGCCCGCCGCGGTTTTTACCGGCCCCCAGTAGTAGCCGTCCATCAGGTGCTCGTACTTGATGCCGTCGGTGCCGGTGACGTCCTCGGCGGCGGTCATCTCGACGAGCTGTCGGTCGACGGTGAGGGTACCGGCGTCGAGGTCGACGCGGTCCCAGGTGAGTCCCAGGCACTCCCCCTGCCTCATCCCCTGGAGGAGGGCGGCGACCCACCGGCTGGCGTCCTGCTCGGTGGCGAGGCGGCGGGCGCGCTGGGTCGGGCCACTGGTTGAGGAGGGGAGCGGCAGCCAGGCGTCCTGCTCGGTGGCGACCTTTAGGATGGCTGCGGCGTCGGCGGCGGGGATGGCCTGCCTTGTGGAGGCGGCCGCCTTGGGTTTGGGGGCGAGCATGACGGAGTCGGGGATGCGGTGGCCCTCGACGATGGCGGCCCGGAGGGCTCGGTGGAGGATTAGCCGGACGTAGCGGATCGTCGTTGTTGACCGCCCGGCCTGCCTCATGCCGGCTTCCATCTTGCGTAGGTCGGTGACGGTGAGGTCGGTGAGGCGTCGGTGCCCGATGGTGGGGATGACCCACTTGCCGAGGAGGGCGAGATCGTTGGAGTAGGTGCGGGGCCGGGCGGTCCGCTTGTAGTCGACGGACCAGGTGTTGAGCCATGCCTTGAGGGTGGTGCGCGGGCTGACGGCGGTGGACTGCTGTTCGGCGAGGACGTCGCGGCGGATGGCTCGCAGGGCGCGCTTGGCCTCCGCCTCGGTGGCTCGCGCCCTAGTGATGCGGCGGCGGCCGCCGCTGGGCGTGTAGCCAGCCTCGACGCAGGCGACCCATTTGCCGTCGCGCCGCTGGTAGACGGTGCCCTCACCGTAGGCCATGGTCGGTCCTCTCGTAGCCGTCGACTAGCCATCTGGCTAGCCATCCGTGTCCCAGGATAGCATAAGAGGAGCCAAGTAGGTACCTCGTGTTTTGGGGTGATTCCGCGGTTTCCCGGTCGGGCTGGCGGGATTTGAACCCGCGGCCCCCTGCTCCCAAAGCAGGTGCCATTCCAGGGGCGACCCCCTGGCAACACTCACCAAACCACCGACCAGCCGCCCCAAAACTAGCCATCAACTAGCCATTTTTCCGCGGCACCAAGAATCCCCCGGAATCACGCCATAAACAGCCCTCAGAGACGACGAAACGCGCCCCCACTACCCGAGTAGGTAGCGGAGGCGCTAGCGGGCTAGAATGGCCCCGAGGAGGTGACCATGGGCTACTACTGGGACACGCTCGTCGCTCGACCGGCGCGGAACATCTACTGGTGGATGACTCACCTCTGGTGAGATTACAAAAGGCGCCCCTCCCACCCGAAGGTGGGAGGGGCGCCTAGTCGTCAGGTCAGCCCTTGAGCACGGCCAGGGCCTCAGCCGTGGGTACGGCCCAGCCGACGATGGTCACGCCAGCGGCCTGTGCGGCGGCCTTTGCAGTCTCCTGCTCATCACGGGAGGACACGAGGACCCACACGCCGTCGGGGAAAACAGTCTTGGCGGCTCCCCACACCCCGGCGCCCGCGGCGGAGGCCAGGACGCCCTTCTGGGCGTCCTTCACTGACTCGGTCAGCTGCCAGTCCGCGGTGGCGTCCGTGGCGTCCACAACGCGCGTGAACGCGGCATACTCGGTCCTCATGATCTCGCGCAGCTTGGACTGTCCGCGCCCGTGGATCGACTGGTAGGTCTTGCCCGCGCGCGCACCAAGGATGCCGAAAATCTTCCCGTCGGACGACTTGTAGTACTCGGCACCCGAATCGATGAGCCCCGTACGAACGTTCGGCAGGACCTGGACGCCCGCCCCCTCGAAGAGCTCGAGCGCCTCGTTCATCCCAGCGACGTCCACGCCCGCGCCACGGATCGTGCCCAGCCCGTACTGGGAGAACTCGCGCTTGTCCCCAGCGTCGGCGGGCGTAGCGAACCGGTTGATCGCCACGGCCGAGTCGGCGGCGTCGGCCGTCGACTGGATCGGCAGCGCCACCTGCGCAGGCCTCAGAGACATGACAGCCCGGAGCTCCGCCATCGAGTAGGCGACCCGGTCGGCAGTCCCCCATCCGCCGGGGAGCCACGCCATGACCGGGAGGCCATCACCGCCCGGCTGCGGCTGAGGGGTAGGCGGCGCGGCGGGCGCGGCCGGGATGACCGGACCCTGAGTCGTGGCCCACGACGCCAGCGCGGCGACGGCGTCGGCGACGTGCTTCGCAGCTGCAGCCCCGAAAGCGGCCGCCCCAATCTTCGTCGGGTGCGTCTCGTCGCTCAGGAGGAGAGTGTCGCGGGTCCCGTCGCCCTTGGGCGCCCCGGCGTGGCCGGTGCCTGACAGGACATCCGACACCTGTACGACGGGGGCTCCTGCCGTGAGCGGGGTCTGCCCAGCCTCCGGGGTCCAGGCGCGGGTCACCCGGTAGGCTACGCCGCCGTAGACCACGACGTCGCCCTCCGTGCACTGGCGGCCGTCACGCCACGGCACCGCCTGCCTGTCGGCGACACCGAGCCAGTCGACGAAGGCGACGCCGTTGGCGATCCCGCCGACGGCGTCCGCGCCCGCCTTCTGGGCCTTCGCGTTGACGTGGGCGGAACGTGACAGCAGGCGGGTCACCGAGGACGGCTCCGGGCCGAGCATGATGATCGGCACCTGCGGCAACTTCGCCCGCACCTTGGTCACGAAGTTTTTCACGGCCTCCGTGATCTTCGCGCCCTCGCTGTCGCCGTTGTCGATCGCCTTGTCGGCGTTGAGGCTGCCGATGGTGATGATGAGGTTCGGGGATGCGGCGCAGACCGCGTTGACGCGGGCATCCACCTCGAAACCGTCGCGACCGCTGGCCGAGTAGGCGAAACCGCTGCCGTCGACGGCGCTCACCATGGGCGCGCACCCCAGGAGCCGGGACACGACAGCCGGGAGGTTGAAACCCTCCCCCATCGTCGACTCCGTACTCCACGAGTCACCGAAAAACCCGACCGTGGGGACCGGCTGGCCAGCGCGGAGCGGGAGAGCCGCGAGCGGGGCGCCCGCAGGCGACGGCGACGGGGCGGGAGAGCCGCCTCCAGCCTGGGCCAGTTCCGCCTTCGTTGCGTAGGTGCGGGCAGCCTCCTCAGACTTGAGGTAAGGCGTCAGGTCCGCCGCCGGGGCGTCCTTGCCGGGAGGGCCAGGAGGGCCGGGCTCCCCCCTGTCGCCAGGGTCCCCCTTGTCCCCCTTGACGCCGCCGCCGCCCTTAGGGATGGCCGACCTGACGTCGTCCATTTCCGCCTTCGTCGCGAACGTCCGATCCGCGCCAATCTTGCTGTACCAACTGGGCTTGCTCATTAGTCCCTCCAGGTCAGTAGTCCGTCGCCAGTGTCGATGATGTCTGAGTCGTCCCGCGCCTCGACGAAACCGGCATCCCCCCTGCGCGCCAGGGGGGAGGACTGGTCCTCCACCGGGACGCCGGAGATGATGTCAGTCAGGTCCACCGTGGTCCCCGCGAGGATGCGCGCCCGGTACCTGCGCGGCGACTCAGGGTCACCGGGCGTATCCAGGGTCACGAGGTAGTTCTGGGCGCCCTGGGGCAGGGCGTCGGGGGCGGCGACCTTGATGCCGGGCACCCCGTCCGGGCCAGAGACCTGCCCCTGGCCATTGACCTGCGCGACCACCCGGTGGGTGACCACGACATGCGTGTCCCCCATGTCGCCCACCCAGCTCCGATCGAGCGGCACGAGTGTCACGGTGCCCGCACGCCCCGTCCCGTCGGGGCCGATCACCCGGCCCGTGATCCATGCATAGCCGATACTCATAAGGCATTCTTTCCGGCCGCCGTGGCCTTGATTCTGTCGATCCGGTCATGCAGATCGGAGACCTCGCTGTACAAGTGCGCCCTGTCTGTGCGGGCGTCGTTACGGACGCCCTCAACCTGTCCCTCCAGGGACCTCAGACGGTGTGACTGGTCTGCGACAGAGCCCCTCAGCGACTCCACCGCCGACGTCAGGGCATCGATGCGCCCAGTCAGGTCGTCGAATTTCACGTCTAGATCGTCTCGTAAATTGACTGCGTGGTTGTTGTGTACGCCCTCAGAGGCAGACTCAGCCGCGGCGGCTGCCCGCACCACGTGAGCGCTCATCCGCGATATACGCTCGTCCGTCTCCCTCTGCTGACGCTTCAGTCTACTAGTCAGCCGCGCTACCAGGGCTGCCAGCAGGGCAACCGTAGCCGCAATGAGATCAGGCGACGTGAGCACCTGGCCCATGACGCCCGGCTGCCCTGCCAGCACCACGATCAACCCTCCTCAGGCTCGCTGGCAGCGGGCCGCTGCTCAGCAGGGGAGGCGGCCAGCCACGGCACGTAGGCGCGCAGCCAGGCGTCGACGCCAGGCAGAGCCATGATACGGGTGACCGCGCCGGTGACGGCGAGGACACCAGCGGCGGCCCCGGTAGCGACGGCAGGGTCGTGCTGCGACGCGGCCGTGTAGACCACCGGGGCGAGCGCGCACAGGCCCACGAGGGCCTGGAAAATGGTGCGGATGACCGCGCGCGACGGGTGATTGATCTGGGTGGCGAGGTGCTTGCTCACGCGGCCGCCTCCTCGGCCTTGGGGGCGGCGTTGGCCTTGACGGCGGCCAGCACCTCGGCGGTAGCGGCCTCGACGTCCTTCTTCCCTGCGAGCCCGCCGAAGCAAGCGTTAAAATGGCCCCAGGAGTCGCCCACGAGAGAGTTGAAATCCTCGCCAGTGACCCATACGGTGCGCACCCCCGCCCGGTACCAGGCGTCCGCCTGGGCCTGAGTCAGGCTGTAGGCTCCGAGGCCAGGCACCAGGAGCGCGTAGCCCTTACTGGTGCCGAAGTCAAGACCGAGCATCTTCATCGTGTCATCCTCATCTGTAGTGGTGGTGTCGGCAGGGGCGGTAGCCCCCACCATGGCGTCCCAGGCTGCGCGGTCACGCAGCCGGTTCAGGTCGAGGTGGCTCCCGTATCCAGGCAAGTGGCCGTCCTCCGTGTACTGGTGGATCATTGGGGCGCCCCAGTAGTCGACGTCTGGGACGACGGGGTCGCTGTACGCCTGCCCGTAGGAGGAGTAGTTGGGGCCGCCCGCATACCAGAGCGGGTACCTGGCGGCCACCGCGGTCCAATCGCCACTGTTCATCCCGACGCCGTTCAGGTAGACGCCGGGCGTGGTGCCGGTGCGGGCGGCGACGGCGTCGAGCCACGCCTGGGCCGCACCAGGGCCGAGCGGGACGGCGTCAGCCTCCCAGTCCAGCCACAGGGGGACGCGCCCCGCGTAGTCGCCGATCTGCCCCAGGAAGTGCTCGAGCTGCGCGCTCACGTCATCGTCGTCAGCGAAGTGGTAGAGCCCCAACCTCTTCCCGTTGGCCAACGCGCTGGCGACCTGGTCACGCCAAGCCGGGTTCACGTACCACGTGCCCTGCGTGACCTTCACGATGACGAAATCGGCGGGCACGACACTGAAGTCGATCCCGGTCTGGTGGCTGGAGACGTCGACGCCGTGCGCATGCGTCGGCTCGCTCGACGTCGACGGCGCGGCAGGCGCGGGCGCGGGCGCAGGAGCCGGTGCCGGGGCGCTCGCGCCCGCAAACTCCGGCCACTGGGCGAGGAAGCGCGCCTCGTCGAAGCGGTGACAGGACGTCCAACGGCCATTGACCGTGTCCGGGTGCTCCGTGTAGGCGACAGTGCGAGTCTCCCCACCAGTCTGATCGCCGACAGGCTCGCCCGGCTCATCCCAGCCATCGCCGCCCTGAGAGTTGATCCACGCCTCGGAGACAAGGCCGTCGGCGGTCACGACTACGACGTGCCCGCGCCCGCCCTCGTTCGCAGCAGACAGCAGGATGTCGCCGACCTGGAGCCCGCCAGCAGGATAGAGGTCCGCGTCATCCCACGGGACCTCGGGGAAACCTCTGGCCTCGAGGCCAGCGCGGAGATTCCCGGTCCAGAAATCATTGATTTCGAGGAGTGCGGCGTGCCCCCAGGGCACCCCATAGGTGGCGTGGAGCCCGAAATTGATCGCTCCACAGGTCAGGCTGGAGCAGTCGGCGTCAGCGTCGGCAGTCAGCCATCCCGCCTCATCGGAGCGCTCATAGGCAGTCCGCCGATAAGGCTGAGAATAGCCAACGCCATGCAAGCCGCCAAGCGGCTTCCCAGGCCCGGCATCAGCCCAGTAGCGCGCCTGGGCGGCCACCACGGATTGCACAGACATATGATTCCTTTCCGCGATTTGGTATAGGAAATCCCCGCCACCAGGATTGGTGCGGGGACAGGAAATGATTAGTAACCGAATGCCTGCCACATGAACGAATGGTTGGTGGATGATGTTTCGCCCGGATACACGATACGGAAACCGCGATTGGACACGTAGTCCACCATCGGCATGCGATTGTTCGTGAACCCGAATTGGCCGCCGGAATTATAGATCGGCGTCACGGTCACGGTTAGGCAAGTTTTCGGGAAGGGCGTGTTGAAAACCATCGTCGGCATGTAGCCATTCCCGAACTGGATGTCCGTATTCGACGACTGGCGGCCATGTTTAATCAACATGACCTCATTTGGGCCGGGCGCCGTGTACTCGATACCGGCGTCCCCCTGTTGTGTCGTCTCCATGTAAAGGCCCGACGTCCCGTCCCAGCGGGTGCCGTCGTAGCGGACCAGGCAACCCGGGTTCTCCACCCAGTAGAAATCCGGGTTAGACGGCGACGGATTCCACCCCAAGTCCCATTTAGCCTGACTGGCCTTATTGTAGGCGTCCTGCCAATTCTGCGCCCAGATAATGGTCCGCACCGACCGAGCCAGGGCGTCCATGTCGCCCTGGGCGTTAAAAGGGTCCGTCCCTTCCGGGACGCGGATTCGGTTCATCAGTGTAGTTGCCATTCATACCCCTTGTCCTTTTGGTGCTGGCGGGAGCACGGACCATTTGATAGTGATTCGGCCGCTATCCGGGTCGGTGCCGATATCGGAGACGCCCCCCTCGGTGCTGCCCCCGGTCCACATGAGCCCGCCGCCGTTGGTGATGAGCCACTGGGCCACCTCCGCTGGGAGGGTGATGTCCTGGCCGCCGGGCGCCCACTTGGCGAGAGCTACGGAGAGGGATGGTCCGGTCGCCGTCGGCTGCTGGCCCAGGCTCCCGGCCGTGTGGCAGCGGCCCTGGATGGTGACGGCGGCGGCCCCGCCGTCGGCGGTCCGCTCCCCGAAATGCAGGCTGGCCTCCACGACGCGGAGACCGGCGATCGCCTTCAGGGCCGCGAATTGGCTGCCGTACCCCCACGCGCCGACGGACTGGAATTTCCCGCCGGTGACGATGCGCTCAGTCCACGGGCGGCCGTCAGAGCGGCGCGCGCTCCAGGACGCGGAGTAGACGGGGCGGATCACCGCGGTGCCGTCGGTCTGGCCGAGCTGCTGCGCGGGCGCCGTCGGTGGCCCCGCAGCGGGCGCGTCCGGGACGCTGTAGGTGACGGGGCCGACCGTGGTCGGGCGCCCGTCTTGCCACAGCAAGGAGACGACCTGCCCGACCGACGGAGGATTCCACGAGTGCGTCGCGGACACGGTGCCGAAAGCGGTGCGGACGACGACCTGGCCGCTGCCGATGCTGACGACCGTGCCGGTCGTCGGGCGGGGGGTGTCTGT
>ERZ772968.793-NODE-793-length-15501-cov-11.063382_pt1 | contig 15501 bp, 11 predicted proteins | sample MGYA00580674_ERZ772968 | MGnify/ENA primary metagenome ERZ772968 (study PRJEB29015, sample SAMEA2737940) | human oral metagenome | biome: human oral; feature: human-associated habitat; material: dental | place: China | collected 2138 ...
ATGCATCGTCGTCGACGACCAGAATGCGCGTGCTCATAGCCCGTATCTTGGCATGCGCCCCGGGAGCCAAGGGACATCTAGGACATCGAGACGACATTCACACTTCCCTCAGGTTTTTAAGAGAATCCCTTCAGTTACGGGAAAAAGCGACATCACCGCACACAGGAGCCGGAATTATTGCGGCCAAACCGTAATCTTCGATGGCCGCCTACGAGCCCGTTTCCGAGGGTCCGCTCGGCTCTCTCCACGATTTCCTCCTCCAGGGGGAGGGCGCTCAGAGGGGTGGGCATGACAGCATGGACTTATGAGCACTGACTCCCATCCCGACGACCTCAACCCGAGCGGCGAGCCGAACCGCGGGGGTGCCGCCGCCTCCGGCGGCGGCTTCGTCGGAGGCGACCAGGACGGGTGGCAAGCCCCCGACTCCGGAGCGTCCGCAGGCACCTCGCCCTATCCATCGCAGGGATATTCCGGCTACGGCGATTACCAGACGCCGCCCGTGGGTCAGCCCGGTTCTGCCCCCGGCTATCCGCCCAACGCCCCCGGAGGTCCTCCCGGAGGCGGTGCCGGATACGGCCCCTACCCCGGCGCACCTGGGGGTCCCGGAGGTCCTGGGGGTCCCGGCGCTCCCGGGAATCCCGGCGCCACCGGGTATCCGGGTTACGGCGGCTACGCGTCGGTTCTGGCCCCCAAGCCGTCAATCATTCCGCTGCGGCCGCTGTCCATCGGGGAGATCCTCGGTGGCGCCTTCGAGTCGCTGCGTGCCAACCCCAAGGCGATGTTCGTCCCCTCCCTGGTGGTGATGAGCATCGTGGGACTCCTCTCCGCAGCCGGTTTCGCCTTCTTCCTCTCCCGGCTCAACCTGCCGGGCCTGACCACGTCCCCCGACCAGTTCAGTGAGGACGATCTGGATCTGGACAAGCTCTGGTCATCGTTGGTGGGTCTGTTCGTTCAGGCCGGCCTGACCAGCGTGCTGACCGTGTTCGCCACCTCGATCCTCACCGGTCTGCTCATCGTCACCGTCTCGCGCACCATCCTGGGTCGCAAGGCCTCCTTGAGCGACGTGTGGCAGCGCACCAAGCCGCGTGTGGGCGCTCTCATCGGTCAGACGATCATGATCCAGATCATCGTCAGCGTCGTCACGTTGGCCTTCCTCGCAATCGCAGCCGTCATCATCTGGGGGATCCTGGGTGGTTTCATCGCCAACGGCGTCGATGAGGATTCTGTCGGAACGGTTCTCCTCACCATCCTGCTCATCCTGGTACTGGCCCTCGTGCTGGGGCTGGCGGTCTTCGCCCTGACGTGCAAGCTGAGCCTGGCACCGGCGGCGCTGATCCTGGAGAACATCGGCGTCTTCGAGGGGATCTCCCGCTCCTGGGCACTGACGCGAGGATATTTCTGGCGAGTCGTCGGCATCCGGCTGCTCTCAATAATCATCATCGGTGTCGCCAGCCAGGCCGCCTCCTTCGCGCTGAGCTCCATCACCAACGGGATCATGCTCGCGGCACCGAACACGATGATCGCGATCATGACGATATCGATTCTGGTGAACAGCCTCATCCAGGCCGCGATCATGCCCTTCGACGCCTCCGTGGTCGCTCTGATGTACACCGACTTGCGGATGCGCTCAGAGGGTCTGGACGTTGAGCTCCGGCGCGCCGCCGGAGTGTGACCCGCCCGTGATACGCGCCATTCCCTCCGTAAGCCCCGCCGGCTCCTCCGGCTTCCTCAGTCACGCCGTCGGGGTGGCCTGCGCCGCCGGCGCACTCGCCGCCAAGGCCCCTGCAACTCCCGACGCCGATGAGGCCCGGCAGGCCGCGAACAAGGAGCTCTCCCGCCCGATCTACCGCAACAGCCCCGACCTGTGGGATCGGTTCTGGGAGTGGATCAAGGAGCATTTCAACACCGGCAGCATGGTCCCCGGGGTTCCTTCCTGGGTCTCGACGGCGATCGTGATCGTCGTCGGCGCCGTCGTCATCGCGCTGCTGATCCTCCTGCTCACCAGGATCTCCTCGGAGCGCCGGGTGACGACGCCGTCGCTGTCAGTGCTCATTGACGACCGCGACGCCGACGCCCTGACCCGGGCGGCGGACGAGGCCGCCGAGCGGGCCGACTTCGCCACCGCCGTCGTCGAGCGTTTCCGGGCCATCATCCGCTCCCTCGACGAACGCGGGATCATCGACGAGTACCCGGGGATGACGGCGATAGAGGCGGCCGCACTCACCAACCAGGCCCTTGGCGAGCACCGGGTCGTGGCTCCTCTGTACGAGGCGGCGCACCTGTTCGACGCCGTTCTCTACGGCCGGGTGGTCTCCACCCCAGCCCAGGACCAGCAGATGCGCGTGCTGGCCGCCCAGGTGGCCGAGGTGACGCCGCCCGCTCACCATGAGAGGACCGCCATCGAACCCCTCTCAGCGCTCCCAGGGGCACCCGCATGAGCGCTCCCGTTCAGCAATCCCCGCAGTCTGCTCCGAGCACCTCCCAGACGGAGGCGGTCTCCGACCAGGTGACGAACTCGCACTGGTCTCAGCGATGGAGCCGGTGGCGTCCGGTCGTCATCGCCCTTGCCATCATGCTCATCCCCGTCCTTGTCACCCTGTGGACCAGGCCCATAACCTCAAAGACTCCGCTGGCCATCGACAATCCCGAGAAGTTGGGAACGATGGCCGTCGCGGAGCTGCTGCGCCACGAGGGGATCTCCGTGAGCAAGACGGACAGCGTCTCCAAGGCGGTGGAGGCGAGCAGAAACGGGGCGACCATCGCCGTGGTCAACGCCGACCGTCTCAGCCTCGCCGAGAGGAAGGCCCTGGCCCAGGCGGGCGGCGATGTCGTCATCGTCGGCGTCAGAGGCGGCAGCGATACCCTGAAGGGGCTGACGGATATGACCAGCAAGGGCGCGGCGTCCCCCGGCTCCACCATCCTGGAGCCGCAGTGCGGCGACGCGGACGCCCAGGCCGCCCGGAGCCTGGCGGGATCGCATGCCTCGGTGTCGCTGCAGGGCGACGACGACGCCGTCGGCTGTTTCCCGGTGGGAGAGGACCGTTACGCCTATGCCACCGATACCCTGCCCAGCGGAGCCGCACTACGCGTCCTGGCCGACCCCGGACCGGCTACCAATGCGCACCTGGCCCAGGAGGGCCACGCCGCCCTGGCCGTGCGCGCGCTCGGCCATCACGACCGCCTCCTGTGGCTGGACGGACAGCGCCTCGAGTCCCCCTCCATATGGAACTCCTCGTCCACGCCCACCTGGCTGCCGGTCCTCATCTTCCAGCTCGTCGTGATAGCGGGCACTCTGGCCGTCGTTCAAGGACGTCGCTTCGGCAGCCTCCTGAGTGAGGAGCTGCCCGTCGTCGTGCGCTCCACCGAAACCACGTTCGCGCGCGGCCATCTCTACCGCCGGGGCTCGGATCGTCCTCGAGCGGCCGAGGCCCTGCGCTCGGGCACGGCGCTGCGTCTGGGCATCGCCCTGGGGCTGGCTCCCGGGACCTTGCGTCGCGACGTGATCGCCGCCGTCGCCCAGGCCTCGGGCGTCGACCCCGTCATGGTGGACTCTCTTCTCTACGGTCCGCCGCCGACCAATGACAAGGCCCTGGCAACCCTGGCAGTTCAGCTTGACCAACTCGAGAGAGAGGTTCACTCCGCATGAGCACGGACAGCACCGACCCCACCCGCGACCTGGGCACCACGGGCGACGCGGGCACTAGCGCCCCTCACCCACAATCCGACCGACCGGCGCCGGGCGCCCCGGAGGCACCCGGCGCCCAGAGCATGCCCAAGCCCGATGCCGGCGCCGACCCGCGCAAACGGTTGGTGGCCGTGCGCAGTGAGGTGGGCAAGGCCGTCGTCGGCCAGGAGGCCGCGGTGACCGGCCTGGTCATCGCCCTGCTCGCCGGCGGACACGTTCTGCTCGAGGGGGTCCCCGGAGTGGCCAAGACTCTCCTGGTGCGGTCGCTGGCCACCGCACTGGACGTGGAGACCAAGCGCATCCAGTTCACCCCTGACCTCATGCCCGGTGACGTCACCGGTTCCCTCATCTACGACTCCCGCAGCGCCCGGTTCTCCTTCCGAGCCGGACCGGTCTTCACCAACCTGCTTCTGGCAGACGAGATCAACCGCACCCCGCCCAAGACGCAGTCGGCACTGCTGGAGGCCATGGAGGAACGCCAGGTCTCCATCGACGGCGAGCCCCGGGCACTGCCGGATCCGTTCATGGTGATCGCCACCCAGAACCCGGTGGAGTACGAGGGGACCTACCCGCTGCCAGAGGCTCAACTGGACCGCTTCCTGCTCAAACTGGTGCTGCCCCTTCCCGAGCGGGCTCAGGAGATCGAGGTGCTCTCCCGCCACGCCTCGGGCTTCGATCCGCGCAACCTGGAGTCGGCGGGGCTCCGGGCAGTGGCCGGAGCCGAGGACCTGGCCCTTGCCCGCGCCCAGGTGAGCACCGTAGGCGTCACCCCGGAGGTACTGGCCTACGCTGTCGACCTCGTGCGCTCCACCCGCTCGATGCCGTCGGTGGCCCTGGGGGTTTCGCCGCGAGGGGCCACCGCGCTTCTGGCGGCGTCACGGGCCTGGGCATGGCTCGCCGGCCGGTCCTTCGTCACCCCCGACGACATCAAGGCCCTGGCCCTGCCCGCCCTGCGTCATCGTATCCAGTTGCGCGCCGAGGCCGAGATGGAGGGCATCACCCCCCAGTCCGTCATCGAGTCAGTGCTGAGAACCGTTCCAGTGCCGCGCTGAGGCATCGGCGCAGAGCGCACCGAATCGATCACCCGACCAACTCACGACAGGAGTGGCATGTTCCTGACGATGCGCGCCGTGTGGGCGCTGCTTCCGGGGATCGCCCTGGCCATCATCGCACCGCGCCCGGCAACAGTGCTGGCCTGGGCCGGTGTCGTCCTGGTCCTGGTCGTGATCGACGTCGCCTGCGCGCCCTCTCCCCGTCTGTTGCGGGCCTCGCGTTCAGTGGGCCACGGGATTCGGCTGGGCGAGTCGATCACCTCGACCTTGACAGTTACCAACACCGGCCGGCGCACCGCCCGACTCCTGCTGCGTGACGCCTGGCCCCCCAGCGCGGGGGCGGACCACGAGCGCGGGGGGATGACCATCCCGCCGGGTCAGCGCCGTCGCCATTCCACGGTGCTCGCGCCCCGACGCCGGGGCGACCGTAGGGCGGGACCGCTGACCGTCAGGGTCGCCGGCCCCCTGGGAATCGCGGGGCGTCAGGCCTCCCTGAATGTGCCGGCTTGCCTCCGGGTGCTGCCGGCCTTCCGGTCGCGCCACCACCTGCACTCGCGCCTGGCCCGGCTGCGGGAGATGGATGGGCGCAGTGCGGTCATGGTGCGCGGTGAGGGGACCGAGTTCGATTCCCTGCGCGAGTACGTCGTCGGGGACGACGTGCGCTCCATCGACTGGCGATCCACAGCCCGCCGCGGCGAGGTCCTGGTGCGCACCTGGCGCCCGGAGCGCGACCGACGCGTTCTCATCGTTATCGACTCGGGTCGGCTGTCGGCGGCCCGGCTGGGCGACGCCCCCCGGCTCGACGCCCAGATCGAGGCCACCCTGCTGCTGGCCGCGCTAGCCTCCCGCGCCGGCGACAGGGTCGATGTCCTGGCCCTCGACGACGCCGTCCGGACCCAGGTGCGAGGCAATTCCGGGCCTGTACTCATGACGGAGCTGGCCGAACACCTGACCGACGTCGAGCCGCGTCTGACCGAGCTCGACTGGACACTGCTGGCCTCCCGGGTACGAACGGTGCTCTCGCAGCGGGCTCTGGTGGTCGTCATCTCCGCACTAGACGGCAGTGGAGGGGACGCGGCGATGATCCGAACGTTGACGACGCTGGCTCGCGACCACACGGTCGTCCTCGCCTCGGCGCTGGACCCCGAGCTGGAGGAGCTGCGGGCTGCGCGCGACAACACGGACTCCGTGTACGTGGCGGCGTCGGCGGAGAAGGATCTGGTGGAGCTGGACGCCGTGCGCCGCCGCCTGCGCCGCGGCGGCGTGGAGGTCGTTGAGGCGCCCGACCAGAGTCTCGCTCCGGCGCTGGCCGACTGCTACCTGGATCTCAAGGCGGCGGGGCGACTGTGACACCGAACCGTCATGGCGTTGCGGGCCGCGCCAACGGACCCGTCGCCCGCGCAGGATCGGCGCACCCGGGACCCGTTCCTGCTGCGGAGACCCGGTCAGCCGGCCTCGGGCTGGACGTAGCCGGCCTCCTTCTCCTCGAGATCTCCCGTGACTCCCGCGGCGACGGCGGAGCGCCCCAGGACGAGCGTGTACGCCCACAGCAGTGCCAGCGCGCCGGTTCCGATGGTGATCTTGACCGGCCAGGCGATGGGGGCCGGGGTCACGAAGGCCTCGATGAAGCCGGCCAGGGCCAGGGCCGCGGTCAGGCCCACGGCCACCGTGATGAGGGCGCGTCCCTCCGCGGCCAGGGCGGTGGAGCGACTGCGGGGACCGGGAACCAGCAGGGTCCAGAACAGCTTGAGGCCGGCCGCTCCCGCGATGAAGATGCAGGTCAGCTCCAGCAGCCCGTGAGGCGAGATGAGCGACAGGAACACGCCGAGCATGTCGTGGTCGGTCATAATCGCCCCTGCCTGCCCCAGGGCCATGGCGTTGCTGTAGAGCAGGTAGAGCGGCAGGATCCCCGTGACTCCGCCGGCCACGCAGATCGCCGCGATACGGGCGTTGTTGGTCCACACCTGGGCCGCGAAGTCGGGGGCGGAGTAGGTGGAGTAGTAGGACTCGAACGCCTCGTGGGCGTACTTGTCCAGCTCCTCGGGGCTGCCCAGAGCGGCCATCGCCTCCGGGCTGTGCAGGGTCCACATCCCCACCACCAGAGCCAGTGCGATCTCGGCGACCATGACCCCGCAGGTCCACCAACGGATCCGGTAGAGGGCCGCCGGCAGAGCCTGAAGCACGAATCGACGCACCGCGTGGGTCCTTACCTCCCGGGTTCCGGTCAGGCGGCCGCGGGCCGTCGCCACCCGGGTGGACAGTTCGGCGATGAGCTGCGGATCCGGTGCAGCCGAGCGCACCCGCGACAGGTGGCGGGCGCAGGTGCGGTAGAGGGTCACGAGCTCGTCGGCCTCGCCGCCGCTGAGATGCCGGCGCGATACGAGCACGTCGAGGCGTTCCCACTGGTCACGGTGCGCTGCGGCGAAGGCATCAAGATCCACGCAAGGAGTTTGTCATGGTGAACGAGTCGTCCACATCCTCCGAGCGGATGATCGAGCGCGAGCTCATGGTCACCGGTGAGGCCGTCGCACTGGAGGTCGTTCCCGCGACGGTCGTCAGTCGTATCTTGTCCGGGCTCATCGACTACACGGCTTATTCCGTGGGCGGGGCGATATCCCTGTTCGTGGTGATGATCCTGGCGATCAACGAAAGGTCGGAGTTCGGTGACAACCTCGCTTTCATCAGAGCGATCATCTCCCTGGTGATCCTGGCCTGGATAGTCGTCATTCCCTTGCTCACCGAGCTGCTCAGCAGGGGCAGGAGCCTGGGCCGCATGGTGACCGGGACCCGGGTGGTGCGCGACGACGGCGGCACCGTCAGACTGCGCCACTGCCTGGTGCGGACTCTGCTCGCCGTGGTCGAGATCTGGCTGGCCTCGGCCGTGCCGGCCGTGTGCACCTCCGTCGTCTCCAAGCGAGGAAAACGGCTCGGCGACATGTTGGCGGGCACCTACGTGGTGCGCGACCGGCATCGCTCCTCCATGGCTCCGCCCCTGCTCATGCCCCCCGAGCTGGCAGGCTGGGCGGCGGGCACCGACCTGCGTGCTCTGCCCGGAGGTCTGAGTCTGACAGCACGGACCTTCCTGCAACGGGCGTCCAGCATGGATGCCGGGCCCCGGTCCCACCTGGGGCTCGACCTGGCGTCCCGGGTACAGGCATACGTCTCTCCCCCGCCTCCTGCGGGTACGCACCCCGAGCGGTTCCTCGCCGCGGTACTCACCGAGCGGCGCAACCGCGAGCTGGTACTGGCGACCCGGGACCGGCGTCTGGAGGAGGAGGTACGCCGAGACATGGCGCGTCCGCCTTACGAGGTCGGCCGGGAGGCCCGACGGCGCTGAGGGATCCTGCCGGAGCCGCGGTTCACGGGCCGGGCGAGACGCGTCTCAGCCCCGGGGCACCGAGGTGCGCTTCGCCTCATGGACCAGGAGGATCGGGACCCCGTCGCGCACCGGGTAGGCAAGATCCACGGCCTGGGAGATGAGGACCGGGCTGCCATCGTCGTCGACGCCGTCGATGAGCTCTTGCCCGCTCAGCGGGCAGCGCAGAGAGGATCGCAGGGACGGGCTCAGTGCCGGGCAGGGTGTCGGCCGCTGCGGCTCGGGCCTTAAGCGGTCTGTGCGCAGGCTCATGCATCGTCCTTCTGACCGCGCAGGACTCGAAGGTGACCGCGCCGCAGAATCTCGTCCTCGGCGACCTCCTGCGGGGGCGGCAACGGAGCCGTCAGGGAGGCAGGCATGATTCCGCCGGGCCGGGGCCGGTGCTCGGCCGGCGAGGCGACGGGGCGCGGGGCCCGGGAAGCCTCACGAACGGCGTCGGCCAGGGCCAGGAGATCGTCCTCGCTGGGTGGTGCCGGCTCGAACTCGGTGGCCAGGCGGATGATCTGCCAGCCGCGGGGGGCGGTGAAGGAGGAGACGTGCTTCTCGCACAGGTCGTAGGCCTCGGGCTGGGCCTCGGTGGCCAGCGGCCCCAGCACGATGGTGGAGTCCGCGTAGACGGAAGTCAGGGTGGCCACGGCTGGGCGCTCGCAGCCGGGCTTGCGGCAGTGTCGGACTCTTCTCACGCCCGCAGGTTACCGTGCCGCTGCCCGGCGGTCATCTACAAGGAGCCTAGGCTGGCAGACGTGACCGACCTGTTCCCCTTCTCACCCGGGCGGATTCCGCCGCGATCCGCCGCCGCATCGGGACGGCGCCCGGCCGGGCGCCGTGATCGTCACGGCCGGGGGCTGCGCGGCCCGCTGCTACCGCCGCATCTGCCGGCCTGGCGCACCCGGGCCGAGCGCTTCGACGAGCTCGTCGTGGACTCGGCCCAGAGCCTGGCCAGGCGTTGGCCGTCCGTGAACCGAATCCAGTTCGCGGTCGAGGAGGTGCCCCCCTCGGACCCGGCACCATGGGAGCGCTCGGTCGTGCTGGGGCGCGGTTTCACCGCCGAGCCGCGCGCAGGGCTGCCGGCGCGGGTCGTCATCTACCGGCGACCGGTGGCCTCCCGGGCCGCGGACGAGGCGGACCTGGTCGACCTGGTGCACCGTGTCGTCGTCGAGCAGGTGGCCCTCATGCTGGGCCGACGCCCTGAGGAGATCGACCCGGATTCCGAGATATGAACCGGCCTCGAGCCGGACTGCTTTTACGCTGCCGGGCAGAACAACGTAGGGCTACGCGAAACATCAACATGCCCGGCTCGGCGCAAGAAGTCCCGGCGAGGAAAGGAGAGTCATCCCAGCAGGATGCTGCGCTGGGCCCGGACGGAGGCGTCGGGCTGGGCGGGCACCGTGGAGATGAGCGTCCCGGCCAGATCTCCCCCGGCCTGTGCCGTCACGATCGTGGCGGCGGCCAGGCCGCTCGGCGTGCGCGAGGTTCCCGAGGCACTCTCCTGCCCGGCCGCGCTCAGGCGAACGGCCGCGACCTCTGTCGGCACCTCGACGACGACAGCACTGCCCTTGGTGACGGCGACGTCCTGGCTCCAGGAGCCGTCGACGGAGGACAGGGTGACGGAGGTGGCAGCACCGCTGTTGGCCACGGTGACCGCGGAGGTCAGGGAGGACGCGCGCGGCACCGCCAGGAGACCGGAGTCGGCGGCGCCAGGCAGGGCGGCCTGCGCCCAGGCCTGGTCGTGGATGAGGGCCTGGGAGCGCTCCGGATACTCGCCTGCGCTGCGCACCAGGCGAACGGCGGCTCCCACAGGGGTATTCGAGGTGACCTGGACTCCGTAGACGCCTGCGGGCACGCCGGCCAGCGAGATGTCGAAGACGGAACCGGCGTCGATGGCCACCGACTGCGCCCCCGCCAGGGGACGGGCCCCGTCCTTGCCGAGCATGGTCACCGACACGGTCGCCGGGGCCTGCCCGGGGTTGACGATGCGCACGGCCGGGGTGTCTGAGGAGTCGGCGCCGGTCGTGGCGTCGGGCACCTCCCCCTGGGAGGCGGGCTCGACAATCTCCACGCCGGGGACCACGAGGTCGGTGGCCGGGGCGGCTCCCGGGGTGATGACGTCGGTGCCGGCGGGGGTCTCTCCGTCGAGGGATTCGGTGACGAGGGTGGGCACCACGGAACCGCCGTCGGCCTCGATGGACACGGCGATGCGCGGATCCTGGCTGCCCTTCGTCTCCAGGGTCAGCGAGGAGGAGCCGCCCGCGGGGACGGTGATCTCACCGTTGCTGGGCAGGCTGAGTCGACCGATGGAGCCGTAGAGGCTGACTTTCGCGGTGGCCGGGGTGGCGCCGGGATTGGTCAGGCGCAGCTCGGCCGATGAACCGGCCGCTATGGAGCCGCCCACGATCCAAGACATGGCCGATGGCTGGGTACAGGGAGCGGCGGTGAGCCCCCGCAGGTCGCCGCTTTGGGTCAGAGTGGTCACGGATCCGACGGCGTTAGCCACCTGGCCGTCAGCGGGGACAAGGGTGAGGATCCCGCCATCGGCGGTGCTCAACGCGGTGGTGGCATCCGTGGGGATGGCCGAGCCCGCGTAGTCGGCGGACTGGATCGCCCCGGCCCCGTTGGCAGGAATGATGGTGGTAGTCGACTCCACGGCGCCGACGTCGGTGCCCCGCAACGTATTGGAGGGCGCATGGGGGCACACGTAGGTGGTTGCGGCTCCGGGCTCGGCCAGGCTGAGAGCCTCCAGCTGCGGAGTCGACGTGGTCGGGGCGGCGTGCCCCCACCAGGTGACTCCTCCGACGGCGCCGGCGAGCGCGACCGAGGTCAGGATGCCGATCCCGCGGGCGATCGACTGCCACGCGCTGCGGCGGTGCCGCCTGGAACCGGTTCGGCGCTTCCCGGGGGAGGCGCCGGGCCGAGCGCGCCCTGAGGTGTCCGTGGCGGAACCGCCAATGTCGTCGGCACCGGCCGTGTCGGCTGACTCTGCTGACTCGGCCGACTCAGCCGGTTCGTCGCCATCATCCGCCTTGGCGGATTCCTGTTGGTCAGCGTCGCCGTCCCGACCGCCGCCTTGCTCACCATCCGGCTCCTTGGCCTCGTCTGAGGCCTCCCCGCCCCTCTCGGCCTCGGGGTTGGTGAGGAGCCCCTCATCGGCCTCGCCCACAGTGGTGTCCTCAGCATCGGGCCGGTCCGTGACAGGGCCCGTCTCCTCATGCTCCGAGGGCTGCGACTCGGCCCGGTCCTGCCGGGAGGCGGAGTCATCGTCGCGGGGCTGAGTCATGAGGCCATTTCCTTTCCGCGTCGCAGGGGCAGCGCCGCAACCAGGCTCAAGGCCCACACGGTCCAGATCGTGTAGGTCAGTGCGGCGGTGGACCGGCGGGTGTGGGTCACGACCAGCTCTCCGGCGTCGGGGCCGACGGCGAAGCCCTGCTTCCAGCCGCCGTCCTGATCGGGGACGGTGGTGGGCTCGAGGCGGCGGCCGTTGAGGGTGGCGGTCCAACCGGCGTCAGCCCGTTCCACCATGACGAGGGTGCGGTTGCCCGAACCGGCGGGGATCCGCGCACGGGTCCCCGAGCCGGCGCCGGTGGAGGCTACCGGGGTGGCCGCTCCGCCTGCGTCGAGAAGGCTCAGGCGGGCCGAGTCCGGGTGTGCCGATGACGTGACGCGCCAGGAGTTGCCCGAGGCCGTCTGAGCGAGCTGCTCGAGGCCGGGTGTGGAGGTCAGGCCCACGCGGGCCTCGGCGGTGACGGCGTCGCCGTCTTTGTCGGTGAGCAGGACGACGGCGATGCCGTGGGCCGCCAGGGCATCGGCCACCTCCTTGTCCTGGCCGGCGGTGGCACGGGTGACGAGTTGGGCGAGTTCGGCGTCGGCCGGGTCCTCCAGGACGAGGGCAGGGTCCGGGGAAGGGGTTCTGAAGACCGATATCTGGCCGGTTTCGGGCTTGAGCCGAGGGTCGTTCAGGGCGCTTGCGGCGCGGCTGCGCGCCTCGGCGTTGACCGCCCCGGGCAGGACGTCGCTGACCTGGGTGCCGGGCCCGCGCCAGATGGTGGCCTTGAGCCCCTCAGGGGTGGAGGTGAGCTTGAGGACCCGGCCGGCCGTGCCCGATCCCTGGAACTGCTCGGCGATGAGTGGGACCTGCTGAGTGGTGGAGCGCAGAGCCATGACCTGCGGGTTGTTGCCGCGGTGAGCCTGATGGGCCCAGATAGCGCCGACCATCACCGGGGCGAGCAGGAGAAGGCAGGCGGCAACCGCGAAGGCCGTCTTGAGCCGGCGCGAGCCCTCTGACCCCGAGCTCGAGCCGGCACCCGCAGAGGGAGCGGACGACTCAGACGAATCAGACGACTTGGGCGACTTGGACGGCTCGGCCTCGGTGTCCTTCCGGTTCCCGCGCGCCAGGGCCCTACGGCCGTCGGCGGCGCGTCGACCGATCATGCCCCAGATCGCCTCGCCGGCCGGCAGGGCCGCAGCAAGGAAGCCGCTCAGTGCCAGGGAGGTTCCGGCTCCGGCCCACCCGTTCACGGGGGCCAGGCCGTCTCCGGCAACATCACTGCCCAGCCCGGTGGGCGTGCGCAGCGAAAGTCCTGCCAGGACCAGACCGCCCAGGGCCATGAGAATGGCGATGCGGGCTACCCGGGGGCGCCGGGAGACGAACAGGCCGACGATTCCGAGGACCGGGACGAGCAGGAGCAGCACCCGGACCAGAACGCTCAGTGCCCCGGAGGGAACGACAGCGCCCATGGCCACTGGCGAACCGGCCAGCAGGTCGAGGCTGCTCGGAGTCGGTACGGAGACCGGCAGGCCGATGTCGGTCAGCAGCAGCCGGACGCCCTCGGCCCAGCCGTCCATCTGCCCCATCCGCCACGCGCTCCACCAGGCCGGGGCTGCGGTGACCACCATGGGGGCCAGGGTGAGGACGAGCTTGAAGCCACGACGCGTCGTCACGGACAGCAAGAGGACGATGACGATCAACACGGCCGCGGTGGCAGGGACGGCCGCGACGACGACGCTCAGCAGCAGGCCGGCGACGGCGGCGGCCGTGGCTGACCCGTGGCCGTACTTTTCGGCCCGGGGCAGGTCGACCTCGGCCTCGGGGGCGGCCGGGTCGGGGACGTTGAGCGACTCGATGACCTCTCGGGCCGTCGCCAGGGCCGACGCCGCCGGCCCGACCTTCTCGTCCTCCCGACCACGGTCATGACCGGGGTCGTCCTCGATGCCATCGGAGACCTTGACGCCCTTGACGCTCGAGTCGGTATCCGCTCCGACCGAGGCGTCATCCCGGGCGCGCGGCTCCTCGCCGGAGCTCTGTCCCGTCTCCTCGAGCTCGTCGGCGCCCTCCTGCTCGGCGTCGAGACTCGCCGCGGCCTGCGCCTCCTGGTCGAGGTGGGCCAGGTCGGAGATCTTCTCAGTGGAGAAGCGGTCGAGCTCGGCCCGCTCCTCGTCGGTGAGCAGGTGCGCCCCCACGAGCCCGGACAGGACGAGGTCGCGGCGGTCGGCGCCCACGGCGCGCGTCAGCGCCAGCAGCGCCCAAGGAAGGACCAGATGGACCAGGAGGGAGCCAAGACGCCCCTGCCCCAGGGCGAGCAGCAGACCGGGGGTCAGCGCCCACACGAGCGCGGCCCAGGCCCGCAGGACCACCTTCCGGGTCATGGTGCCGGCAGCGAACCAGGCTCCCAGGGCGGCGAGCGGTACGGCCAGAAGCACCAGGCCGCTGACGAAGGAGCCGGTGTCCAAACCGATGAGCCGGCCCAGTGCCGCCGGCCCGGCCAGAATGGCCAGCAGCGGGGTGACGCTGCCCGGGTAACCGTCTCCGGTGGCGATCCAAGTGGTCCAGGCGGCGTCCCACATCTGCCGCCAGCCGCCGAACAGCGGGAGCGCGCCGCCGATAATGGAACGGGTGGGCAGCAGCCGGGCCAGGCCATAGGCGCTCAGCGCCGCCGCCACTACCATGACGGCGCTCAGGGTCCGACGTCGGCTGCGGGCCAGGGCGGCGAGCTCACGCAGCTCGAGCTCACTGGGGGCGGCCGCGCGGGCCCGGCGCTCGCGCTCTTGGCGGGTGCGGTCGCGGCGCACGCCCCGGATCTCGGCCGGAGTGGCGTAGAGGCGCCCCAGCGCGGAGACGGGCACCTTGGTGTGCCTGGCGAGTCGGCGCCTGGCCGCCTTGATCCGTCGACCGCGGCCGGCCACCGCCAGGGCCGCACCGAGTTCGTCGCGGGCAAGCGCTGGCGCCTTGGAGGCAAGCCGCCATACGGCCCGCATCGCCCCGAGGACGACGAACCAGGTCAGCAGCAGGCCGATGGGGCGGGAGGAGAAGGCCGCCCAGTTGGTGAGCTGTGCGCTGCGGCGGGCGCGGAAGGATCGCTCCGGGTCGGGCTCGGGGAGCCGGACCTCGATGGCCTCGGCGTCGGTGCGGACCTGGGGACGCAAGGAGTGGGAGACGTGGGCGGGACGGCGCAGTCCCTGGTAGGAGGCCCTCCGGTGACGGATAACGGCGGTGGGCTCGACGATGACCCGGTATCCGGCCAGGCGCGCCGCGCGGGAGAGCTCCAGGCCGTCGCCGAAAGGTCCGAGCCACGGGGCGATGCCGCCGATCTCCTCCCACACGGCGCGGTCGACGAGGGCGCCGGCTGTTCCTACGGCCAGGACGTCGCTGCGGTCGTCGTGCTGGCCCTGGTCGACCTCACCGGGGACGATGTCGTTGGCGCGCCGGGCCGAGGCCGTGGCCCGCAGTCCGACCTCCAGAAGCAGCTCCGGATTGTCCCAACCCACCTGCTTGGGGCCAACGATCCCCACGGAGCGGGCGTTAGTCGCAGCGGTGAGAAGCTGCTCGAGACAGCCCTCCTGGGGCGCGGAGTCGTCATGGAGCAGCCAGAGCCACACCTGATGCTCTGGTGCATCCTGGGGGGCATCGGCCGGAGCCACGAGCCGCTGCTCGTAGGAGGTGATCGGCGAGAGCGCGCCTGTGGGACCGGTGATGGGACCGGAACCGGTCAGCAGCAGGTCGCGCACAGAGGTTCGCGAACCGCCCGAGGTAGCAGAGGCACCGTCGGTATCCGAGCCTTCCGCGCCGTCGACGGCTCCCGTGCCGCGGCGCCAGCGGTTGCCGGCGGCGACCAGTTCGGCGTAGGCGGCCAGTCCCCGGGAGACCGCGTCCCCGAAGCTCCTGGCTTCCTTGACCCGTACGACGCGTACCGCCGTGACGGTGCCGAGTCCCGAGCTCTCGACGAGCTCCTCGATAGGGGTCCCATCCCCCAGCCCGTTTGCTCGCGAGGCGACGTCGACGACGAGGACGACGTCGGGCGCGCAGGTCTGGGAGGCGATTGCGGTCAGTGTCTGCGCCAGGAACGGGCTCGCCCCGGCCGACACGACGACGGCCAGGGCTCCTACCCGACTGGCTC
>ERZ772968.794-NODE-794-length-15498-cov-3.313087_pt1 | contig 15498 bp, 14 predicted proteins | sample MGYA00580674_ERZ772968 | MGnify/ENA primary metagenome ERZ772968 (study PRJEB29015, sample SAMEA2737940) | human oral metagenome | biome: human oral; feature: human-associated habitat; material: dental | place: China | collected 2138 ...
CCAGCCCAAGCTATACGTGGAGGGAAATTATAGGTGATGCTACTGGTCTCGGATGTCATAATATGATATCCTATTTCGGAAGAGTTTCTAGCCATTCGCCAGTGCTGTGGACGGAATGGCATAGTTAGATATGTAACAATAGCTAAAAGGAGATCAATGCCTACAATCAATCAGTTGGTTCGTAAGCCGAGAAAAAGTGCGACCAAGAAATCCAAATCGCCGGCCTTGCTAACCATCCAAAACACCCTTAAGACTAAGACCTATGCCCAGAATGGACCATTGAAGCGAGGCGTCTGTGTCAAAGTCACCACTAAGACACCCAAGAAGCCGAACTCGGCTATGCGCAAGGTCGCTCGTGTTCGTCTGACTAACGGGCAGGAAGTCTGGGCGTATATCGGCGGAGAAAAGCATAATCTACAGGAGCATGCCGTTGTATTAGTGCGCGGTGGGCGTGTCCCTGACTTACCCGGTGTCCGCTATCACATCGTTCGCGGGGCGCTTGACCTACAGGGTGTCGAAGGTCGCAAGCGAGGTCGTAGCAAGTATGGTGCTAAGAAAGGAGACAAGTAATGCCACGTAAAACTACCAAGTCTTTACAGCGCCTGATCAAGCCGGACCGCAAGTATAACAGCGTCCAGGTACAGCGCCTGATCAATAAATCGATGCTCAACGGCAAGAAGCACGCTGCGGAGCGGATGGTCTATGCAGCACTGGAGCTGGCTGCTAAGAAAGTTAAGTCGGAGAATCCGCTGGAAGTACTAGAGACGGCGCTGAGCAATATCTCGCCTAATTACGAAGTCAAGAGTAGACGAGTCGGTGGGGCGAACTATCAGATCCCCTTCCCGATCCAGGGGCATAGGCAAGAGCACTTTGCCTTCATGTGGCTGGTTCAGGCTGCCCGAGCTCGTAAGGGTGCGCCTTATCAGGAGCGACTGGCCGGCGAGATTGTCGATGCGATTAACCAGACAGGCGCCGCTTATAAGAAGAAAGAAGACACTCACCGCATGGCTGAGGCTAACCGAGCGTTCGCTCACTTTGCGAGGAGTTAAGGGAGGGCATATGGCAGATCATAATAAGATCCCCCTGAGTAAGTTTCGTAATATCGGGATCATCGCACACATTGATGCCGGCAAGACGACTACCACAGAGGGTATCCTTTACCGGACAGGACTGGCGCATAAGATTGGTGAGGTGCATGAAGGCGAAGCAACCACCGACTGGATGGAGCAAGAGCGAGAGCGTGGCATCACTATTACCAGCGCGGCGGTAACTTGCTATTGGCAGGATCATCACATCAACATCATTGACACCCCGGGACATATTGATTTTACCGCTGAAGTGGAGCGCTCACTACGGGTGCTGGACGGAGCAGTCTGCGTACTGGACGGCAAGATGGGGGTTGAGGCACAGACCGAGACGGTTTGGCGCCAGGCCAACAAGTATGACATTCCTCGGGTAGTCTTTGTTAACAAGATCAACCAGACCGGTGGTGATTTCTTTAAGTCGCTCGACTCGATCCATCATCGGCTGAGTAAGAATGCTTTGCCGATTCACCTGCCGATCGGTTTCGAGAAGACAGTTAACGGCATCGTTGACCTGATTGACATGAAGTCTTACACCTACAAGGACTACGCCGATCACCAGCTAATTCAGGGAGAAATCCCGGCCGACATGCTGGCAAAGGCGAAGGAGTGGCGGACCAAGCTGGTCGAGAAGGCGGTTGAGGCTGATGACGAACTGTTTGAGCGATACCTGTCGGAAGGTGAGGATTCTATTACTCAGGCAGAGCTGGTCAAGTGTCTGCGTCAATTAGTGCTAAACGGTGACTTTTACTTGGTCACCGGCGGTGATGGCCGGGGCGTTATCGTCGAAAAGGTGCTTGATCTGGTGGTTGATTATTTGCCGTCACCGGTCGACGTCAAAGAGATTGACGGCGTCGATCCGAAGACTGACGAGCAGATCTATCGTAAGCCAAGCGTGGATGAACCGCTATCGGCTCTGGCATTCAAGATCGCTACCGATCCTTTCGTCGGTAAGCTGATCTTCGTCCGAGTTTATTCGGGCAAGCTGAGCTCCGGCTCGTACGTCTTTAACTCAACCACCGGCGAGAAAGAGCGGGTTGGGCGCATCGTCCGGATGTTTGCCGAGAAACGTGACGAGATCAAGGAAGTCGAAGCGGGCGATATTGCGGCAGTGATCGGACTCAAGCATACCACTACCGGCAGTACGCTATGCGACCAAGCTCACCCCATCCAGCTTGAGGGGATCAGTTTCGTCGAGCCGCCGGTGTCGATCGCTGTCGAGCCGAAGACCAAGGCTGACCAGGAGAAGATGGCGGTTGGCCTGCAACGTCTGGCTGAGGAAGACCCGACCTTCCGGGTACATACCGACGAGGAGACCGGCCAGACCATCATCGCGGGCATGGGCGAGCTTCACCTGGAGATCGTTGATCGTCTGCACCGGGAGTTTAGTGTCGAGGCTAACACCGGTGAGCCGCAGGTTGCTTTCCGTGAGACTATACGAGGCACTGCCGAGGTGCAGGGTAAGTACATCAAGCAGTCCGGCGGTCGTGGGCAGTATGGTGATGTCTGGGTTAAGTACGAGCCGAATGAGGTCGGCAAGGGATTTGAGTTTGAGGATAAGATCAAGGGTGGTGTAGTGCCACAGGAATATCGTCCGGCAGTCCGAGCAGGTATTGAAGAGACGCTAAATGGCGGAGTCATCGCCGGCTATCCGGTGGTCGATGTCAAGGCGACTCTGTATGATGGCTCATACCACGAAGTTGACTCATCTGAGATGGCGTTTAAGATGGCCGGCTCAATCGCTACTAGAGACGGCATTAAGCAGGCGAAGCCGGTTCTGCTTGAACCGATTATGCGTCTGACTATCGTCACTCCGGAAGAGTTCATGGGCGATGTCATCGGCGATTTGAATGCTCGTAGAGGCAGGGTTGAGTCGATGGACGACCTAATGGGTGGAGCGAAACAAATCAAAGGCTTCGCCCCGCTGGCTAATCTCTTTGGTTACACTACCGACTTGCGTTCGATGTCGCAGGGAAGAGCTGCCTCATCGATGGAGCTAGCTCAGTATGAGGAAGTCCCGCCCAATGTGGCGCAGGAGATCATCGCCAAGCGCAACGGCTAGGCCGGTCGGTAGCTAGCCGGTAGATACCCTGAGCGTAATGCGCAGGGTATTTTATTTGACGAGTTCATTGTGTCTGGCCATCAGCAGGCTGACTACCCTGACTACGACTAGGTAGCTCAGGGTGATCAGTGAGATGACGAGCATCGGCGCTAGGGTTGGCTGAACGAAGCCGAAATATCTGCCCAGTGGACTAAAGATGATAGCCAGGGCAATCAGGATCACCCCTGCGATGCTAGCTAAAAGCGGCTTAGAGGGGAGAGACTTAGCGAAAGCCCTCGGGCTACGGATGATTAGGACGACCAGTGTCTGAGTGACTAACGACTCGATAAACCAGTATGTCTGGAATCCTGCCGCAGTTGAGTTAAAAACTAGCTTAAGTATGGCAAAGGTGATGAAATCAAATAGGGACGAGATCAGTCCGAAGACAAGCATGAACTCCTTCAGTGACTTGATGTTCATCTGACGAGGCTTCTCCAGCTGGACGAGGTCGACGTTATCGCTGGGGAGAGCGAATTGAGAAGAATCATAGAGGAGATTGTTTAATAGTATCTGCGGGGCAGTCATCGGCAGGAAGGGCAGGAAGAGTGATGCGCCCGCCATCGAGATCATGTTGCCGAAGTTCGAGCTGAGGCTCATCTTGAGGTATTTGGCGGTATTGACGAAAGTTCGTCGTCCCTCAACCACGCCGTCATTGAGATAACGTAGACTCTTGCCTAGTAGGATGATATCTGCTGCGTCACGAGCCACCTCGACGGCGTTATTGACTGAGATGCCGATATCCGCCGCCTTGAGGCTTGGGGCGTCATTGATTCCGTCACCCATGTAGCCGACTACGTGACCCTGCTGACGCAGAGCTTTGATGATACGAAGCTTTTCGCTCGGATTGACTCTGGCAAAGATAGAGGTCTGGTCGACTATTTTGGCTAGCTGGAGGTTGTTAAGCCGATTGATCTGATCGCCAGTCAGCACTTTGGCTACCTCTAAGCCAAGGTCGTGAGCGACCCTTTGGCAGACTAGCGGGTCGTCGCCCGAGATGATCTTTACTCTAATATTATTCTGATTTAGGTCACGCAATGACTTGGCGGCACTTTTCTTAGCCGGGTCGGTGAAGCAGACGAAGCCCTCGAAAGTCAGGTCAGACTCGTCCTTAGTCTGATATTCATCCTTGGTTTCGAGAGACTTGGTGGCGATCAGTAAGGTCCTGAGACCTTGCCGGCTGAGCTCTTGATAATCCGCCCTTAAACGGTCGAGCAGTAGAGGTGACAGATGGCGGGCGGCGCCGTTCTTATCTCTGTAGCGACTAATGATCGGGAAAAGGCTGTCGGGCGCTCCTTTGGTAATCATAGTCAGCTGATCCGCCCGGCTGACGATCACACTCTCTCGCTTGCGCTCAAAGTCGAAGGGTAGCTCCCGGACTAGCCGGACGCCGGTTAATTTAGCTTGGTGGTGACTGATGATCGCCGTATCCAGCGGACTCTTGTACGACGACGACAGCCGGCAGACCGTATGAGCCAGCTCGATAATCTTGCGACACTCGGTCCGGTTGAAGTCCTGAGTCTTGGCCACGCTGATACGGTTCTCGGTTAGCGTGCCGGTCTTGTCGGTGCAGAGAATATCCATAGCGCCGAAGTTCTGCATAGCGGCCAGCTTCTTGACGATCACACCTTTCTTCGACATGCGAAGCGAGCCTTTAGTCAGATTAATGGTCATAATTAACGGTAGAAGCTCGGGGGTTAGCCCAACTGCCAAGGCAATGGCGAAGAGAAGCGACTGGGCAGGGCTACGCTGAAACAAGATATTTATCACCAAGATGAAGATAACCAACCCTAGGGTTAGATGGGTGATCAAGCCGGAGAAGCGGGCCAGCTCTAGCTCGAACTCGCTAGTATTGCCATGGTTGAGCGACGTAGCGATGTGGGCAAACTCGGTCTTGGCGCCGGTGGCGATCAAACAAAGCTCGCCTGACCCGCTGGCGACACTGCTACCCATGTATATTTGGTCGTCGGGTTGCTTGGCTACGGGGTATGATTCGCCGGTCAAGGAGCTTTCGTCAACCAGTAGACTATTACTGCTAATTACCTTACCGTCGGCCGGGATGATGCTACCTGCCTGAACTGCCACTACGTCACCCGGCACCAAGCAGGCGACGTCCAGCTGGCGAGGCTTGCCGTCACGTAGCACCGTAGCTTTAGTGTGAACCGAACGCTCCAGGTCGGAGACTGCTTTCTCGGAGCGGTAAGTGTTGGCGAAGTCGAGGCTGGTCGAGATTAGGATAATTACGGTGATGATAGTGCCGCTGGCTATCTCACCCATGAAGAAAGAAATGCCGGCAGCCAGGAGCAGGATGAGGACCAGCGGATTCTTAAATCTGGCTAGGTAAGCCTGGATGCCGGATATGTGCTTGGTCTTAGTGATGACGTTTTGACCGTATTGCTCCAGCCGACGATGTGCCTCTCGACTGCTTAGTCCACCGGGGTTGCAATCCCGGGTGCTCGGTTGGTGATCTTGCTGCTTCTCGCTCATGCTTAGGTAAATTATAACACCGAGACAAGGAATTAAGTCAGGCGTAGTTACCACCCGTAGCTCAGCAACACACGAGCCAGCCAGGCGGGTCTGAGAGAAATGACGATGCGGATAAAGGATATGATGCATCCGGTCACATTACGCTTAAGCTGGACAAATGTTGAGAGGAGAAACTATAGTGAGTACTATCAAGTTGCACCCGGTAACAGACCGGATGGCTTGCGTTCATTAAGGAGAGGCTAATGAGGATTTCGTCTAGGAACATCGTTATTCCGGAGGTGCTAATAAAGTTGGCATTGCATGAGAAGGACAACACCGAAGGTCGTTACGGTGATTATTCTGCCAAGATTGTTATCGAATTCAGCGGTATCAAGAAGGTCGAAGAACCGGTAATTGTGTGGCAGTCGGAAAAGGCTGCGCAGAAACACGGAGTTGTTGACCCTGCGCTTCCGGATACGCTTGGTGAGGTGCTGGGGAATGAGGTTTATGTTGAGATCTTGAAAGAGTTGCTCAAGACTCATTATCTTGAGTATCTCAAAATGGAGGGGAGTGAGCTTGAGTTCAATTGCACTATGATGTCGCAATATGAGCAGAGTCTTCTACTCAAGCATCTCGTTATAAATCTGACCAGAATTTCGTGTTTGGTGACAAAACTATTCGGATGGGATTGTCTGCCAGCGTGTATCGGAAGGGGGATATGGAGAGGTCTTGATTGTGACCTCGTCGAAGGTGGTAAAGGATGCACGGGTTGGGTGTATCCGTCACCTCAAAACTGGTATGCAAGCGAAGGACTTGAGTTCGAGGAGGAACCAGGTTTACATCTCGTATCGTATTCGATAATGTATGTTGGATCTGCGTTTTCCCATGAGGACGGTCACACCATCCCCGTTCTAAGGTGTTCCGCCATTTACCGGGAGGAGGTGAACAGAGTACTAGGGATCGATAACGATGAGGATATGTACGTTGATTACTGGAGGGATTGGGCGTAGTAAACCCATCTGATGCCTCTCTGAGCCCTTGCTTTCGAGCAAGAGCTCTTTTTTAGATATTGCGCCAAGTTGCGTATAATCAAAATCGCAAAGGTGTATAATAGGCAGAGCTAATCAACTTAGGAGGGTGTGTTTGTTCGGAATCAAGAAACAACCAGTGGCTAATCAATCTAGCCGGTCGGGCGACTTCGCCTATCTGCCGGAGTCAGCTATCTACTTCGACTCGGCCTGTCAGTGCTTGCGTCCTACCGTGGTGACCGAGGCTATCACCGACTACTACACCACTTACAACTCCTGTGGTGAGAGAGTCAAATACGCCTGGGGTCTAAGAGTTGATCAAGTAGTGGATGACACCCGAGCTGCCGTACTAAGCAGCCTCAAACTCTCAGACAAAAAGTACTTTGTCAGTTTTACTCAGAATACTACCTACGGGCTCAACCTACTGCAGAGCCAGCTCCGTCCTGATGGCATCAAACGAGTGATCACCAGTGATATCGAGCACAATTCAGTCTTTCTCTCGACCATGTCGCTGGCGAAGCGGCTGGGAGTGCCTCGTCAGGTGGTGACCCGGCGAGATGACGGCTCGCTGGATTGGGGTTCATTAGACTTTAGTGGGGCAGTGGTCGTCATGAACGCCGTTTCGAATGTCGATGGTCGTCAGCTCTCTAATATACGCCGGCTAGCTAAGACGGTTCATGAGCAAGACGGACTACTAATTATCGATGCAGCTCAGACCATGGCGTTTTATAGTGACCTAATTGCCGGTGTAGAGGCAGATGCTATTTGTTTTTCGGCTCACAAAATGTACGCTCCCAGCCTGGGGGTGATGGTGGTGCGGAAAGATTTATTACGGCGGATGGACGTCACCTTTATCGGTGGCGGGATGGTCGACGACGTCATGGAAAGTCGCTATCAACTATCAGCCGATAACGATGCCCACATCCATACCGCCTTTGAGCCCGGTCTCCAGCCCTACGGCGAGATCGCCGGGTTGGGGGCGGCACTGAAGTGGCTGCCGGGAGCAAAGAAGTGTAGTCAGGTGGACGCCTACGCCGAGCAATTGACTAACTTCCTAGCCGGGGCAAAGGGGATTCACCTGCTCAATCGGAAGCCCGGACCGATCATTGCCTTTTATCACGACAAGATTGACGCTCACCTACTGGCTCAGGCATTGTCCGACCGAGGCATCATGGTGCGCAGTGGCTATTTCTGCGTCCACCATTATCTACACCACGTCAAGCAGTATCCGCCACTGGTACGCTTGTCGCTGGGACTGCATAACCGACAGAGCGATATCGAGCAATTCATCTCAGCGATGGAGCAGGTGGTGCGCTAGATGGTCTGCATAGCGGCATTTATTATCCTGGCGGTACTGGTACTGGCGGTACCTCTGATTCGCCTATTTAGTAGACGGCTAGCCGATCAGATCATGACGCTATTTCGCCGTTCGACTCATTGTTTCACCCGGCGAATTACCTTGCGTACCTGTGATACTACTTTCGCCGAAGACGTCAAGGGGACGGTCTTGCGTCGGGTGGTACTGCGACATCCTAATTGGGTCAAACCACTGTCGGCCTTGATGGAGCTTCTGTCTGTGCTAATTGTCCTCACCACTATCTGGTCGGTACTGGTCGGGGCGAAGTCGCTGGTCTCGCTCTACGTTTACGGTACTTGCAATCCGACGACACCGAGTTCCTGTTCGCTTGACGGTTCCGAGGCCTGCACGATTGATGCCGTACCGGTGGCTTTTAACGAGCATCCGGTTCGATGGATCGGGGGGTGGTTTAGTGAGTTTGGCGAAGCGATCATGGCTATCCCGACCAAGCTAAAGCATTGGGAAGCTCGAGACTATCTACCGAGCCGGGTTAGCTATTATGATGGCTATGACCAGGACAAGCCTACCGCCCTTGATATCATTGACCCCGGCTGTACGGTCTGTGCCAACTCATTTAAGAAGCAGCTGGCTCGGGGCTTCTTTAAGAAATACAATGTCGTCATCCTGCTTTATCCGATCAAAGACGGGCGGGGCGGCTACAAGTTTCCTAATTCATACCTAGTTACCCGGTATCTGGTGGCGGTTCAGCTAAAGCCGCTTAAGAAGTCGGGGCAGCCGATGATCTGGCGGATGATCAAGCGAATGTACACCGGCAAGACGGCTGATGGTGATAGCAACCAGAATGCCTTTAGCGTCGCCTACGACCAAGCCAAGGCGGAGCGGGTGCTCAAGGACTGGCTAAGGGACTTCGGCTATAGTGATCAGCAGCTGGAGGAGATAACCAGGCTGGCAAGATCGGATCAAGTGGCGAAAATTATCGAAGACAACACTCGTCTGGTGAATGACAAGGTCAAGACTAAGAAGATCCCGACGGAGATCTTCGCCGGGCAACGGCATGACGGCGGGTTCGACGATGCGACTAAGTTTTAGTGCCGGCCTTAGGTGACGGAGCTTTACACCGCCTAGTCAATCGTCTATAATTAGCCTAAGCGTAGCTGAGGCGATGTAGTATCGCATCGCCACGCACGACAAGTCTAATAACTAATTAATAGGAAAGGGTAAAATGGCAACATTTCAACGCAACAAACCGCATGTCAATGTTGGCACCATGGGTCACGTTGACCATGGCAAGACCACTCTGACTGCTGCTATCACCAAGACCTTGGCTGAGCGCCTGCCTAGTGATGTCAACAAATCTGTCGCTTACGATCAGATCGACAACGCTCCGGAGGAGAAGGCTCGCGGTATCACTATCGCTACCTCGCATCAGGAGTACGAGTCAAAGAAGCGTCACTATGCTCACGTCGACATGCCGGGTCACGCCGACTATGTCAAGAATATGATCACCGGTGCCGCTCAGATTGACGGTGCTATCTTGGTCGTCTCAGCAGCCGATGGTCCGATGCCGCAGACTCGAGAGCACGTTCTGCTGGCGCACCAGGTCGGCGTACCGAAGATTCTCGTCTTCCTTAACAAGATGGATCAGGCTGACCCTGACCTAGTCGAGCTGGTTGAAGAGGATGTTCGTGATCTCTTAGAGAAGAACGGTTTCGACCGTGACTGCCCAATCATCAAGGGTTCGGCTCTTAAGGCGCTGGAGGGTGATGCGAAGGAGATGGATCACATCATGGAGCTGGTTGATGCCATGGATGAGTACTTCCCCGAGCCGAAGCGAGCACTCGACAAGCCATTCTTGATGCCGATTGAGGATGTCTTCTCTATCAAGGGTCGTGGTACAGTGGCGACCGGGCGTATCGAGCAGGGTGTCGTCCATATGAACGATGAGGTCGAGATCGTCGGTCTGCGCAAGACTCAGAAGTCAGTCGTGACCGGTATCGAAGCCTTTAAGAAGACCTTGGATGAGGGTGAGGCTGGTGACAACGCCGGTATCTTGCTCCGTGGTATCAACCGTGAGGACATTGAGCGTGGGCAGGTGATCGCCGCTCCCGGTACCATCACTCCTCACACTGAGTTCAAGTGCAAGGTCTATATCTTGACCAAGGAAGAGGGTGGTCGTCATACGCCATTCTCGCAGGGCTACAAGCCTCAGTTCTACTTCCGCACTACTGACGTGACGGGCGAGGTAGAGTTGCCCAAGGGTAAGGAGATGGTTATGCCGGGCGACAACGTCGAGTTTGACGTCAAGCTTCAGGCGGCTATCGCTATGGAGAAAGGCTTGACCTTCGCTATCCGTGAGGGTGGTCGGACAGTCGGTGCCGGTCAGGTGACCGAGATCATCAAATAACTATACTTGTGACAGAGTGGTAGTTAAAACAGCCGGGCAAGCGCCTGGCTGTTCTTTTTTTGCATCTGTTTCGTAAGGCTGTGACTCAGCGCCCCTCTCGCAGTTCTTTGACTCTGTAGTAGAGCACCAGATGGACCGCCTGCGCAAAACTGCCGTCTTCAATGGCCCGCCGAAGTTCCGCCTCCGCGAGGTGCAGATAGACCACACACTCGGTCGCATCGAGTTCCTGCGCGGTGACGGTCTCGCAGTCCTCTGCGAGAAAGCAGTGCGCCCGGCTCGTGCCCATGGTGGGATTCGCATAGAGACTGCCGAGATCCGTCCAGCGCGCCGCGACCGAACCGGTCTCCTCGCGGAGCTCCCGCTTGGCGGCGTCGCGCGGCGTCTCGCCCGCCTCAATACCGCCCGCCGGAAACTCGGTCGTGACCTCATCGATGCCGACGCGAAACTGTCTCACACAGATATATTTTCCCTGCTTGTCAATGGCCGCAATCACGACAAAGTCGCGCCCTGTATAGTGATAGAACGGCGCTACCGTGTTGCCGTTCGGCATGCGGTAAGTTGCCTCCCGAAAGTCGACCCATCTGTCCTTCCGGACAATTTTGTCCTCCAGTTTTTTCCAACGAAGATTCTCGTCCATCGTTCTTCTCCTCTCTTCCGATTTGTCCGCTCAGCGCCGACGCCGGCTCCGGTGACTCGGCGTCCGCGCTTCCACTTCCCGGCTCTCCGCCCGCTGCCGCGTTCTCAGCACAAGTTGCAAGCCTTCCCCCGCATTCAGTAACCACTGCAACAGATAGTTCAGTCCGTAGCAGACAAACAGCAGCACTGTCGGATGCATGCGCTGCGGGAAAAAGAGTCCGAGCAGGCAGTAAACATAGCTGCAGACCGAGAACCAGACAAAGAACCAGACCGTCAGGCGGAGTGCTGGGAGCCGGATTGCAAACCAGATTGCCGCAATGCCGAGCAGTGTCCCTGCCGCAAGGAAGGGCAGCAGTTTCAGCCAGGCCCCGCTCTGCAACGCCACCCAGACATGGTTCAGCGGAATCGACAGCGTCTCGGCAAGTTCATCGCCCGCAATCGCATCCTGCCCTTTGTCCGCCGCGCGGTTTAAAAGGGTCGAGAGCAGCGGCAAAATCCAAATCTGAAAGAGCAGCTGATAGCCCGCGTTCAGATTCTTCTCGTACTTGGTGCTCATCTTCACTTCGACCAGCGACAGCGCGCGCGACACCAGCAGCGACAAAAAGTAAGAGAGCGCGAGTGCCTGTGCGACGCCGAGCTTTTTCAGCTGATAGAGGCTGCCCTGGTAGCCGTACACGCTGCTTCCGAAGAAGAGCTTCATCACATCGTGGAAGGAGCGGATGCGCCCCGTGAGCCAGGTGATAATCCAGAACAGCACACAGATCAGGGCGAGTAACAGCGTCTGCTCCCGGCTCGCTTTGAGCGAAAGAAGCGGCTTCTTTTTCGGCCCCGCCTTTTTTGTGCTGCCGAACTTCCAGGCCTTCGTCAAAACCTGTAAGAGAACAGCGGAAAGCACTGCCGCGAGCAGTCCGAGCAGCAGTTGCAACCCGCCGCCGAGGAGTGCCGCATGTCCCGCTAGCCAGACTGCCGCGGAGAGCGCGCTTGCAAGCAATGCGGGGAAAAAGTTTCTCAGTCCCAAAACGCGCAGGCTCACGAAGAACGGATAAAGATACAGGAGCGCCGCCGCCACCTGCCACCCGAGCTGCCGGTCCCAGTTTGTTTTCATCCGGAACACGCCCGCAATCACATCTGCGAGCGAGTGCACGAGACTGTCCGTGAAATGCCCCGTCATGAACCACGCCGTCGTGAAGTGATTGTCAAGCAGCGTATAAGGGCGAAGGCAGGCGAAGAGATACAGTAAGAAACCGAGCAGCACGAAGCCCGCAAGTTGCAATGCCCGCGTCTCCCGCACCAGGGCGCCGAGTGCGAGCAACATTGTAAAGAGCAGCTGAAAGAGCAGAATCAACACGAAGAACAGCAGAAGCATCGCATCCAGCTCGCTCTCCGTTCGGAAGCTGCGCGCCGCAACGGCCCGCGGTAACGCAAGCAGCCCGCCGGCCGCCCGCAAACTCCAATACAACAGAAAACATCCCAAAAAAAGAACGGCAGCGCGGAAGCACTGCCGTCTGAGCTGCTCAGGCATGGTCTGCCTCGCCGCCCGTGCGACTCACCGTATCCTCGCCCATAATGCGGTCAAAGTCCTTTTTCTCCGACGAAAAACTCGACGTGCAGCCCGCACCGCAACTGCTACAGCTTCCGCAGCAACCGGTGCTGTGCTGATGACTGCCGTGTCTCAGGATAAAGCGGGTGATGAGAACGATTCCCATAAGAATCGCAAGTGCCAACAGAGTGGTATATATATTTGTTCCGTCTGCCATAATACACCTCCTGCGCTTTCGCGCTTTTTCATTGTAGTCCCAATCCAAAATTTTGTCATTAAGGATTTCGTAACGTCTGGTCACATAATATTCAGAATAGTTTTCGACAAACTTCAAGCATTATCGCAGCGCTTCTTTTATACTAAATACATAATAAATGAACAAAGCACGGGAACACTCCCCCGGTTTTGAAACCCCCACCCTAATGAAAAAAGCCTCCGGCCGGTAACGGAGGCTTTTTTCATGTCCTTTTTTGCCCGAAACCTTTTCTGCCGGGCAATCAGAAAGCGCGGTTTCTGCTTCATGCGCTTTCACGCTGTGCCGTACAGGCATTCAAGCGGCATCGACGGAACTCGTATTGATTCTTCCGCAACGCCCCGCACATACCAGCGTTTTTGCCATCGCGCCGTTTATTTCAGATACTTGTCCATGATATTGCAGAAGTCGAAGGTCGCAAAATAGTCCTTCGGCGTCTCAGCCCGGCGTATTAACTGCACGGAACCGTCCTCGCGGAGCAGAAGTTCCGCGCTTCGAAGCTTGCCGTTATAGTTATAGCCCATCGAAAAGCCGTGCGCACCCGTGTCGTGGATGTAGAGATAGTCTCCCATCTCGATTTCCGGCAGCTCTCTGCCGATTGCGAACTTGTCGTTGTTCTCGCAGAGAGAGCCCGTGACATCGTAGACATGGTCGAGCGGCGCATCCTCCTTGCCGAGCACGGTGATGTGGTGATAGGCCCCGTACATGGCCGGACGCATCAGATTCACGGCGCAGGCATCGACCCCGATATACTCCTTGTAGATGTGCTTCTCGTGAATTGCCTTCGTGACGAGCGCGCCGTAGGGTGCCAGCATAAAGCGCCCCATCTCCGCATAGATTGCGACATTGCCGAGCCCCGCAGGCGTCAGAATTTCCTCGTAGACCTTCCGCACCTCGCGGCCGATTGTTAGAATGTCGTTTGCCTGCTGCTCCGGGCGATAGGGCACGCCGACACCGCCCGAGAGGTTGATGAAGGCAATCTCCGCGCCCGTCTCCTCTTTTAAGCGCACTGCCTCGCGGAAAAGGACACCCGCGAGTTTCGGGTAGTACTCGTTCGTCGTTGTATTGCTCGCGAGGAAGGCGTGCAGGCCGAAGCGCTTTACGCCCTTTGCCTTCATCGTGCGGAAAGCCTCCGTGATTTGCGCCGGGGTCATGCCGTACTTCGAATCGCCCGGGTTATCCATGATACCGTTTGAGAGTTCGAACATGCCGCCCGGATTGTAGCGGCAACTCATGGTCTCCGGGAGCGCCCCGAGCTCGGCCTCAACGCTCTCAATGTGGGTGATGTCATCCAAGTTGATGATGCCGCCGAGTTTTGCGGCAAAGGCAAACTCACCCGGCGGGGTGTCGTTCGAGGAGAACATAATCTCCTCCCCCGAAAAACCGCAGGCATCGCTCATCATAAGCTCGGTCTCCGAGGAGCAGTCCACGCCGCAGCCGTACTCCTTCAGAATATTCAACAGAAAGGGATTCGGGGTCGCCTTGACCGAGAAGTACTCGCGAAAGCCCTTGTTCCATGCAAAGGCCTCGCGCACACGGGCCGCGTTCTCGCGTATGCCTCTCTCGTCATAGATGTGAAAGGGCGTCGGATACCGGGCCGCAATTTCCCTTGCCTGTTCCAATGTCAGAAATGTCTCTTTTTTCATAACTTGCCTCATGATTCCGTATGCGTGTGCGTGTTCAAATGCTCGTTGCAGTACTCGTGGTCCCCTTGGCACTTGGAACAATAGCGGAACTCAAGCTCCGGGTTTGTGAGCTCCGTGCGCCCGCAGACCTCGCAGCGGTGGCGCGCGGTCTTTTCGGGCGCAGCTTCTTTCTTCCGCTTTGCGCTGTCCAGCGGAATAATCTTGGGGCCGCCCGCATTGCCCTGCCGCCGCTTCGTACCCCCGAATTTTCCGGCAAGAAGACGCTTCAGCGCGCCGGACCAGTGAAGATAGAGTCCCAAGTTCAGCAGCGAGAGCAAAATTGCAACCCGGCTGCCCGCAGTGCCCATAATGAAATAGTAGAGCTCAATTCCCACATAGAGCACCGCCAGATAAATCGCGCGGACAGGAAACAATCCCATGAAATAAATCTGAAGATTGGGGTAGGTGAGCGCAAACGCAAGGAAAAGCGACAAATTCAGCGCAGTCGGTGTCATCAGCACAAAGCTGTGCATCACGAAATTGACAAAAAAGGCTGCCGTAATGTGAAACAGTATGCCGAGGAAGAGATAGAAGTTAAAGCGGAAGCGCCCCCAACTCTGCTCCAGCATGCCGCCGACCCAGTAGTAAAAGTAGAGCCCCATGGCACCGTAAACCACCGTCTCTATGATATTTTCGCCGTAGCCCGGCGGGAATAAGAGCCAGGTGACGAGACGCCAAACCTGCCCCCTCAAAATGGCGCTCGGGTTGAGCGCAAGGTAAAGCACATAGGCCGTCGGATTGATGATCCAAAGCACCAAGCCTATGGCATAGATTACGGTAAAGATTCGCATCACATTCGGGATGGCAAAGCGCCCCAAGCGCTTCTCAAGGCGATCCAAGGTATTCATGTACCTTCCTCCTATCAAGAATAGACTTATTATCTAAGAAGATTTGGGCTTTGTCAAATAACGAAACGCACGTTCTTGTCCCCTCCTTGTGTTTCCCTATGTGCTGTGCTAGAATTTATCGCTATATATGGTATAATCGC
>ERZ772968.795-NODE-795-length-15485-cov-7.690668_pt1 | contig 15485 bp, 10 predicted proteins | sample MGYA00580674_ERZ772968 | MGnify/ENA primary metagenome ERZ772968 (study PRJEB29015, sample SAMEA2737940) | human oral metagenome | biome: human oral; feature: human-associated habitat; material: dental | place: China | collected 2138 ...
GGCAGGCATCCGCCATGACAGTAATTCTGCATTTGGGAGCCACAACAGCCCGAGCGTCAGCCTTGGCTACGACATTGATCCGGTGACGCATGCCTATGTTTCCTATAGCGAGTATTTTATCACACCGACACCGAATCAGCTCTATGCACCAATCTATGGGAATGCAAATCTTAAACCGGAGTCCGGCAATACGAGGGAGATTGGTATAGCGCGTGACTTTGGCAGGGGGCTCAGCCTCACGGCGAGTTATTTCAAGCGTCATTCAAAGAATCGGATCGGCTACCATCCTATGACATATCAAAATATCAATGTTGGCGATGAGGACGCACACGGCTGGTCGTTGCAGCTGGCCAAGCGCGTTGATTCCCATTGGCGCACCCGTATTGGATACACGCAGACACATGTCGGAAAGACGGAACAGAGAGGTGCGAATGTCGATGGTTATCTGCCCAGTGATCAGTGGAATATTGGAGTTGATTACCGCAACCGTGATTTTGACTCGTCCCTCCTTGCGCGTGGAATGGTTGGGCGACCAGGACCTGTGAGCGGCGCATTCCCAACCGATAATTATTGGGTCGTCGATCTTGCGATGAACTACCAGATTGCCGATGCAACGAAGATCTATCTGAAGGCGAATAATATCTTCAACCAGTTCTATGCCGAGCACTCGAATGTAAAATTTGGCAGTCCCGGAGAGTGGTGGACGGCACCCGGACGCAACTTCATGATCGGTGTCGAGCAGAGTTTCTAACCGAGGATAGGATTGAGGAAGCACTGGTTAGACGTGGTCTACGCACTGTCAGTCAGTGCTTCTTTTCCAGAAAGGAAATAGGAATGAAAAAGAGGGTGACATACCCCTTTGCCGCTATTGTTGGGCAGGAGGAGATGAAGACGGCGCTTCTCCTCAGTATTGTGATGCCGTCACTCGGAGGTGTCCTCATCAAGGGGGAGAAGGGGACGGCGAAGTCTACAGCCGTCCGCGCGGCTGCTGCACTTTTACCGGATCTGCATGCGGTGCGCGGCTGTGCGTGCCACTGTGATCCTGCGTCCCCCGAACTCTATTGCGATGCGTGTCAAGAGAGACGCGCAGAGGGGACACTTGCAGCGGAGGACGTTCCGATGTGCGTGGTGGAGCTGCCCGTCAGCGCGACGGAGGATCGTGTGGTCGGAACGCTCGACATGGAGGCGGCGATCCGGCACGGGCGCAAGGAGTTCGAGCCGGGCATCTTGGCAGCGGCGAATCGCAACATCCTCTATGTGGATGAGATCAATCTGCTTGAGGATCATATCGTCGATATTCTGCTCGACTCTGCGGCGATGGGGGTTAATACCGTAGAGCGCGAGGGGATCTCTTATGCGCATCCGGCGCGGTTTGTCCTCATCGGGACGATGAATCCGGAGGAGGGGGACATCCGTCCGCAGCTTCTCGATCGCTTCGCGCTCTCCGTGACTGTTGCGGGGGAACGCGAGGCAGAGACGCGCGTCGAGGTCATCCGCCGCCGCATCGCCTACGAACGTGACCCTGATGCCTTTGCGGAAATGTATGCGGCAGAGCAGGAGCACCTGCGCACGCAGATCCTTGAGGCGCGTGCACATGTTCCCCGTGTGACGGTGCCGGATGTCGTCCTTGACTACGCGGCACAGATCTCACTGACGCTCGGGGTTGACGGGCACCGCGCAGACATCACGCTCATTAAGGCGGGCATTGCACATGCGGCACTTGCAGGGCGCAGTGCGGTTACGGCGGAGGATCTGCAGCGCGTCAGCCGCCTCGTCCTCGCACACCGTATGCGCCGCCGCCCATTTGAGGAAGGCGCGGTCGACTGGACTGCGGTGGATGCGATCTTGGGAGAATAGCTTTTCGGAGGAAAGATTTTGAATATCCCGCGTTATCCGTTGACGGCCATTGTCGGACAGGAGCATGCACGGCGCGCGCTTTCGATTGCACTTGTCAATCCACGTGCAGGCGGGCTTTTGATCTCCGGCACACGCGGTACGGCAAAGTCTGTTCTCGTTCGTGCAGCAACACCCTTTACACCGACGGGACAAATTATGGAGCTGCCGCTTGGAGCCTCGGAGGACATGATCTTCGGCACAATTGATATGGAGACGGCACTCCAAAAAGGGGAGCGGCAGCTGCGGCACGGGCTGCTGCATCGTGCGCACGATACCATTCTCTATATGGACGAGGTCAATCTCCTGCGGGAGGACATTCTGTCCGTTGTGCTGAAATGCGCAGGAGACGGCTTCTTTCGCCTTGAGCGGGATGGGCTGTCGTTTACCGAGGAGGCCTCCTATACGCCTGTCGGCACAATGGATCCCGCAGAGGGCACGCTCCGCTCTGCTCTGTTGGATTCTTTCGGTATGTTTGTGACAATGGAGGAGGAGGAAGACACGGCGCAGCGGTGCGCGATTGCTGCACGTGTGATTGCATACGAGCGTGATCCGTCGGCGTTTTGTGCGATGTACCGTATACAGGAGGAGGCATTCGGGGCGATGATCTGCCGCGCACGTGACTTGCTGCCGCGTGTGGAGGCACCGTCCGCCATTCTGCGCTTTGCCGCTGCCTGTGCTGCGCGTGCGCATTGTGTCGGCAACCGTGCGGAGCTCTATCTCATCGAGGCTGCACGCGCGATTGCGGCCCTTGCGGGCAGATCGTTCGTCATGCCCGCAGATGTGGAGGAGGCTGCGGTATTCGTGCTCGTGCATCGGATGAGCCGTCCGCAGGAGGAGCAGCAGCCGCTGCCGCCTCCGCGTGAGGGGAATGTGCCGCAGCAGGAGCGGGATGATCTTCCCAATGAGCTGCAGGAACCACCTCCCCCGCAGAACGATGGAGATGCACAGCCTCCTCAGGAGCATACGCAGGAGAACGAACCACAGGATGGAGCAGATGACCCGCCTCCATCGGAGGAGGAGCCGTGTGCGGAGGATGAGGATCGCGTTGCCGCTCCGCTCGAAAATGTTATGGCACGGCTCTCACTTCTCTCCATGACGATGCGAGCGCAGGGCGGGAAGAGCGGCAGGCGTGACATCATTCAGATTCATACGGCGGACGGGCGTGGCCTGCGTACGGAGTTGCCGCGGCGCGGTGTTCGCATCGATCTTGCACTCTCCGCTACACTGCGTGCGGCAGCTCCGCATCAGCACACACGAAAAAGGGGGCAGACGGTTGTGATCCGTCCCGAGGATGTGCGCGTCTGGGTGCGTGCGAAGCGATCGGCGGCGCACATTCTGTTCCTCGTCGATGCAAGCGGGTCGATGGGGACACGTGAGCGCATGCGGACAGTGAAGGGGGCCATCCTTGCCCTTCTGCGAGAAGCATACCAAAAGCGTGACTGTGTCGGGCTGATTGCCTTTCGGCGGGAGCGTGCGGAGACGCTGCTGCCGATGACGCGCAGCGTGGAGCTGGCGGAAAGAGCATTGCGCGACCTGCCGACGGGCGGGCGGACGCCGCTTGCCGAGGGGCTCGCCCATGCACATCGGACACTGCGTGAACTGGAGCGCAAGGGCAGCGAGAAGACGGTGCTGGTCCTCGTCACAGACGGACGCACAAATACCAAAGAGGGAGATGCGGGCGTGCAGCGTGCCCTGCGTGCAGCAGAGGAGATCGCGGAGACCGCGGCACTTACCCTTGTCCTCGATACGGAGCGTTCCGTTCCGCGCGTCGGTGTTGCACCGGAACTTGCGCGTCGGATGGCAGCGCAGTATTATACGTTGGAACGGCTCTCGGCGGAGGGCGTACTGGAGATTGTCCGCGCATCCCGCAGGATGCAGAATCGGGAGAACGGAAGAAGATGAAGATTACAGTCTATACGAATATCCTGCGTGTCCGTGTACTTGCGCGTCGATGCGCTGCGTATATGGAAGAGCCCGAGGTGTGCGTGTGTTCTGTCAGCGGCATGGACAGCTGGGAGGAAATGCATGTGGCGGCGGATCTCCATCTCTTCCTTTGGATGGGGACGGGTCTTGATAATGAATTCCTGAAGAAGGCATCACGCTTTTTACAGAAGCATCGGATTCCGCATCTGATCGTTGTGGACAATGCCGAGCACGACAAGGTGACGTATGGCTTTTCGGAGGAGCAGATCCAGACCGCATGGGCATATTTCCGTTACGACGGCGAGGAGAATATGCGCAATCTCTTCCACTGGCTCGGCAGGGAGTTCGGGGGACTTGCCTGTACAGCAGAGCCGCCGCGTCCGCTCGCGTGGAACGGTGTCTATCATCCGGACTGGGCGGGGGATCCCGAGGACATTGCGGGCTATCTCACTGCTCATTACGAGGATAGACGACCGACCGTCGGCGTGATCTTCTACCGCTCGGAATGGATTACGGGAGACTTTACCTATCATGCGGCACTCGTCCGCGCAATCGAGGCGGAGGGGATGAATGCGGTCGCCGTGTTCTCGAATTCCTACCGCGACGAGCGCGTGGAGTCTCCGACGCTGATGGAGGCGATTCAGAAATATTTTTGCAGGGACGGGAAGCCCTTTGTCGATGTCATCATCAGTACGATGAAGTTCTCCATCAAGGCGGGCGGCACGCGCATCGAGGATCTCTATGCGCTCGGCATTCCCGTACTTGAGGCGTACACGGTGCTCGCTCCGAAGGAGGAGTGGGAGAAATCTCCGGCGGGGCTCGATCCGATGGAGGTCTCCATGAGCGTCGCCATGCCCGAGTTTGACGGTGTGGTCCACGCCGTACCGATCGCGGCGAAGGTGCGCGACGAGAGCGGAGAGATCAGCTATGCGGCCCTCGATGAGCGCATGGAGCGGATCGCACGCAAGGCGCGGAAATGGGCGGCACTGCGGCATAAGCCAAACGCGGAGAAGAAGATTGCGATCGTTTTCCACAACTATCCACCGACGAATTCAAACATCGGCAGCGCGGCGGGACTGGACTCCCCCGAGAGCGTGCTCCGTCTGCTCACGGCGATGCGTGCCGCAGGCTATGTCATGGATGAGATTCCTGAGAGCAGCAAGGCGTTTATGAAGCTGCTGACGGATCACGCGACGAACGACCGCCGCTTTATGAGTGTGGAGCAGGCAAAGGCTGCCGACGGGCATCTGACGGCGGCGCAGTACGGGGCGTTCTTCAAGGAGTTGCCCGAGCAGGTGCGTACGCAGCTTGTGCGGGACTGGGGAGAGGCTCCGGGGGATGTGTTCAATTACGACGGTGCGCTCCTCGTCCCGGGCACGCTGAATGGAAATATCTTTATCACGGTGCAGCCGCCGCGCGGATTCGGTGAGGATCCCGGCAAGCTCCTGCACTCGCCCGATGCCGCGCCCACACATCACTACATCGGCTACTATCATTGGCTGCGCGATATCTGGCGGGCAGACGCGGTCATTCACGTCGGGACGCACGGCTCGCTTGAGTGGCTGCCGGGCAAGGGGACGGGGCTCTCGAATGCGTGCTATCCGGATGTCTCGCTTGGCGATCTGCCGGACATCTATCCCTACTGGATCACGATTGTCGGAGAGGGGATTCAGGCAAAGCGGCGCGGTGCGGCATGCCTCATCAGTCATCTCTCGCCGCCGATGCAGCTTGCGGGCGGATTCGAGGAAATCGAGGAACTGGAACAGGCACTTGATGAGTACGTCCACTTCCGTGCAGCACAGCCGGACAACATCGAGGCTGTGCGGGATATTGTCCGTGAAAAGGCGGCTGCCTGTCATTTCGACGGGGAGATTGACGAAGGCGAAGATTTCGATGACTATGCCGACGCTCTTCACAATTATGTGACCGACATCAAGAATATGCAGATCCGTACGGGTCTGCATATCCTCGGCCGTGCACCCGAGGGCGATGGGATGATTGATTTCCTGTGCGCACTCGTACGCATGGAGCACGGCGGGGAAAAATCGCTCCTCCGCCTGATCGCAGAACAGGCAGGCTATGACTATGAGGAGCTCCTCACGCACAGCGAGCGTATGACATCGGACGGCATGACCTACGGCAGAAAGCTGGATGCGGTCGAGGCGGAGATGCGCGCGCTGATCTCCTTCCTCGGCGCTCATGACTATGCGCCGGAGGCGGTCGAGCGGGCGATGATGCTCCCTGTTATTGCCGCATCCTCTGCGGAGGCGCGCGCCGCATTTGCCCATGCGCTGCGCGAGATCACGGGGGATATGGTGCCGCGTCTGCGCCGCACGGAGGGCGAGATCACGGAGACGCTGCGGGCACTCACGGGCAGATACATCGAGCCGAGCCCTGCGGGTGCGCCGACGACAAACGGCGTGGATGTGCTGCCGACGGGGCGGAATTTCTATGGCCTTGACCCGCGCTGTATGCCGACCCCTGCCGCATGGGAGTACGGAAAACAGCTCGGAGATGCACTCATCGAGCAGTACATCAGCGACGAGGGGCGTTATCCCGAGGCAGTCGGCATCGTCTTCTGGGCGGGCTCGAATATGCGCAGCCACGGCCAGTGCATTGCAGAGCTCTTCTACCTCATGGGCGTACGGCCTGTGTGGCGACGGCCCTCGCAGCGCGTCTGCAGCCTTGAGGTCATCCCCGTTGCGGAGCTGAAGCGCCCGCGCATTGACGTGACCGCACGCATCAGCGGTCTGTTCCGCGATGCCGTGCCCAACGCCGTGCACTGGGTGGATGAGGCTGTGCGCATGGTGCGCGATCTCGATGAGAGCGACGAGGAGAACTATGTGCGCAAGCACGTTCTCGCAGATACCGCGTGGCTCGAGGAGCAGGGGGAGGAGCGGGAGCGTGCATGGGAACGTGCCTCCGTACGCATCTTTGGCGACCCGCCGGGTGCGTATGGTGCGGGCATCGGTGACCTGCTCGAATCGAAGGCATGGGAGACCCTCGACGATCTGGCGGCGGTCTATACGCGCTTCTCGGGAACCGCATACGGCGGTGACGGTCTTGCACGCGGATACGACCCGGAACTTTTCCAACGGCGTATGGCGGGGCTGGATGTCACAGTCAAGAACGAGGATACGCGTGAGACGCACATGTTCAGTTCGGATGACTACAACGCCTACCACGGTGGTATGATCGCAACCGTGCGGGCACTCACGGGCAAGGCACCGCGCTCCTATACAGGCGATTCGAGCGATCGTCAGCGCATCGTCCTCCGCAGCGTTGCAGAGGAGGCGGCACGCCTCTTTCGCGGCGAGGCAATGAATCCAAAGTTCATCGAGGGCATGAAGCAGCACGGCTACAAGGGGGCTGCAGATCTTGCGAACTATCTTGCGCACAGCTATCAATGGGATGCGACGAGTGCTATAATGAAGGACTGGATGTACGAAGGCTACGCGCGCAAATATGTACTGGATGCGGAGATGCAGGAGTGGATGGAGGATGTGAATCCGTGGGCTCTTCACCGCATGGCGGAGGTCTTGCTTGAGGCACAGCAGCGCGGACTGTGGAACGCATCCGAGGATACGCTTGCCGAACTGCGCAGTCTCTACCTCTCCATCGAGGGCGATCTTGAGGAACGGGCGGAGGGCGCACAATGAGAAGGCATATCCGCGTATGCGCTGCTCTCACGATGATTTTTGCCGCGCTGTTGATCGGTGGCTGCATAAACTCCTCGGAGCAACAGGCGGGCGGCTATCAAATCACGGACGTGGAGGGCACGGTCGTCACGTTTGCACACAAGCCGCAGCGCATCCTGACGGTCAGCGCGGGGACGGACGAGCTGATGCTCGGCCTTGTGGAGCCGGAGCGCATGGCGGCGATCAATGAATCGCTCGCCGATCGGGAGCATACGAATATCCCGTGGGTATGTGACCGGATTCCGACGGTCATCCCCCGCAGCCCGTCCGTCGAACAGATTGCCGCACTGCATCCGGATCTCGTCGTCGTGACACCGTGGATGCCGCGTGAGAACATCGATGCCATCCGCGAGCTGAACGTACCTGTCGTCGTCTGTAAATCCGCCGCGACGATGGAGGATATTCATGCCAACATCCGTCTCTTTGCGTCGGCGGCCGGTGAACCGGAGCGCGGGGAGAAGCTCATCGGCAAGATGGAGGACAAGCTCGCCGAGATCCGTGCGAAGGTGGCTCAGGTGCCCGAGGAGAAGAAGCATAAGAGCATCGCGCTCATCTCGATCATGGTCAACTATGGCGGCGCGGGCTGCACCTTTGACGAGCTCTGCCGCTGTACGGATTCGATCAATGCCAAGGCGGCGGCAGGCAACCGCATGGGGCAGGAGATGACGAAGGAGCAGCTCGTCGCAGCGAATCCAGACTATCTCTTTTTCCCAAGCTATGAAGATGGCGCGACCAATGAGGAGAATTACGGACGTCAGTATCTGGAGGACCCTTCGCTCGCGCAGATGACTGCCGTGCGGGAGCGCCAGATCGGACATCCGTGGGCGCGCTACGTTTACAATCTCTCGCAGAACATTGTGTATGGTATTCAGGAGACGGCGTGGATTCTCTACGGCGACGACTTCAAGCAGTCGCGCCACGAGTTTCTCACTGCCGTGGAGTAAGGAGATCCCATGAAAAAAATCGCGTTCTATGGCAAGGGCGGCATCGGAAAATCCACGACCGCCGCGAATGTGTCGGCTGCGTTTGCGCAGATGGGGCGGCGCGTCTGCCAGATCGGCTGCGATCCGAAAAATGACTCGACCCGCCTCCTGCTCGGGCGTATCGCCCCCTCCACGATTCTCGACCTCGAACGCGAGAAAAAGGGGGCGGCGCTGACGCTCGCCGATCTTGTTCACGAGGGCTTCAGCGGCATTCGCTGCATCGAGGCGGGCGGCCCCGATCCGGGCGTCGGCTGTGCGGGGCGCGGAATCATCGTCGCGCTCGAAAAGCTCAAGGCACTCCATGCCTTTGATGATCTGGACGTGGCACTCTACGATGTCCTCGGCGATGTGGTCTGCGGCGGCTTTGCCGTGCCTATACGCGAAGGTTATGCCTCGGAGATCTACATTGTCTCCTCAGGGGAGCTCATGTCACTCTATGCGGCAAACAATATCGCAAAGGGAGTGCAGCGCTTTGCCGCACGCGGCGCGGTAAAGCTTGGCGGCATCATCGGCAACGGCCGTGACGTGCTGAATGAGCGGGAACTCCTTGAGGCGTTTGCCGCGCGTCTCGGAACGCAGCTCATCGCCTACATCCCGCGTTCACGCGCCGTGCATGAGGCGGAGATTCATCGGCAGACGCTGATTGCGTACGCGCCGACATCGGAACAGGCGCAGTACTATGTCCGACTTGCACAGGCAATCGATACGAACGAAATGCTGACCGTGCCGACGCCGATGGAGTTCGAGGAACTCGAGGAGTTGGTGGAGAGCTATGGGGATTGAGGTGAAGCGTGTCGGTGTGCGTCGGACGAACTGCAGCTGCAGCATGCCCGGTGTTTGGCGTGCGCTGTCGTTCGTACGGGGGGCACTTGTCGTCTTTCACAGCCCGCGCCCGTGCGCACACATCGCACACGGGATGGATGTGAGCAGCTTTCATCGGCTGACGGCGGCAGGGACATCCGTGCATCTCTCTCCCGTTCCTCTCCTGACGAGCGGTCTCGGAGAGAGTGAGGCAATCTTTGGCGGGGAGGATCGTCTGCGCGAATGTGTGCGCTTTGCTGTGCAGAAATACCATCCGCAGGCGGTGTTCATCGCAAATTCCTGTGTCAGCGGCGTGATCGGCGATGATACAAAGGCAATCGCTGCGGAGATGGAGGACGAGCTCGGACTGCCCGTCATGGCGGTATCTGCGCACGGCTTTCTCGACGGGGAATACTATGCGGGCTATCTCGACACTGCACGCGCACTCATCGACCGCTTTATGCAGCCGGCGGAGCGCAAAGCGGGAACCGTTGCACTCCTCGGCGACTGCGGCGGTATGCACGGTGCATACGTGAAGGAACTGCGCCGTCTGCTCGCTCTCCTCGATTTGCGCGTGACCGCACATTTTCCGTCCTATCTCGCACTCGATGAGATGCAGGCGGTGCCGGAGGCAGAGCTCATCATTCTGCTCGGACGGCGGGCGGATGATGAGAAGCAGATGCAGCTTGCGGAACTGGCGGAGCATATTCATGCGCAGTTCGGAACGCCGTACCTTGCCGATGTCTATGCGGTCGGAGCGGAGGAGACGATTCGCTGGCTGCGGCGCGTCGGTCAGCTCTGCCACCGCGAGGAGGCGGCAGAACGCGCCATTGCAGCAGAGGAGGCCGCCTTTGCCGTCACGGTGGAGAAGGTGCGTGCTGATCTCGCGGGGCGCAGATGCGCTCTTGCGATTGGACGTGATCTTACATGGTTTCAACCGGAAATAATCCTGCGTCTGCTGAAGAAGGCAGGTGTTCTTCTGACGGGGATCGTTCTGTTGGATTCCTTTCTCCCGGAGCGGCGTGCTGTGATGGAGGAGGAGCTGCGCCGACGGACGGATGCCTCCATCCATTATGAGGGAGATGTTGCTGCGGAGAACGTACTGCACGCAGCAGATTTCGTCCTAACTACGCACGAATTGGTGGACGCGAAGCTGCGTCAGATCTTCCTTGCACTGCTGCCCTCGGTCGGCTGGTCGATGGAGTGTCAGCTGCTGGACGATATGAGGCTGATACTGCACCGTCATGAGAGCAGGGGAGGTCTGATCTATGGGTGAGCGCGAAAAATCTTTTGATGATGTCTGCATGTGTACGGACACCTGTGCGCTCGCCGGTGCATCTGCGTTTTTCGCGGGCATCAAGGATGCGGTGATCGTCGTCAACGGACCTCTCTGGTGCTATTTCTTTGCGATGCGCCACATCGAACACAGTCAGCCGACGATCTCGCATCGCATGATCTGCACGCAGCTCGACAATGATGCGATCGTATTTGGTGCGGAGGCGTATCTGCACGAGGTGCTTGCCCCCTATGTGGAGCAGCCGCCCGCGCTGCTTGCCATCGTCAGCAGCTGTGCGGCGGGGCTGATCGGTGACGATGTCGAGGCGATTGCACGCGGGGCAGGAATCATCTGCCCGATCGTTGTGCTCGACAGCGGTGGACTGGTCGGCAGCTTTGCGGATGGGTGGGACAAGGCGGCGCACACCACGCTTCAGGCATTTCCTCCGACGCGTCAGACACCAAAGGCGAATGCGGTCAATCTGATCGGCATGACGAGTGCCTACTACAACGGCGAGAATGATGTGCATGAACTTGTCCGTCTGCTTGAAATGGCAGGGTATACGGTGAATGCGGTCCTCGGTTGTGATATGTCCGCTGCGGAGCTGGGGGATTTGGCGCGTGCGGCACTCAATATCGTGGTGCATGATGAGCTGGGTGTGGAGAGTGCCCGCTTGCTTGAGAGCATCTGCGGCATGGCCTATATTGCGCCGCTTCCCCCATACGGATGCACGGGAACACGAAGGTGGCTCACGGAGATCGAACGCGCACTGCCCGCTCCCTGCGGCGATGCTGCAGAGGAGGAGATCGAGCGCGTCACACGTGAGGACTTCCTGCGTATCAACGAATGCAAGAGCCTCTGGGGCGAGCTCCGCTATGACACTGCATTCATTCGTGCGCCGCGCTCCGTTGCGTGGGGGCTTGCACAGGCACTGCGCACGGAGTGGGCGGATGTGTGTCACCTCGCCGTTGCAGCAGAGCATGAGGAGGTATGCGAGGTGGCTGCGATTGCCGACGAGATCCTCGGCGAGACGGATGCCGTGCGGATGCAGCAGGTGCTCTCTGCGATGGAGGGCGGGCTGCTGCTCGGCAGCAGCAATGAGTCGGCGCATATCGACCCGAAGGGGGCGCAGTATCTTGCCGTTTCCTATCCCGTGCAGGATGCACTGCATTTGACAGAGAGCCCCTTTATGGGGCTGCGCGGCGCGCGTTATATCGAGGAGCAGCTCTGGAACGGAAATATCTTGCGGCGAAAGATCTCTCTTTCATAGAGGGCGCCGTACAAGCATTGGAAAGGAAGAGCGATGTTGTTAAGGAAAAAGCTCCCTGTGCTTCTCCTCTGTATGGTGTGTGTCTTTCTCACGGCATGCAGCATGCCAAAGGCGGCTGAGGAGAAGCCTGCGGCATATACGGTTACGGATATCGAGGGCACGGTGGTTGACTTCCCTGCACCGCCGCAGCGCATTGTCACGCTCTCAATGAGTACGGATGAGACGATGCTGGGACTGGTCGAACCGGAGCGCATCGTGGCGGTCAATGGCTTGCTCGATGATCCCGTCAGCTCCAATGTGACGGCACTCGTCAAGGACATTCCGCAGCGCATCGGCAGTCCGACGGTAGAGGAGATCATGGCACTGCAACCCGACCTCGTCGTCGTGCCGGACTGGGGCGATCTCACCATCGTGCCCTCGCTGCGTGAGGCAGGGCTGAAGGTCATCGTCTGCAAGGGGGCACGTAATCTTGCTGAGATTCGCGAGACCGTCACACTGCTCGCTGCCGCAGCGGGAGAGCCGGAGCGTGGACAGAAACTCCTCGCGATGATGGATGAAAAACTTGCGGAAATTGAGGCAAAGGTGGAGAAGATCCCACCGACAGAGCGCAAGCGTGTCGTCCTCATATCGCTCATGGGCGGCTATGGCGGACTTGGAAGCAGCTTTGATGAGGCGTGTCGCTATGCGGGGGTCATCAACGGACGTGCGGAGCTGGGGATTCGTGACTTTCAGGTCATGACGAAGGAGCAGCTTGTTCAGATCGATCCTGACATCCTCTTTTTGCCGACGTACAACGATCGCGGAAAATACGATGTCGATGCGTTCCGCAGGGACTATCTGGGGGACCCGTCTCTGCAGACGATGAAGGCGATCCGCAGCAAGGCGTTCGCCGAGCCGTTTGAGGGCTATATCTACAACTGTTCGCAGGACTTTGTCTTCGGCGTGCAGGAGATTGCCTATCGTGTTTACGGCGATGCGTTCAAGCAGGGGGAGGATGAGCACCTCTCGGCGGTGAAATGATCATGAGGAAGGGGGATTTTGTTTGGATGAGATGATTCGCGCAGACCACATCTATGCGGGGTATCATGGAAAGGTCATTCTCGACGATGTGTCGTTTACCGTGGGGACAGGGGAGATCGTCGGTGTGATCGGTCCGAACGGTGCGGGCAAGAGTACGCTGCTCAAGACGCTGCGCGGTATTCTTCCCATCTTGTCCGGGACGGTCACGCTGATGGGGGACGATGTCAATGTGCTTGATGCAAAGGCGTTTGCGCGCCGCGTGGCGTATCTGCAGCAGCACGTTGCGATGACCTTTGCGTATACCGCGCGTGATGTCGTACTCGCGGGACGCTATCCATATCTCTCGTGGTGGAGCCAGGAAAAGGCGGACGATCTGGCGATCGCCGAGGCGTGTATGGCATATACAGGCGTGTCGGAGCTTGCCGATAAGCCCCTGCACGCTATGTCGGGCGGACAGCGGCAGCGTGTCCTGCTCGCGAAGGTGCTCGCGCAGCAGACGCCTGTGCTCTTTCTTGACGAGCCTGCGACGGGGCTCGACATCATCTATCAGGAGGAGATCTTCCGCTTCTGCCGTGAACTCTGTGCGGCGGGCAAGACTGTCCTGCTTGTTGCGCACGAGCTAAGCCTTGCTGCGCGGTTCTGCTCGCGGCTGCTCCTCATCGGACACGGAAAACTGCTTGCTGACGGCGCGCCAAGAGATGTCCTGACAGATGAACTCCTGTCGCAAGCATACGGTGCTCCCGTGCGAGTCGTTGAGAACCCGCTGACGCATCACGCAGAGGTTTTTACCGAGGCAGAGACGGCCGCAGCAGAAAAGGAGCAGCTTCTCTCTGTCATTCTCGGACGAGCAGATGAAAGGGCGGTGACGGCATGAGCCTTGGCCGGCATCGAACACCGCTCTTTCTATGTGCTCTCGTGGGAGCGCTCCTCTTTGCGTTTCTTCTGTCCATGAGCTCGGGGCAGTATGATATACCGATGGAGGCTGTCGTTGCCTCCTTTGCCCATGCGGCAGGGCTTCCTTTCCTCCCGGATGTCGTTGTGACACCGGAGCAGGAGGCGGTGCTCTGGCACATCCGACTCCCTCGGACGCTTGTCGGCATGATGGTCGGGGCGGGGCTTGGTGTCTCGGGAGCCGTTTTGCAGGGGATCTTCAGCAATCCGCTCGCCGACCCCGGCATTATCGGCGTGTCGAGCGGTGCCTCCGTCGGAGCGGTGCTTGCCATCGGCATCGGCGTGACGGCGGGAAGTGTGCTCACGCTGCCTGCCTTTGCCTTTACGGGCGCAATCCTCGCGGTGGGGCTGACCGTGTCGCTGTCGATGCGGCGCGGGCGGATTCCGGTCATGACGCTCCTTCTCTCGGGCGTTGTCGTGGGGATGTTCCTCGCGGCATGCACGGCGGCGATCCTCACGGTGATGAACGAGCAGAAGATGCAGCAATATCTCTTCTGGACGATCGGCGGATTGGATTATCGCCGCTGGGATCATGTCCTGCTCGGCATCGGGCCGATCGGCATCGGCATGTCGGTCATGGTACTGCTGGCACGTCATCTCAATTTGCTCGCGTTCGGTGAGGTGGAGGCGCGTGCAGCGGGGATGCCTGTGACGGCGTTCCGTCTGCTCTTTCTCGTGCTCGCCTCGCTCACGACAGCGGCAGGTGTCTGCATCAGCGGCAATATCGGCTTTGTGGGTCTTGTTGTGCCGCATATGGTGCGTCTCCTCATCGGGCCCGATCATCGCCGTCTGCTGCCCGCGAGTCTCCTTGCGGGGGCGGTGTTCCTCGTGCTCTGCGATTCGCTGGGGCGCATCCTGCTGCACGGGATGGAGATCCGCGTCGGCATCATGACGGCATTCATCGGAACGCCCTATTTCCTGTATCTGCTGCGCAGACATATGAAGACGGCGGTGTGACATGGACGAGCATGTGATGGAGCGTGACGGCGAGCGGAAAGCGCTTGGGGCTTCTCTGCTGCTGCATCTTATACTCTTTTTGACTGCGGCGGCGATGGGACTGTTCTCCGTCGCAAGTCCGACAGGCAAAAGGCCGCCCATCGATGTTGTGCTCTACGATGCGGGGAGTGATGCGGGAAGCAGTGCCGCAGGGGATTCTGCACCGGCTGCGGCTCCTGTGGTGACGGTGGATGACATTGTTGTGCAGGACAAGAATATTGTGCAGCAGGAAGAGAGGGAACAGGAGCGAAAACCGCAGACGAATGCGTCGCGCCCCGCGCAGGGCACTGTCCGTGCAACACAGACGGGAACTGCGGGCAACGCCAGTGGGCAAGGAAGTGGAACTGGCTCCGGCACCGTCGGTGTGGGCAGCGGAACGAGCGCGGGAAACAGCGATGGGACTGCGGGGGTTGGCGCTGCTCCTGCACCGCCGCAGGAACGTGTGGAGGCGAGCCTGCGTGCCGAGGCACGGCCGGAGTATCCGCAGGAACTTATCGACGATGATGTCGAGGGATCGGTAACAATCAAGATTCTTGTCGCGGCAGACGGCTCCGTGGAGGCAGTCGATGTCGCGTCCTCATCGGGCTATCGTGCGATGGATAGGGCGGCGGTCGCTGCCGGTTGGCGGTTTCAGTTTAATCCGGGGGACAATGGGCGGCGAGGTGTCTGGA
>ERZ772968.797-NODE-797-length-15478-cov-5.499643_pt1 | contig 15478 bp, 10 predicted proteins | sample MGYA00580674_ERZ772968 | MGnify/ENA primary metagenome ERZ772968 (study PRJEB29015, sample SAMEA2737940) | human oral metagenome | biome: human oral; feature: human-associated habitat; material: dental | place: China | collected 2138 ...
TATTCGGCTTGCATATTATAATGGTTCTGGACAGAAAATCTGTGGGAATGACCGTGGCCGTTCATTGCACTTAGGGCGTGAAGGTGTAAGGAAATGGTTTTTTCAAAGTAGTGGTAATCCTTTTGAATTTGAGGATACAAATGTTTACAGTAAACATAAAGTAACTGACCGATTCTCTCCAGAACAATTGCTCCATTATACACAGCATCTAGGGATTGACCCGTATAATCCAAGTTTCTATACTGGACCCGCACTTATATGTCATGTAGAAGCGTCTTGGCATCACGATGATCCAAAATTCTTAAAACCTTTAACTTTTGCCCAGGCTCGCAAAGAATATAAGCTCGATCATCTTTACGATAGCTATGGTGATGATGAAGACTCATCGAAACCATATCTTGATGGTGTCCAGAAGAATGAATCTAAAAAATCTGATGAATTCGAGCCTTTAGATGAATATCAGGCTGATTCTCTACGTCTGAGCGAGCTACAGGCATTGTTGCCATTACCGGTTGAACAGGTTAGCGTGGGAGATTTGAATTTCTCTTTCACAGGTAATAAAGATAATTCTTCCTTTAAGCTCTATGTGGATTGTGACTGGCGTATCGCTCCAGCACTAGAGAAAAATCGCCTAGAGGAGTTTCCGAAGAATCAGCAAGAGCCTATTAAAGCTCTCCAAGGCGGCATGATAATTGCCGTTGAAGCGGATACGCCAGATGCCTATGATCCGCTTATTACCGTTCGCGATATTCATGGTGAGGACTGGGTAATTCACATCCTGAGCGAAGATGAAAATGCTCCGTGGGGTGTCATACAAAATCGGGAACAGATTATCGAAGGCCCCAGTTGGCAGGCTCACGAAGCATGGAAAGAAGCACATCAACGGAGCAGTAAATCTTAAATTTAGCCCCCTGTTTCCGAGAGATAAAAACAGTTCTCTGCCCAGAAGCAGTGTAATCTGTCTTTTTTCCCTTCACCGCATCACCGGAAGCTGAACGGCGTTCTGGCTGGTAAACTGATGATGCTATACGTGCGGTATAAAACCGCTCAGTCACCGTGTGAATGTGCCCCAGGCGTCTGCCGTAAGCACGTACCCTAAGAGAGGGTTTCTTATGATTATTGGATACGCCGCCGGCGCCTACGACCTGTTCCATTACGGGCACCTCGAAATCCTGCGTAAGGCGAAGGAAAACTGCGACTACCTTATCGCCGGTGTCGTGCACGACGACGTTCTTGAGCAGACCAAGGGGCGCCGTCCCGTTATCCCCATTGATGAGCGTGCCGCAATCGTCAGCCATATCGACTATGTGGACGAAGTCTATATCGAAACCACCCCCGATAAGATCGAAACATGGCACCAGAAGCCCTTCAACGTCTTCTTCAAAGGCGACGACTGGAAAGGAACCCCGCAGGGCCTCGCCCTCGAAAAACGCTTCGCAGAGGTCGGCGTGAGCGTCCACTACTTCCCCTATACGGAGCACACCTCAAGTACTAAGCTCCGCAAAGTTGTTGATCTGTTAGAAGCTGAGCACGACTTGCGTGTTGAGATGCGCCGCTTCGCCGAACTTCTTGGTGACCGTGCCTACCATGAGGCGGTAGTCGCCGCTAAAGCAGAGGCCCCCGTGGGAGCGGCAGAAGCCGAAGCATCCTAAAGCCCCATCGGTCGTTAGCATTCAGTACCCAACATAAAAAGGCTCTTTATTCGAATAAAGCGGGTTTTCCGCCGCTTCATTCACATAAAGAGCCTTTTTAGCAGGTAGACTAGCAGACCAGTAATTAACCCTGCTGAGCGGTCCACTTCTCAGCCGAGGTACCAAGAACCTTGAGCACGCGACCAACCTGAGGTTCGGCAGCGGCAGCAATCTTCTTGCCCACCAGCGGAATCGAGCAGGAGACCTCACCATTGACGTCCACACGTGCCTGGCTGTCGCTCACAGGAGTGAGGGTCTGGGTAGCCTGCGCGCTTACAGGCATACCGCTAACCTTAACCTCGGTGTTCACGGTGCGGGTGCCGTCGGCAGCGGGTGCGCTCACCTTATCGGTCTGGGTCATACCCACACCGTTAGAGACGAACTTCTTCGCAATGTCCGGCACGCGGTCTGCGGGGATAGTGCGCTCGGTAGTGATGGTGTACTCACCGGCGGGGTCACCGTCAAGGTTGAAGCTGACGAAAGTAACACCAACCTCGTTGCATACAAAGCGTGCGAAATCTTCGCTCGCGTATGCTGCCGCGATCTGCTCAACCGACACGTTGACGTCGTTGGACTCTTGAACTGCCATATTTTCTCTTTTCCTTCCATGGCGCGTGCGAAGCCCCGGGTATCCTATCCGGAAGATAAGCGCTCCGAGGCTTTCGTACCTAACAGGTAACAGCCTTCGTGGCTGCACAACTTGAGTGGAACACCCGCGCATATGTGCGGTCTTCTGCCACATTAGCGGCGGATGCTCCGGTGTAGCCTTACGTCTGAAAACTCGGCGGATACATGTGCACTATATCGCCGATAGCTACTTAGATTCTACTCGCTGGGTGTAATAGCGTTGATTCGAGCCATTTCTTGCTTACCCGCAGCGTGGGCACGTGCTGCCTGCTTGAAACGGGCTATATATCCCTCAGCACGGCGAGTTTTCCCCGAAAGCAGATTATCGAGCCCCTGCGCCAGCTGTCCCGCTGCGATACTCGGGTTCGCCACATAGGGCTGTGCCGCATGAAAAAGTGAGGGATTTTCAAAGGCTAAAGTAAGCTTATCGAACAGGTCTGCGCGGCTCTCAACGATAACGGCACCGCCCTGCTTCTCCATCATGGTAACGAAAGGAACCTGGTGGTTATCGACAACTTCATCAAACTCAACGCGGCGCGGTACAACGAGGGGAATAGCACCGGTGGCACGCGCATCTTGAATAGACCCCGGGCCACCCTGAACCAGCACAACCTGCGCCTTGGCATATAGGCGTTTGAGGGTGCCTGCGGGCAGAAGTTTAACGTTGTCTGCCCCTTCAACGGGGGAGGTATGGCCGTGCTGAATGAGGCACCGTACCTGAGGGTTCTCCGCCAAATAAGCCTTGACCCACCGTAGCAGCCGATCAAAGGTGTGATAGTCGGTTCCGAGAGAAACCACAAGATCATAAGTATCCGCCGGAAGACGTGAGGGAGCCTGGGCGAGAGTGAAGCTCGCCGGATCGAGAATAATGCTATGCCCCGCAGTATGGGGCACGTTCTGAATAGACATATATGTCTGATCCTAACTCTAATCGGTGAGTGCGGAATCGGTCAGCCTAAAGAGTGGAAGTAGGCCAGCTAACCCCGAGTGGTTGGTAAATCGGAAGAGTTTCTGCGATTGACTCCGGTGGTTAGTCGAAGGTAATGCTCGCCCGCAGATGTTGTTATCAGTTTGTTATGTATTAAGTATATACGCGCAGACGCAGGATTAAAGTAAAACTTCACGGTCATGAAAGAGGTGAAAATTATTAATCCCACGCCCGCGCATATAATGCGGTGCTGCGCCCTAGAAAATCGGGTGCAGAATCGTCGAATCCGGAAAATTCTTCTGCTGTTCCTCATTCTGAACGTTAAAGCTATCAGCCAGAATATAGAGCATTTTTCCCGTCATCGTCGGCAGTGTCGGGCGGTCATAACACTCAATGTACATGGTCTTGACCCGAAACAGCTTTGCCGCCACGAAGAACGGAACCGCAACCCCGGCCCCCGCAGAAACTACGGCCTGTGGTTTCTCCTGAGGAATAACCTTCAGGGCCAAGAAGAAATTCCGAATAGCGTTCTTAATATTGCGGGTCGTAGGGTAGTAGGCCCAATGCACACGCTCGTTCTCAAGAGCCGCCTGAACATCGGGCTGTTTGAAACTCACCCACACTCGCTCGTAGTTTTCCCATGCAGAAGCGGTCTCGGTCAGATGCTTCAAATGCCCGCCGCTGCTAGAGACGAGAAGTAACTTTGCGGACTTATCCGACGAATTAGTCATCGCTTACCCCTCCTTCTGCGGTTCCATAAATACTGCGATGCTCACGGTATTTTCAAGAGTCTGCAGGTACGAGAAGAGCTCGCGCAGCTTTGCCCGGTTAGTATCTTTGTTCACCGGAATCAGGCACAAACGAGTGGCATTGCTGAATCGCACAACCTGCGGAAGCGTAGCGGAATTCCCCAAATCAACCACAACGGGAATGGAATTACCCGCAACATACTTCTCGGGGTTCTGCAGCGAGTGACTGTCTTTGAGCGACTTGTAGTCGATAAAACGCACCTGATCGCTTGGCAGCGCAGTGTAGAGAGCCTGGTACATACGGTAAGCGAGTTTGCCGGATGCAGAACTGAGGGTAATACCGGCATAACCGGCCTTCTTGAGGTCACCATCCGTAGCGCCTACACGGTGCAGCAGCAACAGTGCGCCTTCGGTGTCGTTCGGCTTGAGCTCATGCGAATCGATACCCATTTCCTTGAGACGACCAGCGTAGCCCAAGGTACGCATCGAACGGTCATAAATGTATGCCGCAGCAATACCTACCAGCAGACCGAAGGCACCGCCAACGACCGTCAGAACCATGGGGGAGAGACCCTTCTGGCTCTTTGGAACCTGAGCCGAGGATACAACACGACCGCCCTCCTGAGAAATCAACTCAAGCTGAGAACGGCGTTCACGAAGCTGAGTAAGTTCGGAGGCAGGGATAGTAGTGCTATTTTTTGCTTCGTCAATCTTCTCATCGAGCTTCTTGAGCCGGTCATCCACAGTAGCCTTGAGGCCTTCACTGCGTACCTCCAGGTAGGCAGCAGCTAGGGCGTTCGCGTAGTCAGCCGCTTGCTTGGCGTTAGGCAGAGTCACCTCAATATCCAAAACGGCCGACTGCGAAGTACCCGTTACCTTTGTGGCAGCTACGAGCTTATCAACGTTCATCTCCTGGTAGTTGGGGCCCTCTTGGTTAGCCTGAGCCTTGGTGACGGCACGTTCGGCAACCTGACGGGAACTTGCCGCACGGGACTCGGTGTTAATATCGACCTTCACGGAGTTTGCACTGCCGGTTCCTGAAGGATCATTCACGAGCGGATAAACCACCACAGTTGATTTCGCGGCGTATGACGCAGGCGAAATAACTCCGTAGGTTCCTGCAAGAATCGCCATCACCACGATCGGAATAAGAACAATGAGCTTATGGCGCCATACTCGCTGAACCTGCTCAAGCAAAGATGCCGAAGGCTGTTTCTCGGAAGTGCTCGAATTTTCCATGGTGTTCTCTTTCTGAACGATAATCCTGGGTCGTTCGTGGTTCGTGATCGGTGTTGCGTTGTGAGAGTCTGTCGTATCTTCAGGAGATTTCGCCGGGGCTTCGGCGTCTGTGCTTTCCGCTGGTGTCGCCTGAGTCTTAGCGGCGGGCTGCGCGGGTATCATGCCCGTGGGTGTATCTGGGGCACCATTCGCGGTAGCCTGTGCAATCGCAGGAAGCCTTGGCTTCTTCATAGCTTGCGCGGGCTGAGCTGGCTCGGGAGATTTATCGGCTTCAGGCTGTGCAGAATCCTGCGGTAGAGCGTTTCTGAGGGTACCAACCGCAGAATCGGGTGAACCCGGCTCATCACCAGCCGCTGCACCTAGAAATATTGGCACGGTTGGCGATTTTTCGATATGCGGTGTTTTCCCCGTCTGGGGGTTGCTGTGATCCTGCGACGATGCGTTAGCCTGCGGCGCAGACTCTTGTTCTCTCCCCATGTGCGGAGTTTGTCCCTTCTCGTGAAGTTGTTCGTGGTGAACCGCCGTTCCCTCGGCGGGAGGCGTAGCTGACAGATGTGTCTCAGCTGCGGTATGTTGCTGAGAGGGCGCATCCGAAGACTGCGCTGGTGGTGTTTTGGAAAGCGCCGCAGTAACGGCGGAAGCAATGCTGGAGGAGCGCTGAGGATGCTGCGGGGAAACCCCGACGAGCTGAACCATCGTTACCCCGTGGGCAAGCGCGTCATTCAAGCGCTGTGCATCGGCACCGGAATCGGTATACTGCGGGAACGCCTCACGCCGCCCCTGAGCAATGGCGGCACGCACCGCCGAAAACTTGCTGGGGGAGCGAACGATCGCCATCACCGTGGTAGGCGCGTTTTCCGGGGTCTGGGCTGCAACAACTTCTTCCGCGGTTGCGGGCTTCTTGCGTGCCGAGAGGAAACGTTCAACGCCCAACGGCTTGCGGAAGCGCTTCAGCAGGTAACCGTAGCTTGGAACCAGAAGAACCAGGTACAGCACCAGAGCTACTAGGCTTTGTCCCAGAATTGCAAGCGGAATAAGGGCGCATACGGTCGGTACCGCACCGCCAAGGATGAGCGCCGGAGCCATTTCCTTGACGGTAGCGCGAATACCCACCAGCTTGAAGACCTGGTAGCTTGCCAAGAATGTATCAATCAGCAGCGCCGCCGCCCAAGCGGTGACGGCACCATAGAGCCCCCATAACGGAACCAAGGTAAGGTTCAGGATAATCGCCAGAACTAGAGCGGAGAGCTTATTGAGAAGCTGCCAACGGCTTTTACCGCTCATAAGCAGAACCGATTGCACGCCGCCCGCACTCATCGCGAGCATCGCCGCCGGGCAGATAACCCAGAGAATACCGGCGCCAGACTCGAAACCTTTACCAAAGAAACGCAGCAAAACCGAGCCGAAGAAAGCAAGTGAAAGGTAGAAAGGCCAGGCTAGGGCGGTGAGCACGCGGGTGGTCGCAAGGAAGATTTCACGGGCACGAACCAAGTTTTGGGTTGCCAGAGCCGCGCTGATCGATGGTCCAGTCACGATGCGCCCGGTGTGTTCGACCATAGTGCCAACACGCACACACCGGTTTACCGCGCCGTAGACACCGCCCGCGGCCGGTCCGAGGAATGCTGCGATAACCAGCACATCAATCCATTCGAGTGCGGTCTCGACAATGGCGGCAACACCGCGGGCAGATGAGAACATCCAAAAGGAACGCAGCGTTTCTTCCGGGGCATCCTGATGCTCGTTCGTGGTGGGCGGCGTATCCTGGCTCATTTCTTCGGGAAGAGGGCGGTTGAGCAGGTATGCGGTGACCGCCGTGGTGATAATCACCGGAATAGTCCATGCCCATACTAAGCCCATCAGAGAACCCGCGAGAATCACCGCAAGAGCTACGCCAGCTAGGCGAAGAGTCGGGAGCACCACGTTCTGCAGGAGGGTGAATGTCACTACCTGGTTTAGACCGCGTAACGCGCCGAACCCCACCGTCATGGCGGCGGCAATTATCAGGAACGGAGCGCTCACCCGTAGAGCAGTGGCGTATTCGTCGCTTCCCGGCATGATCAAGCTGTACACCAGCGCTGCGAGGGCTACGACAACGGCAAGAAGTACCGAGGGGAAAAGAGCGAAGCGGATAAGCTGGGGGAGCGCAGAGTATCGTCCCAGGGCACGCTGGGCGGACATCGTGCGTACAAGTCCGGTATCCGCGCCGAAGACCGAGAGCGAGGTCCCGATCGCAAAGAGTGCCATTAGACGGAAGAATTCACCGGCACCGGCTGCGCCGATTCCGTTTGAGACCACGAGGGTTGTAACGAACGCAATACCGGCACCGTACATCACACAGAGAGAAGCCAGCGAGCCGCTGCGCGCTAAAGAAGCATGACGTGCCATTAAAGCTCCTCTCTGTAATATCGCGCACGAATGCAGGCCATAGCGCTGAGCAGAAGAACGCTGAGCTGTGCCACATCGAAGCTGTAGAAAATAATGACAACACAGCTGCAGACCGGAATGGAATGCAGCCAGAATCCGGCGGGTGTGCGCACCTTCAACCCTTCACCCAAAATACTGAGAATAAAGAGAGCATATATAGCAAGACCCACAAATCCGAAACAGAACATTAGAGTCCATAGATACCCCTGAGTACCCATCGAAACACCCACGCTCAATTCCATACGGGGAGTTCCATACCCCACAATGGGAGACTCTAAGGACGCTGCCCAGGTTGAGCGGTACAGCGCCGCGCGACCGCCGGTCGAGTCAGAATACTGCTGACGACCCAAAATAGCCGCCACTGTACCGGAGGCAATTAACGCGGTCACCACCCCGACAACCATCACCCCGGCCGCCGTTACCAAGCCCCAATAGCGACCAATAATCAGGCGAATAATGACGTATGCAGTCGCAAAACCCAGACCAATGAACATACCGCGGTTACTGGTCGCAACGAGCGGCACGACCGATGCTCCGAGGACGATCGCCAAAAAGATGCGCAGAAGCCACGAGCGTGTGCGAGCAAAGAATGCGAACATCACGGGCGTAAGCACGGTAAAGGCAAGACCCCAGCTATTAGCGTAGGGGAAAGGAGCGGCGGGGCGCACGTAGGGTTCGGGCGCTCCCCAGGGGTTTTGAACCTCCGCGAAGGGTGGGAGCATATAGTCTTTCACCAAAGAGTTCGACATGAAACTCTGTGGCACGACGTAGCTCATTGGTGTTTGAACGCGCACTTCCGGGAAGAGCACGCCGCCCCATCCGAGTACGACAACCGTAACCCACAGGGCGGTTAAGCTTCCCAAGAGCTGATTGATCGAGATACTTTCTTTAGCGTTGAAATAGTAGAGCGCATACACGCCCGCGTTGAGAATATTGACGAAGCGCAGCGTCCAGGCGATATAGTCTGTCACATCTTCTAACGAGACGGTACAGACAATCACCCAGAAGATGAACGCAGCCCATATCCAGAGCGAGCGGGGCACTCGCACGCCGCCGCGGATAGTCAAGTAAATGACCATCGTTACCGAAAGCACCAGCGGCACGATCTGAAGCAGCCCCAACGCCCAGAATGCCGGGAACCCGTAGAACAGGGTGAGAAGAGGCCACGCAGGAAGACGTTTACGGGGTGCCTGTGCGGATGCACCGCCCGCCGCGGGCGTAGACGCGAGCTTCCTTGAAGCACCGAGGGTTGGAAGAGCTAGAGCAGTAGACATTACAGACCTCTTCCTGTCTTCTGAACGAGATCAAGAAGCAGCTGAGGTTTCACAATCCCCAGTGCTACCACGTATGCCGCCCAGGCACGTAATTGCTTTTTATCGCGTTTAAGGGCCGAGCGGGCGTAGGAACGAGCAAGATCACGGTGACCGAGCGCTGCATGCACAAAAGCTATCTGCCCGGCAATACGTGCCAGTCCACGCGGGCTACGCTCAAATTCGGGGAATTTTTGCAATATATAGGTAAGCCCGTCCGCCATAGCCTGCCACTTACCAGCAAAAAATGAGGGACGATCCCACAGCACCAGAATAAGCGGTTTCTGCACTGAAAAAACGTCGCCGTAGCGGGTTGCTCGTAAGAGTAAATCGTAGTCTTCGCCGTAGGAAGCTGGCAGCTCCTCATCGACTAAACCGAGATGGTCGGTCACAAGGTCTTGCCTCGCATAGAGCATAGCGGAAGGATGAATCTCCGTAATGCGTGAGAGCAGAAAGTCATCGAAGGATGCACGCTTAGGCGCCAGCCGCTCAATATCACGCCCACCCGAGCGAACGGTGATACCCGAAGAAACTGCAACCGCCTCCGGGTGAGCATTCCACAGTGCGAGTTGTTCGGTCAGCTTGGTGGGCATCCAATAATCGTCGTCGTCACAGAAACCAATAATTTCTCCAGTGGCGGCAAGAATCCCGCTGTTACGACCACCCGCAAGCCCGCCCGTGCGTGTGTTTGCTATCGTATTGAGTTTCCGATTTTCCGGAACCTGCACGTCTTCCAGTAGATCGGGCTCTACCCGGTCATACACCACGACAACCTCGATAAACCCCGCATAATCTTGATCGAGAATAGAGCGTACCGCAGTGCGCAGAGTTTCGGGACGTTTACCGTTAGTTGCGATCACGGCGCTTACGGCGGGAGCTGAAGATTCAAACTTCACGGTTATGCCTCCTGCGAGGGGGACGATGCGGGGGTTGCAAGCGTGACGTATTTACGGCGCATAGACAGCAAAACGGTCGCCGCGTTTGCCAAGAAAAGAAGCGCATAGACGAAGACGAAGATCACGCCAAAACCCCAAAAAATGTAGATCCAGCAGAGCGTACCGGCGTCCATATGCAGATTGATGAAGGAACGGAGGTTACCCCCGGTCGAAGGTGCCGCAGTTTTACGGTTTTTGCGCAGCTGCTCAGCGAGAATCTGACTCATAAAATGTCCGGCGGTGAGTACTGTGAATGCCATGGGCAGTACCCAAAGAATCCAGCCACCGGGAAAACCATCGGCGGTATGTGATACAGAGAAGTATTCGGGAAAACGGATGAAACCTACCAGCGTCGCTAGGTGTACGGTGGGTACTCGCATGGAATCTACTACATGGTCAAGCCATTCTCCTGCTGGTGAGGATGCGCCGGTCACGCGGGCTACCTGCCCGTCCGCCGAATCAAGCCCGTAACCGAGGGCAAACAGAAGCGCAACGATAACGCCTGTCAGGATTGTTGGGGGAGCGGTTAGAAGAACGATAACACCTGCCGCCGAGACAGCAGCGCTGACCGCCGTAACGCCGTTGGGCGTAATACCGAGGGAGACAGCGGCAGCAGCAAAATAGCGTGCAATCCTGCGGTTTACCCATCGGGTGTATGCGGGAACTCCAATACCTGGTTTTTGCGCCTGCTCAAGCGCTCTCAGAGTATCCGAAAAGCCGGGGCGTTTTGCTGTGCTTGGCGTAGTGATGTGACCCATGTGAAGAATCCTAATCGGTGATCAAAGTTTGAGGTGGTGCCGCGGGTGATGACGACGTTTGCTGTTACCTAAGCCCGCCGGAAGACATGCGATCTAAAACCGAGTGTCCGAGCAAAAAGTAAGTCATAAAGATTATAGAAATAAAATGCTCTAAAAAGTAGGACTTTGCCAGGCGCGCCTTATTTTGCTGACTCTTAGTCAAACATTGAAGACGGTATCGCGCTGAAAAACGCCCCCGTAGCCGAATACTAAATCCAGCTACAGGAGCGTTTATGCAGTCCCTACAAAGGGGCTAGGTGATTACCAACCGAATCCGTAGTCGTAGAATGCACGACCGAAGAATCCGTGGGCATAACCGAAGCCACCCATGTAACCAAAACCACGGTGATCGTAGTTATAGGCTACGCGTTGGTTACGACGACCGTAGTAGTCACCGTTACCATAGTTGCCGTAGTACTCCGGGTAGTACCAGTACCAGACCTGAGGGCGGTGCTGCTGACCGTTATCCTCCTGATTCTGTACTTCAGGAAGGGGATTCTGGTGCTGAGCGGTGGAAATAACCTGCATATCGAAGCTGATGTTGTTGCTCCAGTGCGAGTTAGCGTGAACCTCAACGGCGATTGCGTTGCGACCTTCGCGCAGGTACTCAGCAGGAACGTCAACTGAGAACAGCTGAGCGTTCTGGCTTTCCGGACGCTGGGTTGCGGGGGTGTTAGCCGAGATACGACCCTGCGGCATGTTCTTACGAGCAACTTCCTTGCCGTTGACATAAACCACAGTACCGTCATCTGCGTAGGTGGTGAGCTTCAGATACTGCTGAGCCTGTTCCTTCGTGAGGGTAACGTCCTTACGGGCGTAGATGCTCATCGGAGTACCAAAGAAGGTATTCACCTCGGTCTCAACGTTCACCGAGCCAGCACCCAGGGGAGCCTTGCCGCGAGACCATGCGCCACCGAGCCATGAACGAGTTTTCCATTCGCTTTCGGCGCGGTCGCTGCCTACGCGGTAGACCCATGAAGAACCGCTATCGACGAGAACCTGATCGCCCTGGGGCTTCTGCTCCTGCTTCGGATCCTCTTGTTTGGGCTGCTCTTGCTTGGGGTTGTCCTGTTTAGGATCGTCCTGCTTGGGCTGCTCTTGCTTAGGCTGCTCTTGCTTGGGCTGTTCCTGCTTGGGGTCCTCTTGCTTAGGATCTTCCTGCTTAGGGTTTTCCGGCTGAGGCTGCGGATTCTCCTGCTTGGGGTTCTCCTGCTTAGGCTGCTCAGCCTTCTTGCCAGATACAGCAACCGAAGTAGAAGCAGAGTAGTTACCGTTTGCATCAGCCGCACGCACGAAGTAACGAGCGTTGTCGGTGTGCTTTACCCGGTAGCTGGTGCCGTTCACAGTAGCAATCACGCGATCGTTACGAAGCACATGGTAACGTGCACCCGCCTCGCCAGATGCGCTCCAGTTCAGCTGATCGTTATCACCGGATTGAGTAACGGTCAGGTTACTCGGCGCAGGCGGGGGAGTAACATCGCGTGGTGCGTAGCGTACGAAGCCAACAGATTCCTGCTGCACACCATTTTCACCTAGGGAGCGGTTCAAATCGCCGCCAACCCACAGTACACCATTGGAGTCCACGAAGGATTCCCAGATGCCGTGACCACTCTTACCCTTAAGGGTAGGAGCGAACTCGGGGAGAGTTTTACCGCTGTCCTTATCGAACGCAGCAACCAAACGGATGCTGTCGGTCACGGTAGAACCACGCCATGCGTAGTCGTGGGTGCCGCTGCCCTGGTACAGGAAGTCACCACAGTGGCAGGCGCCGTAGATGTTATTACCGTTGAGATGCAGATCCTGGAAATCACCGCCGTTGCGGGTAATACTCGAGCTCAAACGGGTCATTGGTTCGTTCTTAGTGTACTGAGAAATCATGTGCTCAGTACCGCCAAGCCATACGGAGCTGCCAGCATCCTGAACGTCAAAGTGGAAGCCCCACACCCTTTTCTCGCGGGTTTGTGGATCCGGAAGGTATGAGGGAGTGACCTCCCATGTGCCGACCTTCTTGGCGGAATCGAGGATACGTGCCACACGGAATGCGCGTTGGTCATTCATCTCGGTGAAGTAACCGGCGGCAAATACCTCGGAGTTATCTGCCGATGCACTCATACCATTTACTGTTCCGTTGAAACGCGGGGTCCACGTGCGATCAACCTGGTTGGTGGAGATCTTCACGCGAGCAGCGTTACGGGAGTAAACCTTATTGGGGGTTCCTGAGCTCTTGAGATGGGTAAACGTACCGCCCAAGTACAGGTAATCCCCCTGAGCTTGCAGAGTCTTCACAGAAAGAGCTGAACCGGAAACATTGTTTTCAACCTGCAGGTTCAGTTCGCGGTCAAGCTGTCCGGTTGCGGGGTCAAGCACCGCAAAACCGGGCACCTTTTCGCCGTTAACCTCGGTGAATTCACCACCAACGGCCAACTTGTTGTTCGGCAGAGCCTCAAGAGACTTAATTTGACCATTGAACTTCGGCTTGAAGGTCTGCACCAGTTCACCAGTATTGACGTTGAAACCAGCAAGATAAGACTGATCCACATGAGCACCGGCTGCAGACTCCAGGTATGCAAAGTCACCGCCGGTGAAGACAGTGTCACCTACCTGAGTAATAGCCTGAACGTAGGTGTTCATTTCGTTGACGTTACCGGTTCCGGACTTATCGCTTGTGCGCCACTTCCATGGCATAGAACCGCTCTTGGGCAGTGCGCGGCGGTTACTTGCCGCGGTACCGTTATCGCCAATAGCCTGTGCACCCATGTTCTGCTGGGTTAGCTTCGGGCGCAGGTAGACCTGAGTGAAAGCGAAGGGAGTAGCGTTGGAACCGCTCGGGCGGTACAGATATGAGTTGCTTGCGCTCTCATTGCGATTTCCGTTAGCACGAACATCACGGCTGTAGCTAAAGCCAAGCTTCCATCCCTGCTCACGCTGCTCATCAAAGTTCAGCACCGAGTAGGTACCATTTTGCTGGATATGACCCTCGGTCTTGTCGAAGTGGGTACGATCCCTCTGCATGTACTGGGGGTTATCCGCGCTGACGTCAATATTGGACCAGATATTGTTGCTTCGCAGAGCCCAGGTCCAACGCTCGGTCTGATCACGGTGCGCCGTGATGTTCTGCCATTCCGTGCCGTCAGTATTCAGGGCGCGGCGGAAGCGCACGCCATCTTCAAGATCCTGCGGCTTCTGACCGTTCAGCAGCTCATCAACAGTGGTGGAGGGCAGCTGTACCGGAGTCATTGCGTCGTCACCCTCAGGGCTGGTGTACAGCTTAGATGCAGCACCTCGACCGTGGTAGTTCTCGGTCCAACCGTCACGGCCGCGACCAATCAGAACCCAACCGCCGCCGTTAGTCTCCTGGTCGCAGTAGAACTGCTGTGGAGCTGACATCGAAGGGGTGTACAGCCAGTACTTACCGGATTTTGCATCCTTGTTGACTTGTTTAGCTTCATAGCAGGAAGCGGCTGCCTTGTCGCTGGAGGAGCCGTCGTGAACGACCGCATCCTCAGCAGCGTAGGCTACGGGACCTACCGGGGCTAGCCCGGAAAGTCCAAGCGTCAGGGCAAGCCCTACCGCCGTAGTCGCTTTTCTAGCAAATTTCATGGTTTTATTGCACCTCCGTTGAATGCTGAATACGTATTGAAGGAGTGGAATAAACACGGGCAGACACCAAAGGATAAAACGGCCTTACGATGCCTGTAGGTACGACGTACCATGTGCTTAGCAATCGGGATTGTTAGGGAAATCGTGTTGGGCTATTTTCCACGTGCCGTCAGATTCGACCAGCGTATATATATTGAGAGCTCGTTTGCCTCCGCTCTGGAGTTCCCGACCCGAGCTGTCTTTGGTCTTGACTTGGGAGGAATCCAGGCACACCTCGACGAATCGTGCACGCTTGCCCTGGTAGGTTCCTTCGGCAACTTTGGGGCTGCCGACGACCGTGCTGGTGCCCTCGTAATGCCAACCGTTTTGGGCGTACTCGGCAGCGGATGCCGCGTATTCTTCAGCGGCGTTGTCTACAGCTACCTTGTTGATGGAGTCCATGGTTGCCTCATCAAGAAACTGCCGGGGTTGACCGGAATCTGATGAAGCAGTATCTGCTGAACCTTCAGGCGCGCTTGGAACAGAAGACATGGTCTGCTCATAGGAGTTTACGAGACCGTTGACTTCTTTAACCTCGGCAGCGTCAGTCGAGACAGTTTTAGCGTCTTTGAGTTGCTCTGCCTGGGGATAATTTTCGTCCTGCGCAGGAACTTCAGCCTGTGCAGATTCAGAGGAAGAAGTAGCAGTCTCAGAAGAAGGGGCGGAAGAAGCGCTAGATGCGCTGGAAGCAGAAGATGACGAGCTTGCTGAAGCTGAGCTGTCAGGGCTCGCAGTCTGTTGATCTGATGACTGAGAGCATGCCGCAAGGGGGACTATCAGAGACAAACTCAGAAGTAAGCCCGTTGCTGCCCGTCGCTGTTTCGGAAGTGAAGAAAACGTACGAAGCACGATCTTTCTCGTTCAGTTGTAAGGTGGTTGGTTATCGGTAAAGTGAAGGCACTTCTGCCAACAATAACGACAACCCACCCTTTGTGTAATTGTAAGTGAGTGAATTGCTATTGCCGACGGGAGTACCCGTTGGTTTTTATTATTTTCCATGGGGCTACACCGCGCCATGAAGGCACGGAACTTTCCGTGGATACCTATAGGCTAGCACAGCGAACGAGAGTTGTGACCGCGGTGAGGTCACAATACTCGCGGATAGTCCGAGGGGTGGACAAATACTATAAGAAAACCTA
>ERZ772968.799-NODE-799-length-15435-cov-9.048244_pt1 | contig 15435 bp, 11 predicted proteins | sample MGYA00580674_ERZ772968 | MGnify/ENA primary metagenome ERZ772968 (study PRJEB29015, sample SAMEA2737940) | human oral metagenome | biome: human oral; feature: human-associated habitat; material: dental | place: China | collected 2138 ...
GAGTCCTGCACACCGGCTACAGAAGACCACCGGAAACCTTCCCGGAAACCATCACCGCAGTCCTCGGACTCATATTCACCTACACCCTATGAATAAGCCTCAGGGTGCGGATGCGGCAGTGGGCCAGGGCGAAAATTAGGTATTTCTTCTAAACGCACATCGCCGCACATACACCAGACATATAGGCATGCAGGTGCTATCAAGCTAACTCTGAGAAAAAGGATCTCAACATCAAGTTAGCTAAGCCTACCTTAAATACCATAGTATATCATTGCTGAAATAAAGCAACCGTAGAGAAGCGTGCATCATGTCCTCAGAGCTCAAACCTCCAAAAAGACATCGTATCCGATAGTCGATATCTGATCGTAATATCAAGTCTCCTGACATCACCTACTTCAACGTGATATCATAAAAACATCTCTATGCGGATAGATGACGACTCGTAGGAATGCGGCTTGAAGCAGACTCCACTAGCAGAGTGAGGAGTGATTCAATATGCCAACACAACTAAAAGAACGCTTCGCAAGTCTCCAGGGAGAAGTCCAAGAACAGCTAGAACTTGCGGTAGTAGATTCGTACCCATCGGAGATACATGAAGCGATAAAATACTCGTTGTTGGCGCCCGGAAAGCATCTGCGACCCACGCTATGTTTAGTGACAGCATCCATTTTTGGTGCGGACAAGTCTGTGGCTATGCCTACCGCCGTAGGAATCGAAATGATCCATGTGGCAACATTGATACACGATGACCTTCCAATAATGGATAACGACGATATGCGGCGCGGCAAACTGTCGAACCACATAGTCTACGGATCCGATATAGCCCTACTCGCCGGCGACGCACTCTTAGCGCTTTCTATTGAACATATAGTAAAACATACCAAAGGTGTAGATGAGAATACGATTCTGTCAGTCGTCAAAAAATTGCTCCACACAGTTGGAGTGTCCGGATTAGCCGGTGGGCAAGCCCTTGATTTACTAAGCCAAAATGCGATATCTATCGACCTTGCCACTCTCGATTCCATACACACAAGGAAAACAGCAGCGCTGATCGAAACGGCTATCACAACAGGCGCCATGCTTGCGCATGTAAATTTATCGGAGATTGAACTGCTGACCCATTATGCGAATAACATAGGCCTCGCATATCAAATCGTGGATGACATCCTAGATGAAACGGCCACTGAAGCTGAGTTGGGAAAGCCGCCCGGAAGCGATTCTGCAAACAACAAATGGACATATCCTCGTCTTCTAGGTATTGATGCCTCATGGGCTCGGGCCAGAAGCCTCGTCGAGGAAGCTAAGGATTATTTGCTGGGGTTAGGTGATCGTACAATTCTTCTACGTGATCTCGCCGACTTTGTAGTAGAGAGGCAAAGCTGAATGACACAAGAATCAAAGTCCAAGCTTCCCGATAATCCTACGGGAATTAATCTGGCATCCGCATGGTATATAGCATTGTCGTCGCGAAGGCTGAAGCCGGGAAAGGTTCTCGCACTTGAATTGTTTGGCGAGAAGCTTGTGGCCTGGAGAACTAAAAGTGGACGGCCTGTCATCATGCCTCGTTATTGCCCACATCAAGGTGCTAGTCTCGCGATCGGCAAAGTCATTGATGATGAGCTACGCTGTCCATTCCACCACTGGCGTTTCGATGGTGCTGGCGTCTGCACTGCAATCCCCGGTGCGAAACGCATCCCTCCAACAGCGCGAGTTTCACCGTATCCGGTTGTAGAACGATACGGATATGTCTGGGTGTGGTATGGCACAGCAGCCCCTCTATATGACGTACCCGACTTCCCTCCACTAACAACAGAAAAAAACGATTACGTAGGCTTCAGATATCGAGATAGAACAACGGGAACGGTTCGTCATTTATTAGAGAATGCAGTCGATTATTATCATTTCCTTACCCTTCATGGGTTGGCGATGAAAAATATACAGTACAAAGTGTTAAAAGATCAGAACGAATCTTCTAGCAATGGCCTCCCGATCGAGTGCTCAGATGCTTGGTTTGGCGTTAAGGTGTCTGGAGAGCTTAAGAAAGGAAAATTATTTAGCGAGCCCATGAAATGGATCAGTGAGTTCATGTCCACATTCGGGCAGGGCGGTAAGTTCGAGATTCTTGTAGATGGGTGGCCAGGGGGCCAACGATTCACTACCTATGTGAATGGTATAGAAATCTACAAAGTTTTTATGGGAACCGTCCCGATCGATAACCGAAATGTCGAGCAAGTTGGTTGGGCTGGCGTTCGAAAGACTCAGAAAAAATGGAGAACCCTATGGTATCTCCTTCTCTTCTATATTCAGAATCGAGGTGGAACGGCACAAGATATACCGATCTATGACACGACGATAACGACCGACGACGTCATCTATGTACGCTACGACAGTGGGGTGATGAAGTTTCGACGCTATTATCAGAGGTGGGTAGACATTGCTAGTACACCGAGCCTCTTAAATAACAAAGGCACGAAATAATGAATCCTTCTCCTCATATCCGTGACACCACCATGCGTACCCATTACGATACGCGACCGTCGACAAGCTATGCCCGGAGCCTACCGCCCGCATGGTATATAGCATTGTCGTCGCGAAGGCTGAAGCCGGGAAAGGTTCTCGCACTTGAATTGTTTGGCGAGAAGCTTGTGGCCTGGAGAACTAAAAGTGGACGGCCTGTCATCATGCCTCGTTATTGCCCACATCAAGGTGCTAGTCTCGCGATCGGCAAAGTCATTGATGATGAGCTACGCTGTCCATTCCACCACTGGCGTTTCGATGGTGCTGGCGTCTGCACTGCAATCCCCGGTGCGAAACGCATCCCTCCAACAGCGCGAGTTTCACCGTATCCGGTTGTAGAACGATACGGATATGTCTGGGTGTGGTATGGCACAGCAGCCCCCCTATATGACGTACCCGACTTCCCTCCACTAACAACAGAAAAAGGAAGTTTCCGGACATACACTTTTAAGTACACTACGCCCGCGCATCCTTTACGGGTACTCGAGAACGCATTCGACGCGACACATTTCCGAGTTGTACACAGTCTTCCGACGAATGGGCACTTACAGGTTCAACGATTAACAGAGCCCAATGATTCATCCGAGAATGGAAAACCGATAGCTGCCTGTGCTTGGTTTGGAATACGTCTTCATGCCGGGACGCTCAACTTCCCTACTCCATTCAAAAGACTTGGCAGTAGATTAAAATTCAGCCTTCTCGTAGATGGCTGGCCGGGCGGCCAACGGCTTTCGTTTGAGTTAAACGGAGTGGCAAAAGCAAAAGAATTTTTTTCGATCACGCCAGTTCGTCCCGGCCTCACAATATTCCGGGGTATTGGCGCAGTGATAAAAACGCAAGGAATGCTCGGCTCCTACCCGGTGTTCGCTGGTTACCGTTTCCAACACAAAGTGGGTACGCATGAAGATCTAAGAATCTACGAGACTGCGGTCCAGACCGATGGATCGGTGAACGAACCCGATGATGCGAGTGTACTCCGCTTTCGTCAGTACTACAACAGGTGGAAAAAAGATGGTTGGTCGTAAACAGAATGATAAGGCGTCACAGCAAATCGCTGAATGGAATGCGGTTGCACACGAGCTTAATTTGGCATCCGGATGGTATGTCGCTTGTGGTTCGAAGCATGTCAAAAAAAAGGTACCGACGACCTTGGCATTATTTGGACAGGAGTTCATTGCGTGGCGCAAAGCAAATGGCTCACCCACGGTTACATCCGCGCATTGCCCCCACATGGGTGCCTCGCTGGCTAAAGGTAGCATTGCTGATGGCGTCATCAAATGTCCCTTTCACCACTGGAGATTTGACGGCAATGGTACATGCGTGGGAACTAGCACCCGATCTTATTCGCCAGCACGTGCACGACTTCATAGCCTTGCCACAGAAGAACGGAACGGTTATGTTTGGGTGTGGTTCGGGTCAGGACGGCCATCTTATCCGCTCCCCAGAATGCCGCTTCCGGACTTAGGGGAGAGTTCCTGGGGAATCTATCGATTAGCAGATTTCACTAACACGACAGTTCGTCGAATCCTTGAAAATGCTTACGATCCTGACCACCTAGTTGCACTACACGGCTTGACGGTAAACGGTGATGCACAGGCGGAGAATATGACTGACGCTGACGCGATTTCTGAATTTGGTGAAGTTCGATTGCCTGAAGCTCGATTCTGTGTCCGCCTTCACTGGCCGGCCTATAACGGCTTGTTAGGCGCAGTGTCTAATATGCTGGGAATGAACGGTAAAGAATTTGAGCTTCTGGTAGAAGGTTGGCCGACATGTCAATACTTTATATACAGGCTCGACGGCAAAGTACAGTATCGTCTTATTCTTGCGACTACTCCTATTGGGCGGAACTATACGATCCAGCATATTGCTGTTTCGACCAACAAATCCGGACGAACGATCGTAGATCTGCTGAACTACACCGCACACAGGATCGAGGTTATGGCTGCTGCGAAGCAGGATGTCCCTATATTCAATACGATCCGGCCGGATGATTATCACGGAATCTACACTCGGAGCGACCGTGCGTTGCGGAATCTTCGTAAGTTTTATCAGAGTTGGGTTGCGGTATGAGTTCCAGTGACAACAAATCAGTTCTATCTTTGGCGGATGTAGGATTAAAGGATATCGATCGAGTTGGCGCCAAATCGGCGCGACTTGGGGAACTAATGTCTGCCGGTTTCTTAGTGCCACCAGGGATATGTTTAACGGTGGACTGTTATGAAGATCTTTTGGAAAATGCTGATAAGCATCTAGACATCTTTAATAGATGTGCCGATAATGACGAGGCATCCTTCGCCCTACTAGAAAATTATTTTCGATCGGTGCCCATTGAGGAGATCTTACGTAAAGAGATCGTGCAGTTTCTTTCCGAGCGCAACAGAGCATGCTCAGTAGCCGTCCGGTCTTCGGCAGTGGGCGAAGACTCCGAGATCGCTAGTTTTGCAGGCCAGTTCTATAGCAAGACTCATCTATCTGATATCGAAAGCGTTCTAGACGCTATCAGGACCTGCTGGGCCTCCGTTTGGACTAGACGCGCACGTTATTACAGAAAGAAACTAGGAATCGCGGCCAGAGTGAAGATGGGCGTCCTGATCCAAGAGATGGCGCCAATAGACTGGGGCGGAGTGATGTTCACCTCTGCGATTGAATCCGGCAGCTATGAAGATGGTAAGGCCAGTGGTACTAGAATTGAGTATTTGCCAGGTGGCCCCGGCTCTATCGTTGATGGAAAATACAATCCTTCAATCTGTCATCTCGTACGCAGTCGCCGGACCTGGAAAGATGTGGTTAATATCTCCGCTAGCAGAAGGAGTCGACTGCCTCGTCGTGTCCTTCAGCAGTTGAGCGCCACTGCGGAGCAGATCGCAAAGTTTTTTTCATCGGACCAGGATATTGAGTGGTCACTTGACCGCCATTTCCGGCTGTACATCCTGCAGTCCCGACCGATATCGCGCTCGATAGAGCCAGAGCCAGGGCTGGTCGAGCCCAGTACACGAGCCGAATGGATGACGGTTCCCGATGTTCAATGGGCCCGGATGAGCATTTGTGATTCATGGCTGCCGTTTCCACTTTCTCCACTTTTTGAGACAGGTCTTTATCCTAAGATGGTTGAGCGATGGGCGCAGAATTGGGCAACTGGTAAGCATGATCGTGAGCAAAATCCTATCGTCCCAAGGCCTATGTATGGCACGATTAATGGATATGCTTATTTGCGAGCAGATTTTGAACTGAATTCCCAGCCGATCTGGACACTTAGGCTTATTATGAATTGGTTCGCCTATCATTTTTCTTCGATCGAAAAGCATTGGAGGAAACGGATTCTACCAGATCATGTACGGACTGTAATGCGAATACAAAAGACAGAGCTCTCTAACATCGATTCTCAGCAGATTTTGGATCAGATCGAAGCTTTAGAAAATATTGCCGCAAAGTACTGGGCCTCAATTGGTGGGCTTGCTTGGTACTGGAATGTTTCGGAATATTTACTGCGCGCTACTTGGAAAATATTCTTGAAGTCTTCATCGGAAAGATCATATTTGGAAATACTTGCCGGAGTGCGCACATCGGCATGGGAGATGCAGAACAGTCTGACGAAAATAGCCAACGCCGATGCCGAAGATCGTAAGCCACTTATGATGTCGCATATACGGAAGTTCGGGCATCTTGTTGAACAATTGGATTTTGTGGAGCCTATCCATGATGGTTTTGATGATAATATAATTGTAGACTCTGATTCTACTATTAATGGGCGAACAGTTAAAGATCCTGAACAAACTTTATCTATGCTCCGTTACCGGCGTGATGCGGCGATCGCAGAGTTGAAGTATCATGTTCCAAGGCCACTATGGCCAATCGTATTACGTATTGTTCGATTTGCCGACAAGTGGGCACGTTTGAGAGATACGGTGATCTTCTATTTTACACTTCCTTGGCCTCGTCTTCGACAAAGCTATATGCAACTGGGAAAGCATCTTGTAGCCCGAGGATTATTGACCAATGCGGACCAAGTGTTTTTTTTAACCGTGGGAGAGTTGCGGACTGCTCTGGAGCCGTATTATACGCAGAATCTAACGGTGCTTGTTGAGGAAAGAATATCACTTCGTAATCGCCGCATGAGGATGGTTCCTCCCGATTGTGTGCCAAAAAATATTAATATTCGGCTTGGTCCGTTTAATATTACATCTTTAGCGTTATTTGGTAGATTGAACGATTCCTCATCAGAGCGTCGTGCACAATCGACGTTGTTTGGATCTGCGGCAAGTCCTGGATATGTTGAGGGGATCGCTCATGTCGCAAGAACGGTAAGCGATCTTTCCGAAGTAGGTGATGCTGACATTTTGGTAGCGCCAGCACTGACGCCGGGATGGGCTCCATTTTTGATGAGATTTTCTGGGGTTGCGGCCGATCTCGGAGGTGTTCTTTCGCACGGTTCAATTGTGGCGCGTGAACTTGGTATCCCTGCAGTTACAGGTCTCGGCAAAGTGACCTCCGTGGTGAAAACCGGTGACCAAGTGGCGGTAGATGGTGCACGTGGGACCCTGAGGATTCTGAATCGGATGTGATCGTTAATATGCGGTTTTCTTCATGGTTGGATACAAGGCAGTGGCGAAGATTCTTATGGGTCGTTCGTTGGGGCCTAGCCTTGGGCTGCCTGGCAGCGCTCTGTGCGTCATTGTCTCATATAGAGGTCAAACAGGTCTTGTGGCTGTCGTCAGGAGCTCTTCCTGTCCCATTATTGTTTGCTTCATTACTGGGTGTTGTTACTCTCATTCTACGAGCCTTGTGCTGGAGTATCGTGTTGGCCCCACTGGCTCGGGTTCCGTTTGTTCGTTTGCTTTATTATGAGATTGGGTGCCAAGCTGCAGTTTCGATCTCTCCAGAAGGAACTGGAGAAGCACTTCGCGTATGGTTGTTCCGTTCTCACGGCGTATCTACTTTTAATACCATCTCCCTGGTTGCGGTGCGTAAACTAGCAAGTAGTCTTGCCTTAGTTCCATATACAATTATATGTCTAATAATATTGCATTTCGCATCGGCCACTAATCGGCCGATTGCTCTTTTAGTCGGTTACTCAACAATTGTTCCATGTGTGTGGATAGTTTCTTATCTACTATCCCGACGTAGCGATGAAGATCGTACTGAAGGTCGCTGGCATAGGATTTTTTCTGCAGCTCGAGTAGGTCTTGAGATGAAACGTTTTATTCGGGCTCTTTTTTTTACGATATTGATTCGTGGCTGCGATGTGGCATCGTTGATGCTGGTGGGGAATTCGCTTGGGGTGGATTTAGGGTTTTTTTCTTCCGTGGTGGTAGTTGCTCAGATAGAGGTGTTTGGGTTGTTTCCTGCAGCTCCTGCACAACTCGGGACATTCGACATCGCTGTTTATCGGTCGTTAGATGCATTTGGAATTTTCCGCACCGAAGCGGCCTCAATATCGATGCTGTATCGCGCGCAGCAATTTGCGATACCGGTGATGGTGGGCTTTGTTCCGTTGTTGTGTATGCTTAGAAGGAGGCGCTGCGGGCAGGATGCTAAGGAGGTATGCGAATGAGTTCTGATACTCGCTGGGATCCTACTGTGAGCGGTGTTGTGGAATTCCCGTCAGGAGCCCGTATTCGGGGTCATCGCCTGCGTGAGTTTAAAAGTATGGAGGTTTTTCCTGGTCTCGCCGTGATTATTTCGGGAACCCTGCCCCGTGTCGATATTCCTTCCGATGTTCTTTGGATACAGTGGCCGGATTTCTGGCTGCCTGCTCAACGGGATAAAGCTCGATCTGTCCTATGCGAGGCGCATGGTAGAGCGCTATTTTCTCGGGTCGACGTAGCGTGCAGTGGAGGCGTTGGGCGTACCGGGACGGCTTTGGCGTGCATTGCTGTACTAGATGGTGTTTCGCCTTTGACTGCGGTCCAATTCGTCCGCGACAATTTTAATCGTCGTGCGGTTGAGACTCCTTGGCAACGGCGATACGTTAGAAAGTTTATGTGAGGTTGGCGTTGTCATGGGACGATGTCGATTGGAGATGTTTGAAGGATCTGTCGGGGCGTGTACTCGATAGTGACAGGTCCGGGCCGTGTAGAAGGCTTCGGTGGCACGGTGTTTTAGGTCCGTCCTTGGTGCAGGCGGTGTGGACGCCTGGATTTGTAGGATCGGGAACGGTGTCGGGAGCTTTCGTCGGGACTGCGGACGATGGCGGCCCAGGGAGTAGTGAATGACCGCTGGCGGGATCGGGGAGTGAACTGGTCCCATAGCGGATTCATGATGGATGCCGGCAGGGCGGGGGAGAACGGCCTTCATGTATGAAGTGAGCGTAGACAGTTCAACTTCTGCAAGCCCTCATACCCGCACCCCGCCAAGACCACGTTTCATTTCTAATGGCGCAATTTCTAGGACGAGATCCGGATGCAGGTGTGAAGGTTGCCCCGAGCTTCTTCTGCCAGTTTCCTGTCAGTCATTCGCGCGGGTCGTGCGCATGGAGACGACATGGACGAGGTGCTCCAGCGGGCCGCGCGCCCACACGGCGAACCAGGCCATGGCGAAAACGATGAATCCGCCCCCCATGACGGCCCAGACCACGTTGTTTTCCGGCTCCAGGGCAGTGCTCCACGTTCCCAGCGCCCAGATGGCGACGATGTGCCCGCAGTAGACGGTCAGGGACATCGAGCCGATGGCCGCCAACGGGGTGAGCAGCCAGCGTGAACGGCGGGAGACGAGCTGGAGGAGGGCGATGACCAGCATGGCCGCGCCACCTGAGCCCACCGCCTCGAAGGTCGTGTCCGTGTGCGGTCCCGCGGTGGCCAGGGCGGAGAGCCTGAAGGGGGTCGGCTGGCCTGGGATGCCTTTCTTGCCGGCCTTGGCGCCGTTGCCCTTGACGCCGCCGTCGGGCGCGGATCCAGGGGCCGGGGCCGTTGAATCAGCTGTTGCTCCTGAGTGCTTCGTGGGCTCTTGCCTGCCGCCCACCGGGGTGATTCCGGGTGCGGACAGACTGACGCACTGCTCGGGGTCCGCGGGGGAGACCAGGTTGTAGGCGTCGGGCTCCGCATTGCCGGCCGCGTGACTCGCCGCCCATCCCGCTCCATAGCCGACCACGGCGCACAGCGCGCCGACCGCGGCCAGGCGCCACAGGTTGCGGGGACGCGACCAGTCCAGGCGCGACAGGCCCAATCCCAAGAAGATGTACGCCATCCACACCGCGCCGGGGTAAAGGCCGGTGATGAAGAAGGAGATAAGGGCCATATTGCCGTCGGGCAGCGAGGGGTAGGCGCTCATGCCCACGAGGTTCAGGACCTCGGGGAGGCCGAGTCTGATGAATGGGCCGGCCACGGCCACACCGGCCGCCAGGAGGAACAGGTTGCGGGGCCGCCAGCGCAGGAAGGGCAGCGCCAGGGCGAGCCAGGCGGCGTAGTAGCCCAGGATGGCGCCCACCGGCGGGCCGAGGAAGTCCAGGCCCGCGGCCAGCACCAGCAGGAGCGCCGAGCGCGCGAGGATGCGTAGGCGGGTGCGCACCAGGGCCTCGCCCGTGTGGGGCTTCGTGCGGCCGGACATGATGCCGAGCGAGAATCCGGCGATGACGGCGAAGAGCACCGCGGAGCGCCCGTGCGCCTGGTCGAGCACGCCGGACAGCGACGTCAGCCCGCAGGTCGTGAAGCCCACGTGCGCCGCCATCATGCCGAGCAGCGCCAGTCCTCGGGCGGCGTCGAGTCCTCCCAGGCGGTTCGGTCCGGCGGTGCCGGTGAGGTAGGCGCCGCGGCGTCGGGGCAGGATCCACCCGTAGCGCAGCGCGTCCGAATGCGCAGACGACGGCTGCCGGGCGGATGCCATCGGGGCGGGGGCGGTATCGGAAGGTGTGGACGTCACGAGGGACATCAGTAGCAGTCCTCGGGTAATCACAGCGTTAACGGGCGGAGGTGCCGGTAAGACGCCGCTGAGGCGCCGCTGATGGGCGGGGGAGCTCCGGACCTGTAGGCTGCCGGGGTGCGTGTCGTCATTGCCAGCTGCTCCGTGGACTACTCCGGGCGCCTCGACGCCCACCTGCCCCGAGCCACCCGCCTCATCATGGTCAAGGCGGACGGCTCGGTCCTCGTGCATTCCGATGGAGGCTCCTACAAGCCCCTGAACTGGATGAGTCCGCCCGCCCGACTCAGCGAGGCCGACCCCGACGACGAGGATCGCGAGGTCGGCGTCGTCGCCCGGTGGGAGGTTGCGGCCGCCAAGACCGATGATCGGCTCGTCATCCGCATCTTCGAGATCCTCTCCGACGCCAGCGCGGACCTGGGCGTCGATCCGGGGCTGACCAAGGACGGGGTCGAGGCTCACCTCCAGGAGCTCCTCGCCGAGCAGATCGAGGTCCTGGGGACCGGCTATCGGCTCGTGCGGCGCGAATACCCCACGGCCATCGGACCGGTGGACATCATGGCCAAGGACGCCGACGGCGGCTCGGTGGCCGTCGAGCTCAAGCGCGTGGGCGGCATCGACGGCGTCGAGCAGCTGAGCCGCTACCTCGAGCTGCTGAATCGTGATCCGGTGCTGGCTCCTGTGCACGGGGTCTTCGCCGCTCAGACCATCAAGCCGCAGGCCCGGGTTTTGGCCGAGGACCGGGGCATCCGCTGCGTCGTGCTCGACTACGACGCCATGCGCGGCATGGACGATCCTGGCGCCCGCCTCTTCTGAAGCGTCTGAGCTGTTACTGGGAGCCTCCTCATGGCCGCCAAGCCCGCCAGATCAGCCAGACCGGCGAAGCCGGCCAGGCTCGCTGCCTCCGCCCTGCCGCGTCAGGTGTCGCTGCTGCGGATCGTCGCCCATGGGCTGATCGAGGCGACCGCCGCGCCGACGCCCGTCGAGGCCGTGCGCCGCCAGCTCGCCGTTCAGGGGCAGCAGGTCTCCGCCGTGCCGCACGCCCTGATCGTGCGCACCCCGACCGGCACCGGCGGTGATGTGGCGGGCGCCTTCGAGCGCGGGGACCTGGTCCGCTCCTGGCCCATGCGCGGCACCGTCCACATCACCGCCGCCTCGGATCACCACTGGCTGCGCGCGGCGCTCAGGCACCGCATGGATGCGTGGGTGCGCCGCTCGGAGTCCGAGTTCGGCGTCGACGAGGCCCTGTGCGAGCGCGCCGCGGAGGCTGCTCTCGCCGCGATCGGGCGGCACGGGCCGCTGCCGCGCTCCGAGCTGTTGGAGGTCTGGAGCGAGGCCGGTCTCATGGGGCCCTTCCAGGGCGCGAACGTCTCGTCCTACCGGCGCCGTCACCTTCTGGTCCGCCTCCAGGCCGAGGGGGTTCTGGTCCAGGGGCCGCGGACCGGTAACGAGCATCTGGTGATCGACGCCGGTCAGCTCCCCGGCGCCGACAGCGGGCCGGTCGGGTCCGGGGTCGTCCGGGGCGGCCCGGGGCACGCTGCGGCTCTGGCCGAGATCGCCCGCCGCTACGCCACCAGTCATGGGCCCGTCAGCGCCGAGGACCTGGCCAGGTGGACGACCCTGCCCAAGCGGGAGGCCGCCCGGGCGCTGGAGGACGCCGTGGAGGAGACCCGGGCCGCGGACTACGGCGTCGATGCGGCCTCGGCCCGGGTGCCCCTGGTGCGCGCGGTCGTCGAGGGTGGGGCGCGCGGAGATCTGCGAGTCCTGGGGGTCGGGGAGCGGGTGCCGTCCGCGGGCCTGCTCTACCTGCGCGCCGATCTGCTCGAATTGCTCGACGCCGGTCTCGGGCGGGCTCGGGCGGCGCGCTTTCTGCCCTCCTTCGACGAGCTTCACGTGGGCTACAAGGATCGCAGCTGCTTGACCGATGCCTCCGGCGAGCGGCTCATCTGCCCGTCGTCCAACGGCATGTTCCGCCCGCTCCTGGTGGACCGGGGGCGACTGGTGGGCGTGCGGCCCGTGGGCGAGGGCGTGCTCTGGCTGGGTGGGAGCGCGCCCTCGGCCCGGGTCGAGCGCGATACGGCTCGGGCGGTGGCCGCCGTCGAGAAGCGCCTGGCGCGGTAGGGCGCGGTTAGGGGCGGTAGGGCGTGCGGCGCTCTGCTAGTCCAGCCCGTCGAGGTCGACATTCTCGAACGAGATCGACGGTGACGCCGTCGCCCTCGTTCGAGGAAGTCGGCCTCGACGCCGCTGATCTCTTCTACGAATGAGTTTGCATCTCAAACTTCTCGAGGTATCCTTCTTGTATCAGTTTGAAACGCAAACTCATCTGTAGATACGAGGAGTTCGGGTTATGGAACGCCTGTCCAGACGCGGTTCGCGGCGGCGGTCGCCGTCGGCGAGGAGCGAGCGCAGCACGGCCGCTACTGCCGCTGCCACCGCTACAACTGCTGCCGGCGCGCAGTACGTGATGCAGTGGGAGGGGGTGTCCAAGCGCTATCCGGGTGCCGATGCGCTCGCCCTCGACGACGTCTCCTTCTCGGTCCGCCCCGGTGAGATCGTCGTCCTCGTCGGCCCCAATGGCTCGGGGAAGACCACTGTCATGGAGATGGTCTCCGGTCTGCGACTGCCGACCGCGGGCAAGGTTCGCGTCGCCGGCCGGGAGGTGCGGTCCTCGGGGGAGCAGCGGATGGTCGTCGGCGTTCAGCTCCAGGAGGCGGGCCTGCCTCGGCGGCTCAAGGTCGGTGAGGCCATCCGCGCCGTGGCGTGCCTGTACGACGATCCCGGGCCGGTTGAGCAGATCGTCTCCCAGCTCGGCCTGAATGACTATATGACATCGTCGGTCGGCTCCCTGTCGGGCGGGTGGCAGCGGCGTCTGGACGTCGCCCTGGCCTGCATCGGCCGTCCCCGCGCTCTGGTCCTGGACGAGCCGACCAGCGGGGTCGATCCGGTGGCGCGGGCGGAGCTGTGGGAGTTCCTCAGGCGGCGACGCCACGAGGGCACGGCGGTCCTGGCCTCGACGCACTATCTGAGCGAGGCCGAGGCCTATGCCGACAGGCTGCTGGTGCTCAACCGGGGCCGCCTGGTTCTTCAGGGCCCGGTCGAGGAGGTGCTGGGGCTCGCCGGAGGACGGTGGAGGCTGCGCCTGATCGGAGTCGATGCCGCTGTTGATGCCTGGGCGCGGTGTCACGATGTCGAGTTCATCGGCGGCGGCGACACCCGAGTCCTCGTGGGCTCCAAGGAGGAGGTCGTGCGGGTCGGCGAGCAGGTCGAGGCCGCCTATGAGCGCGGCGAGCTGGGCTACCAGGACGTGCTGCGCGGACCGATCCGTCTCGAGGACGTCTTCACCCATGCGGTGACCGTCGGCGCAGCCGATGCGGAAGGGCGGGAGGCACGATGAACCAGTCCATGAAATCCGCGAAGTCCCAGAAGAAGTCCATCGGCCGGAGTGGGAGAACAAGAGCGATGGAGAATGCAGTTCAGCCCCTTCAGGCCCGGCAGCCCCGTCTGTCCCGGCCCGCGCCCTGGTGGCGGATCCTGCTCGTGTGGGCGCGCCAGGAATTCATGCTGCTCCTGCGCGAGCCCGTCGCGGTGTTCTTCTCCCTGGCGTTCCCGCTGATCATATATGTCTTCATCGGTATTCCCTACGGCTCCACCGAGATCGCCCCCGGCGTGCACTTCATTGACGCCATGTTCTCCTCCCTCATCCTGACCGTGGCGGCCAACCTCCTGCTCATGGGTCTGCCGATCTACCTGGCCGAGCTGCGGAGTCGGGGTGTGGACCGGCGATACGCGGTCCTGCCTCTGCCGGGCCGACTGTTCGCCTCGGGCGTGCTGGCCTCCATGCTGATTCTGCTGGCCGGCTCCTCGGCGGTCATCGTCATGGTGGTCGGGCTGCGCGACGGCCTGCGGAACAGTCTGTGGAGTCCCGTCTATCTTCTGCTCCTCATCGGCTCGATTCTCTGGCTGTCGGCGCTGGGGTTTCTCATCGGGGCACTGCGCGTCTCAGCCCGTACCACCCAGGCCCTGTCCGCCGCGATCTTCTTCATCATGTTCTTCGGCTCGGGCGCGGCCGTGCCCCTGGAGGGCCTGCCCGAGATCCTTCAGAAGGTCCTGGAGTGGAATCCGCTCAAGCAGTGGCTCGACGTCATGGTCGGGGTCTACACGGGCACCGGGGCGAGTCGCACCGAGTGGCTGCGACTGCTCCTGGCCCTGCCCATGACCACGATCTGCGCCCTGGGCGGCCTGCAGCTGTGGAAGCAGAGGGGCTGATGAGCGTGCCATCCTCGTCGTCCCGGCCCAGTCGTCTGCCCTGGTCCAACCGGCCGAATCGGCCGGACCGCTCGAGCCGGCCAGACCGCTCGAATCGGACCGGTGTCGCTCCGCTGTGGCGCGCGCCGCTGCGAATCCGCCTCGGTCTGGGTGCGGCGGTCGCCTGCCTGGTAGTCAGACTGCTCGAAGTGATCGCTCTCCTGATCTCCCCCGAGGGGATTCCCGGGTGGCTGCCCGCCGCCCGCAGCTGGACGTATCTCTGGGTCATCCTCGGCTGGCTCGTGTCCAGCGCGGTCATGCTCTGCGCGCGCCATTGGGTCGGCGCGGTGTCGTCGGCCTGGCTGTTCATCATGTCGTCGATCGGCTCTGTCAGCTTGCTCAAGAGAGGTCATGTGATCCTGGGGACTCTGGAGCTCGTGGTCTGCGCCGTCGGGCTGGGCGGCCTGCTCCTGGCGGTTGCCGCGGGCGCATTCCGCAGGCGCGGCGGGGAGACGCGGTGAAGTGGGCGCGGCGATTGTGACTCACTCGGTCAGCAGACGTCAGACGTCCGGAGGTACACTCCGGGTATGAGCAGCGTTGCCACGGCCCTGCGAGGGCGAGTCGTCACTCCCGTCGAGATTATCGAGGATGGCCTGGTCGTTGTCGCCGAGGGGCACATCCCATGGGTGGGGGCCGCCGCCGAGGCCGAGCGCGCCGGTTGGGGCGACCTGCTCGCCGACGCCGTGGTCGCCCCCGAGAGCGGCTACCTGCTGCCCGGCCTCGTCGACGTCCACTGCCACGGCGGCGGCGGGGAGTCCT
>ERZ772968.801-NODE-801-length-15398-cov-8.211432_pt1 | contig 15398 bp, 15 predicted proteins | sample MGYA00580674_ERZ772968 | MGnify/ENA primary metagenome ERZ772968 (study PRJEB29015, sample SAMEA2737940) | human oral metagenome | biome: human oral; feature: human-associated habitat; material: dental | place: China | collected 2138 ...
GGGTTGCGCACACAAGGACCCCGATTTACGAAACACCCGCCGCACACAAGGGCTTGATTCCGCCCCTGTGTGCGATGCCGTGTTTCCTAATTCCCTCCCTTGTGTGCGGCACCGAAAAGGACGGACCAGTCCCAACCGCCCCGCCGGGTCAGTCCTGGGCGCCGCGCCGCGCGCGGACCCGCCTCGTGGCCTCGACCAGGTTGGCCAACGACTCCTCGGTCTCGGCGTACCCGCGGGTCTTCAGCCCGCAGTCGGGGTTGACCCACAGGCGCCGCAGGGGCACGGACTCGGCGGCGGCCTCGATGAGGCCCACCAGCTCGTCGACGCCGGGGACGCGCGGGGAGTGGATGTCCCACACGCCGGGGCCGATGCCGTGGTCGAAGCCGTGCTCGGCGAGCTCGGGCAGGACCTCCATCTTCGAGCGCGCCGCCTCGATCGAGGTCACGTCCGCGTCGAGGGCGGCGATGGCGTCGATGATCTGGCCGAACTCCGAGTAGCACAGGTGCGTGTGGATCTGCGTGTCGGCCCGCACTCCGCTGGTGGAGACCCGGAAGGCGCCCACCGACCAGTCGAGGTAGTCGCGGTGGCGGGCCGCGTCCAGGGGCAGGAGCTCGCGCAGGGCGGGCTCGTCGACCTGGATGGCGCCGATGCCCGCCGCCTCGAGGTCGGCGACCTCGTCGCGCAGGGCCAGGCCGATCTGGTCGGCGACCTCCCCCAGGGGCAGGTCGTTGCGCGGGAAGGACCACGCGATGATCGTGACGGGCCCGGTGAGCATGCCCTTGACGGGCTTGTCCGTCAGCGACTGGGCGTAGGTCGACCACTCGACGGTCATGGGAGCGGGCCGGGCCACGTCGCCCCACAGGATCGACGGGCGCGTGCAGCGCGACCCGTAGGACTGCACCCACCCGTTGCGGGTGGCGGCGAAACCGTCCAGGAGCTCGGCGAAGTACTGCACCATGTCGTTGCGCTCGGCCTCGCCGTGCACCAGGACGTCCAGGCCGAGGCGCTCCTGGAGGGCGATCACCGAGGCGATCTCCTCGCGCATGCGCGCCTTGTAGTCGGCGTCGGACAGCTCGCCCCGGGCGTTGGCCGCGCGGGCCCTGCGGATCTCGGCGGTCTGCGGGAAGGAGCCGATGGTGGTGGTGGGCAGCCCGGGCAGGCCGAAGCGCTCGCGCTGGGCGGCCTCGCGCTGCGGGTAGTCCTCGCGGCGCCGGTCGGCCTCGCCGAGGGCGGCGGTGCGGGCCCGGACCTCGGGGCGCACCACGCCGGGTGCGGTGGCCCTTTGGGCCAGGGCGGCGCTGGCGCGGTCGATGCTGGCCGACACCGAGTCCCAGCCGTCGTCGAGGCCGCGCGCCAGGGTGACGACCTCCTCGACCTTCTGGTCGGCGAAGGCGAGCCAGGAGTGCAGGTCGGCGTTGAGGCGCTCGTCGTCCCACTGCTCCAGGGCGGTGTCGTGGGGCACGTGCTGCAGGGAGTTCGTGGTGGCCACGGTGACGGCCTTGGCGCCCAGGGCGCGGGCGCGCTCGAGCGTGTCGCGGGCCCCGGCCAGGTCGGCGCGCCAGATGTTGCGCCCGTCGATGGCGCCGACCACCAGCACCACGTCCGACAGGTCGGCGCCGGCGGGCAGGGCGCCGCGGCCGGTGTCGACGTGGAGCGCCTCCACTCCGGTGCGGGCGAGCGCGGGGATGGCCTCCGAGGCGTCGCCGTAGGGGGTGGTGACCAGGATCCGGGGGCGGTGCGCCGCTCCGGCCAGCGCCTCGTAGGCGCGCACGGCGAGGCCGGTGAGCGCGGCGCGCGTGCGGGGCAGGTTGTCCGAGGCCAGCGCCGGCTCGTCGAATTGCACCCACGGGGCGCCCGCGTCCGCGAGGGCGCCCAGGGCCCGGGAGTAGGCGGCGACGACGTCGTCGAGGCGGTCGAGGGGGTCGTAGCCCGCGGTGTCCGCCTTCGCCAGGGCGAGGTAGGTGACGGGGCCGACCAGCACGGGACGGGTCACGTACCCCCAGTCCGCGGCTTGCGCGTAGCGGCGCACGACCGTGTCGTCCGCGAAGGAGATGGGCGTGTCCGGCCCGATCTCGGGCACCAGGTAGTGGTAGTTCGTGTCGAACCACTTCGTCATCTCCTGGGGGGCGGCTCCCGCGTCGCCGCGGGCGAGGGCGAAGTAGAGGTCGAGCCCGCTGCGCCCGGCGAAACGCGGCGGGATGGCTCCGAGCAGGACGGTGGCGTCCAGGACGTGGTCGTAGTAGGAGGGGGCGTCGGCCAGTGAGGCGTCGTCTGCGCCGAGCCCCAGTTCGACGAGGCGCGCCAGGTTCGCGCGGCGCAGCCCCTCGTGGGCGGCGGCGAGTTCTTCTGCTGTGGTCCGCCCCGCCCAGTGCGCCTCGAGGGCGCGCTTGAGCTCGCGCCCCCGGCCGACGCGCGGGTAGGCGAGGATGGTGGCGGAGGGGAAGGGCGTGGTCGATGGCGCCATGTCAGTGGTTCTCCTTGGTTCCAGAGGTGATCCCCATGAGGTCGAGGATGTCGAGGACGGGACGGGATTTGTTGAATGTGTACAGGTGGACGCCGGGGGCGCCCGCGTCGATGACGCCGCGGACCAGGCGCGCGCCGAAGGCGGCTCCGAACTCGGCGCGCTCCGCCTCGTCGTCGCACGAGGCCAGGGCGTCGAGCAGGCGCTGGGGCGCTTCGACTCCGGTGAGGGCGCCGACGCGGCGCAGCCTGCCCGGGTCGGTGGCGGGCATGATGCCGGGGACGACGGGCAGGGTGACTCCGGCGCGCCTGGCCCGCTCCAGGAAGGACGTGTACACGTCGGCGTCCCAGAACAGCTGCGTGATCGCGAAGGAGGCGCCCGCGGCTTGTTTGATGAGGAGGCGCTCGACCTCCTGGTCGGGGGTGGTGCCCGCTGCGGGGTTGCCCGCGGGGAAGGCGGCGACGGCGATGGTGAGCGGTTTGAAGGCGCCGCGGAGCTTCTCACCGGGGTGGGCGTCGCAGCGGCGCCGTTCGACGGTGCGGATCAGGTGGATGAGTTCGGTCGCCGAGCGCACGCCGTCGGGGGCGGGGCGCCAGTCGGGCTGGTCGGCGGGCGGGTCGCCGCGCAGTGCCAGGAAGGTGCGCACACCGCAGTCCAGGTAGTCGTACACGGTGGCGACGACGTCGGCGGTGGAGTTGCCCACGCAGGTGAGGTGGGCGATGGGCTGGATCGGGGTGTCGCGCACGAGGCGGTGGACGACTTCGCGGGCGTTGTCCCTGTCCTTGCCCCCGGCGCCGTAGGTGACGGACATGAAGTCGGGGCGGACGCGGAGGAGTTCGGCTGCCGTCTCCCAGAAGGGCGCGGCCAGTTCGGGGCGGCGCGGGGGCATCACCTCGAAGGAGATGAGGGTGGGCTCGACGTCGTGCCCGCACGGGCACGCGTAGATGTCATCACTCGATGGCATGTCGGGGGTTCGGACCTTCGTTCGGGGGGCGTTCCGCCGTCGGGGCGCCCCTGGGTTTTCGGGCGTGGGAAGGTCAGCCGCGCATTCGCGCGCGGATCGAGCCGCACCGGGGGCGGGGCTGGGCTGGGCGTGCGTTCATGGGACCAGTGTCCCGGCGGGGCGGGCGGGGGCGCGGGCGCGCCCGTCATGTGGGCCACTGTGACAACCGCGTTGGGCTACTGTGACAGCCGGCCGCCCGGCTTCTGTGCCAACCGGCCGCCGGCGGGACGCGGGCCCGGGCCGCTCGCACGGCGGGCATGGGCAGCTCGTCCGACGGGCACGGAAGCGCGGAGGGCACCGGTCGGCGCGACCGCGGCGGGACCGGACGGGCGCCCCCGACAGGACTCGAACCTGCAACCTCGGGATTAGAAGGCCCTTGCTCTATCCATTGAGCTACGGAGGCGTGGCGCGGCCCGGGTGCCCTGGGGGGACAGGCGGACCAACCAGGCGCCGGCACCCGCGCGGGGCGCGCCGACAGGCTCGTGGAGGCCTTCGACCGGAGACGCGCACGGGCTGTGGTTCACTGGTCGCAACCGAATCGGAACGAGGATAGGACACCCCATGACTGCCGAGATCAAAGCCGCGGCCCTGCCGATCCGCTACGGGGCGGAGGTGACGATGCCCGCGGGCATGTACTTCCTCGGGGACCCCTGCTACGCGATCGACGAGGACGGGGTGTGGGACGAGTGGCTGGCCGAGGCCGAGGAGGCTGGAACGCCCGCGGCGAACGGCGTGATGGTGGCGGACGTCGACGGGGTCCCCATGCTCGGCTTCCAAACCGCCTACGGCGACGGCGGCTACCTCTCCTCCGACGGGGAGCACCTCTTCGGCGTTGATTCCGGGATGATCGGGCTCGTCCCGATCGAGTTGGTCCACCGCTACTTCCGGCGGCCGGTCGCGGACTTGAACGGCCTGGGGACGTTCATCGCGTCGGCCGACCCCATCGTCTGCACGCGGATGGGCGGAACCCTCACTTTCGGGGGCACCACGATCGAGACCGCCCCCGACGAGGGCGCGTAGGCGCGCGGCTCCGGGCGGCGGTGCCCGGGCGTCTTCCGGCGAGCCGGATAAGGAGGACGGTAGAATCGGGAAGCGAGAGCCCCAGGAAGGGAGGGAACGATGAGCGCTGGGAACCGCGTGCTGTACCGGGACGTGAAGCCGTTCGACGTGCCGACCGCTCTTGACGACCTCGTCGGCCCCTCTTCGGGGAGAGTGGCACTCCCCAACCACCTGTGCTGGGCACCTGGGGACGGCGTATACGACCTTGACGAGATCGGCGGCGCGATGGTGGTCTACCAGAGCGTCATCACCGAGGGCAGCGCCGACGAACAACGGGACCTGCTCAACAAGGGCCTTCTCGAGGCGCTATGGCCGGATCTTCGGCTGGACGTGGGCATCATCGCGGCCTGGGAGGAACGCTTCGACCCGCTGCGGGGGAGGAACCTGTGGGGCAGGATCCACGGGCTGAGCAGCGCCTTCTAATTGCCCAGGCCCTTGAGGTGGTCGCCCGCGACCACTTCGCGTTGGCAGGGTCGGGAGCGCTCCGCGAGCACGGTCTCACTGATCGCCCGACTAACGACATCGACCTTTTCACAGTCGCCGCTGCACTCGAGCGCTTCCCGCAAGCTGTGCGCAGCCTTGTAGCGCACCTTGAGGACAACGGACACGCAGTCGATATACGCCGCGAGACCCCCGCGTTCGCCCAACTGTCCGTCGCCACCCCCTCGGGTACCGTCATCGACATTGACCTCGGTGTGGACTGGCGTGCCCACACCCCCGTCCTTCTCGCAATCGGTCCCGTTCTCGATCACGAGGACGCGGTTGCGAACAAACTCACCGCCTTGTATTCGCGCGGTCTGCCCCGCGACTACCTCGATGTCGATTCCATCCGGCTGTCGGGCGCTTACACCGATGAGAGCCTCATTGAACTCCTCGCGTCGCGCGACAGCGGCTACAACTGCGAGTACTTCACCGAGTGTTTACGAATGGCATCGCGGATTACCCTGCCGGAGGTTCGCGCCTACGGCATCGACGCTGCCCGTCTGGAGGCGGTCCAAGCACGGTTCGTTCAATGGGCGCACCATCTTGATGAGCATGCCGACGCCCCAGAGATCGCACACGAGGCTCTGCCCGCCATACCGCAGCCAGAACACGATCAGTGAGCACTCGCGCGGAGCGGGCAACCCGCATTGTGTGCGGTTGCTCGTTCCGCCCCCGTCGCCCCCGCCGCGAGGCCGCAAGCGCCCCGCTGTCCGTGCCCGGGCGCATCCGGATCCGGGTGCGCGAAAGCCCCGGCACGGTGCGTGTGCCGGGGCCCTGGGCGCGGACCTCAGTCCTCGATGTGCAGGAGGCCGCTCTTGTAGGCCTTCGCCAGACGGCGGGGGACGCGGACCTCACGGCCGGAGACCCTGATGGTGTTCAGCTCGGTAAGATCGGCCTTCCACGCGGACCGGCGGGTACGGGTGTTTGCGCGGGACATCTTGCGCTTGGGAACTGCCATGTCTTACCGCTCCTCTTCATTCTCGACGACTATTCCATGCCGCTGCGCCACGCGGGCGCACGGCGACAACCCCGCAAGGCTATCACGAACCCCAAAGATCGCGAAGCCGCGGGCGCTCCCCGGGTTGCGATCCTGGTTACAGCCTCCCCGCCAGCCCCTACACTGGGCCCATGCCCTCCCCCATCGCCACCGTCCCCGCCCGCACGCTGGCCACCAGCGAGATCGAGGTCAAGCGCTCGCGCTTCATCACGACGCTGGCGCGCACGGACACCGCGCGCAGCGCCCGGGGGGTCATCGACGCCGTCAAGGCGCAGCACCCGCAGGCGCGCCACAACTGCAGCGCCTACCTGATCTCCCCCGAGGGCGCCGCGCCCCTGCAGCACTCCTCCGACGACGGCGAGCCGGCGGGGACGGCGGGCACGCCCATGCTGGAGGCCATCCGCGCCTCGGGCACGTGGAACGTGACGGCCGTGGTGACCCGGTACTTCGGCGGCGTCCTGCTGGGGGCGGGCGGCCTGGTCCGCGCCTACTCCTCGTCGGTGTCCGAGGCGCTCGCCGCCCTGCCGCGCGTCCTCCTGGTGCCCCGCGACATCCTGGAGGTCGAGTTGGATCCGGCGGACGCGGGCCGCATCGAAGCGGAGCTGCGCGGGGCGGGGGCGGCCGTCGTGGACGCGCAGTGGGCGGGCCGGGTCCGCCTGGCAGTCGGCGTGGACCCCGCGATCAGGGAGTCCTTCGACGCGGTCCTGGCCCGCGCCTCGAGGGGTGTTGCAAAGTTCCGCCACGTGGATACCCGCAGGGTCGAAGTGGACGCGGCGGACGGCTGAGCGCAGAATCGGAGCGTTCCACACCTCCAAGCGAAGGACAACCATGGCCCACATTGCTGACAACGTCGCGGAGCTCATCGGCGGCACCCCCCTGGTGCGCATCCACCGGGTGGCGGGCGAAGGCGCCGACGTCGTCGCCAAGCTCGAGGCGTTCAACCCCGCCTCCTCGGTCAAGGACCGGATCGCCCGGTCGATCATCGACGCCGCCGAGTCCTCCGGGGCGCTCGAACCGGGGGGCACGATCATCGAGGCGACCTCCGGCAACACGGGCATCGCCCTGTCGATGGTGGGCGCTGCCCGCGGCTACAAGGTCGTCATCGTCATGCCCTCGTCCATGAGCGTGGAGCGCCGCGCCATCGTGCGGGCCTTCGGGGCGGAGCTGGTGCTCACGGACCCGAAGGGCGGCGTGTCGGCGGCCGTCGCCGAAGCGGAGCGCATCCGCGACGAGCGCCCCGGCTCGATCATCGCCTCGCAGTTCACCAACCCCGCGAACCCGGCGGTCCACGAGGCCACGACCGGCCCTGAGATCTGGGAGGCCACCGGCGGGCAGGTGGACGTGTTCGTCGCGGGCGTGGGCACGGGCGGCACCATCTCGGGCGTCGCCAAGTACCTCAAGGGCAAGAACCCCGGCGTGAGGGTCATCGCCGTCCAGCCCGCCGAGTCCCCCCTGCTCACCGGCGGGGCCCCCGCCCCCCACGGCATCCAGGGCCTCATGCCGAACTTCGTGCCGGGCACCTACGACGCCGGCGCAGTCGACGAGGTGGTCTCCGTCGAGTCCGCCAAGGCGCTGGAGTTCGCGCGCCGCGCAGCCGCCGAGGAGGGCCTGCTGGTCGGCATCTCCTCGGGAGCGGCCCTGGCGGGGACCGCCGCCGTCGCGGCCCGGCCGGAGTACGCGGGCAAGAGGATCGTCACACTGCTGCCCGACACGGGTGAGCGCTACCTCTCGACCGCGCTGTTCGAGGGGCTCGAGGACTGAAAGACCGGCCGCGGGGCGATAGGGTTGGCCCCGGATGCTCATCCGGGGCCGACCCGCCACCCACGTAGAGGAAGCGACCACCATGCCCTTCGCCGCCCGCGTCGCCCGCGCCATCGCCCGCGCGGTGCCCACCAAGGCCCTCCTGCTCTTCGAGGAGGACCTCATGACCGCCCGCAGGCGGGATCCCGCCGCGACCAGCGCCCTGGAGATCGCCCTCACGTACCCGGGGGTCCACGCCCTGTGGACGCACCGGGTGTCCCACGCGCTGTGGAAGCGGGGGGCCCGCACGCCCGCGCGCGTCCTGTCCTCAGTCGCCCGCGCGTTCACGGGGGTGGACATCCACCCGGAGGCGCGCCTGGGCAGGCGCGTCTTCATCGACCACGCGACGGGCGTCGTCATCGGGCAGACCGCCGAGGTCGGCAACGACGTCGTGATCTTCCACGGGGTCACCCTGGGCGGGGTGGCCATGACCCCGGGCAAGCGCCACCCCACGGTCGGGGACCATGTGATGATCGGCGCGGGCGCGAAGGTGCTGGGGCCCATCACGATCGGCAACGGCGTGAAGGTGGGGGCGAACGCCGTCGTCGTCAAGGACGTGCCCTGCGGCACGGTGGCCATCGGCGTGCCCGCGCGCCTGCTGCCCAAGCCGGAGCGGGACACGAGGGACCGCGACCTCATCGTCGATCCGAACTACTTCTTCGACGAGCCCGCCCTCTACATCTGAGTGGGTGCGCGCCTGCGCCGCGCCACCTGGGACAACGCCCTGCGAACAACCTGACAACGTGAGCGGTGCCACCTACACTTGGGGTATGGAAGCTCACACCCTACACGCACCGCTCGATGCCGTGCCGGAGCCGCCGAGGCCGGAGGGCATCGAGATCGCCACGCTCACGCCCTACGACGTTCCCACGCTCGCGATCCTCTCACTGGAGGCGTACGGGGAGCCCCTGACCGCCGAGGCGATCATGGAGTCTTCCGAGGAGCTGCGCCTCACCTTCGAGGGCGCTTTCGGCGCCACCACGGAGGACTCCTTCGTGGGCGCGTGGGACGGGGGGACCCTGGTCGGCGCCATCCTGGTCGTCCGGGAGTCCCCGTGGGACGACCCGCCCGACGGCCCCTTCGTGGTCGACCTGATGGTCGCGCCCGAGTACCGCCGCAGGGGGATCGCCACCGCGCTGGTCGCCGAGGCCGCCCGACGCTGCGCCGAATGGGGCTTCGACTCCCTGTCGCTGCGCATCGACTCGCGGCACACGGGGGCGAAGGAGCTCTACTCCGTACTCGGCTTCGACCAGGCCGACTGAGAGGCCCGAGGGCCGGTCGGGCGGTTCCGACTACGCCGCCTACGGGCGCTGAGGTCGGGCCGCTCTGCCCGCAGAGGACAGAGCGCCCGGCCAGCGTCAACAGCCGACAGGGCAGCACACCTCCACATGCCCCACGACTAGCGGTTCGAGCGCGTCAGAGACTTGTCGCTCACATCTGCGTGCCAGTTCCCAGAAGAGAAACCCGGAGCTTTGCTGCTCCGGGTCCTCGAAGTGAGACAGACTCACGCACTGCGCGCCTGAGCGATCAGGGCGTTCATCTGATCTGGGAAGTCGGCGCTGATCTGCGGACCGATCTCCGGCCCCACCTGATCTGCGCCGTCCCCGGAGATCGTCAGCCGATGGGTGATCTTGGTGCCGCCCTCGACCTCCTCGAACCGATGGGCGAACCTGAGAACCAGACCGTTGAACTCGGTCTCATCAGCGTACCGCGAACCCGGAACGAACTCCACGACCGTCGAGACCATGGTGTCCTGACCCGCTGGGGTGAGCTGGATCTTCGTCCCAACACCCAGCGGCCCCTCCGGACGGAAGACATCACCGCCCGGCAACACGATACGACCCGAGTGCACCCCCTCGAACACTGACCACAGGCGACCAGCATCGACATCAGTCACCTGGCTGTACTCCGTTTCCCACATCTTTTTCCTCCCTATTTCGAACATCGTCATCAAAAGCAGTGCAACGTTAGCAGGTCCTTCGCGGCCCCCTCAAACAGTTGATGGGATTCCAAGTGCGGGAAAGATCATACGCAGTTCCGCAGGATATGAGCAGGTGAAGCCCCCGCAAATCGGTTTGGCCGCAGCCCGCCACCCGCGCCGCCCCCGAGGGCGGTTCTAACGGCGGCCGCTCGCTCACTTCTGGCAGCCGGGGCACCAGAAGAGGCGCCGGTTCTGCATGAGTGCCTCGCGAATCGGCGTCCCGCAGCGCAGGCAGGGGCGTCCGGTGCGGTGGTAGACGTACCAGCGCGACGCCTCCTCGTCCCCCTCGATGGGAGGGTCCGGGGCCTCATCGGGGTCCATCGTGTCCAGGCGCCCCGCCGCCAGCCCCCGGTTCATGAGGTCGCAGATGAGGACCCACAGGCCGCGCAGCCGCTTGAGGGAGATGTTGGCGCCCTTGCGGTGGGGGGAGATGCCCGCCAGGAACAGGGCGTCCGCGCGGTAGATGTTGCCCACCCCGGCGATGATCGACTGGTCCATGACGATCTCGCCGATCGCTCGCCGCTTCGAGTGCGCCACCCGCGCGAAGCGCTCCGCGGCCTCCGCGTCGGCGCGCGCCCCCGCGTCGAGGGGATCCGGGCCGAGCCTCGCCTCGGCGGCTGCCCGCTCCTGGTCGCTGATCAGCTCGCAGCGGTTGGGCCCCACCAGGTCCGCCACGGCGTGGTCGTTGAAGAGGCGCAGGCGCACGGCCCCGACCGGCTCCGGGGGCTCCCACTCCCCCGCCCTGGCCTCGCCGAAGCCGTCGCCCCACCGGGTCTCCGAGTGGCCGTTCCACTGCCCCTTGGGGACGTTGGGGATGCGGTGGGCGACGCCGTGGCCCTCGTCGACGACGGTCTCGTCGCCGTTGAAGCGCCACCACCCGTACAGGCCCAGGTGGATGTGCACCCACTGGTCGGGCCAGGGCTCCCCCTCCCCCAGGACCGGTTCCCCGCTGCCTGCCGCGGCGCCCTCCAGCAGGGCGACCCCGGCCTCGTAGGACCGGCCGGGGACGGGCGGGACGAAGCCGATGAACATGTGCTTGCCGTGCACGCGCACCCTCTGCACCACCCACCCGTCCAGGCGGGCGGCGGAGGAGGCGAAGCGCCCCTGGGGGGACGAGGCCGAGACGGTGCCCCCGACGAAGAGCTCGTCGAGGGTGCCGGCCAGTCGGCGGATCGCGTCGCCTTCGGGCATGGGGCCTCAGTTCTTCGGGGCGACGACGTTGACCAGCTTCGGGGCGCGGACGATCACCTTGAGGGGGTCGGAGCCGCCCAGCGCCTTGACGATGGGGGCCTCGGCCAGGGCGGCGGCCCGCAGGTCCTCCTCGCTGATCGACGGGGGCACCTGGATGCGGGCCTTCACCTTGCCGTTGACCTGGACGACCGCGGTGACGGCCTCCTCGACCAGCAGCGACTCGTCGGAGACGACGGGGAAGGGCTCGCGCGCCAGCGACTCGCCGTGCCCCAACCGGCTCCACAGCTCCTCGCAGATGTGCGGGGCCACGGGGCTGAGCATGAGGACCAGGGGCTCGATGGCCTCGCGGGGCACGGCGTCCAAGGAGGTGAGGTGGTTGTTGAGGACGATGAGCCGCGAGATCGCGGTGTTGACGCGCAGGTTCTCGTACTCGGTGGTGACCTCGGCGATCGTGCGCGCCACCAGGCGCCGGGTGGCCACGTCGGCGGGCTCCTCGGTGACTGTGACGGCGCCCGTCCCCTCGTCGACGGCGTTGCGCCACAGGCGCTGCAAGAAGCGCTGCGAGCCGACCACGGCGCGCGTCTCCCACGGGCGGGACAGGTCCAGGGGCCCCATGCTCATCTCGTAGACGCGGAACACGTCAGCGCCGTACGCCTCGTACATGTCGTCGGGGGTGACGATGTTCTTCAGGGACTTGCCCATCTTCCCGTACTCGCGGGCCACGGCCTCGCCGCGCCACGTGAAGCCCGTGTCCTCGTCGCCCTCGACCTCGTCGGCGGGCACGTACTGGCCCCGCGCGTCCTTGAAGGCGTAGGCCTGCACGTAGCCCTGGTTGAAGAGCCTGTGGTAGGGCTCGGGGTCGGGCACGTGGCCCAGGTCGAAGAGGACCTTCTGCCAGAACCTGGCGTAAAGCAGGTGCAGGACGGCGTGCTCGACGCCGCCGACGTACATGTCGGTGCCGCCCGAGGCCTTGCCCTCGCGCGGTCCCATCCAGTAGTCGAGGTTCCGCCGGTCGGCGAAGCACTCGGAGTTGGCGGGATCCGTGTAGCGCATCTCGTACCAGCACGACCCCGCCCACTGCGGCATCGTGTTGGTCTCGCGCCGGTAGCGCTTGGGGCCGTCGCCCAGGTCCAGTGTGACGCGCACCCACTCCTGGGCGCGGCCCAGCGGCGCCTCGGGCTCGGAGGAGGCGTCGTCGGCGTCGAAAGTGCGCGGGCTGTAGTCGGACACCTCGGGCAGTTCGACGGGGAGCATCTCCTCGGGCAGGGCGTGGGCGACGCCGTCCTCGTCCCACACGATGGGGAAGGGCTCGCCCCAGTAGCGCTGGCGGCTGAACAGCCAGTCGCGCAGGCGGTACGTGGTGGTCGCCCGGCCGTGGCCCTCGGCGGCCAGCCACGCGGTCATCGCGGCCTTCGCCTCGTCCTTGCTCATCCCGTTGAGGTCGACGCCGTCGTTGGCGGAGTCCACGGCGACGCCGTCCCCCGTGTACGCGCCCTCGTCCAGGTCGGGCCCGTAGGGGTCGTCGGCGGGGCCGATGGTGCGCACGACATCGAGGTCGTAGGCGCGGGCGAAGGCCCAGTCGCGGTCGTCGTGGGCGGGCACGGCCATGATGGCGCCCGTCCCGTAGCCCCACAGCACGTAGTCGGCGACGAACACGGGGACGGGCTGCCCGTTGACCGGGTTGATCCCGAACAGGCCGGTGAACACGCCGGTCTTCGTGCGCTCCTCGTCGACGCGCTCCGCCTCCGACTTCGCCGAGGCCTGGGCGCGGTAGGCGGCCACGGCCTGACGGGGTGTCGCGGCGCCGCCCGTCCACGCGTCCTTGGTCCCCTCGGGCCACGCCTGCGGCAGGGTGAGGGCGGCCTCGTCGTCCGCGTCGCCGCCGGCCGTGCCGCCCAGGATCGGGTGCTCGGGCGCCACGACCATGAAGGTCGCGCCGAAGAGGGTGTCCGGGCGGGTCGTGTAGACCTCCAGGACGGACGGGGAGGAGCCCGCCCCGCGCGCGCCGGGCACGTCGAAGCGGACCGTGGCGCCCTCGGAGCGGCCGATCCAGTTGCGCTGCATGGCGCGGACCTTCTCCGGCCAGTCGATGGTGTCCAGGTCGTCCTCGAGGCGCTTGCCGTAGGCGGTGATGCGCATCATCCACTGGCGCAGGTTGCGCTTGAACACGGGGTAGTTGCCGCGCTCGGAGCGCCCCTCCGCGGTGACCTCCTCGTTCGCCAGGACCGTGCCCAGGCCCGGGCACCAGTTCACGGGCGCCTCGGACACGTAGGCGAGGCGGTGGGAGTCGACCTCGGCGGCGCGCTCCTTCTTCGACAGCTCCGCCCACGGGCGCCCGTCGCGGGTCGCCACGCGCCCCTCGGCGAGCCCCTCCTCCAGTTCGGCGATGGGCCTGGCGGCGCCCTTCGACCCGTCCGGGGCGGTGGCGTCCGGGTCGAACCACGAGTTGAAGATCTGCAAGAAGATCCACTGCGTCCAGTGCACGTAGTCGATGTCCGTGGTCGCCAGGGAGCGGCGCGGGTCGTGGGAGAGCCCCATGCGGCGCAGCTGGCGGCGCATGTTCGCGATGTTCTGGTCGGTGGTGACCGCCGGGTGCTGGCCCGTCTGCACGGCGTACTGCTCGGCGGGCAGGCCGAAGGCGTCGTAGCCCATGGTGTACAGGACGTTGTCGCCCTTCATGCGGCGGAAGCGCGCCAGCGTGTCCGTGGCGATGTAGCCCAGGGGGTGGCCCACGTGCAGCCCCTTGCCCGACGGGTAGGGGAACATGTCGAGGATGAAGTACGGGTCGCGCCCGGCCAGGGGGCCCGCCAGATCGCCCACCGGGTTGTCGGCGTGGAACGTGCCGAGCGCGTCCCAGCGGTCCTGCCACTTCTGTTCGATCTCCCCCGCCAGCGCTGCCGTGTAGCGCTGGGCGGGTTCTGCGGGCGCGGTCTCAGTCATGGGCGGTTCCCTCTGTCATCAGTGCGGTCGTGCGTTAACCGCCTCCAAGGGTAGACCACGACGCGCCGGGCGGGCGGATGGGAGCACTGGGCGGCGCGGGCGCGCGTGGGTGACAATAGCCGCATGGCAACACTATTCGAGTCGATCATCGCCGGCGACGTCCCCGGCCGTTTCGTGTGGGCCGACGACCAGTGCGTCGCCTTCGCCACCATCGAGCCCACCTCCCCCGGGCACGTCCTGGTCGTGCCGCGCAGCCCCTACCCGAAGTGGACGGACGCCCCCGCCCCCGTGGCCGCGCACCTGGCGTCCGTCGCCCAGGCCATCGGCGCCGCCCAGGAGGACGCCTTCGGGGTCCCCCGCGCGGGCATGGCGATCGCGGGCTTCGACGTGCCCCACCTGCACCTGCACGTCATCCCCCTGCGCGACCACACGGACATCCTGCTGTCGAAGGGCGCGCCCGCCTCGCCCGCCGAACTCGACGAGGCGGTGGCCGCCCTGCGCGCGGCGCTCGTGGCGCGCGGCAACGGGGCGAACGTCCCCGCCGACCCGTCGTCGCCCGCCCTGGGCTGACCGGCGGGGCCCGGGCTGACCGGCGGGGCCCGGGCTGGCCGGCGGGGCCCGGGCGTCAGTCCGCCCCGGCCAGCCGCACCGTGATCGCCCCAGCCTGCTCGGCGCCGAGGTGGACCGCGGGGGCTCCCCCCAGGGCGACCACCACGGCGCTGCCCTCCTTCCGCACGACTGTGAGGGCGGCCCCGGGCACCAGCCCTGCCGCGTCGAACTCGCGCAGGGCCTGCGGATCGCGGTCCGACACCCGCGCCACCACGCACCCCGCGCCCTCGCCGACCAGGGGGAGCAGGACGCCCGCCTCGTCGGCGACCGAGCCGTCGGGCCTGGGGATGGGGTCCCCGTGGGGGTCGCGCGAGGGGTGGCCCAGGACCCGGTCGAGGCGCTCGAGGAGCCGGTCGGAGACCGCGTGCTCGAGGGCCTCGGCCTCCTCGTGCACCTCGTCCCAGTCGAACCCCAGCGCCTCGTGCAAGTAGGTCTCGAGCAAGCGGTGGCGGCGGACGATGCCGATGGCGACCCTGCGCCCCTCGGCCGTCAGATGCGCCTTCCTGTAGGGCTTGTGGTCGATGAGCCCCTGCTCTGTGAGCCGCGCGACGTTCTCGGAGGCCGTCGAGGGCACGACGCCCATGCGGGCGGCCACCTCGTTGACGGCGACGCCGTCCTCGCCGCGCTCCTGCGCGCTCCAGATGATCTTGAGGATGTCCTCGACGACGGGCGAATGCCCTGTCCGCGCCTCCCCCATTGCCGCTCCCCTCACCGTTGCCTCGCGACGATTCTAGCGCCTTGGTCACATCGGCCGGGCCGGGACGGCCACGGACTTGCGCGGGCGCCCGCGGCCCCTGTATAGTGTTTTCTCGGTCGCAAGGCCGCCCGCGTCATTAGCTCAATTGGCAGAGCAGCTGACTCTTAATCAGCGGGT
>ERZ772968.802-NODE-802-length-15396-cov-4.616192_pt1 | contig 15396 bp, 12 predicted proteins | sample MGYA00580674_ERZ772968 | MGnify/ENA primary metagenome ERZ772968 (study PRJEB29015, sample SAMEA2737940) | human oral metagenome | biome: human oral; feature: human-associated habitat; material: dental | place: China | collected 2138 ...
TTTTTCTTCGTTCTCTGTCATAGTATAAGCAGGCAAACCGGAGTAGAGATGTGGTGAGAGGATGAAAATAATACGAGCACTCAGGCAGGCGCGCGTCTGGATTGCGGCGGCGGTGCTGGTTCTGGGTTTTTGGGGATTCGGAAAACAATATATAGGAGGAGCGGGAGGAACACGCATGGTGCTGAGAGCGACGGACATGAGTCACGGCTATCAGCAGTCCAGGGAAGAGCGCTATACCGCAGAGCTTGTCAATCAGAGCGGCGAGACCTTGCAGAACTTTGCGGTCGATGTCAAGCGCAGCCGGAACGGAAAACGCGTGGAACTCAGCATCCGGGACAGTATCCCGGCGGCGCTACTCGGAAAGGGGAGCTATCTGCGGCTCTCCTATCCGCTCAGCGCAAACGGCAGCGCAGTGCTGCTGCAACAGCCGAACCTGCGCGGTGACGGCGAGGCAGTCAGCTTTCAGAGCGGGCAGACCGCCCTTGCCGTTTCGGGTGTGCGCTATCAGTATGACGCAATGTCGCAGGTATTTCGGACAGGACTCGCCTGTCTTCTGTACCGCAGCGTGGAGGAGCGGGAGGACGGTAAGTATACGGCGAATTTGTATCTGACGCCGCAAAACAGCGCTTTTCTCGGCAGGATGCCGGAGGAACTCTCGCTTGCGCGGGAGCAGCTGAGCGGTCTCAAAAAACTCGGCGACACAGATCCAGGCAGTGACGGCGTGGAAGTTTTGTACCGCTATACGACACAGTTTCAGGCGACGGAGGCGGCGGGCGCGCGCGACGGGCTGGAGCTGCAGTGTCAGCTGCGCCTCCTCTATCCGACGCAGATTCGGATTACGGAGAGCGATAAGACAGAGATGACCCAGGATGTGTCTCAGGAGTTCACGACAGAGGCGCAGACAACGACGCAAGCAGAGACCGCGCAGGCGAGCACTGTGCGGACGACGGCAGCACAGAGCGAGACTGTGACGGAGACAGAGACCGGACGGCGCGCCGAGAGTCAGAGCTCGACCATGCAGCGTGAGAGCAGCAAAGAGACGCGCACTGCCACGGCGACAGAGACACAGACGGTCAGAGCGAGACCGGATCCGACCGAGAGCGCAGCGGCTGAGACGACGGAAGAGAGCGGCAGCGAGGCCGAGAGCAGCACGGAGACGGAGACCAAGAAGCGCAGCGTCCGCTATATCACCAAGCCGGGCGGCACCCGTCATCGCGGCGGCAGACAGGAGACCTCGGCGAGCGACACCTTGCCCGAAAGACCGACCGAGAATCCGACCAAGCCGGAGGAGAGTTCGTCCTCGGCGCCGACGACACAGGAATCGACGCGGGAAAGTACGGTTGCACCGACGCGGGAAAGCACAACCGGGCGGGAGACAGAGACGACTGCCCCGACCGCGGCGCCGACGACGGCCGCACCGACCAAGACGGCACCGACAGAGACGTCTTGGGACGACACCTGGGACCTGCCGCCGAATCCGAACGACAACTGGCACGGCGGCTGGAATGACGGCTGGTATCACGGCAACACAGGGACAGACTGGCTGCCCTGAGGCGGCATCGTATTTGATTCGTTATCTTGTCCGAAAGAAAAAACCCCGCAGCGCTTGCTTCTGACGGCGCTGCGGGGTTTTCTGCCAATTTTTTGTCCTGTGACTCTTTTGTGCGGAACAGAGGTAGAGGGGGAGAGGGAATCAGACGTTGAAGCGGAACAGAATTACGTCGCCGTCCTGCACGACATAGTCCTTGCCCTCGAGGCGCATGAGCCCTTTTTCTTTTGCCGCCGCCGAAGAGCCGCAGCGCACAAAGTCGTCATAGCCGATGACCTCGGCGCGAATAAAGCCGCGCTCAAAGTCGGTGTGGATTTTGCCGGCGGCCTGCGGGGCCTTCGAGCCCTTTTTGATGGTCCAGGCGCGGGTCTCGTCCTCGCCGGTTGTCAGGAAGCTGATCAGGCCGAGGAGCTCGTAGCTCGCGGCAATCAGCTTGTCGAGGCCGGAGACAGAGATGCCGAGCGCCTCGAGATAGTCTGCCTTTTCGCTCTCGTCGAGCGCGGCGATTTCCTCTTCAATTTGTGCGGAGACGCAGAAGACCTTGCTCTGATGTGCGGCCGCGTAGGCACGGACAGCGGTGACGTGCGGATTGGAAGCGCCGTCGTCCGCGAGATCGTCTTCTTTTACGTTGGCCGCGTAGATGACGGGCTTTGCAGTCAGAAGGCAGAGAGAAGCGACAAAAGCCGCGACATCGGCATCATCCGTCTCAAAGGCGGAGGCGGGCTTGCCGTCCTCGAGCAGAACTTTCAGTTCTTTCAGAATCTCGAGCTCCTTCTTTAAGCTCTTGTCGTTGTTCGCGGACTTCTGCGTCTTCGCAATGCGGCGTTCCAGAACTTCGAGGTCAGCGAAGATGAGTTCGAGGTTGATGGTCTCGATGTCACGGACCGGATCCACCGAGCCGTCCACATGAATCACATTTTCATCTTCAAAGCAGCGCACCACATGGACAATCGCGTCGCACTCGCGGATGTTTGCAAGGAACTGGTTGCCGAGTCCCTCGCCCTTGCTTGCGCCGCGCACCAGTCCCGCGATGTCGACAAACTCAATGACGGCGGGCGTCACTTTTTTCGAATGGTGCATCTCGCCGAGGGTTTTGATGCGCGCATCCGGCACCGCGACCACGCCGACATTCGGGTCGATGGTGCAGAACGGATAGTTGGCGGCCTGGGCGCCGGCCTTGGTCAGGGAGTTAAAAAGCGTACTTTTTCCGACATTCGGAAGTCCGACAATACCGAGTTTCATAGACAGAAATCTCCTTTGGTGATTTGCGAGTGAAGGCGCTGCGAATGCAGAGCCTGTTTGGGCTTCATTGTAGCAGAGAGCCGCGGTGCTCTCAAGTACCGGGGACAGGGACAGCGCGCGGCGAAAGATTTGCATGGAAAATGCCTGTGCTTTTTGCTATGCTCGGGTCTGAAATTGCGGAAGGGAGACAGAACTTATGGGATATGATTTGCGCTTCGTGCATCTCGGCATCACGATTGAACATCTGCAAAACCACATCACGATTTTCGGATTTTCGATTGCCTTTTACGGCATCATCATCGGCATCGGCATGCTGCTCGGCATCACACTCGCCGCGCGGGATGCCGAGCGGCGCGGTATCGGCGAGGACACGATATACGACTTTGCGCTGCTCGGCATAGTCTTCGGCGTAATCGGTGCCCGCCTCTACTATGTCTTTTTCCAGTGGGACAATTACCGCGGGAACCTGCTCGAGATTCTGAACCTCCGGGCCGGCGGGCTCGCGATTTACGGCGGTGTAATCGGCGGCATTCTGAGTCTTATGTTTTACTGCAAACGGAAGAAGCAGAATTTCCTGAATCTCGCGGACTCCTTAATTCTCGGCGTCCTGGTCGGACAGATTCTGGGGCGCTGGGGCAATTTTTTCAATGCCGAGGCCTTCGGGCGCTATACGGACAGTCTCTTTGCGATGCAACTTCGGCGGGACATCGTGAATCCGATTATGATCGATTCCGCGCTGTTGCAACACCTTGTCCGGGTGAACGGCGTCGACTATATTCAGGTACATCCGACCTTTCTCTACGAGTCCGTCTGGAACCTCTGCCTCTTGCTGTTCTTACTTTGGTACCGCCCGAAGAAGCGTTTTACCGGGGAGATTTTCTTCCTGTATCTCGGCGGCTACGGTCTCGGCAGAGTCTGGATTGAGGGACTTCGCACGGACTCGCTGCTGGTGCCGGGCACGGGAATTGCGGTTTCGCAGGCGCTCGCGGGCATCTGTGTTCTGGTCGCCCTGCTTTGCATTCTGGCCGGGCGGCGGCTTGCGGCGCGCGGGCGAAAAAACTGACGGAATGCGCCCGTAAGCTGGAAAAATGCCGCTTATTTTGGTATGATGCATCCAAATGAGTATCGATTGTGACAAGATATGGCAGAGCTGTGGGCAGCGGAGGACAGCATATGGACTTTCATCACATTTCAGTGCTCCCGCGGGAGACCATTGACAGCCTGAACATCCGGCCGGACGGTATCTATGTGGACGGGACGCTCGGCGGCGGCGGCCACGCGTCGCTGGTCGCCGCAAAACTCGGGGAAGGCGGACGGCTGATCGGCATAGACCAGGATGCGGATGCAATCCGGGCGGCCGGAGAGCGGCTGAAACCGTTCGGAGACAAGGTGACCGTTGTCCGCGACAACTATGTGAATCTGCCGACGGTGCTCGACAACCTCGGCATACCGCGCGCGGACGGCATTTATCTGGATCTCGGCGTCTCTTCGTACCAGCTGGACAACGCGGAGCGAGGATTCAGCTATATGGAGGATGCGCCGCTCGACATGCGGATGGACAGGCGCAGCGCACGGACGGCAGCAGACCTTGTGAACGAGGAGAGCGAGGCCGAGCTTGCCCGCATCATCCGCGTCTACGGCGAGGATCGCTTCTCGAATCAGATTGCACGCCGTATCGTCGAGACGCGCGCAAAGAAGCCGATTGAGACAACCGGAGAACTCGCGGCTCTCGTGAAACGCGTGATTCCGATGCGCCTGCAGAAGACGGGGGGGCATCCGGCCATGCGCACCTTTCAGGCGCTCCGCATTGCGCTGAACGGTGAGCTCACAGTTTTGGAGCAGGCGATTGACGAGATGATATTGCGCTTACAGCCGGGCGGGCGTCTGTCGATTATCACCTTCCACTCGCTGGAGGACAGAATTGTCAAAGAGGGTTTTCGGCGAAATGCCTCGCCCTGTACCTGCCCGCCGGATTTTCCGATTTGCGTCTGTGGGAAGAAGAGTCGCGGCAGGGTCGTGACCGGAAAACCGATTGTGCCGACCGCAGAGGAAGTGGCAGCGAATCCGAGATCCCGGAGCGCGAAACTCCGGGTGTTTGAGAGAGGAGGAGGCATACTGTGAGCAGACAGCCCTATACCTACGGTAGCGCCGCACCGAAGCTGGAACCGGAGGAAAAACCGCGCAACCGGAGGGTAGCCAAAAGGCCGCCCGAAAAGCAGCCGCGCCGCGCGCCGGAGCCGAAACGCTCGCTCGGCGATGTGTTCCGGCGCATGGTCGCGCTGACAGTCTGCATTGCCTGTGCCGTCATGCTGCTTGGCTTCTATGTGCGGAGCGAGCGGCGTGTGCGGCAGGCCGAGCTCGCGCGGAGCGAGATGCAGCGGAAGCTCGATGAGCAGAAAGAAGTAAACGATGCACTGCAGGTGGAACTGAACCGGAAGCAGGATCTGGAGCACATTCGGGATCTGGCAATCAACCGTTACGGCTTGGTACAGCCGGAACCCGGCCAGGTCATATACTACGATCGGGCGGAACAGGGCTATGTGAGGCAGTATGAAGAAATTCCCAAAGAGACCAAGTCTGGTAAATAAGACAACGAACTATGACGTCAAGGGACAGTTGCGGGGCAAGCTCGGGCTGCTCATGGGGCTCACGGTGCTTGCACTGGGCGGCCTCGTATATCAGGTGTACGGCGTGCAGAAGAACAACGCTGCGGTTGCGCGCACATTCACGCGGAGTAAGGAACTGCGGCAGCCGGAAGTGATTCCCTATCGCCGCGGCGAGATTATGGACCGGAACGGCACCTATCTGACGGCGACCGAAAAGCGCTACCAGCTGATTGTGTCGCCCAAGTCGCTGCTCAAGGAAGACAGCCGCGATCTCTATTACGACTGTACCGTGCATGCGCTCGCGGACTTTCTCGGCATGGATGAGAATGAGCTTCGAAAGCAGATTGAAGAGAATTCGACGAGCCAGAATCTGAAAGTCGGAGAGCCGCTGACAGCACCCGACAAGCTGCGCTTCCTGGATTTTCAGGAGCATGTGAACAATCCCGACCGCTATGAGGCGAAGAAGCGGGCGGAGGACAAGACCTATGAGGGCTTTAGTCAGGAACAGCGGGAGCGCTACCGCGGGCGTCTCGGCGCGGTCAATCTGCAGGAATACTACCAGCGCGAGTATCCGTACGGCGAGCTCGCGTGCAATGTGCTCGGCTTCTACCGGAGTTACGACGATCAGCGGGTCGGCACGACGGGCATAGAGCAATCCTATAACGAGGTGCTCTCCGGCACGGACGGCCAGCGGTACAGCTATATGGACGCCGACCGGGAGGCGCAGGATGTGACCCGGGAGCCGCAGGACGGCAACTCCGTCGTGAGCACGATTGATGTCAAGGTACAGCAGAGTGTCGAGCGGCACATCAAGGACTTCATGAATACCACGGGCGCGGAAAATATCGGCGTCATTGTGATGGACCCGAACAGTGGGGAAATCCTTGCGATGGCGACCAATCATTCGTTCGACCTAAATGACCCCGGAAATCTGCAGAAGTATTACAGCGCCAACGAACTGAAGCAGATGACCAGCGAGGAGGCGACGCAGAAACTCTGGAACAATTTCTGCGTGAGCACGGTCTACGAGCCCGGATCCACGGCAAAGGTCTTTACGATTGCCGGCGCACTCGAAAACGGAAAGATTACCGGGCAGGAGGAGTATACCTGCACGGGCGAGGTGGACGTACAGGGCACCCTGATTCACTGCAGCAAGCGGACCGGTCACGGCAGACTTAATGTGACCGGCGCCCTCGAGCAGTCCTGTAACGTGGCGCTGGTGCGCATTGCACAGGCGCTCGGGCGGGAGGCGTTTGAGAAAACGCAGAACCTCTACGGTTTCGGCGTGAGCAGCGGCATTGATTTGCCCGGCGAGCCGGACACCTCGACGCAGGTGCACATTCTGAACCCGCCGGACGATGTGGCAAACCGCAGACTCGGCCCGGTCGAACTCGCGACCGACAGCTTCGGTCAGGGCTTCGGCTGCAATATGGTGCAGCTCGCGGCAGCCTTTTCTTCGGTCATCAACGGCGGCTCCTACTACCGGCCGCATGTGGTAAAGCAGATATTAAACCCGCAGGGCACCGTGATTCGCGACTACAGCGGCGAAATCGTGCGGGAGACCTGTTCCCAGGAGACCGCGCTTTTTCTTCGGAAAGCTTTGCGCGGCGTTGTGACCGAGGGCACGGGTGCGGCGGCGGAGGTGCCGGGGTATGAGATTGCCGGAAAGACCGGTACTTCGGAGAAACTGCCGCGAAACAAGAAGAATTATTTGCTCTCGTTCTGCGGCTATGCGCCGGCAAACAACCCGCAGGTACTCTGCTATGTCGTGGTCGACCAGCCGCATGTGAAAGACCAGGCGCACAGCACTTTTGCCTCGGTGCTGTTCCAGAATATTATGGCGGACATTCTGCCCTCCCTCAATGTGGTTCCGGGCGATGCACCGGGTACAACGGCGACGCCGCTGTTGGAGGGTATCAATGCCGGGATTGCCTCCGGCCGAGAGGAAGGCGGCGAGAGCGCCAATACCGCGGAGAGCACGGCGACTGCGGAGAGTACCGCGGCCATGGCGAGCACAGCGACTTCGGACAGTGCGGCGGCCGCGGCGAGCACGGCGGCAGCCGAAAGTCCGGCCGCAGAGGAGAGAGAAACCGCCGCGGAAAGCCGGACGGCGGCGCAAAAGAGCGGTTCTTCGTCGAAGAGCAATCAAACTTCGAAAAGCACGAAGAGCACGAAAAGCACAAAGAGCACAAAGAGCGGCTCTTCGTCAAAGAGCGGTAAGACTTCGAAGAGCACGAAGAGCGGAAGTTCCGCAAAGAACGCCACCAAGAGCGGCAAGAGTTTAAAGAGCGGCTCTTCGTCGAAGAAGAAGTAAGCCCGCGCGGGGCGGCAAGCCGCGGCACTAGGCTTGCGCAAGACTTTTGGCAAGGGTATACTGTAAAGAGGCCCATAACTATACAGACAACAGGAGGCGCGATACATGCTGACTGACACCATATTGGCGCTTTTTATTGCTTTTTTCGCCTGCGCGGCGCTGTGCCCGATCATGATTCCCATCCTGCACCGCATGAAGTTCGGGCAGCAGGTCCGGGACGACGGCCCGCAGTCACACCTGAAAAAAAGCGGAACGCCGACCATGGGCGGCATCATGATTGTCCTTGCGATTGCGCTCGGCTGTCTGCCGTTTCTCAAAAAGGCGCCGGAGACCCTGCCGGTCATGGGGTTTACGCTCGCATTCGGGTTTATCGGCTTTCTCGATGACTTTTTGAAGATTCACCGGAAGCAGTCGGAGGGGCTGAAAGCCTGGCAGAAATTTTCGCTGCAGCTCATCGCGACCGGAGTTCTCGCATATCGGCTGTTCCGAACGGGAAACTACGGCGATATTCTGCTGCCGTTCAGCGGAAGTTTTGAGACCGGCATTCTGTTGCCGCTCGGCGGACTCTTTGTGCCCTTTGTTTTTCTGGTTGTGCTCGGCACGGACAACGGCGTCAATTTTACCGACGGACTCGACGGGCTCTGCTCGTCCGTGACGGCGGTCGTGGCGCTCTTTTTTGCGGCGGTCGCCTGCCGCTTTGCACCCGGCGCCGCGCCGGTCAGCGGGGCGGTCATCGGCGCGCTGCTCGGCTTTTTGCTGTTCAACTGCTATCCGGCCGAAGTCTTCATGGGCGATACCGGTGCCCTCGCGCTCGGCGGCTATGCGGCGGCCGTTGCGCTGGTGCTCCGCATGCCGCTCTTCCTGATGCTGGTCGGCATCATCTACATGCTGGAAGTGATTTCGGTCATGCTGCAAGTCGGCTATTTCAAGGCGACCAAGGGAAAGCGGCTGTTCCGGATGGCTCCGCTGCACCATCATTTTGAATTGGGTGGCTGGTCCGAGACGCGCGTCGTCACGGTCTTTACGATATGCACAGTCATTTTGTCACTCGCGGCCTGGATAGGACTCGGGGAATGAAAGGGGAGACTCTCATGAATGAAAAGGTTATGGTTGCAGGTGCCGGCAAGAGCGGTATCGCGGCAACAAAGCTGATCCTGGAGACGGGCGGCGAAGTGCTGCTCTATGACGGCAATGAAGCGCTCTCGGAGGAGAAAATCCGGGAAAACTTTCCGGAGAATGCGCGCCTCACAATCTGCCTCGGCGAACTGGACGAGACACTGCTCACCGGTATTCAGATTTGCGTGATGAGCCCCGGCATTGACCTCGAGACGCCTTTTGTGAGGAAACTGACCGACAAGAAGATTCAGCTCTGGTCGGAGATTGAGCTCGGGTTCCAGGTTGCGAAGGGACAGCTTCTGGCCATTACCGGCACGAACGGCAAGACCACGACCACGGCGCTGACCGGCGCCATCATGCAGCGCGCGTTCGGTAACAGCTTTACGGTCGGCAACATCGGCCTCCCCTATACGGAGGTCGCGCTGAAGACCACGGAGAAGTCGATCACGGTGCTCGAGGCGTCGAGTTTTCAGCTCGAGACCATCATCCGCTTCCACCCGCATGTCGCCGCAATCACAAACATTACGCCGGATCATCTGAACCGCCATCATACGATGGAGAACTATATCCGGATCAAGGAGGACATCAGCTCGAACCAGACGGTCGATGATTTCCTCGTGCTGAACTACGACGACGAGGTGCTCCGCGCCTTCGGTGAGCGGAAGGATTTGAAGCCGAAGGTGGTCTTCTTCTCGAGCACCCAGCTGCTCGACGACGGCTATGACCTCGAGGACGGTGTCATCTGCCGCAAGGAAAAGGGAGAGAAGACAGAGCTGATTCGGACGGACGAACTGCAGCTGCTCGGCCGTCACAACTTTGAAAATGTCATGACGGCGATTGCAATGGCTGTCTGCATGAAGGCACCGATGGATGCGATTTTGGATGCGGTTCGCAAGTTCCGAGCGGTGGAGCACCGCATTGAGTTTGTCGCGGAGCGCTACGGCGTCAAATACTACAATGACTCGAAGGGCACCAACCCGGACGCGGCGATTCAGGCCATCAAGGCAATGCCGGGGCCGACTCTCTTAATCGGCGGCGGCTATGACAAAGGTTCCTCTTACGACGAGTGGATTGACGCCTTCGGCGGCAAGGTGCGCTATCTCGTGTTACTCGGACAGACCCGTGATGCGATTTCGGACTGCGCAAAGCGCCACGGCTTTACCAACATCATGTTCGCGGAGGATATGCAGGAGGCGGTCAAGGTCTGCGCTTCTTACGCCAACGCGGGCGACTATGTGCTGCTCTCTCCCGCCTGTGCAAGTTGGGGTATGTTTCCGAACTACGAGGTGCGCGGCAAAGTCTTTAAGGAGTGCGTGCGCACGCTATGACGGCGAGAACGCCAAGGAGAAAAGAGACAAGTGGCGCGCAGCAGAGAGAGCCGCGCGTCAGACGGACAGGGCGAACGGCAGGCGGCAAAGTAGAGCCGCTCTATCCGCGGCAAAAGAGAGGCGCGCGCAGCCGGTGGAAGCAGTTTTTTGAGGCTGTTCCCTGCGTCGGCAAAGAGCAGTGGAAGCGGAATCGCCGGCATATGAACGGCTATGTCTTCTGGGTCACGGTCATATTGGTGCTGTTCGGTCTCGCGATGGTCTACTCAACCACGTCCTTTGCGGGCGATGATCCGCTCGCGGGTGTGAAGAAGCAGGCGGTTTTTGCGCTGGTCGGGCTGTGCGCGATGCTGTTTCTGCCCCGCCTCGATTATCACAGACTGCTCTGCCTGAGTTGGTGCCAGCTCTATACACTCAGCGCTGTCCTGCTGGTCGCAACGCTCGCATTCGGGCGGAGTTCGCACGGCAGAACCCGCTGGATCAGGCTCGGTCCCGTGAGCTTTCAGCCCTCGGAGCTCATGAAGACAGCCCTGGTGCTGTTCTTTGCGGTCTATCTGGTCAACTATTACTACAGCTTTTCGAAGACGCCCAAGCGCGTTTTCTGGATGATGGCGGTTTTCGGCGGCATCCCGGCGGGACTGATTGCCTTTCAGAATCTCAGCACCGGTCTTCTGCTCAGCGCCATGGTCTTTCTGATTACACTGCTCGGCGTGAAAGACAACCGGATGCATCTGGGGCTTGCGATTGCGGGAGCAGGGCTCTTTTTCCTCGCCGTGCACTATTACAAGAAGTTTCCGTTTTTGCATCCCTATCAGATTGCGCGCATTGAGTCTTGGCTGAACCCCGATGCCAATGCGAACGGCAGCGGCTTCCAGGTGAGACTCGGCAAGTATGCCATCAGTGCGGGCGGCTGGTTCGGCGCCGGTTTCGGCAGAGGGGTGGTCAAGCAGAATGGTTTGCCGGAGCCCTCGACCGACTTTATCTTCCCGGTCATCGGCGAGGAGCTCGGCATGGTCGGTATGAGCGTACTGATTCTGCTTTACGCGATGTTGCTCTTTTGCATCCTCCGGATTGCGTGTCACGCGCCGGACCGCTACGGCGCCCTGCTCTGCGGCGGTGTGGCGGTTCATATCCTGCTGCATATTGTGATGCATGTCGCCGTGGTCACGGGCCTGATGCCGAATACCGGTGTCACGCTGCCCTTTATCAGCAGCGGCGGCACCTCTCTCGTGAGTTTCATGGGAGAAATCGGGCTGGTTCTTGCGGTTTCCAGGGGCATGCGCCCGGAGCAACTGACATGAAGCGGCTCAAAAAACTGGGAATTGTTTTTGCGCTGCTGCTGGCGGTCTCGCTCGCAGCGGCGTTTGTCTGTATTCGCGTCAAAACCGTCACGGTGCAGGGCAACCGGATATACAGCGAGGAGGCGGCGCGAAAGGCACTGCTGCCGCAGGCAGAGGGCGAGCGCAGCGCCGAGCTTCTGTTCCGGCTGTGGCGCGGCAAAAAGAAGCAACTCGCTTTTCTGACCGGCTACGACATACGCTTTACCTCACCCTTTTCGGTGGAACTCATACTGCACGAAAAACCGGTGCTCGGCTATGTGCGCTACATGAGTGCGGCCTTTTATTTTGACGACGAGCTTCGCGTCGTGGAGAGTGTGCAGAAACCGATTTCCGGGTATCCGGAGATTACGGGACTGCAGACGGGCGACATTGCGGTCGGCGGGACGCTGCTCGAGGCCGATCCCAAGGGAAGGACCATAGTCCGGCAGCTCTTGCTGAATCTCCGGAAGAACGATATCCGCACGGAGCAGATTGTCTTTGACGCGGCCTATCAGGCGACATTTCGCTGCGGCGGAATCACCGTGCTCTTCGGCGGTGAAAAAGAAGCCGAGGAGAGGTGCAAAGATCTCGCGGGTATTCTGAAGAAAGCGGGCAATGCTTCCGGAATCCTGGATATCCGGAAGCGCGCGTCAAACGGAACCTATGCGCTGCAGGCGCAGAATCCGTAAAATCCGCAAAGTTGCTTGCACTTTTCGGGAAAAATAAGTATGATAGACCATATTATCCAGTATGAGACAATCTGTGAATAAGCAGTTACAGGAGGCAGGTACCTTGTTAGAGATCAAACTGAACGAAGACGATAATACTGCAAAGATCATCGTAGTCGGCGTTGGCGGCGCAGGCAACAATGCAGTGAACCGCATGATCGACGAGAACATCGAAGGGGTAGAGTTTATCGGTATCAACACCGATAAGCAGGCTCTCCAGTTCTGCAAGGCCTCGACCGTCATGCAGATCGGTGAGAAGCTGACGCGCGGTCTCGGTGCCGGCGCAAAGCCGGAGGTCGGCGAGAAGGCGGCAGAGGAGAGCACAGAGGATTTAACCGAGGCGCTGAAAAATGCGGACATGGTCTTCGTGACCTGCGGCATGGGCGGCGGCACCGGCACCGGTGCGGCACCGGTCATTGCGCGCATCGCGAAGGAACTCGGGATTCTGACCGTCGGCGTCGTGACGAAGCCGTTTAACTTTGAGGGCAGACAGCGCATGAACAATGCGCTCGCAGGCATTGAACACCTCAAAGAGGCGGTTGACACGCTGATTGTGATTCCGAACGACAAGCTCCTTGAGATTGTGGATCGCCGCACCTCGATGCCGGAGGCTTTCGGCAAGGCGGACGAAGTGCTCGAGCAGGCAGTGCAGGGCATCACGGATCTCATCAATATGCCGGGTCTCATCAACCTCGACTTTGCAGATGTGCAGACGGTCATGACCGACAAGGGCATCGCACACATCGGCATCGGCAAGGCGCACGGCGACGACAAGGCGCTCGAGGCAGTCAAGATTGCCTGCGCGTCCCCGCTGCTTGAGACCACGATTGACGGCGCAAGTAATATCATCATCAATATCTCGGGTGACATCAGCCTCATCGAGGCAAATGAAGCGGCGAGCTATGTGCAGGAGATGGCGGGCGATGACGCCAATATCATCTTCGGCGCGATGTACGATGAGAACGCGCAGGATGAGTGCTCGATTACCGTCATTGCAACCGGTCTCGACCAGACGGCGAGCCAGAACGCACAGCAGCGCACGGCGACCACGGGCGGGTACCGCAGAAACGCGACCCAGCAGACGGCGGGCACCGCAAAGCAGAGCGCCCCGATTCATGTCGCACAGCAGCCGGCAGCGGCACAGCCGGAGGTTCAGCCGCAGCAGACGGCAGGCTACAACGGCACGATGAATCCGCTGTTCCAGCAGCAGGCGCAGCCGCAGTATCAGCAGCAGGCACAGCCGCAGTACCAGCAGACAGCGCAGCCGCAGCAGGGTGCTTACAGCTTTGAGCCGCGTCAGAATAAGAATGTGTCGATTAATATCCCGGACTTCTTAAAGAGCCGGAAGTGAGCATAAAAAAAGAGAGCTTCGGCTCTCTTTTTTTGCGGAAAGTGCCGGGCAGGCGCAATCAGCTGTTTTTCCGGTACAGAATCAGCAGACCCTTTAAAAGCAGGAGATCGTCAATCTCGATCCGGTGGGAGCAGAGCGGCGTCACAAAGCGCGCGAGGCCGCCGGTCGCGACAATGGTCGCTTTGCTGCCGAGTTCCGCTTCCATGCGGGTGATGATGCCGTCCAGCATGCCTGCGGTGCCGTAGAGGATGCCGCTCTGCATGGCTTCGATTGTATTCTTTGCGAGCGCCCGGCCGGGGGACTCGAGATCGATCGAGGGGAGCTGGGCGGTACTGCCGCTCAGGGTGTTCAGCGAGACGCGTAGACCCGGGTGTATGATGCCGCCCACATAGTCGCCGTTTTGGTCCAGCGCGGTAATCGAGGTCGCGGTTCCCATATCGATTACGATAATCGGCAGCGGGTAGTTCGCCTTTGCGGCGACCGAGTCGACAATCAGATCGGAGCCGATGTGCTTCGGGTCGTCCATGCGGATATTCATACCCGTCTTCATGCCGGCGCCCACGAGTTTGCAGGAGAGGCCGGTGACCTTGCGAACCGCCTCGGTGATCACGGCGTTCAGCGGGGGAACCACGCTCGACAAAATGGCGCCTTCGAGGTCTTCGGCCGCGATGTGATGGAGATCCAGAATGCTCTTTAAGCTCACCGCATATTCGAGGTCTGTTTTCCGCGTGTCGGTCGTGATGCGCTCCATAAAGTGCGTACTGGCCTCGTCTATGCCGCCGATGACGATATTGGAGTTGCCCATATCAATGGCGAGTATCATGCTTTCTTCCTTTCCGCGCCGAAATATGGTATAATTTCCCGCGCAAAAACAGTATATTCTAGGGTTTTATAACACAGTTCGGCGGGAAAAACAACGACAGGAGGCGCAAGTGGCAGGCGAATTTGAGGAGATTCAGAAGCGGCGGACGTTCGCAATTATCAGCCATCCGGACGCGGGAAAGACGACGCTGACCGAGAAATTATTGCTCTACGGCGGCGCCATTAATCTGGCGGGATCGGTCAAGGGAAGAAAGACAGGCAAGCATGCGGTCAGTGACTGGATGGACATCGAGAAAGAGAGAGGCATCTCGGTCACGAGCTCGGTACTGCAATTCAACTATGAGGGCTTTTGCATCAATATTCTGGACACGCCGGGACACGAGGACTTCTCGGAAGACACCTACCGCACTCTGATGGCGGCGGACTCGGCAGTCATGGTGATCGATGCCTCGAAGGGTGTGGAGGCACAGACCCGGAAGCTCTTTAAGGTCTGTACGCTGCGCCACATTCCGATTTTCACCTTTATCAACAAATTAGACCGCGAAGGACGCGAGCCGATGAGCCTGCTTGACGAAGTGGAAGACGTGCTGAAAATCCGCTGCGCCCCCGTCACCTGGCCGATCGGCATGGGGCGCACCCTGCGCGGCGTGTACCATCTCCTTGAAGACAAAGTCTATTTCTACGAGCCGGGCAAAGGCGCGCTGGTCAATAACGGCGAAGAAGTGCAGGGGCTGGATAACCCGCGCCTCGACGAACTGCTGCCGGACAGCATCGCCGCCTTCCGTGACGAAATCGAGCTGTTGCGCGAAGCGGGCAACCCCTTCGACCACGACGCCTACCTCAGAGGCGAACTGACGCCGGTGTACTTCGGCTCGGCGATTGGCAACTTCGGCGTGCGCGAAATGCTGAACGGCTTTGCCGAGTACGCGCCGCCGCCGCGCGCCCGCGCCACCACCGCCCGCCCCGTTACCCCGGAAGAAGCGAAATTCAGCGGCTTCGTCTTCAAAATACAAGCCAACATGGA
>ERZ772968.803-NODE-803-length-15395-cov-5.815841_pt1 | contig 15395 bp, 5 predicted proteins | sample MGYA00580674_ERZ772968 | MGnify/ENA primary metagenome ERZ772968 (study PRJEB29015, sample SAMEA2737940) | human oral metagenome | biome: human oral; feature: human-associated habitat; material: dental | place: China | collected 2138 ...
CGACCGCCCGCACCATCGAAGGCGTCATCGCCGCCGGGATCTCCCACGCCGGACCCCGCAGCGCCCACGAGCTCGATCGCCTCGCCCAGGCCGCCCGCCTGGAGGAGGTCCCGCGCCTGGCCCGGCTCCTGTCCTCGGCCGCCGGGGCCGTGGACGCGGTCGCCCGCCGCGACGACGGGATGGACGAGGCCGCCGCGCTCAGCGCCCTGGCCGCCGCCTGGTCCCTGACCCGGGCGCTGGAGGCCGCCGGGGCCGCCCCCGACCCCGCCCTGCTCGGGCGCGCCGATACCGAGCAGACACAGCCGGGCCTGCTCGTGCCCCTGTCGGCCACCTGGTGGCTCGCCCCCTCGGGCAGCCGCGGCCTGACCGCCCGCTTCTGGGACCTGGACAACCACCGGCTGGAGACGGTGACCACCGGCCGGGCCGCCGGCGCCGACCCGGCCTTCCAGCGCTCCGAGGACGCTCCACTGGTGTGGGGCGCCTCCGTCAGGACCCTGCTGTCCGGCCCGCTGCGCCTTGCGGGGGCGACCCGGCGCGGCGATGGCGCCCTCGCCCCGTCCAGGCGCACCACGGTGACGCGCTGCGGCGGCTACGACGGCATCGACCTGGCCGCCCTCTCCCACGAGCTCGGCTCACTGCGGCGCGGCCCCCGGGCCGCGGGCTTCGAGGCCCCGGCCCCGCCGGTCCGCCTGCTCCTGACCCGCGCGTCGGGCCTGGGGAGGTTCGACCTGGACGAGATCCACCAGCAGTATGTGTGGCCCGTGCACGACGAGGCGGGCCAGGACCACCTGCTCCGCCTCGACCCCGACGGCGCGGAGTCCCGACTGGTGGCCGCCGTCCTGGCGCGCAACCTCCCGGTGGTCGCCATCACCGTGGAGGGGGACCGACCCGCCGGGATCTACGTGCGCAGCGAGGGCGTCCTCACCCTGCTGTCGCCCACCATCTCCTCGGTGCGCGCGGACGCCTTCCGCTTCTACCGGCGTCTGGCCAAGCGCCTGGAGCGGCTGCGCGCCGAGGCCGCTGTCCTGGCGCCGCCCCGGGAGGCGGGGCCGATCGAGGCCCTGTGCGCCGACGTGCACGAGGCGCTGACGGCGCTGGCGGCCTCCGGCGCCCTGCGGGCGGAGGGGATGACCGCGCACGTGCTGGCCACCCGCGCCCGCGCTGCCCGCGACCTCCAGCTTCAGACCCTGGCCGCGGCGCTGGCGGAGGTGGAGGAGCGCCCCGGGCCGTGGGCCGTCCTGCGCGCCTGCGCGGTGGTGGACCGGGTGGGGGCGCTGGCGCGCTGAGCCTCGGGGACGGGCTTCTCAGGCGAAGGCCCGCCCGATGTCGACCACCTTGTACTTCCCGGTCTCGTCGGCGCTCAGGATGAGCCAGGAGGCGTAGGTGTCCTGGCCGTACCGGTCGGGCTTGGGGTGCAGCCAGGGCTTGGTCGGGTCGTCCGTGGTCACCGGGCAGACGATCGCGCCCGGCGACATGGCCCGGCCGTTGCCGCTCGTGCCGTACGAGGTCCCGCTGGGACCGGCCAGCGCGCACCCCACGACCCTGCCGCCCGCGGGGAACTGGACGGCCCGCGTCGTCGAGGCGGCGTCCCGGCCGGCGCCGAGGTGCTGGTCGAGGGCGTCGAGAGCCGTCGGCTCGATCAGCTCCTCCTCGACCGTCCTGTCATCGGAGGCGATGGCGTCGTAGGCGGTCTGGACGTCCTGGGCCGAGGGTATCCGCAACGCTCCCGAGGGCAGGCGGTAGAGGACGTCGGTGATCTCCAGGGAGTCCCCGTCCCACTGGTCGGTGACCGTGGCCTCGGCACTGCCCTGGCAGGCGTGGCACTCGGCGTCGCCGGCCACCTTGATGCCGGGTACGGTGTAGACCAGCGTGTTGCCCACCGAGCGCAGGTTCTTCACAACGAGGTCCGGAGTGTCGCCGATGTCGTCCTTCGCCACGTGGTCCACGGACCCGATGAGCATCTTGTCGGAGCCGTACGCGGCGACCACGTCGAAGACCGTGTTGCCTCCGCCGTAGCAGCTCAGGACGGCGATGGCCACCGGTGAGCCGTCGAAGACGCCCGGCTGCAGCGCGGCCATGGTGGCCGTCGGCGGCGCTCCTGCGGCGGAGGAACCGGTGGCCACGCCGTCGACGAAGGCGGCCATGGTCCTCCCGGTGGCCGGGTCCTCCTTCCCGGCGGGCTTGCACAGGTCGGGGACCTCAAGGGTGGAGCCCTTCAGGTCCTCCAGGTCGAGCGGAGGCGCCGTGTCCGCGGTCGGGGCGGACGCCGGCAGGCTGCCGGCGGGGGCGGAGCCCCTGCCGAAGGACAGCAGGGACGCTGTCGAGCCGTTGAAGACGACGACGGTGTCGCCGGAGGCGGACCAGGAGGTCACCGTGCCGTCGGTCCGCCAGACTGTGCTGCCGCTCATGGGGTCGATGGCGACGATCGCGTCCGGGTGGGCGACGACGACCGCTCCCTTGCCCACCAGCCACCGCGGCTGGTCCTGGGCGCCCAGACCGTTGAGGGCGGCGACGCCGTCGGGGAGGGTGCCGGACCACAGCAGGGTGGAGCCATCGAGCCCCGCCATGGTCGTGCCGTCGCTGACGACCCACACCCGGTGGTTTATGGGCAGGTCGATGCCGGCGATCGTGCGGGGCATGTCGATGCGGGCCGCCCACACTGCGCCGCCGTCGAACGTGAGGTTCTCGATCACCTTCCCGTCGGCAGTCAGGGTGCCGTCCGGGCTCACGGCCAGGGGCGCGTCCTTGGAGGCGGACTCGCTCAGTCGTACGGAGGCTGCTGAGGATGCCGAGGGGGCTGAGCCGGGGACCGGGCCGGATGTCGAGTCGGGGGTGGGGGACTGGCTGCTGTCCGCCGGTGCGCCGGAGGAGGGGGCCGGGACCGCGGGGTCGTCGGAGGACGCGGGGTCGGGGGCGGCCGACACGGTGGCGGGGCCGGCCGTATTGACACCGGTCGACGGGTCGATACTGAGCAGGTCGCCGCAGTCGAGGGCCTCCTGCGTGTGCCGGCAGCTCAGGGCCTGGCCGACGAGCTTGTCGGGGACAGGCACCTGCCATACCGGGGAGCCCGAGGCCGAGGCGGTATCGACGCCGACCAGCGCCTCCCGGCCGTCCTCGGCCACTCGCAGCACCCGTGTCTGCCCGGAGGCGAGGACGACGGCGCCCTCGGAGTCGATGGGAGCGGACGCCAGGTTCTCGCCGAGGTTCGACAGGTCGAGGGTGGCCTGGACGGCCGGCGGCCTCCTGTGCGTCTGGGATCCTCTCGAACGGGCCAGGGCCCAGGCGCCGGCCCCAGCGAGCACGATCACCAGAACCAGGGCCGCGGCGAGCGCGGCACGGCCCTGCCGGCCCAGGCGAGGGCGGCGGCGAGCGCGCGGCGGGGGCGGCGGAGCGGGCCGCCCCTGGGTGCCGGCTGCGACCGGGGCCGGTCCGGTGGCGGGAGGGACGGCCCCGTCGGGCGGGGGCGGAGGCGGCTGTGACCCCGACCCGGTGGGCGCTGGCGGAGGAGGCTCGGCAGTCATGGGGCCAGCGTAGGGTCGGCCGGCGGCGTTGTGTGCACGATGGGTGCTGCGCGTCAACGGGGCGAGACGCGCCGACTGAGTCTCGGGGCCCGGCCATGGGTAGGCCTGCCCCTCCGATCCGGCGCGCGGGGAGATTACGCTCGCATCAGCCCGGCTCGCTCAACCGGGGCGAATTCATGTCGTACCCGGTCGTTACCCTTCAGCGAGCAGAAACCGGCCTCGACCGGGGGCGAACCGGTGATGACAACTGACACAAGCTGACGCAAGGAGCCCGCCGTGACTGATTCCGACGTCCGTGACCTAGTTGACCGGGCGCTGCTGCCGCTCAAGGCGGTCAACAAGGAGCTGCACGCCCACGCGGTCGACTACGTCGTCGGCGGTGAGACCCCACAGGTCCTGCGGGAGGCTGCTTCCTTCGACAACGACCTCAGCTACTGCTTTCTGCCCGCGACCCAGGACTACTACGGGTTTCCAAGTCTTCGACGCCAGCGTCTCGAGGCGGTAGGCATCAAGTGGGAGAGCGGCGACTACGAGCAAACACCGCTCTTCGGCCCGCGCGACGCCCTCTACCGCAGCGATGCGGTGTCCCTGGCCCAGTGGACTCGACTCGGACATCTCCTGGATGTCATCCTGCAGTCCGGCGTTGAGCGCAACCCGGGCACCTCCAATCGGGCCCCCAGGTGGCTGGACGCGCTTCTCATTGACCTTCTGGGAACTGTTGATGGGAGCCTGACTAAGACGAACCACATCTATGCGGAGCAGCTGAGGAAGAACCGGCCGGCCTGGGACGCCCGGCGTCTGGTGGCGCTGCTGGAGTAGGCGGGCGTGGAGAGCGCGGATGTTCCCGCCACTGTCTTCCTGGCCGTCTACGCCGACACAGTCCGAAGGCCGAGCTCGATTCACAGGCGGTCGGCTGTGGACCTGCCCGGTGTCGCCGACTACCTCGTCGAGCACGCGGGCGCGCTGTCCGGGTCGCTCATGGACGTGCTGCGTCCGGAGGAGCGGCGCGACGTGCTCGCGCGCATGACAGCCAGTCCGCGGTGGGCGGAGGCGGGTGCTCACCTGGTGGCGGCCCTGAGCGTTGGGGCCTCCAAGGAGCTGCGCTGGGAGGCGGTCGACGTGCTCAGCGAGCTGGGCCCGGAGGTGAGGTGCCGCGCGCTGGCCCCGGTCCTGGCCCAGGCCCCGGCGTCCCGCTGCCAGGAGCTGGCGGAGTTCCTGGTCCGGGCCGCCGGCGGCGCGGACCTGCTCGTCCAGGCGGCCGAGGCGAATCGGAGGCTGGCCGACCTCGTCTCCAGCATTCGAGCCCGCTACGAGACGCTCAGCGCCACGGGTGTCGATGAGCCCCTTGACCTGCCTCCGTTCACGCCCCTGGAGATCGGGCCGAGCGCAGCCCCCATCAGGGCCGAGCTGCGCAAGACCCTGGAGCAGTTGATTGCGACCGCCGACGAGCAGCAGTGCGAGTGGTGGTGCGGCCTCGAGATATCGCAGGTGAGCGAGATCACCGAGGAGGACCTTGATGACCTGGTGGCCGTAGCCGACGGCCACAGCCATGATTATCCTGATCTTCTAGGCGTACTTGATATCGACTGGATCATCGAGCACGCCCCGAGCCTGACACTCTCCCACGTTCTGCGGCTCCACGCCGTGAAGGATCTCCCTTCGGGATGGTCGAAGGAGAAGTGGTGCAAGGCGAGCCTGAATCACTACACAGGACCGGAGACCGACCCGCGTGCTCTTGAGGACCTCGTGGTGCGCCTGGGCTGCAGGCCGGACTTTGTGACGAGTTTGCGCGACATCAGAATTCATGGTCGTGCTTTTGCCGAGGCCGATGTCGAGCTGGTCTGGCCGTGGTACGCCGAGCATCCCAAGCTGCTGCGCGAGCGGCTCATGGAGGCTTCCACACTGCCTCATGCGCTGGAGATCGTCGCAGCCTCACCCACCGCCTTCGCCGAGCTGCTGCCGGTCGTGGCCGACATGGCCCTGGGCCCGTCGAGGGTGAGTCGTCCGCTGGCGCAGGCGGCGCTGCGCTCTCACCCGGGGGTGCGCGGGCTCGCCGAGCTGGGGCTTGCCGCCAGGGCGGCGGAGGTGCGCGCCTCGGCGGCCGCCTGGGTCGGCTCGCTGGGGCAGGGCGCCTCGGTGCCGGCGCTGCGCGCGGCGCTGGGCCGGGAGAGGAAGGAGGTCGTGCGGGCCGCGCTGCTGGCCGCCCTGGAGCGCTGCGGCGGCGACATCGCCGAGTTCCTGTCCCCCGAGGTGCTGGAGACCGAGGCCGCCAAGGGCCTGAAGGGAAAGACACCCGCCTCACTGTCCTGGCTCGACCTGGAGGCGCTGCCGGCCGTCCGCTGGGGGAGCGGCGACGCCGTTGATCCGCGCATCATCCGCTGGTGGGTGGTGCTGGCCGACAGGATGAGGAACCCGTCGGGCCGCGGGCTCATCGACCTCTACCTGTCCCTCCTGGAGCCCGGGGACGCTGCGGCGTTCGCCGCGCACGTGACGCGGGCCTGGGTGGCGCACGACACTCGGCACCCGCAGCCCGAGGAGAGCCGAGCGCATGCACGGGGCGCCGGCCGGCAGCGCTACGACGAGGCCCAGCGGTGGCTGGCGTACATGCGTGAGGGATTTGGAGTGACATCCGAAGAGATAAGTCGGGCCAAGGCGGGGGCTGCGATTCCGCTGGAGAAGCGCATTGCTGAGGCCTATACGAAGCACCAGCGGACCTACGTCGGCTCGTCGATGCCGGACAAGGGGCTGCTGGCCTTCGCGGTGCGCATGGACGGCGGCGAGCTGGCGGGGCTGGTGCGCTCCTACATGCGCGACAACCCGAATCGTCGGGCCCAGCTCGAGGCGCTGGTCCGCGTTCTGCACGCCAACTCGAGCCCCGAGGCGCTCCAGGTGCTCCTCGACGTTGCGCGCCGTCACAGGATGCTCAGCGTTCAGCGGGCCGCCGCAGCTCTGGCGCAGGAGGCGGCCGACGAGCGGGGCTGGAGCGCCGATGAGCTGGCGGACCGCACCATTCCTACCGCGGGATTCGACGACGACGGCCTGCTGCGCCTGTCCTACGGGGACCGGGAGCTCACGGGCCGCCTGGCCCCGGACTTCAAGATCGTGCTGTCCGACGCCACGGGTAAGGTCCGCAAGTCCCTGCCGGCGCCGCGCGTGGACGAGGACCCCGAGGTCGTCAAGGAGACCAGGAAGCGGCTGACGGCCGCCCGCAAGGAGGCCAGGGCCGTCCTCACCCTCCAGGCAGAGCGGCTGCATGAGGCCATGTGCGGGGCGCGCACCTGGCGGGGCGCCGACTGGCGGGCACTGCTGGTCGCATACCCCCTGGTCGGCCGTCTCGTCACCCGGCTGATCTGGACCGCCGGACCGGCGGGCGGCGGAGAGGCGGTGACCTTCCGCCCCACCGAGGACGGGGCCCTGCTGGGCGCCGACGACGCTGACGTGCCCCTGGCGGATGACGCGGTGGTAGGCCTGGCCCACGGCACGCTCCTGAGCGCGGCGCAGGCGGAGGCCTGGAGGGCACACCTGGCCGACTACGAGGTGGAGCCGCTGTTCGACCAGCTGTCCGCCACCGCCCCGAGGATCGGCGAGGGGCAGAAGGTCCTCACCGACCTCCAGGGGCACGTGACCGACACCTTCACCTTCCGGGGCGCGGCGACCAGGCGTGGCTACCAGCGGGGGAAGATGCTGGACGGGGGCAATTTCGAGGACTACGTCAAGGAGCTCCCCTCCGCGAACCTGACCGTGGTGCTGGGTTTCACCGGCTCCTATGTTCCTGAGGAGAACATGCCGTGCGCCACCACCGGCCTGTCCTTCACCCGTAGGGGCCGTACGGTCGGGCTCGCCGACATCCCGCCGATCCTGCTGGCCGAGTGCTACGCGGACTACGAGGCCATGGCGGCCCTGGGGCCCTTCGACCCCGACTGGGAGGAGAATGCTACGCCACTGTGGTGAACGCGGGTCCGACACCTGCTCGACCGGGGCGGATTCGTGTCAGACCCGATCGCTAGGCTCATGAGCCATGAGGGCCGCCCTGCAAGGTCGGGCGGTCGGTGAGAGACAAGGGAGAGCGCCGTGACCGATCCCGTAACCCGCGAGCTTGTCGAGCGCGCCCTGCTGCCGCTGCGCGTCGTCGGCGACGACCTGCACGCCTCCGCCGTCGACTACGTGCTGGACGCCGGTGCCGACCCGCAGGCGCCCCCGGACATCCCGGTTCAGGGCGACACCCGCAGGCTCTTCAGCGACCCCGGCAGGATCGCGCCGGTGGTGGATCTGGGTGCCCAGGTGCGCCGGCGCCTGTACGACGTCGGCGTCAAGGCCCCGGGCCGGCCTGATGACGGCTCCGACGAGCCCGTGGCCTACCTCGTGCGCTCCCTGCGCGCCGTCCTGTACGTGCGGGGCCCACTCGCGCCCGCTCAGTGGCAGCGCTTCGGCAGGCTCCTGATCGCCCTCGGCGGCAGCCCCAACCGGCGTGCCGAAGGCGTCCCCGACTGGCTGTGCGCGCTGCTCAACGACGTCGCCGTGACCGCCGCCTACGCCGGGTACATGCTCCCGCCGGACGAGAGGGAGTGCGAGCAGGCGTTGAGGGAGCGCTGGAGCCCGACGGCGGTCGCGGCCCTGCTCGAGGCCACGGGCGCGGCCGCCGAGCAGGTTCCCGCCGTCATCCTCCTCGCCTGGCTCGCCGAGGCGAACAGGGGCTACGTGTACGCGTCGGCCGACGAGCCCAAGTACTGCCTTCCCGGCATCGAGGACTACCTGGCCGCCCACGACGGGCAGATCCCCGCCGGCGCGCTCACGGCACTGTCCGCGCGGGCGAGGGCGGACGTCGCCAGACGCCTGGGCGCCCACCCGCAGGCCGCTGCGGACTGCCCCCGCTTCCTGGCGGCACTGGCGGTGGACGGCGCCGTCACCGTACGGCGCGCCGCGATCACGGTGCTGGCCGGGCTGTCCGGCCGGGCGCGCGACGCCGCCCTGGTCGAGCAGCTCGCGGCCGCCAGGACGCCGCGCCTCAAGGAGGCCGTCACCTGGCTCGCCTCGACGCCGGGAGGCGGCCGGGTCCTGGAGGAGGCCGCCGCCGTCAACCCCGCCGCGGCTCGCCTGGCGCACTCGCTGGCCGAGCGCCACGACAGGCTCGCTGCCGGGGCCGGACCCGAGCAGATCCTCGACCTGCCTCCCCTCGACTCGGCCCTGGACGTGCCCTCGGCGGCGCCGGCCAAGGCCGCGCTGCGAAGGCGGATCGACGCCCGGCTCGCGGAGCCGGCGGACGCCGAGATCGGCATCCCGCCGGTTCATCGACACATTCTGGAGTCGATCACCGATGACCTCCTCGATCATGTGGTGGCGGTCGCCGACGGCGCGAGCGACGAGCCCCTGGGCGTCTCCAGCAGGCACGTGCTCTGGGACGAGCTGCTGAGGTGCCCCGAGCTGCACCTGCTGCACCTGTGCCGGCTTCAGGCGCACACCGACGACCCGAGCGTCACACGGCTGCTGTACGGCCGCGCCGCGCGCGACCTCGACCCGCGCACCGTCGAGCAGGCCCTGCGCGAGGCGGGCCTGCCCACCGGTGAGGAGCTCGTGCACTGGGTGTGGGAGTGGCACGACCCCGAGCAGACCTGGGCGTGGGCGGCGACCCACCTCGACCTGGTCGACGAGCGTCTGCGCGACACCGCCGGGGCCGTCGATGCATTGAGGGCCCTGGAGCTCTTCCCCACCATTCCGGCCCGGCTCCTGCCGGCGGTGGCGGACGCGGCCGTGGGAGGCTCGGTGGTGAACCGGCTCCTGGCGCAGAAGGCCCTGCGCTCCCACCCCGCCGTGCGCGAGCTCGCGGAGCGGTCGCTGACCGGGACCGCCTCCACCCGGGAGGCCGCGGCGCAGTGGCTCGCGGACCTGGCCGACCCGGCGGCGGTGCCGGCGCTGCGCAGAGCCGCCGCCAAGGAGAGGACGGCGGCCGGCAGGGCCGCGATCCTGCACGCGCTGGCGGCCTGCGGAGACGACACCAGCGACCTGCTCTCACCCGAGGCCCTGGGCGCCGAGGCCGCTAGAGGGCTCAGAGGCAGGGCGCCGGCGTCATTGGACTGGTTCGACCTCGACGCCCTGCCGGCCCTGCGGTGGTGCGACGGGAGCCCAGTCGCCCCCGCGATCGTGCGCTGGTGGGTGATCATGGCCGACAAGCTCAAGGACCCCAGTGGTCGCGGCCTGTGGGAGCTCTACCTGGACCGGCTCGATCCGGCCGACGCCGCTGCGCTGGGCTCCCACGTCCTGCACACCTGGATCGCGCAGGACACGCGGCGCCTCGACGAGGCCGAGTGCCGCACCCGTGCCGAGACCGCGGGTCGCCGCGAGCACGACGCCTGCCAGCGCTACCTGGCCGCGACGAAGGAACCGGAGTGGCTGGTGGAGCGCGCCCGTCAGGAGGCCGCCGTCCCCGTGGAGGAGCACGTCGCCCGCTTCCTGCGCTACTACCGCGGGCTGTTCGTGGGCTCGGCCATCGCCGACAAGGGCCTGCTGGCGCTGACCGTGCGCATGGACGGTGCCGAGCTGGCGGACGCGGTGGCCGGCTACATGCGCGGTGCGCAGCGCCCCCAGGGCGAGCACCGCGCCCAGCTCGCAGCCCTGCTGACGGCCCTGGCTGCCAACGGGAGTACCGAGGCCCTCGCCGTGCTGCAGGCCACCGCCAGCCGGCACAAGATGCGCACGGTCCAGAAGACCGCCATCAACCTGGTCGAGCAGGTCGCCCAGTGGCGCGGCTGGAGCGCCGACGAGCTGGCCGACCGGACCGTGCCCACCGGCGGCTTCGATCCCGACGGCCTGCTGCACCTGAGCTACGGGGACCGCGAGCTCACAGGGCGGCTCACCCCCGACCTGAGGGTCGTCCTGACCAACGCCGCGGGGAAGACCCTCAGGGCCCTGCCCGAGGCGCGCGCGGGCGAGCACAGCCTCGAGGTGTCCGCCGCCAAGAAGGAGCTGCGCGCCGCCCGCAGGGACGCCAAGGCGGTCCGCACGCTCCAGTCGGCTCGGCTGTACGAGGCCATGTGCGGCGGGCGCACCTGGACCGGCGCCGGTTGGCGCACGCTGCTGGCCGGTCACCCCCTGGTGGGCAGGCTCGTCACCCGGCTGATCTGGCTCGCGGCCCCGGCCGACGGCGGCGGGGCGGCGACCTTCCGTCCGACCGAGGACGGGGCGCTGCTGGGAGCCGACGACGCCGTCGTCGTCCTGGACGACGCCGCCGCTGTCCGCGTGGCCCACGGCACCCTGATGAGCGACGGGGAGGCGGCCGCGTGGCGCACCCACCTGGCCGACTACGAGGTGGAGCCCCTCTTCGACCAGCTGACCGCCGCCGCTCCCCGGGTGGCCGAGGGCGCGAGCCGGATCGACGAGCTCAGCGGGCGGGCGACCACGACCTTCGCTCTGCGGCGGCAGGCGACCAGACGCGGCTACCGGCGTGGCCAGGCCGTCGGCGGCCCCTGGTTCGTGGACTACACCAAGGGCTTCGCCTCCCTGGGCCTGACCGCGGTTCTCGGCTTCTCCGGGGCGGAGCTGCCCGAGCGGGACGCCCGCTGCACCGTGGGCGACCTGAGTCTGCGCCGCGGCCACCGGGACGTGCCGCTGGCACAGGTCCCGCCCGTCCTGCTGGCCGAGTGCTACGCCGACTACCGCGCCTTTGCGGGCGCGGCCGCCGCCTCGAACCGCGGCAGCCGCAGCGGACGCGGCAGGCACGACGACGGGGCGCGAGCATGAGCCCGGCGTCCCGCCCCTGGGGCACGAGCGACCGCATGACACGCGCCCTGGAGGCCTTCAGCGACCTCGACGACGCCCTGCGTCAGCTGCTCACCGGCTACCTGGTGGATCCGACCGACTCACCGACCCCCACCATCAAGGACCGGCTCGCCCTGACCCGTGCCGCTCGTGAGGCGCTGCCCGCCGTCCCGGACGCGGCCCTCGTCCTGACCGCGCTCAGCGTCGACCGGGCGCAGGAGATCCGCAGCACCGCGGCCCGGGCGCTCGACGACGTCGTGCCCTCTGCGCCCGAGGTCTGCCGCCGGGGACTGCTCACCGCGCTCCGGGCGGCTCCGCTCGCCCGGGCCGACGAGGCGGTCGCCCACCTTCTTCGCTCCGACGGGGGACGGGAGACCCTGGCACGCCTCGGCGCCGAGCGCCCCGACCTGGCGGCGCTCGCCGACGAGCTGCGCGGCCGCGAGCGCGTCCTGGCCGGGCTGCCCGAGAGCGCGCCGGTCCCCGCCCCGCCCTTCGCGCCCCTTCCCGAGTCGAGCGCGGCGCCGGCGGCCGACGAGCTGCGAGGGACCCTGGAGGGGCTGATCAGCAGAGGCGAGTCGCAGGGCCGCTGGGGACGGGAGCGGACCGCAGGGGCCCGGGCCGTCAGCGATGCGGACCTGGACGGGCTCGTGGCCGTCGCCGAGGGCAGAGCGAGCGAGCTGCCCGCTCCGATACGCGCTCTCGGGATCCGGTGGATCGCCCGTGAGGCACCGAGTCTCGACCTCATCCACTTCACGCGCCTGGCGCTTGCCTGCGGTGAGGACGTGGAACGGTGCGACCTGGAGTCCCTCCTGGGCTGGGACGCCGATCCGCGCGCCGTCGCGGACGCGCTTGAGTGCGGCGGGCTGCCGCACCACAGGGCGCAGGAGGCGGTCGCCCTCTGGGCCCTCGGATGCGCCGAGCCCGAGGCCACCTGGCCGTGGATCCTCCAGAACCCCGAGGCGGTCCTGGAGGCGATGAAGGACTGGTACCCGGCGAGGGCGGTGCTGCGGGCGCTCGCCTACGCCCCCACGCTGCCGCCGGCGCTCCTGCCCGCCCTGGCGCAGGCGGCCGTGGGGCGCTCCGAGGGCAACCGCGTCCTCGCCCAGAGGCTGCTCGCCCGCACGCCCGCGGCCGCCGACCTGGCCCTTCAGGCCCTGGAGAGCCCGTACGCCGCTGTGCGCAGGGCGGGCGCAGCCTGGCTGGCCGACCTGGGCGTCGCCGACGGCGCGGAGCGCCTGCGCGCCGCCCGCGCCGGGGAGAAGGACCAGCTCGTGCGCAGTGACATCCTGCGCGCCCTGGCGGCCTACGGCGATGACGCCGCCGACCTCGTGACCGCCGAGGCCCTCGCGACACCGGGGCGGCGGTCCCGCGTACCGGTGGCACTGGCCTGGTTCCCCTTCGACGCCCTGCCGGTCGCGCACCTGGCCGACGGAACCGCCCTGGACGCCGGCACCGTGCAGCGCTGGGTCGTCCTGGCCCACTCTCTGAAGGACCCCGACGGGCGCGGCACGGTCGCCGCTTACCTCGGCCTGCTCGACCCGGGCGACGCCCGCGAGCTGAGCGCCGCCGTCGTGGAGTCCTGGATGGCCCACAACCGCGGGCTGGGCAAGGGGGAGAGCCTGAAGACCAAGGGCCTGCTCGCCCTTGCCGTCGGGATGGACGGCGCTCGCCTCGCGGCCGACGCCAGGGCGGTCCTGCGCCGCAACGCCACCTGGCGGGCCGAGTCCGAGACGGTGCTGGCCGCCGTCGCCGCCAACCGGGCGCTCGAGGCCCTCCAGGTGGTGCTCGCCGCGGCCGCGAGCCACCGGCTGCCCCGGGTGCGGGACGCAGCCCGGTCGCTGGCCGAGGCCGCCGCCGCCGAGCGCGGCTGGAGCCCCGCCGAGCTCGGCGACCGCAGCATCCCGACCGTCGGCTTCTCCGACGACGGCCTGCTGCACCTGTCCTACGGCGACCGCGAGTTCCTCGGGCGCCTGACTTCCGGGCTGACGATGAGCCTGACCGACTCCGACGGACGGCCCCGCAAGGCCCTGCCGCCGCCCCGAAAGAGCGAGGACCGCGAGTTCGTGGCCGAGGCGAAGGCCCTCCTGGCCACGGCGCGCAAGGAGCTGCGCGCCGTCCTGGACGCCCAGACGCGTCGGCTGTACGAGGCCATGTGCGCCGGGCGTACCTGGCCGCTGGCCCAGTGGCACGAGCTGCTGGCCACCCACCCGCTCGCCAGGCACCTGGTCGCCCGCCTGGTGTGGCTGGCGAGTGACGGGCGGGACGGCCCCGCGGGCAGCGCTCCAGCCCGGGCACAGGCCTTCCGCCCCGCTGAGGACGGCGAGCTTCTCGGGGCCGACGACGGCGTGGTCCGCCTGCCGCCCCACGCCGTCGTGAGCCTCGCCCACGCCACGCTCCTGACCGGCCCCCAGATCGAGACCTGGCGGGCCCACCTGTCCGACTACGAGGTCGAGCCGCTGTTCGACCAGCTGTCGGCCCGTGCGCCCGATCTCGCCGCCGGTCAGACGACCATCCGTGACGCAGCCGGCCGGCGCGCCATCGCCCGCGAGCTGCGTAGGGCGGCCGAGTCCCGCGGCTACGAGCGCGCCTCGACCAGGTACCGGTACAGCGAGTTCTCCAAGGACTTTCCGACCCTGGGCCTGCGCAGCATCATCGACTTCGCCGGCGCCGACGCCTGGGACGAGGGCGAGGAGACCGTCACCGGCGGCCTGAGCCTGCGCCGCGGCCGCCGGGAGGTGCCCCTGGCGCAGGTTCCGCCCGCCCTGCTGGCCGAGTGCTGTGCCGACTACCGCGTCGTGACGGGTGCGGCTGTGGGTGCCGGCGCGGAGTCCCCCTCTTAAACGTGCGACCGGCGGCCTGGTACGTCCGTCCGGTGAGCGGTCTCTCCTCGCCTTAGCGGGGTTGCCAGGCTAGCCTTACTTCAACGATCTATGGCGATGGGGAAGGGGAACCGTGACGTACACCAATGAGAGTCGCACGCCGCAGGCCGCCATCGCCTCGCGACGCATGGCCCGCCGGCTCCTGTCCGGTGCCGGCTGCGCTACCCTGACCGCCTACCGACTCGACGCCGGTGCCCCCTCCCAGCTCGTCCTCCACGCGCTCGACGTCACCGGGAGCATTATTGTGGCCGCCCACCCGGCGGCCGACCACCCCATGGCCGACGTGCCGTGCGAGTCCCCGGTCGAGGTGCGTCTCGACGTCTCGCTGGAGGCGGCCGAGCCCGGGCTGCGCATCACCACTGCCACCGTCCACCTTCTGGGCGTGCTCACATGGCTTGACGACGTCGGGCGCGACGCGGTCCTGTCCGGATCGGTGGCTGGATGCCACTGCGCGATCACGGGGGAGGACCCGCTCACGGACCTGGCCGGGCTCGCCGACGCACCTGGCGGGCGCCTGGGCGTCATTGAGACGAACCGGATCATGGTTCATGACGCCATGGGCGTCAGCGGGCACACTATGGAGGAGGTGCTCGACCCCGATGCCAAGGGCGTGCGGCCCCTGCTGTGGTCGGCTTTCGAGACCTTCAGCGCGCAGGAGGAGGTCAAGGCCCTGGGCGAGGGCGCGCTCGAGGTGCTGTGCGAGGGCGTGGAGCAGGGTGGCGTTCCCGGGGCCATCTGCTCCAGGCGCCCGTCCGATGGGCTGTGCGAGGCCCTGTGGGGGCGGGTGCTGTGCGTGGACGTGTCCCCGTACGCCGTGACGCTTCTGAGGCTGCGGCGCGAGACCACCGACACCCTGCAGATCTTCCTGCCAGCGAGCACGACCCGGGCCCATGAGGCCGGGCGCTACTTGCGGCGTCTCGTCCAGGACGTCCTGGTCGGCGGGCTGCTTCCCTGAGTGGCGGCGTGACTGCGCGCAGATGATGATGGGGAGGCCGCTACGGGCCTCCCCACCGCTGTGTCCGAGAGGCGTGTCCTCCTGCCGCGGAAGCCATGGCTCGCTGGGCGGGCGCCTCAGCGGGCCTCGTAGGACAGGCAGGCGGCCGTGTCCGCACCGATGGCGATGGCGTCGGCGGTGCACATGAGATCGGTGTTGTGGACGCACTCCAGGCGCTGGCAGGCGCCCACGTGGCCCTCGGCCACCGGCAGGCCGCCGCGGGCGTCGAGGCTGATGAAGGTGGAGCAG
>ERZ772968.804-NODE-804-length-15379-cov-11.011289_pt1 | contig 15379 bp, 9 predicted proteins | sample MGYA00580674_ERZ772968 | MGnify/ENA primary metagenome ERZ772968 (study PRJEB29015, sample SAMEA2737940) | human oral metagenome | biome: human oral; feature: human-associated habitat; material: dental | place: China | collected 2138 ...
TGCGGTCCTGACTCGGGTGCTTGGGCTATGGCTGTCTGCTGGCATAAGCCGGTCCCATGGGCCGAAACTGGCCGCAAGTTAGGTCGGAAACGGGCGGGATTGGATTTTGCAGGACCGACACTGTAGTCGGGTTTGATTATGGCAACTTCCTGGCGCGCGGCTTTCGTGCCCGGCTGTGTTTGGCGCTGTCTGCCCGACTTTCCTGAAGCCTTTTCAGCAGCTCGCTGGCCGGTTCATCGTTCGGATCTTGTGGAACCAGCTCTCCTCGGAATGCCTTGGCCAGAAGGGCAGGAGTGAGCTTCTGAACGGCTGCCTGCGCTTGGGTCAGGCGTTTTTCCAGGCGATCCGCGAAGGCGAAGAGCTTCTCTACTCGGCGGACGATTTCGGTTTGTTCTTCGAGGGATGGCAGAGCAACGCGGAGAGACAGCCACTCAGGGAAGTATATGGTGGTGTGCGTTGAGCCTTTCCCAAACCTGTAAAGAGCAGCCTCTTCAGCTACGAACAGCCATTTGAGCCAATCTGGATTCACTGCAGGCCCACAGACCCAATTGACAAAGTCTTGGCTGGTTGCCATCGGTTTTCCCATCTTGACGACGTAACCAACGGATGCTGTTCGGCTGACGCATACGGTTCCTTCGGGTAGAAGCCGTGCGGCTGAGTTCTCAAGCCCAAGGTTATTTGTGTGTTGAATGGTATCCTCGATAGTGGATGTGTGATGTAACCTTGCGTCAACAATGCCAATCCATGGGATATTGCCATTCCAGTACTCAGGAAAGGATCTGCTTGGTGTATGTCCAGACTCCATTCTGGCGACCTCAACCATAGGGAGCCATTTCCAGCCGTCTGGGGCGATCATGTTGCTTTGATTGACCGATAGTGCAAAATCGCCAGGTATCACTGCATCGGTTCGAGAGTTATACCGGTTTGGACGTGGAATCTCTGGAGATAGTTTTACCGTTTTTTCGGCTGGGGTCAGTTCTACTTTGTTTCGGAACCCTTCTGTCAGATTTCCTTTAAATGCAGCAGCAAGAACGGATTTCCGGAAGCGCTTGATGAGCGGGGCGACGCGGGAAAGATGCTCGTTGGCCGCGTCGATACGCACCAGTACGCGGTCAAGCTTGTCGGCGATGCGGCGTTGTTCGTTGGTTGGGGGTAGGGGGATTTTTTGCTCTTTAAGGATGGTCTGGCTTATGTTTTTTTGTGTTCCGCCTTTTCCTAGTGAGATTAAACGAGGTTTGATATTTTGTATTGCTCTATGCAGAAAGTGAAGGTTTATTCCCTCGTTTGGGTTGCAGTGGGCAATTGCCTGATTTGTTGCGCATGGAAGAGCTGTGATGCCTGTTTTTCCTATGGATCCGTACATGGCAACAAGCAGTGTGCCTTCTTGGAGTAGTTTCGCAGATGAATTTTTAAGCCCGTCTTCTGTTATGAAAGTCGCAGCTTTTCTGATGTAGCCCTCGTTCAGGTCGCCAATTACAAGCCAAGGTATGGTCCCATTATCGTAGTATTTTGGGTTTGTACGAGTAGGCGTTCCACCGCTTCCCCATTTTCCGGCGGATGATAGTGGAGCTAAGGACCAGCCTTTGGGAAGAGGACGGTGATGTGTCATCATGCTTCTCCCATCTCTTGCAAGATTTTCTCTATTTCAGCTATTGCTTCCCCGAGGGCAATCATTACCTCTTCTGCGACTGCCTCTGGCTCAACGGCGCTATCATCGTCATCTAGCGATTCATCCTTCAACCAGCTGATATCCAGGCTGTCGTCTTTCTCCTTCCGGATCCATTCTCGGCTGAAGCTGCGCCAGCGACCGGTCTCGCCGGTATCGGTACGCTGGGCCTTGCCCTTGGCGTCGTCGCCGTAGGCCTGGATGAAGTTGGCAAAGTATTCCTTGGTCAGCGGGGTGCGCTTGCCGAACTTGGGGGCGTTGGTGCGGGCGTCGTAGACCCAGACCGTATCGGTGTGGTCCTTGCCGTCTTCTCGGGGCGTGTTGCTGATTTTTTCAAAGAACAGCACGTTGGTCTTCACGCCCTGGGCGTAGAAGATGCCGGTGGGCAGCCGCAGGATGGTGTGTAGCCGGCACTTCTTCATCAGGTCCTGGCGGATGTCGGTGCCGATGCCGGACTCGAACAGCACGTTGTCAGGCAGCACCACGGCGGCGCGGCCGCCATCTTTCAGGCTGCGGATGAAGTGCTGCACGAAGAGTAGTTGCTTGTTGCTGGTCTTGAAGGTGAAATCGTCCCGCGTGGCACCGCCGCCACCCTTGGCGCTGCCAAAGGGCGGGTTGCTCAGGATCACGTCGGCATTCTTTAAGGTCTTGCCCTGCGGGCCCAGCGTGTTTCCCAGCCGCACGGCGCCTTCACCGGTGCCAAAGATGTCGTGCAGCATGCAGTTCATCAGAGCCAGCCGGCGGGTGGAGGCCACCAGCTCCATGCCCACGAAGGCCTGTTCTCTCTGGAACTTCTGCTTCTCTCGACTGAGGTCGAACAGGTCGTCGGTGCGGTTGCGGATGTAGCGGTCAGCGGCAATCAGAAAGCCGGCCGTACCGGCGGCCGGGTCCTGGATCACCTCACCGGCCTGCGGCTGCACCACGTCGATGATGGCCTCGATGAGTGGGCGCGGGGTGAAGTACTGGCCGGCGCCACTCTTGGTTTCGGAAGCGTTCTTCTCCAGCAGGCCTTCGTACAGGTCGCCCAGCCCATCGCGGTTCTCGTCGAACCACTGAATGCCATCCAGGTTGGTGATGAGCGCCTTCAGGTGCCGGGGCTCCCTGATGCGGCTCTGCGCGTCAGCATAGATGGCGGCAATGCGTTTTTCCTTGATGCGGGAAAGCCGTAGCAGCATGTCCTGGTAGGTATCTCGCAGTTCCATGCCGTCCAGTCCCAGCAGGCGCCCCCAGCGGGCATCCTCGGGCAGCAGTCCGTCCTCTTCCTTCAGCTCATGCTCCATTTTCAGGAACAAGAGCAGCACCAGCTCCGTCACGTAGTCGCTGTAGTTGATGCCGTCATCACGAAGGATGTCGCACTGGGCCCATAGCCGGGCGACGATCGGGTTGTCGGTCATGATTGGTGGGAGAGAAGAGGGGAGCGCAAGGGCGTAGACGGCTGCGCCCCGGAAGGATAGGGGGCTGATTGGCTTCAGCAGGGACTGAAATTATGCCGTATCGCCCCAAAGGTGGCTGGCCAGCGTGTCTCGCACGGTTTCCAGTTGGTCTTCCAGAATTCCGTTCAACCGCTCGGTGCCGCCTGCCCGGCCGGAAACATCCTGCAGAAACTCGGCATCTACCACCGCCTGCATGTTCGCCTTCAGCTGCTTGGCGATGCGCTCCAGCCATGTGCGCTGGTTCGGGGTCCAGCGACGCAGGGCGTAGACGTGCGTCATGGCCTGGTCCACCCGATCCCGGAAGGGAATGATGGCCTCGCCCAGTGCGGCCTGTCGGATGTAGGCGACGATGCCTGCAGCCATGTCCAGGTCGCTGTGCTGGCTCCAGGCCTTCTGTAGGGAGGCCATGCCAAACCGGTGCTGATCCAGCAGCAGCGTCACTTCGCGCAGTTGTGCCCGTGTCATGTCACGGGGGCGGTGGATGATGACATCGAGTGCCGCGGACTGATTGATCTGCTCACGGATAAAGCGGCTGAAGGCGTCCAGATAGTCTTCCGGCCGTGTGTAGCCGCCGTAATCCTGTGCTCGCTCGTGGAGCTGATCCTTATGGCTGGACAGGGTGACAAGCGGGCTGCCTCCTGCAGTGGCTTTCTGAAGACTTGCCAGGGCAGGGGCCAGCTGTGGATGGGCGCGCAGGTAGCCAGTGATGGCGGCAGTGCCGGTGTCAGAGCGTAGCAGTTCACGCAGGTGGCGGGGCAGGTCCGCAGGTGGCATGTCGATCAGTCTCCCCAAGTCGTCCAGTGGGGGCTTCAGGCCTGGCAGGCGCCGGACGAGCTGGGACACGCGCGTCATCAGACGCCCGGTCTTCTGGATGAACTGCTGGGCTATATCCCGCTGATGCTCCTGGATAGCGGATCCGGCTGCAGCAAAGGCTGGATCGGAGGCAGAGACCATCAGTTCTGCAGCCAGCCTTTCAAGGGAGACGGCAGGATCCTTCACCAGCGGCTGCATGTCGGTCACGCTTTGCAGCGTGGCATACAGGTCCACCGCATCATGGATGCGGAACACCTCCTTGCCGATCTCGGGACACAGGCGGGTTGCCCGTCCCAGCATCTGCTCGTACAGGATGCGGGATTTCACCTTGCGCAGGAAGACCAGATTGCAGATGGTGGGCACGTCGATGCCTGTCGTCAGCAGGTCCACCGTGATGGCGATGGTGGGATCTGCTTCGTTCTTGAACCGGCGGATTAGCTTTTCGGGCTTTTCGGCACGTCCCGTGATCTTCTCGATCCATGTCTGGCGAAAGCTTGTGCCGTATCTGGCCTTGTAGGCTTCGTTCAGCAGGCGCTTCACGGTGTCGGCATGCCGGTCGTTCACGCAGAAGATCAGCGTCTTCTCGTCGGAAGGCAAGGGGATGTCCTCAGCCAGTGCCTGACAGATGACGCGATTGAAGTTCTCGTTAAGCACACGGCGATTGAAGGTTGCCACGTCGAAATCCAGCTCGTCCGCCAATTTGGCTCGCTCGATCTGGCCCGTGCCGGTATCCAGATACTCGACGTCCTCGCCGGACTGGAAGTGGATGCCGTGCTGGTTTAGCTGGGTGAGGTAGCGGATGGGGGGGTCATGATCCACCAGAAAACCGTCCGCCACTGCCTTGCGGTACGAATACTCGTAGATTGGTACCCCGAAGATCTCTGTTGTGTGCTTGGCAGGTGTGGCCGTCAGGGCGATTTTGACGGCATCGAAGTGGTCCAGCACCCGACGGTAGGTGGACTGGTAGTCCTGCTGGTCACGGAAGATCAGCTCACCTTCCGTCATCTCCTGATCCGGCGTGTAGCCACGGTGTGCTTCGTCAACGATGATGCAGTCGTAGACCCCGGCACTGAGCCGGTTTTCATCGTCCAAAAGGCGTCGCACCATGGTCTGAACGGTGGTGACTTCAACCTGTGTTTCTTTCGTGGGCCTAGTTTTTTTGCGCCGCACCTTGCGCTGGCCACTTCCGCTTGTCTCAAGCTGGTGGCCCTTGTCATGCAGGCCAGCAATGTTGTAGATGTCTGCCAGTGTCAGGCTGCGATCCAGGGGTTCGTCCGAGAAAGTCTCCAGTGCCTGTTCTGCCAGCGCTGACCGATCTACCAGAAACAGGATGCGTCGGAAACGCTGGGTGCGCAGCATGCGATAGATCAATCCCAGACAGGTACGGGTCTTGCCGGTGCCGGTGGCCATCGCCACCAGGGTGGTACGCTTCTGGTGGGCCAGGGCTGTTTCGATGGCCTTGATGGCGTCCTTCTGGTAGTAGCGCAGCGACAGTTCGCCGTAGTCGTCGGCCTGTTCCTGCAGGGCTTTTTCGGCTTGCTCGATGTCCTGCTCCAGCATGGCCTTGAGCTCTTCTGGGCTGTGGAAGGCGCGCAAGGCATGCGCGATGTTGCAGGGGCGGCGCAGGTCGCGGAAATGGATGCCGCTGGAATCCACGTGCTGCTGGATGTAGGCGCGGCCGTTGCAGGCATAGGCATAGGGCAACTGGAAGCTGTTGCCGTTGCCATCCGGCCAGGGGGCTTTCAGGGAGGCGGCCTGCCAGGGCAGGGTCAGCACCTCATTTTCCATCCGGAAAGCCCGCGCATAGCGTTCAGCTTGGCCAATGTATGAGGCAACGGCCGTGTTGAAGCGCTTGGCCTCCACAATGGCTACCGGCATCAGGCCAACAAACAGCACGTAGTCGGCCTGTTCCGGGTGGCCACGTTGCCCTTGCGAGGGCATTGGCCATTCGGCAATGGCCAAGTTCCTGCCTTCTTGCGGGCGGGTACCCTTGGCGTAGTGCAGCGTCTGGCTGTCGGTTTCCCAGCCGGCCTGACGGAGCTGGTCGTCGATCAGCAGGCGGGTGGCGGCTTCGTCCAGATCCACCTGCCGGGCTGCCTGGCTGGCACGCTGGATGAGCTGTTTCAGACGGGCGTCGCGGTCGGCCTGGATGCTTGCAGCCAGAGGGGTTGCGGTACTGCCGGCGGCAACCAGCGGTACATCCACTGGGATAGCGCCGGTTGGTGCCTGGCCCTGCGCCAGCAGCTTCTGCTCCAGTGCTTCCTGGCGTTCCTTCAGGCGAGCATTCTCTTCCTCCTGCCTGGCCAGCAGCTTTTCCCGCTCGATGCTTTCTGCCTTCAGCTTGTTGGCCAGCGCCTCACTTTCCTCGGCCAGCTTCTGATAAACGCTGCTTTCCTCCTCGGCCTGGGCATAGGCGGCTTCAGCCTGCCGCGTCATCTCCTGTTCCTGGGCCAGCTGGGTCTGCAAAGCCGCTTCCCGCTGTGCCAGCAAGGCCTGGTGCTGTGCCTGCTGGGTACGGGCCTGTTCCAGCTGCTGGTCCAGGTCCTGAACCCGCTTCTGCAGTTCGTCCAGCTTGCGGCTGGGGTTGTCGGGCGGGATGAAGGGGCCGGGCCGGTAGTCCGGCTGGTTGTCGAAAGTGCGGTGGTACCACAGCGCCAGCTCCCGGCCGATCTTCAGGACTTCCAGCCCCTCGGCAAAGCTGATCTGCGCATTGGCCTGGTGGGCGGCCTCGTTGCCACGCTTGCGCAGCAGATGCAGCATGCTGCGCACATTCGTGTCCAGCCGCAGCCGGCTTTCCAGCTCGCGCAGCAGCTCCAGCTGGGAGTTGAAGAGTGACGGCTGGATGCCCACCTGAATGGCCATGTCGCGGGCCATGTCCTCGGCCAGCAGCCGCATCTTGACTACGCAGGAACGCGGATCAATGGGAAAAACCCGCTCAGCTACGCTGCCCAGTTCTGCCCAGAGCGGGTGAAGCTTGGTCAGAAACGCAAAGTTGCTCGACGGTGTGCTCAACGAAGGTCTCCTTGCGGGGCTGGGTGGGGTTCGGGAGGCAGGGCTTGAGTCATGGGCCTGCGGGCGCGTGGGCGCCTACCCCTGATGTCCGACAGGTGTCGGAAATTTTACGGGAGACAGTGTGAAAAATGGCACGGAATAGGGGAAGGCGCTTGGGGTAGACCAACGGCCACCGGGGCACGTGAAGTTCTGATGTTGCGTGATTGCTACGATTTGCTGAGTGTCGGATTAATGGACAATCGCTGGGCAGAGGATGGATGCTAGAGAGCAGAAGGCAGAAGGGGTATGCCTTCCTCCTTTCTGATGTGTTTTGTACAATATGTACAATTTCCGGTCTAAAGAGGAACCCCCATGCGCACCATCACTGCCAGCAAGGCCCGTCAGGGCTTTGCAGAGCTTCTGGAATCCGTCGATCAGGGGCCAGTGGTCATAGAGCGCCAGCGCAGGGGCGTGGCCGTGGTGATGTCGGTGGCTGAGTACTGGCGACTGCGTCAGGTCGACAGTGCCGCACAGGCATGGGCACCCGCTCAGCCTGAAGCACAGGGCACAAGCCCTGCCGGGCGGCAGGAGGATGATGGTCCCGGGGGCGCCTACAGGGTGACGGAAAAGGCTGCTGCCGGTATGCCCGTGCAACGGGAAGGCAGAAGGCGGCAGATGGGAACCCTGAAGGGGCAGCTGACCATCTCCGAGGACTTCGATCGCTGGCTGGAAGATGAGATCCAGGCGCTGTTTGCCGGCCAGGAGTCTTCCGAGGCCGAGCTTCTGCGTTCTGCCGGGAAGGCAAAATGAAAGCGCTCTGCGACACGCATGTCCTGCTGTGGTACCTGGAAGGCAGGCAGGAGATGTTCTCTCCCAGGATCCAGGCTTTTCTGATGGATGAGCGCAATACCCTGTGCTTCAGCGATGCCAGTATCTGGGAACTGGCCATCAAGGCCAGCCTGCGGAAGGACATCTTCCAGCATGATCCACAGCGAATCGTGGATGAGCTTCTGGATCAGGGCTTTGAAGAGACGCGCATTCGCCTACGGCACATCGTGGCTGTCCAGCGGTTGCCGCTGCTGCATCGGGATCCGTTTGACCGTCTGCTGATGATGCAGGCAGAAGTCGATCGGATGCTCTTTCTGTCAGCCGACAGTCAGATCATGCAGTACCAGAAAGAATACGTCGTCGATGTTCGGGCGTGACCTCACAGACCGCTGTGCCTCTCCCGCAGCGCATCAGTAGTCCGTTTCAGCGTGCGCTGACAGCAGCGTTCCTGCTGGCATCGATGAAGCGCATCACCTCATCGCCCAACCCACTACGCAGGCAATCCAGCCGCAGGTCCACGGGCAGTGAGCGTAGCCAGGTGAGCTGGCGCTTGGCCAGCTGGCGGGTGGCGGCCACGCCGGCCTCGAAGAGGGTGTCGGGTGTGCGTTCGCCATCCAGCATCTGCCACACTTGACGGTAGCCGACAGTGCGCATGGCGGGCAGTTCGGCGTGCAGCTCGGGGCGGGCGTGCAGGCGCTTCACTTCGTCGATGAAGCCGTGGTCCAGCATCTGTGCAAAGCGCTGGGCGATGCGGGCGTGCAGCTGGCTTCGATCGCTCGGTTCCAGGCTGACGATGCGGATGTCGGGATGGGCCTTGGGTTTCTGGCCGGCGGCGTGCAGGGTGGACAGGGGCTGACCGGTGATCTCGATGATTTCCAGCGCGCGCTGGATGCGCTGGGCGTCAGTGGCGTGCAGGCGCTGGGCGGTGATCGGATCCAGCGTGGCCAGACGCTGGTGCAGGTAGGGCCAGCCGTGTTCGTCAGCTTCGGCATCCAGCCGGGCGCGGATGTCGGGACGGGCGCCAGGTAGGTCGTCCATGGGATGCAACAGCGAGCGGGCATACAGCATCGTGCCACCCACCAGCAGCGGCAGGCGGCCGCGTGCCTCGATCTCGTCGATCAGCCGCCAGGCATCGGTGGCGAATTCTGCAGCGCTGTAGCTCTGCACTGGATCGCGGATGTCGATGAGGTGATGAGGTGCCGAATTTCTTTCTTCGGCGGTAGGCTTGGCGGTGCCGATGTCCATGTCGCGGTATACCAGCGCAGAGTCCACGCTGATGATCTCCACCGGCAGGTGTCTCGCCAGTTCCAGCGCCAGCGCGGTCTTGCCGGAGGCGGTGGGCCCCAACAGCATCAGGGCGCGCATGTTCATTGCCCTCGCATGAACCAGCGGTCCAGCTCTTCCAGCGTCAGCCGGAACCACGTGGGGCGGCCGTGGTTGCAGAAATCCGCGTCGGGCGTGGCCTCCATGTCGCGCAGCAGGGCGTTCATTTCAGGCAGAGTCAGGGCGCGGTTGGCACGTACCGAACCATGGCACGCCATGGTGGCCAGCAGGCGGTCCAGGCGCTTTTCCAGCGCGTTGTGCTGTGCGGGCGCCTGCCAGGCGGCCAGCACTTCGCGGGCCAGCTTCTCGGGGTTGGCGCGGGACAGCAGGGCAGGCACGCTGGTGACGGCGAGGGTGTCGGGGCTACGCACTTCCAGGTCGATGCCCAGGTCGCCCAGGGAGTTGGCGTCGTCGGTGACGGTGGCCACGTCCAGTTCGGTGGCCTGGAAGACGGCGGGAATCAGCAGCGGCTGCCGGGCGATCCGATGGTCACGGTGGGCTTTTTTCAGGCGCTCCAGCACGATGCGCTCGTGTGCGGCGTGCATGTCCACGATGATCAGGCCATCGGCCGTCTGTGACAGGATGTAGATGCCGTGCAGCTGGGCCAGGGCAAAGCCCATGCGGGGCGTGTGGGCCAGTGGCATGCCGTCTGGTGCCTTGGCGGGTCGCGCGGAAGGGCGGGGGGAGACGTTTCCGCCAGGTGTGCGGGGGGGCGTGTCGGTTGTGTTACCTACCGCGCTGTCTGCTGCCGTGTCTGTTGTGGTTGCTGCTGTGGCATCGGCAGGGGAGGGGCTGGTATGGCGGGGATTCGTGGTGGATCCTGCTTCAGTGCCATGGGCGGCGCCCGTCACGCCGGGCCAGTCGGGGCGTGCTTCGGCGGCGTGGAGGGCTGGCTGGTCATGCTTTTGTCCGAGGGAGGCAGGGGCAGCTGCCGGATCGGTCGGCAGGGTCGCTCGCAGTTCCTCCTGTTGCCAGTTGGGGGCAGGTTGGCCATGCTGTGCAGGGGTGAGGCTGGTGGGGCTTTCAGCATTTCCGCTCCTTGGGCTCTCGGATGGGTCTGCGTTGCTGTGTCCTTGAGGGGCGGTTTGCCGAACACCGGTGTTGCCGTCGGCCATGACATTGGTGGAGCTGCTTCCCGGCGCCTGGAATGCGAGGCTGGCGCGGTTGGCGGCGGCATCGTGTGCGGGGCCGTGGCGGGGTGTGCGGGAGCCGAGGGCAGCGGCAGGCCGGTGCCCCGGCAGGGTGCGGACCGTGTGCCGGTCGGACGTGTAGCCGCTGACATCCGTGCCAGCGCCCGTGGCCGTTCCGCCGGCCAGTTCGATGGTGCGGCTGGCGCCCTGACGTTGCTGGGGCAGGGTGGCGGTCAGGGCGTTCTCGATGGCATGAAAGACCAGGTGGCGCACGGCGCCGGGGTCGCGGAAGCGCACCTCGGTTTTGGCGGGGTGGACGTTGGCGTCCACCAGGGTGGGGTCGATAGTGAGAAAGAGAGCGAAGACGGGGTAACGTTCGCCGTGCAGGCGGTCGCGGAAGGCCTGGCGGATGGCCTGGGCCAGCATGCGGTCGCGCACGAAGCGGCCGTTGACGAACAGGTACTGGCGGTCGCTGCGGGCGCGGGCGGCGTCGGGTTCGCCCAGTAGGCCTTCCACGACCAGCGGGCCGGCCTGGGCCGAGACGGGCAGCAGCCGCACACCGTCGCCCACCAGGGTCTCGATGCGCTGGGCGGGGGTGGTGGCGGGCCAGCGGCGCACTTCGCGGCCGTCCTGATGGACAACGAACTGCACGGCCGGATGCGACAGGGCGATGCGTCGGATGGCGTCCAGGCAGTAGGCGGCCTCGGTGGCCGGCGACTTGAGGAACTTGCGCCGCGCCGGGGTGGCCGAGAACAGGTCGATGACCTCGATGACGGTGCCGGGGGCAATGGCGGCGGGCTCGGGCGGCGGGGCAGCCTGGCCGGGTTGCACGTCCACTTTCCAGCCGTGTTCGGCGGCCAGCGGGCGACTGGCCAGGGTCAGGCGCGAGACGGCGGCCATCGAGGCCAGGGCCTCGCCCCGGAAGCCCAGCGAGGTAACCTGTTCCAGGTCGGCCAGCGAGGCGATCTTGCTGGTGGCGTGGCGGGCCAGGGCCAGCGGCAGCTGGTCTTTCTCGATGCCCCGGCCGTTGTCGATGACCTGAAGCCGGCGCAGGCCGCCTTCCTCGATGCGAATCTCGATCTGGCTGGCGCCAGCATCCAGGGCGTTCTCCAGCAGTTCTTTGATGGCGGAGGCGGGACGCTCGATGACTTCGCCGGCGGCGATCTGGCTGATCAGCACGTCGGGCAGCAGGGCGATGGGGCGGGTAGGCCCGGCGCCGGATGCGGCGGGCAAGGGGAACTGGCTGGCGGGTGTGGACATATCCGACGAGGGCGCAGGGGGTATCCACCATTATTGCAGAGCCGTCTGTCGACGGGGTGTCGGTGCATGAGACAGGCGTGTCATGCTGGTGTCCGTCCGTGGTGTCGTGTCATCCACCCGGCCGATGCGCACCCTCGGGTAAACTGTGCATCCCCTTCGTCTGCCTTCGGTACCCTGTACATGGATTTCGCCAACCTTATCGACATCTTCCTGCACCTGGACAAGCATCTGGAAATGGTGGTGCAGAACTACGGTGTCTGGGTGTATGCGCTGATGTTCGCCATCATCTTCATCGAGACGGGGCTGGTGGTGATGCCTTTCCTGCCGGGGGATTCGCTGCTGTTCGTGGCAGGCGCCATCGCGGCCGTGGGTGGGCTGGATCTGCCGCTGCTGATGGGCTTGCTGGCGGTGGCCGCGGTGCTGGGCGATGCGGTGAACTATTCCATCGGTCGCTACATTGGCCCGAAGGTGTTCAGCTGGGAAGACAGCCGCTTCTTCAATCGCGAGGCCTTCGACCGCACGCATGCCTTCTATGAGAAGCATGGCGGCATCACCATCATCGTGGCGCGCTTCATGCCCTTTATCCGCACCTTCGCGCCCTTCGTGGCGGGAGTGGCGCAGATGACCTATGCGCGCTTTGCAATGTTCAACGTGGTGGGCGGTGTGCTGTGGGTGGTGGGCCTGTCGGGCCTGGGCTACCTCATCGGTAACAACGACTGGGTCAAGGCTCACTTCTCGTGGGTGACGCTGGCGATGATCATCATTCCCGGCCTGCCCGCCGTCTTCGAGGTGGTACGACACTACCTCAATCGCAGGAAGCAGAAGGCTGCCTGACGACACGGTGGCCAGCAGCAGCTGGCCCTGTTGGCAGAAAGCAGAAAGGGCGCCCGTGGCGCCCTTTTTCTTTCACGTCATGCTCATGTCATGCGGGCCGGTCCATGTGGTGGGCTGGCCCGCTTTCTTTTTGCGTTCCGCACCAGGGTCATCCGACTTGTCCCGGTGCCTGCATGCCCACTGTCGGCCCCCTTGGGAGCAGAGGCAGTGTGGGCTCAGAACGTCCAGTTCGGGTAGTACTTGATCTCCACGTTGCCAGCGTAGACGTTGCGTGCCTTGTCGGCATCGGCCTTGTCGCTCTGGCGGAATCGGCCAGACGGCAGGAAGACGCCGGCCGCCACTTCCACGCGCCACTGCTTGTTCGGTCGCCAGCCCCAGATCAGGTCGATGCCGTTACCCAGCGCGCGCTCGTTTTGCTGGTCGGCGCGGGGCCGCAGGTTGGTGCGTTCATTATCCAGGGTGGCCAGCTTGTCCTGCCGGTAGTGGTGGAACACCAGGTCGAGGGTGCTCTTTTCCATGGGTGCAAAGCCCACGCCGGCGGTCAGCACGTGCAGATTGGAGAGCTGCGGGTCCAGTGCGACGCCGTAGACCTCGAAGTCCATAATACCGCCCAGCTCGGCCTTGTTGTTCTGCAGGCCGCTCTGGCGGTGGGCGTTGTCCTTGCCGTTGCCGTCGTCGCCGCTGCCCCAGGCATAGCCGACGGTGGCGCGTGGTGCCCAGGGGCTCTGCTCGTCAAGGAACCAGGTGGCGCCCAGGTCGATGGCCTCGCCCAGCACGCTGCGGCCTCCCTCATGGCCGCTGACCAGGCTTGCCATGGCCCAGTGCTGCATGCCGCTCTTGGGCATGTTCTGCGAGCCGGCGGCCAGGTGCGTGAGGCGCTGATCGGTATGGTCGTTATTCTGGTGCAGGGCCTTCAGCAGCAGCTGATGGGTGTCGGAGAGGCGGTAGGTGCCCAGGGCGGTGAGGTAGTCGGTGCCGTCGCTGCGCGATTCGTGGCTGCTCAGCAGGTCACGGTCCCACTGGCCCTCGCGGGCGTAGAAGGCGACCACCTGCCAGGGGCCCTGTTCGAGGGTGGCTTCCACGCCATCGAATTCCGTGTCGAAGAACCAGCCGCGATCATCGGTGTGGGAGACGCGACCCAGGCGCAGGCGGGCGCCGTATTCCTGCAGTTGCGCTTCACCGTACAGCTGCTTGACCTTCAGCTGGGTGTCGTGTTCGGTGCTCTTGCCAGTCTCGCGCTCGGTGGAGTCGTTCAGCTCCAGCTCGCCCTCCAGGCCCCAGCGACGGTCGATCTGCCAGCGGGCATTCAGCTTGGCCTTGGGGGTGATCTCTGTCTTGGTGCGCATGTCGCTAGCGGCCAGCTCGCGGTTGCGCAGCACATCGGTCTCGAAGGACAGGCGCGGGCGCAGCTGGAGGCCGGGCTCCTGCCATTCGATGGGTTTCTCGGCGTGGGCTGCCGGAACAAGGGCGCAGCCCAGGGTTAGTGCCAGCAGGGAATGGCGGAAACGGGCGGGCGTGAAGGGAAGAGAGTGTGGCTGTTGCGCCCGCGCGCGTTTGCGGGTCTCGAAAAACGGGGTCCGCATGCAGATATCTCCGTGTCTGGTGGGTTGATGGATGGTTTCAGGAAAGGGGCCTGTCTGTTTGGCCGTTGCATCCCGCCGGTGCGCTGCATTCATACTAGCAGGGTGCCGGCGTGCGGGATTCGTCGATGTTTCTGTGGTCGATGTCCCTGTTCAGGGAAAGGGTCTCAGGGGCGCAGCTGTGCCTCGCAATATTCCAGGAGTGGCAGGGTGGTGTGGTGCCGGTCAGGGAAACGGGTCGACAGGTAGATGTGTCGTGCCAGTGCCAGCAGCGTCCAGCCGGTGGGCGTGCGCTCGTTCACCTGGGGCGAGTCCTGCAGGAAGGCCTCAAGCAGCGCGTCCTGGTGCGGGCGCAGGGCATGGATGTCGCCGTGGTGGCGCAGTCCGTCCTCCATCAGGTGCGCGATGAAGTTTCCCACGTCCAGCGCGGGATCGCCTTCGCAGAACAGGTCCAGGTCCAGCCAGTACAGCTGTTCTCCATCGACCAGCACCTGGTCGGCATAGCAGTCACGGTGGATGCCGGTGGTCGGGTTGGGCAGCAGGTGTGCGCCCAGTCGCTGGGTGGCTGGAATGAGGGCCTCGATGCGCACGGCCCACTGGGGGCGTAGCGCGGCGGCCTCGCGCAGGCGCTGATGCAGCATCTGCAACTCGTCGTCCAGCGTCCAGCGTTTCGTGATCAGGGGGCGGACAGTAGCCGACTGAATCGGTGCGCCATGGTGTGCCGGACCGGACGCTGTGGCCTGACGGTGGCCGGGCGGGTTGATGCCATGGGGCAGGAACGAGGCTTCCGATGCCTGGAGCAGGTAGGCGCCCGCATGGTGCAGCGCGGCCAGGGCCCGGCCAATGCGCGTGGCCAGTTCCGTGCTGCTGCCGGGGCGCAGCAGCCGGGTGGCCATGACACCGGGAACCTTGCGCTGCAGCCACAGCTTCTGCTCGGGCAGGATGGCCAGTGCTTCGGGGACGGCCAGCCAAGGCAGGTTGAAGCCGCGTGCATGCAGCGCCTGCTGCACCCGGAAGCCGTGACGGTCTGCGCCCTTGAAGCGTAGCTTGCCCAGCAGGACCTGCTCCTGGGCATCGGAGCCCGACGATGGGAGCAGCCGGTACTCCAGCAGGGCGCGACGGCCTGCCTTGTGGCGCAGCACCTGCACCGGCTGCAGCGTCCAGACGTCGGGGCGCAGATGCAGGGCATCCAGCAGCAGAGGCTGCATCAGGGCCACGTCGGTCTGGGCCCAGGTGGCGGGGTCCTCCGATGATGCCGAGGGCGTCGTGGGAGACGCGGAAGGCGTTTCTGAAGCGGTCGTGTGTACGGTTGTCTGTGAACCTGTCACGGTTGCCGTGCCCTGCGGGGATGGAACGCTATGCACACCGGCTGCTGAGGAACGGTCCAGCGGGGCTTCGGCCTGACCACCGGTGCGGCCAGCCAGCGGGGCGAGCGGCTGCAGCCGGCCGGCCAGGTGCTGGGCAATCTGCAGGATCTGCTGCATCAGCGTCGGCCAGTCGGCACGACGACGGCGAAAACCC
>ERZ772968.806-NODE-806-length-15310-cov-4.256244_pt1 | contig 15310 bp, 14 predicted proteins | sample MGYA00580674_ERZ772968 | MGnify/ENA primary metagenome ERZ772968 (study PRJEB29015, sample SAMEA2737940) | human oral metagenome | biome: human oral; feature: human-associated habitat; material: dental | place: China | collected 2138 ...
CCGTCGCGTCGAGCGGCGCGCGCATCCTCCTGGTTGCGATGGGCCTCCCCCGGCAGGAGAAGTGGGTTGCGCTTCATAAAAAACGACTGGGCGGCCTCCTGGCGGTAGGGGTGGGGGGCGCTTTCGACGTGTTTGCCGGCCGCCTCTCCCGGGCTCCGGCCCTGGTGCAGAGGATCGGGATGGAATGGTTCTACCGGCTCTGTCAGGAGCCGGGCCGCTGGAGTCGGGACCTGAGGCTGGCGTCCTTCATCCTCCGCGTCCTGGCGACGCGCCTGGGGCTGTACGGGAGAGGGGCGCCTCGCTGAGCGCAGGTTCGGCGCGGCGCAAGCGCGACGTCACGACGTAAAAATGAAGATCGTCGTCCTGGCCGTCGGCAGGCCCAGGGAGAAAAGGCTGGCCTCCCTGGCGGACGAGTATCTGGCGCGGATTCGGCCCGCGGGGCTCGTCGGCGTGGAGCGGGTGCCCGACGTCGCCGCCGCCCGGCCGGCGGAGGCGGTCGAGCGCGAGGGGCAGGAGCTCTTGAAGCGCATCCGGCCTCGGGACTGCGTCGTGTTGCTCCGGGAGGACGGGACGGAACGATCCAGCCGGGAGCTGGCCTCCTTTCTCTCCGAGAGGATGGAGGCGACGGCGGGACGCGTGGTGATGGTCGTCGGCGGCCCCTGGGGCACGAGCCGCGGGCTGGGGGACCGGGCCGACGCCCTCCTGTCCCTCTCCCGCATGACGTTTACGCACGAGATGTGTTTTCTCTTCCTCGCCGAGCAGCTGTACCGCGCCTTTTCGATCCTGGCGAGGACGGGATATCATCATTAAAATTAACATGGGGGCGTTGTCCCCGTATGAACTCAGGAGGTTTTCGCAGGTGAAGCTGAACAACATGATGAAGCAGGCCCAGAGGATGCAGGCCCAGATGATGGAGATCCAGGAGAAGCTCGGGGAGGAGACCGTCGAGGCCAGCGTCGGAGGCGGGATGGTCAAGGCCGTCTTTACGGGGCAGGGCGCCCTGGTGGAGATCCGCATCGACCCCGAGGTGATCAAACCCGAGGAGCGGGAGATGCTGGAGGACCTGGTGACCGCGGCGGTCAACGAGGGGCTGCTGAAGAGCAAGGAACTGGCGAACGCCCGGATGGGCGCCGTCACCGGAGCCCTGGGCTCGCTGGGGCTGGGCTTCTAGGGCGCGCTCCTTGGACCCGATCGCCCGCCTGATCTCTCATTTCACGAAGTTTCCGGGCGTGGGGAACAAGAGCGCCCGGAGGATGGTCTTCTACCTTCTGAAACAGGACGCCGCGCAGCTCAGGGAGCTTGGCGCGGGCATCGCCTCCCTCAAGGACGACCTCCACACCTGCAGCGAGTGCGGAAACATATCGGACGGGGATCCCTGTCCGATATGCCGCGACGCCCTGCGGGACCGCAGGACGCTCTGCGTCGTGGAGAACATCGACGACCTTGTCTCCTTCGAACAGGCCGGCATCTACAACGGGCTCTATCACGTGCTGGGGGGCAGGGTCTCCCCGTTCGACGACGAGGACCTGAGCCCGGAGAGCGTGGAGTTCCTTCTGAGGCACATCCGGGACCTGAGGGCCGAGGAGGTCATCATCGCGACGAACCCCCGCATGGAGGGCGACCTCACCTACTATGCCCTTCTGGACATCCTGCGGGGGCTCGACGGCCCGGAGGAGAAGTCGGGTGGGAAGCTCAGGGTCACGCGCCTTGCCTTCGGGCTTCCGGTCGGAGGCTCCATAGAGTTTGCGGACCGCATGACGCTCCATACGGCGCTCGAGTCCCGGACGACGGCCCTGCGGGACTGACGGGTACGGAACCGTAAGGACGGGCTCACGAAGACGAGATAACGAAGATGAGAGCATGAGGGCGAGACCGTGAAGCATTTTTCGTTTCTGATCGTTGCGGGAGGAAGCGGGAGCCGCATCGGCGGGGAGAGGAAGCAGTTCCGGCTCCTGGAGGGGCGGCCGCTGTGGCGCTGGAGTGCGGACCTGGCGGCGTCCCTGTGGCGCGACGGGATCGCGGAAATCGTCCTGGTCCTTCCCCGCGGCGAGGTTGCCCCTCAGCCCTGGCCCGAGTCCGGTCCCGTCCCGCTCCGTCTGGCCGAGGGGGGGACCTCGCGGCCGGAGTCCGTCATGAACGGCCTTGCGGCCTGCTCTTGCGATTACGTGATGGTGCATGACGCGGCCCGTCCCCTCGTGAGCGGGGCCCTGCTGAAAAAACTGATGGAGGCGACGGACGAGCGATTCGGGGCCGTCCCCGTTCTGCCGGTCGCCGAGGCGGTCAAGTGCATTGACGCGGGGGGCTGCGTCGGCGCCGTGGACCGTGAGGGGCTCTTCACGACCCAGACGCCCCAGTCCTTTTTTCGCAAAAGGCTGGCGTCCGTCCTGGAGAGGTACGGGGCGTCCGTCAAGGACGAGGCCGAGGCCTGGCTTGCCGCGGGGCTGGAGCTTCGATGTCTGGAGGGGGAGCGCTTGAATTTCAAGGTTACGTGGCCGGAGGACCTGCGCGTGGCGAGGGCTCTGGCCCGTGAGCGCGGAGGGGCGGCGGTCCGTACCGGCCTGGGGTACGACGTGCACCGCCTGGTTCCGGAGCGTCCGCTGATCCTGGGAGGGGTCCGCATCGAGGACTCCCCCCTGGGGCTTCTCGGGCACTCGGACGCGGATCTCCTGGCCCATACCGTCTCGGACGCCCTGCTTGGGGCGGCGGGTCTGCCGGATATCGGCAATCTGTTCCCCGCCTCGGACGGGGCCTATCGGAACGCGGACAGCATGGAGCTGCTGCGGCGCGTCGTGGAGAGGGTCCGGGAGGAGCGATGGAACGTCGTCTGGGTGGATGCGGTGATTCAGGCCCAGATCCCGCGCCTGAACGTCCACCTGCCCGAGATGCGGTCCCGGCTCTCAGCTCTGCTGAACCCCGGCGGCCCGAACTGCGTCAACCTCAAGGCGAAGTCCGCGGAGGGGACGGACGACCCCGGCCTGGGACGCTCCATGACCTGCTGGGCGGCCGCGACCCTGGCCCGCGAGGGGGTGGGGGAGTGATCCGGACGCGCTTCGCCCCCTCGCCCACGGGGGAGCTCCACATCGGAGGGGCCCGGACAGCGCTTTTCAATTTCCTGCTCGCCCGCTCGGCGGGGGGGCAGGGCCGGTTTGTCCTTAGGATCGACGACACGGACGCGGAACGCTCGCGCAGGGAGTTCGAGTTCAAGCTGATGGAGGACCTTCGCTGGCTCGGGCTGGATTGGGACGAGGGGCCGGATGGCCCCGGAGGCGTCTCCTGTCGGCAGAGCGAACGCCTTGGCCTCTATGCGGAATGGATGCTCAGGCTTCGCGAGGCGGGCGCCGTCTACCCCTGCTTCTGCTCGGACGAACGGCTCGGCGCCCTGCGCCGGGCCGGCGCCCTGCTCGGCCAGCAGCCCCTGCGCCGGGATCAGGCGGCCCGAGGCGAGCCGCCGCGCTACGACGGGCGCTGCCGGGCGTTATCCTCCGGAGAGGCCGAGCGCCGCATCGCCTCCGGTGAAAAACCGTGCTGGCGTTTCGCGCTGGGGAGCGAGTCCATCGTCTTCGAGGACGCGGTGCGGGGCCGTCAGGTCTTCCCGGCGGGGACCATAGGGGACTTCGTCCTGGAGCGGAGCGACGGCATGCCCACCTACCTCTTCGCCTCCGCCGTGGACGACCTCGCGATGGAGATCACGCATGTGGTGCGGGGGGACGAGCACGTCCCCAACACGGCGCGCCAGTTGGCGATCCTGGACCGGCTGGGCTGCCCCCGTCCCGTCTTTGCGCACATCCCCATGATCCTGTCGGCGGACCGGCAGAAGCTCAGCAAGCGGACGGGCTCGACCTCCATTCGGGAGTACCGGGAGCGGGGTTTCCTTCCCGAGGGGCTTGTCGCCTATCTGGCGACCCTGAGCTGGTCCCCCGGGGACTCCGTCTCCCCGTTCTCGTTGGAGTCGCTCGCCGGCGCTTTTTCGCTTGATCGCATCTCCCGCTCCTCCCCCCTGCACGACGAGTCCCACCTGCTGCACTGGCAGAGGGAGGCGATGCGCCGAAGGGGGACGGCCCGCGTCCGGCAGGAGATTGCGGAGCGGGACCCCCGGTTCGAGGTCCTTGGGGACCGGCTCGATGTCCTGATAGGGGACCTCCTGGACGAGCATCCCCTTACGGGGGAGCTGGAACAGGCCCTGGCGTTTCTCGTGGAGCGGCCGACCGGCGAGAGGACGGAGTGGATGCCGATCCTGGCATCCGCCCTGGGGAAGCTGGAGCCCTGGACCGAGGAGGAATTGAACGGCCTGCTGCGCGCGTTCATGAGGGAACGGGGAATGAAGGGAAAGGAGTTCTTCCATCCCTTGAGGCTCCTGCTGACGGGAGGGGAACGGGGGGCCGCGCTGCCGCTTGTCCTGCTCGCCCTGGGGCGCGAGGAGGCCGTGTCCCGTCTTGCGGGCTGATGCCTGGGAGGTCATGATGAGCGTCGTCTATTCGCGCAACAGATTTTTTGACGTGGAGAACTGGACGGGGGCCGAGGTGCTCGGAGGCTTTGAGGACGTGGTGCACGTCGACGACGCTTCCGACCTGACCGTCTTCGAGGCCTATGAGGTTTCGATCGAGGATTCCTGGCCGAGCTTCATCCGGGACCAGTCCCTGTGACCGGTCTGCTCCGATAGAGATGCAGGAACCGGTCCCGCTCGGGATTACCGGGGCGGAGCTTGCTGGAACTTTTCTTATCGGTCTGTCCCGTCCGGCCCCTGGGCGCCCCACTCGACGAGGGTGAAGCCCTTTCGGACGAAGGGCGTCAGCTCCTGCGGGGGGACGGAGACCGGGGCATTCAGGGGCCGGTAGGCCATGAAGACGCGCAGGACGCTGTCCGGCCTCGGCGTGACGGTCAGCGGGGCGGAGTCGGTATAGTTCCTCCCCTGGAAGGCGATGAGGTTCCAGGGGTTGTCCTGCATCCGCGGCAGCCAGTAGACGATGAACTCGTTGTACTCGCGCGGGGTGAGGCCCATGTACGCCAGCTTCTCGCGCAAAAACGCGGCGGTGTCCGAGCCCCTGACGACGAAGCCCCTGGAGAAGTCGGGGTGTGTTTCGTCGGACGCCCCCTCCCAGAAGAGGTAGCTGTATTCCCGGCCCTGTTTGTCGGTGAGGGTACCGTCGGGCCGCGCGGTGACTCGCCACGCGCCGTCGGGGTCGGGCGCCGGGTAGGTGCAGGTCAGCCTGCCTTGGTACTCCAGCCTCACGCTCACCTCCGTCTCGGCCTCCGGGTAGAGGTAGATGACGGGCTTATAGACGTTCCCTTCGGGTTCATCCTCCTCTAGCTCTAGAACAAGAGATAGCTCGGGATACCCGATTGGAGATGGAAATGTCGAGTTTGATGTTAGGATAAAACTCAAAGTCGGTATCTCCCCGTTTTTTATGTGCAACGTATTTTCCCTGTCCCGGATAAAAATTTGGTATTGTGGATGTTCGTTAAGAAGATCATGGGGCTTCCATTCTCCTTTTTGCCCATCATAAATATAAAATTTTTGCTGAGTATAATCTACGGACACGTTATAGCGCATCCATTCACGATTCTCTTGTGGTCGAATAAATATTTTGCACGGGTAGCCCGAGTAATCCGAAAGAGGCCAATCGACATTGGGGGAAAGGCCCCTTATACTCCAGACCCCCAGCAACGCCCACAACAGCAAAAGGACCGTAAGACAGGGTTTGAGGAACGTTTGTTTTCCTGGTTTCATGCTCTTATCCTCTTTTCTACCGAACCGTCCCGTCCGGCCCCTGACCGCCCCACTCGACGAGGGTGAAGCCCCTGCGAACGAAGGGCATCAGCTCCTGCGGGGGGACGACGATGGGAGCGGCCAGGGGCCGGTAGGCCATGAAGACGCGGAGGATGCTGTCGGGCCTCGGCGTGACGGCCAGCGGGGCGGAGTCGGTGTAGTTCCTCCCTTGGAAGGCGATGAGGTTCCAGGGGTTGTCCTGCATCCGCGGCAGCCAGTAGACGATGAACTCGTTGTACTCGCGCGGGGTGAGGCCCATGTACGCCAGCTTCTCGCGCAAAAACGCGGCGGTGTCCGAGCCCCTGACGACGAAGCCCCTGGAGAAGTCGGGCGGGGCTCCGTCGGACGCGCCCTCCCAGAAGAGGTAGCTGTACTCCCGGCCCTGCCTGTCGGTGAGGGTGCCGTCGGGCCGCGCGGTGACGCGCCACGCGCCGTCGGGGTCGGGCGCGGGGTAGGTGCAGGTCAGCCTGCCCTTGTACTCCAGCCGCACGGTCACCTCCGTCTCGGCCTCCGGGTAGAGGTAGATGACGGGCTTGGCAAATGTCTTATTCCATCCCTCCATATCGAGAGAACGGTCCGAAGGGTCTAGACGAATTGCATCATGGAGAATAGGGCATTCGGAATAGATATCGGGGAACATTTCTATTGGGGAATAGCCGTAATCGTAGTTGTATCTGTACCGTAAACGCCTGTTTTCCCCGATAGGCCCGTCGGGCCACTGGAACGCGCGCCACACGTCCTCCTCTTCGGAGACGGAACAATCGATGTAGAAGGGGGTCCCTTGAAAGTCCACCTCCAACGCAGGTGGCGGTGTCTCGGCCGCTTCCCTTTCGCTGGCGCTCGGGGATATCCTTGCGGAAGGGGAGCTCTCCTCGGAGGTGACCGAAATGGTCAGTACGCTGTATACCCCAAGCAATACCACCAACGATAAACAGGCTGTAAAACAGGCTTTGAGGAAGGTTCTTTTTCCTGGTTTCATGCTCTTTGCCTCCTTATCGGGCAAGCCCGCGGGCTCAAAGCAACGCTCTCGTCAGGCAAGCTCCGAGAGGGCCCGGACCAGAAGGGCGTTCTCGTCGGGCATGCGTGTCGCCACCCGGATGCAGCTTCCATCCAGGCCGGGGAAATTGCGCGTATGCCTCACCACGAGCCCCCGTTCCAGAAGCGCGCGAATGACGCGCTCATCGTCATCCACCTCGATCAGGAAGAAGTGCACTCGCGATGGGCGCACCCGAAATCCCGAGCGGGCCACGGCCTCCATGAAACGGGGCGTCTCCGCCGCGTAAAAGGCGCGCGTCCTCCGGGCGCAGGTCCCGTCCTTCATGAAGCTCAGGACCGTCTCCTGCGCGACGGCATTGACGCTCCAGGTCGGCTGGCGTCCCTTGAGCCGATCGACCCAGCTTCGGGACGCCAGGACGTACCCGATTCTCGCCCCGCAGAGGTGGTAGAGCTTCGTCAGCGACCGCAGGAGCAGGATGTTGGGAAGTGCGCCGAAATCAGGGGATACCTCCTCGCCGTCCGGAAGCAGAAAGTCCGAATACGCCTGATCGACGGCGAAGAGCGTGCGCGGGTTTGCCCGTGCGCGGGCCTCCAGTTCCCCAAAGGGGATGCAGCTCCCCGTGGGGTTGCAGGGGTTGCAGACGAAGACGAGGGCCTTCCCCTCCACGTCCCGCAGGTCGAAGATGTCGGCCGTCGGCACCCCGAAGGCCTCGAGCGCCCGCCGATACTCCCCGTAAGCCGGCTGGAGCACCGCGGCGGTCATTCCGACGAAGAGGGAGGCCAGGAGATAGAGGGCCTCGTTGGAGCCGTTGGTGAAGAGCACCTCGTCGAGGGAACGTCCCTCGCGCTCCGCCACGAGCGTCCGAAGCGCAAGGGCGTCGTCGTCGGGATACTCGGACAGACAGCGGATCAGATCGATCTCCGGCATCACGGGGGAGGGCAGGACGTTCGTATTGACGCTGAAGTCGACGATGCGCTCCGGCATGGGGAGCCCCATCGCCGCATACAGCTTCTCGGGGTTCGCGCCGTGCGGACGACGTGAGAAACTTGCCTCGGGCTGTGTCATAACGCGCTCCTTTCCTCCTGTGTTCCGCTCAGGCCAGGCCGTGCAGGGCAAGGAGGGTCAGCAGCACGAACAGCGCAACGGCGGCGTCCAGCAGGGCGTGGGCCCTCAGGATGTCCTCGGGCTCGGGCTCCCGCACGGCGTCGCCAAGCCAGGGCCTTTCCTCTAAAACCCGTCCATAGATGCCGCCTCCGCCCAGCCGGATGCCCAGGAGTCCCGCGAAGGCGCTCTCGCCGTGCGCACTGTTGGGGCTCCTGTGCTTCCTCCGGTCTCTCAGAAGGACGCGAAGGCCCCGCAGGAGGGGGTAACCCAGGCAGGCCCCGGCCAACACCGCAGCCACCCCTCCGATCCGCGCGGGAAGGAAGTTCAAAACGTCGTCCAGCCGCGCGCTCGCCCATCCGAAGTCCCGATAGCGCTCGTTCTCGTAGCCCACCATGGAGTCCAAGGTGCTCACGGCCTTGAAGGTCCAGACGCTCAGCACCGCCGCGACGCACCCCCCGGCAACATACCCCAGGGCCGCGAAGAAGAGCACGGAGAGGACCCCATCCACGGAGTTCTCCGCCACCGTCTCCACGGCGGCACGCACCATGCCGGCCTCGTCCAGAACATCCGTGTCGCGTCCGACGACGCGCGACAGCGCCGACCGAGCCGCGTCGAGGTCGCCCCGGAAGAGCGCCGCAGCGACCGGTAGGGTCTCGTCCTTCAGGGAGCGCCACGCGAGCGCCGCGTAGAGCAGATAAGCCTCCGCCGCGAAGAGAGCCCCGGGAGCAACGGAGGCCCCCAACAGGAGCAGGCCGACGGACGCGGCCGTCGTAGCCAGCACGGCAACACAGAGGAGAGCACCGCGCCGGCGTCCCTCCTTCCGCTCCCCCTCCCCGGGGTAGAGGCGCGCCTCCCAGAAACCGATGACTCGTCCTATTCCGGCGACGGGGTGGGGCAGTCTTCCCGGGTCGCCCAGCAGAACGTCCAGCAGCAAAGCCGTGCCCAAGATGAGGACAAAATCCATATACGCCATTCTCCGAACGTCAATCCCCGCATCTGCAATTTTCTTGTCTTACACGATCGATATGGGGGCTTCCCCCCCACACCTCTGCCTCCAGAGGGGAGCCTCTCGCTTCGCCTGCGGACCGTCAGCCTCGAGACAGCGGCGTCCCGGCAAGATTTCTCCTCAAAAAAGGCAAGCTGGGGTTCCACCGGGAGGCTTCATGGATTAAATCAGCGTTTCCTTGTATTATACAATTCGGAGGGACTGACGGGATGGAGCCCGGAAGAAGCCGGAGGAAATCGAACCGAAAGGGATTCCCCGAACACGGGGAATGCAAAGACAAAGGGAGTGGAAGAGCACGATGAACGAAATGAAAGAGCCCCTCTCTCTGGCCGAGGCCCTGAGCCTCATCCGTCCCCTCGACGCGGACTCGATGGCCACGGCGGCGGAGTATCAGGACCGCCTTCTCAAGCCCGCCGGAAGCCTCGGAGAGCTGGAGGCCATCGCCATCCGCATCGCGGGCATCACCGGGAAGCTCCACAACACGGCGGACCGGAAGATCCATTTCCTCTTCGGCTCCGACCACGGGGTCTACGAGGAAGGGGTGTCCGGCTCGCCGCACTACTTCACGAGGGCCTTGATGGAGTTCTACGCCAACAGGGCCGGATGCGGCATCGACGTGCTCTGCAGCCACGTCGGGGTCAAGCTTCGCCTGTTCGACCTGGGGGTACGGGACCTGGCTCCGCACCCATGCATCGACGCGACGCATCGACTGATGCCCAATGGCACGGAGAACTTCGCGCGCATACGGGCCATGACGACGGAGACGGCGGCCCAAGCTGTGGAGCTGGGCATTGGCCTTGTCGGAGAGGCAAAGGCCGAGGGGTATCAGATTATGGGCGTCGGCGAGGTGGGGATGGGCAACACCACACCGGCGGCGGCCTGCATCATGGCCGCGCTGGGCCTGAAAGATCCGGACGACGCCGTGGGGCGGGGCGGGGGTTTGACGGACGAGTCGTTCGCCAGAAAAAAACGCGTGATCGGGGAGGCGCTGGAACTTCACCACCCGAACCCGGACGATCCCATCGATATCCTCTCCTGCGTCGGGGGTCTGGACATCGCCGCAATGACAGGCGTCTTTCTCGGGGCGGCGGTCCACCGTCTGCCCGTCCTCGTCGACGGGGTCATCTCCATCGCCGGGGCCCTTCTGGCCGCGAGGCTCTCCCCGCTCTCGCAGGGGTTCATGATCGCCTCACACCTCTCAAGCGAGCCCGGCTATGCGGTTGCGGCCCGGGCATTGGGGCTGACCCCGCTTTTGAACCTCGGGATGAGGCTGGGGGAGGGGACGGGCTGTCCCATCGCCATGCAGGTGGTGGACGACGCCTTGGCCGTGATGAACCGCATGGGGACCTTCGACGGGGTGTCGCTGGAGTCGGAGTATCGAAAAGGGCTCAAAGCATGAGGCCCTTGGAGCGGGATTGACGGGATTCGGCGAGCGCGCGAGCTGACACGAAAAAAAGCCCCTGAGGACAATACATCCTCCTCAGGGGCATACGTTCCGTTTGTCAATTCATCATATCCGTTTTTACACGCTATCTTGATTGAAGCGTTGTATCCAATCATCAATGAAACGCATCTGCTCTTCCGTATGCAGCCGATGCTCCCCATTTTCCATAATGGTAAGCGTTGCGCCGATTTGATTCGCGAACGCGGAGATTGTTTCGAGAGGCGTCAGATTGTCTTTTGCGCCATACAGAATATGCGTCGGCGCCGTCCAATGGACAGGATGTTCCCTTACATAACAAAGATACTCCCATGAGAGCGTTTCCCCAAGGGAAGTATCGATTTCACCCTTATCACGAAGCTCTTCCTCGGTTACATTCGCCCACGTCATCATGTTTGCAATCAAATTTTCCATGTTCACGACAGGGGAAATGAAGTAGGCTTTCTCTATCCGCATCTCGGACAGAGCGCTCATGGCAAAAAATGCGCCGATACTGTTTGCAACGATCCTTACAGATTCATAATCTCTGCAGGTGCGATCAAAATACCCGGGAAATTCTTTTTTCGCCTCCCATGGTGATCGCGCCTTGTAATCGAAACCCATCACATCGCTGTCTGTAAAGAGTGATCGATAATGAAACGCTTCTTTTATACTTCCACCTTTTCCATGGATATAGATGACTGCATTTCTCATGATATGGCCCTTCACAAATTCCAATCCACCCGTGGTCCGCAGTGCCTGCTTGAGGATACCTTCGGCCACGCAGTACAGGAATGATTCACAATGTGGAACAAGGCCCCTGAGGACAACGTATCATCCTCAAGGGCCTTTTGCTCGGGGGGATTGATAAATTTCTTTTCGCTATTTTTCCTCGTCCGCCTGGAGCGAGACGAAGAAGGTCTTGCCGCCCCTGTCGATCAGCAGCACAACGGCCTTGGACTGTCGTTTCATGGCCCCGTCCAGGTCCTCGAGGGTCTCGACCTTTCTGCCGTTCACCTGAAGCAGACGGTCGCCCTCGCGGATTCCCGATATCTGGGCGGACGACCCGTCCTTGACGCCCACGACGACGAGGCCGTTCTGGACCTCCAGGTTGTACTTTCTGCTCAGGTTCTTCGTCAGGGGCGCAACCCCCAGTCCGACCTTGGCAAGCACGTCGCTCGTGCTCTCGGACAGATCGTCGGACGGTTCCTCCTCGCCGTTCTGGGTGTTGGGCCTCTCGTTCAGCTGAGCTTTGAAGCTCATCGTCTTCCCGTCGCGCACCACCTCTATCGGAAGGGTGGACCCCGGAGCCAGCGAGCGAATCCGGTTCACGAACCACTGTACGTCCTTGACCTTCTCCCCGTCGATAGCCGTGATCACGTCGCCGCGCATCAGGCCGGCCTTCTCGGCCGCGGAGTCCGGGAAGACATCGCCGACGATCACGCCGTTCTTGGCCTTGACGCCATAGGCCTCCGCGATCTCGGGCGTCAGGTTCTGAACGGAGATGCCCAGCCAGCCGCGCTTCACCTTTCCGTAGGAGACGAGGTCGCCCATGATCTGCTTGGCCATGTTGACGGGCACCGCGAAGCCCAGCCCCTGGGCATAGGGAAGAATGGCCGTGTTGATGCCCACGACCTGCCCCTCCATGTTGAGCAGAGGACCGCCGCTGTTGCCGGGGTTGATGGCCGCATCCGTCTGGAGGAACCCGTCGAAGTTCACGTCCTGTGCGTGGATGCTGCGGTTCTTCGCGGAGATGACGCCCGCCGTCACGGAGTGCTCGAAGCCGTAGGGGTTCCCGATGGCGACGACCCATTCCCCCACCTCGACGGCGTCGGAATCCCCAAGCTCGAGGACCGGAAGGTCCTCGTTGGGATCGATTTTAATGACCGCAAGGTCGAAGGTGGGGTCCTTGCCCAGGACCTTCGCCGAATAGGTCTTGCCGTCGGAGAGGGTGACCGTGATCTTGTCCACGCCGTCGATGACGTGGTTGTTCGTCAGAATCTGTCCCTCCTTGGATACGATGAAGCCGGACCCGCGTCCCTTCATGGGGACGGATCGGGTGAAGTTCTTGAACGTGTCGCCGAAGAACTGCCGGAAGAAGGGATCGTCGTCGAAGGGAAACGGGACCGCAGTACGCTTGGCCCTGGTCTCCACGTCGATGTTCACGACGGCGGGAGAGGCCTTCTTTACGATGGGGACGACGGGCGACATGGACGCCGCGTCGGACGCGGCCTGAGCCGTCCCAACCTGGACGGCCCCCAGGGCCAGAAGCACGGCCAATACGGCCCCCGTATAACGCTTGTATCTCGAACCGGAACGCAACATGACAAAAGCACCTCCAAATTGGATTACAGCCGTTTTCATCGATGATGCGTATATTGTAGGACTTGAGCCCGACTCCTTCATGCAGTTTTTTACCGACGAGGGCATCCGAAAAAGGACGAAATCCGGCAGGAGATGCGACACGAACGTCGCTTCAGGAACGGAAAAAGAGAACGCGCCGTAATGTTTCTCCGCAAATATTTCTTTCCGCAATTTGATTTGTTGAATTAGCATGATAAAATACCTGCTCAAAAGGAGGCGTTGGGCGTGGAGGTCATCAAGGCAGGGAAGGGGAGCCCCGCTTCGGCGGACGGACAGCTGCGCGAAGCGGTGGGAGAGATTGTGGAGGACGTCCGACGCCATGGGGACGAGGCCCTGATACGTTATGGGAGGAAGTTCGACGACAGCCCGCGGGAGCGGATGCGCGTCCTGCCGGAGGAGGTCGAGGCCGCCTGTCGGGAGGTCTCCGGGGAGGAGCTCGAGGATATCCGAAAGGCTGCCGGGAATATTCGAAAGTTTGCGGAGGCCCAAAGGGGCGCCCTGAAGGAGGTCTCGGAGTTCTCGCCCGTCCCGGGGGTGTTCCTGGGACATCGCGTGATCCCCGTCCAATCGTGCTGCTGCTACGTGCCGGGTGGGAGCTATCCGCTTTATTCCACGGCGCTGATGCTGGCCATCCCGGCGAGGACCGCCGGCGTGAAGCGGGTCGCGGCCTGCTCCCCCGTCATGAAGGGGACCGGTTCCATCCACCCCAAGACCCTGGCCGCCCTGGCCGTCGCGGGGGTGGACGAAATCTATGCGGTCGGGGGGGCCCAGGCCATCGCGGCGTTCGCTTACGGAACGGAACGGATCGCCCCCGTGGACCTGATCGTGGGGCCGGGCAACCGTTATGTTGCCGAGGCGAAGCGCCAATGCTACGGCCAGGTGGGGATCGATTTTTTTGCGGGCCCCAGCGAGGTCCTGATCCTGGCCGACGCTGCGGCCGACGCGGGACTGATAGCGCTGGACCTGCTGGCCCAGTGCGAACACGACCCCACGGCGAGGGGGACCGTCGTGACGACGGACCGGGCTTTGGCCGAGCGCGTCGTGGCGGAGGTGGAACGCCGTCTCAAGACGCTCGAGACGGCGGAGATCGCCCGGCGGTCCTGGGAGGATTACGGGGAGGTCCTCCTTGCGGGCTCGATGGACGAGGCCGTCGCCCTCGCGAACGACCGGGCCCCGGAGCATCTGGAGGTCCACACGGAGAACTCCGATAACCTGATGGACTCCCTTTACAATTACGGCTCCCTGTTCCTGGGGCCCTATACGGCGGAGGTCTTCGGGGACTACGCCTCCGGGACCAACCACACCCTGCCCACGCTGCGGGCCGCACGCTACACGGGAGGGGTCTGGGTGGGGACGTTCCTGAAGGTCTGCACGCACCAGAGGCTGACCCGGGAGGGGATGACGGGTCTGGCGCCCCTTGTCTCGCGGCTCGCGAGGGGCGAGGGGCTGATCGCGCACGCCGACGCCGCGGAGGGACGGCTGGAGCGTTACAGGGCTTGTGGAACGGACAAGGGAGGCGTTTTGCGATGAGCAGCGGGACGGAGAGAGCGGACACGGCGCTCAGACGATCGCTTGGGCTTCGGGAGTCCGTGACGATCACGGTCGGGACGGTTATCGGGGTGGGGCTTTTTACCGTCGGGGCGAATGTCGTGGGACTCATGGGAGCGGCGGTCATCCTGCCGACCTTCATCGCCATGCTCGTCAGCATCTATCCGGCGCTGCTCTACGCCGAGATGGGGGCGGCGCTGCCCTACGCGGGAGGCACCTACAAGTACGCCTCCCTTGGGCTGAACCGGCCCATGGGGATGCTGGCCGCGTGGAACTTCATCATCTCACTGGTGGCGGTGACCAGCGGCGAGGCCCTGGCCTTCAGTTTTTACCTGAAGACGGCATGCCGTGTCCTGGGATGGGAACTGCCCCTGAGCGATGTGGCAGTCGCCTGCCTGGTGGTGGCGCTCTTCATTGCGACCAACGTCTGCGGCGTCGAGATAACCGGGCGGCTGCAGAACGGCTTCATGTTCTTTTTCTGGGGCGTGGCCCTCGTCTGGTTCCTGATGATGATGCCCCATATCCGCCTGCCCTATTTCGCGGTCCTCCCCGATTACGTGGATTTCCGTCCCGCGTCCCTGATCGGGGCGACGGCCATGATCTGGTGGTGTTTCGCCGGGTTCGAGACCTGCTGCGCCATGGGGGAGGAGATACGCCATCCGCAGATCAACATCCCTCGGGCGCTCTTTCTGGCGCCCTTCATCGTGTTCGCCGTGAACGCCCTGTTTCAGGGCTTCATCGTCGGGATCGTCCCGACGGAAAGCCTGTCCGCCCTGTCGAAGGCGGATGCGCCCTATGCCGAGGCCATGGCCACGGCGGGGCTCATGGGGATCCCCCTTTTGACTCTGGCGCTCGGGATCGCCTTCGGCGGGGACTTCTCGACCCTGAACGCCAGTATTGCCGTGCCGCCCCGCTACCTTTTCACCATGGCCCGCGACGGAGCCATGCCCCGCATCTTCGCGGCGGTCCATCCCCGATACAGGACCCCCTGGGTGGCGATTCTCTTTCTGGGAGGGCTTTCCATAGCCCTTATCGCAACGGGTTCCATCGTCTACATCGCCTCGCTGAGCCTCTTCGCCGACCTCTTTTACTACGTGATCGGCA
>ERZ772968.808-NODE-808-length-15290-cov-7.105284_pt1 | contig 15290 bp, 16 predicted proteins | sample MGYA00580674_ERZ772968 | MGnify/ENA primary metagenome ERZ772968 (study PRJEB29015, sample SAMEA2737940) | human oral metagenome | biome: human oral; feature: human-associated habitat; material: dental | place: China | collected 2138 ...
GGAGAAGTCCTGTTGCACCACCGTCGGACCGGGGTTCGATTCCCCGCATCTCCACTAATGCCCGTGATTTCAGCGGAACGCCTCACCGCAGGGTCGCTGGGGGCGTGCATCATGGTCCGGTCGGCCGAGTTGAGCGACCGACCGGAGCGGAATTCAATCGGGCTGATGCATGGTCCGGCGGGGACGTGTCCTCACTGGTGCGTACCAGGCATCCGAGTCGTCGGCGCGGGCCGCTTCGAGCGCGGCGCGGCGCGCCTGGTGGTTCCCGTGCAGGTGCGTCATCGGCCCCGAGCGTGAGCGCGATGCGGCAGGGCGGGTGCCTCCACCGGTTCCGCTGGGACATCGAGATCCGAGTCTGCGAGTCCTCTTCGCCCATCACGTCCATGGCGTAACCCCGACGACGTCGAGCGCACCCGGCGCACGGATGAGCGAGTGGAGCATGGCGGGCTCATCGCACAGTCGCTACTCGGCGGATGGAGGGCAGCCGGAGCGCGAGCGCTTCTGGAGAATGCGGTTCTTGGCGGCATCGATCGTGGCCGTGACCCCTCGTCATTCGGGTTCCTTCGTGTTTCTGCGCGGTCCTGCATGGGGGTCTGAGCGTGTCGTTTTCGCTTCGTTTCCGTGGCCGCCATTGCGGCCGCGACTCCATCACCGGCCTCGGCCGCCCCGAGGTCCGCCGGCCTCGTCCTGCCCGCACCGAAAGGCTTCGTGGCGCGAAAGAGTCGATGGTGCGCTCGATCGTCCTCTAACCCGCGATGGATGGGCGGCCCGGGTCGCAGGGCGGAGAGCCTTTCGCAGCCGTCACCAGCGCGGCCAATGGGCGTCCGTCCCGCACCTATTATGTCATAGGGTGTTGTGACGATCAGAACTCGCTGGGTATTCGCTGATAATCCGAACGACACCCTGAGGTCGTGGTAAGTGTGACTCGTGTGACGAACGAGGCGGCAGAAGATCACAAAGTGGCACGCCACGCCGAGAAAACACCGTCATATCTGACAAAGCGGCCCGTTTATGCATAGCGTTGCCGTCAGCGGCACCGTTCCTGGTGCCCACCAACGACCGAGAGGCAGATATATGTCCGTCAACCGCACTGAGCTCATCGCCGCCATCGCTGAGGAGGCCGATCTCACCAAGGTCCAGGCCGATGCCTTCCTTGCTGCTTTCCAGAAGGTCCTGGTCGACAATGTCGCCAAGGGTGAGGCCGTCAAGATCACCGGCCTCATGGGTGTGGAGCGCGTCGAGCGCGCCGCTCGTACTGGCCGCAACCCTCGTACCGGTGAGGAGATCCAGATCCCCGCCGGCTACGGTGTCAAGCTGACGGTGGGCTCCGCTTTGAAGAAGGCCGTCGCCAAGTGATCTCAGCGTGAGCACCCGGTGCCGCTAAGCGCAGCCGGACCGTGGACGTCAAGGCGCGTCACCCCTGGCGGGTGCCGCGCCTTCGTCACGCAGCGCTCGTGGGGAACGGCTCCTCGAGGCTCCTCCTCGGGAAGGAGGCCCGCAGGGGCTCGTCCGCATAGCCTCGCCCCCATGGACTCACCACCTGCCGTCCGAGTTGCGCAGGCAGCGGCTCCTGCACTGTCGCTGGACGGGCTGTGCAAGGCCTTCGGTCAGAAAGTCGCCGTCAACGCGCTTTCCCTGGACGTCCCGACCGGCTCCATCTACGGCATGGTGGGTCCTAACGGAGCGGGCAAGACCACGACCCTGTCCATGGCCACGGGCCTGCTCGTACCCGATGCCGGCCGCGCCGTCGTTCACGGTTTCGACGTATGGGACCAGCAGGCCGCCGCCAAGGCGCAGCTCGGCGTCCTGCCAGACGGCCTGCGCACCTTCGATCGACTCACCGGGATGGAGCTGATCACCTATGCCGGGCTGCTCCGCGGTCTGGGGCGCGATGTCGTCATTCCTCGTGCGACCCAGCTCCTTGACGTCCTGGATCTCGACGGCGCCGGCCGCACACTCGTCGCCGACTACTCCGCTGGCATGCGCAAGAAGATCAACCTCGCTTGCGCGCTCATCCACTCGCCCGGCGTCCTCGTTCTGGACGAGCCCTTCGAGGGGGTGGATCCGGTGTCCGCCCGGACCATCCAGGCGATCCTGGCCGACTTCGCCGCCGATGGCGGCACCGTCATCATCTCCAGCCACGTCATGGCGACCGTCCAGCGCTTCTGCACTCACGTGGCCATCGTCGTCGCCGGGCAGGTCGCGGCCGCGGGCACCACTGCGCAGGTCGCCGCCGGCATGGATCTGGAGGACCGTTTCACCCAGCTGGTCGGGGCGCGTGAGACGAGAGGGGACCTGTCGTGGTTGCGACCCTCGTCCGACTGAGGTGGAGGCTCACCCTCAACGCCTTGGGACGCAGCGTCTGGATCCTCCTGGCCTCCCTGCTCGGAGCCGCTTGGGCGATCGGCACCATCATCTCGGCGACCGCCGGCGCCGCGGCGCTCGGCCTCGGTGCTCCGACCTCGATCGCGGCGGGCGTCATCGGCGCCCTGGGGGCGTTGATCACTCTCGGCTGGATTCTGGTGCCGCTCCTGCTCACGGGCGTCGACTCGACGCTCGATCCCCGAGCGCTCGCGCCGTGGATAGCGCCTTCGCGCTCTTTGGCCGGAGGGCTCGCCGTGGCCGGTGCGACGGGGATCCCCGGCATCGCCACGGCCGTCTGCCTCGCCCTTCCCGCGCTGACGTGGGCGATGGGCGGCCATTGGGGCGCGGCCGGGCTCGCTCTGCTCCTTGCCCCGGTTGCCCTGGCGACCTGCGTGCTCGCCTCGCGCGTCGTCGTGATCGGGACCGGCGTGTCGACCACGCGCCGGGGACGGGACATCATCGGCGCCATCGGGGGAGTGGCCGTCATCGGGGCCGCCGTCGTGCCCAGTCTGTTCAATGCCGTCGCCATGCGCTCGGAAGGCCTTGACGACTCGCTGTTGATGGCGATCGCCCGGGTGCTCTCCCTGAGCCCGTTCGGCTGGGCTCTCGCCGCTCCGGGTTATCTGGCGCAGGGACGGGCCGGTGCCGCGCTGAGCCTGGCGGTCGGCGCCCTGGCGCTCCCGATCGCGCTGGCGCCTTTGTGGGGCGGGGTGGTGCGGCGCGTCATGTCCGGGGACAGGGCATCCGGGCGGCGCAAACGTTGTGAGGGCGACGCCGACGTCCCGGCGCCCGCCGATGCCGTGCGAACTGTGCAGCCCACGCTCAGCGGTGCCACGACGAGTGCGCCCCTGGTGTGGCAGCGCCGACTGGAACGGGTCATCCCCCCGCCGGCCGCCGCCATCGCGGCGCGCTGTCTGCGCTACTGGCGCACTGATCCACGCTACCTGGCGCTGGGCGCCTCCGCCGTGTTCGTCGCGCTCGCCGTGGGCGTCGTGATGGTGCTGAACACCCAACAGGGCTTCGGAGGCGCCGAGGGGGACTCATCCCTCGCGTCGGCGCCGGTCAGCGCAGCGTCCGGCGGAGCTCCGCCGGCGCTGCTCGGTGTGCCGGTCGTCATCGCTCTCATGTCCGGATGGGCCCTGCACGACGACCTGGGATACGACTCCACCGCCCTGTGGATGCACCTGAGCGCCGGGGTGCGCGGTCGCGACGACAGGGTGGGACGCATGGTTGCCGCCGCCCTGTGGACCCTGCCCGTCCTGGCGATCATCACCATCGCCCTCGGCATGTGGACCGCGCGCTGGGACATCGTTCCCGCGGTTGTCGGGGTGCAGCTCGGCCTGTACGGCGCCGCTGCGGCCTGGTCGGGGGTCATGAGCGCAGTTCTTCCCTACGAGGTCAATGCGCCAGGGGAGAGCCCGCTGAAGTCGCGGACCTCGGGCATGGCTCTGGCCGCCTCGCTGGTGCAGATGGTCGGCCTGGGCGTGGTCGTCGTGCTCGCGCTACCAGTCGTCGTCGGCATCTGCATCCTCGTGATGACCAGTGCCTGGCAGTGGGGCTGGGCACTCCTCGCAGGCGGGGCGTTCTGGGGAACGGGGCTCACCTGGGCCGGTGCCGTCATTGGAGGGCGGGCTCTCGATCGGCGCTGGGTATCGGTGCTGACCACCGTGCGCTCCTGGCCGGGGCATGCCGAGACACGCTGAGCGCATTCCGCGCGGAAATGGCCCGCGGAGCTCGAGAGGGCCGGTGGCACGGCACCGGAAGATGACAAGCGGCGATCCGCTGTCCTAGGGTTCTCTGGCCGGTGCGCATGGCCGCGCTTCCCGGTTCGAGGGTCCGTTCGGGCCCGGACATCCCCGTCATCGCTGAAGAGGAGCAAACCTATGGAGCTCGTCATCCTGGACAACGCCGAGGCCATCGCTCAACGTGCCGCCGATGCGGTCGAGGACCTTCTGACCGCCGAGCCCGCCGCTGTTCTGGGAACCGCCACGGGGTCGAGTCCGCTTCCCCTCTACGACGAGCTCGCTCGCCGCTGCGAGGCCGGACGCCTCTCGTTCAAGGAGGTCACCGGCTTCATGCTCGATGAGTACGTCGGCCTGCCCGAGGGGCACCCCGAGCGCTACGCGACGTTCATGGAGCGGAATCTGCGCTCTCGCGTGGACATGCGGCCGGGCGCCCTGCACGGTCCCGATGCCCTGAGGGAGGACCTCCAAGCCGCCTGCGATGCCTACGAGGCCTCCATGGCGGCCGCCGGTTACTGCGATCTGCAGATCCTGGGCATCGGCTCCGACGGCCACATCGGCTTCAACGAGCCGGGCGGTCCGCTCGACTCCTCGACCCATGTCGATGAGCTCACCGAGCAGACCCGCAGGGACAATGCCCGCTTCTTCGACGACGATATCGACGCGGTCCCCACGCGCTGCATCACCCAGGGGCTGGGCACGATCATGAAGGCGCGCAAGCTCGTTCTCATCGCCACGGGTGAGAACAAGGCCGAGGCCATCGCCCACCTCGTCGAGGGTGAGGTCGACCCCCGGTGGCCCGCCACCGTCATGCAGAACCACGCCGACGCCCTCGTGCTCGTCGACCCCGCCGCCGCGAGCCTGCTCAAGAAGCAGCACTGAGCGCCTGAAGCCCTCTGCGCCCGTCCGGCCGTGGCGCGGTTCACAGCGGCATCCGCTGTCATCGGATGCCGTGGGACCGTCGAAGGCCGTGGGCGCCCGGCTTACACTGGCCTCATGAGTGAGTCGTCTGCACCCACCAGCGGAGTCCCCAGCGACCCGGAGGACCGGCCGAGCCAGTCGGCCGGGACGGCCGTCCTCGAGCGAGAGGAGCTCCAGTCCACCGACGACGGCGATGCCGACCGCTTCGCCCACTACGTGCGCAAGGACAAGATCGCCGCGGCCTCCGCCACCGGGCGCCCGGTCGTCGCCCTGTGCGGCAAGGTGTGGACACCCGGGCGGGACCCGTCGAAGTACCCGGTGTGCCCGACCTGCAAGCAGATCTACGAGCAGATGAGGCCCGGCGGCGGCGACGGCCCCCGCTTCCCGCGCTTCCCCTTCTCCAGAGGCGGTCGGTGACTCCCGCACGGGGTCCCCGGGCGCGGCACCGCCCGACCCAGCCGTCCATCTTCGCCGCCGAGAACCTTCCGCCCGCCTACCCGCAGCGCGCCGCCTGGGGCACCTCGCGGCCGCTGCGGGCCTGGCAGGAGGCCGCGCTGAAGAAGTACCTGGCCGACCTGCCCGAGGACTTCCTGGCCGTGGCCACGCCCGGGGCGGGCAAGACCACCTTCGCCCTGCGCATCGCCACCGAGCTGCTCTCCACCGGCGACGTCCACCGGGTCACGGTCGTGTGCCCCACCGAGCACCTGAAGTACCAGTGGGCCGAGGCCGCCGCCCGCGTGGGAATCCGCCTGGACCCCTCGTACACGAACTCCCAGGGGGCGCTGGGCTCGCGCTTCGACGGCGCGGCCCTGACCTACGCCCAGGTCGCCGCCAATGTCAGTCTTCACCGCGGTCGCACCGACTCGATCCGCACCCTGGTGGTTCTCGACGAGATCCACCACGGCGGGGACGCGCGGAGCTGGGGCGACGCCATCCGCGAGGCCTTCACGCCGGCGCGCCGCCGTCTGGCCCTGACCGGCACGCCCTTCCGCTCCGACGAGTCGGCCATCCCGTTCGTGCGCTACGTCGAGGAGACCGGCGGCGCCAGGCGGTCCCGGGCCGACTACTCCTACGACTACGCCGACGCCCTGCGCGACGGGGTCGTGCGCCCGGTGATGTTCATGACCTACTCCGGCCAGATGCGCTGGCGCACCAGGGCCGGCGACGAGGTGGCCGCACGGCTGGGGGAGCCGTTGACCAAGGACCTGGAGGCCCAGGCCTGGCGCACGGCTCTGGACCCCTCGGGGGAGTGGATCCCCGCGGTCCTGGCGGCCGCCGACCAGCGGCTGAGCGAGGTGCGCCGCCAGGTGCCCGACGCCGGCGGGCTCGTCATCGCCTCGGACCAGGGCTCGGCCCGCGCCTACGCGGGGCGGCTCCGCGCCATCACCGGACAGGCCCCCACCGTGGTCCTGTCCGACGACGCCGGCGCCTCCAGCCGCATCGAGACCTTCGCCGCGAGCCAGGACCGCTGGATGGTGGCGGTGCGCATGGTCTCCGAGGGCGTGGACGTGCCGCGCCTGGCGGTCGGGGTGTACGCGACCTCCGCCTCGACCCCGCTGTTCTTCGCCCAGGCCGTCGGGCGCTTCGTCCGCTCGCGCGCCCGCGGCGAGACCGCCTCGGTGTTCCTGCCCTCCGTCACGCCCCTGCTGGGGCTGGCGGGTGAGATCGAGGTCGCCCGCGACCACGTCCTGGGCGGGGCCGGGCGCGCCGACGAGGACGCGCTCTTCGCCCCCGAGGAGCGTCTCCTGGCCGAGGCCAACAAGGCGGAGAAGGCCTCGGACGACCTGCTGGGCTCCTTCGAGGCCATGGACTCCACCGCCGAGTTCGACCGGGTCCTGTTCGACGGCGGGGAGTTCGGCACCGGCGCCGTGGTCGGCAGCGTCGAGGAGCAGGAGTACCTGGGTCTGCCCGGCCTGCTCGAGCCCGAGCAGGTGACGGCCCTGCTGCGCCAGCGTCAGGACAAGCAGATCGAGGCCCAGAAGAAGCAGGCGGCCGCGGCCGCCAAGCGCCGGGCCGGCTCCGGCGTCGACGACGCCCGGCGCCGGGCCGCCGCCCGCAAGGAGCTGAGTCGACTCGTTGCCGCATGGGCGCGCCGCTCCGGCTGGCCCCACGGCGTCATCCACAACGACCTGCGGCGCGTGTGCGGCGGTCCCGAGGTCGCCCAGGCCTCCACCGAGGAGATCGTCCGGCGCGTGGAGACCCTGCGCCGCTGGTTCGTCGGCAAGCGGTGAGAGGACTGAGAGGGCTGAGAGGGCTCGGCCTTCGGCTCACCGGCTCAGCGCGGGCCGCCCTCGGTGCGCTGCGCGCTCAGCCCCTCAGGGGCCGGCGGCCGTCGAGGTCCACGTGGCGCGTGGGCACCGCCGGCTCTCCCTCGCTCAGGCGCCAGGCGTCGTAGGGCAGCTCGGCGCGCGAGGCCCGGTGCCGCTCGGCGGCGGCGGCCAGTGCGCGTGGGCCGCGGTGCTCCTCGACGACGACGCCGTCGTGCACCAGCTCGACCTGCAGCGGGCGGGCCCCGGCCTCGGCCAGGGCCGTCAGCGCCTCGTCCTGGTTCTGGGCCGACACGACGAGCTCCTCGGCGGCGGAGCCGGTGCCGTCCATCACGCGGCCGGCCCACTTGCGCCCGCCGACGGTCGCCTTGCCGCCCTCGGAGAACTTGGCGACCTCGTGCATCTCGCCGTCGGCGCCCGCCCGCTCGACGAGCTTGTAGATCAGGGCGGCGGTCGGTCGGCCGGAGCCGGTGACCAGCTTGGTGCCCACGCCGTAGGAGTCCACCGGCGCGGTACCCAGGCCCGCGATTGCGTACTCGTCCAGGTCGTTGGTCACCGTGATCCTCGTCGTCGTCGCCCCCAGGGCGTCGAGCTGGGCGCGCACCTTGAACGCCTCGGCGACCAGGTCGCCGGAGTCGAGGCGCACCGCGCCGAGTTCGCCGCCGCCGTCGCGGGCCGCCCTGACGGCCCGCTCCACGCCGCGGGCGATGTCGTAGGTGTCGACCAGGATCGTGGTGCCCGGCCCGAGGCTGGCCACCTGGGCCGCGAAGGCCTCCTCCTCCGAGTCGTGCAGCAGGGTGAAGGAGTGCGCGGCGGTGCCGACCGTGGGGATCCCGTAGCGCATGCCAGCCTCCAGGTCGCTGGTGCCCACGAAGCCGCCGACGACGGAGGCGCGGGCCGCCGCCACCGCCGCCTGCTCGTGGGCCCGCCTGGCCCCGAAGTCCACGCAGGGCCGGCCGTGCGCGGCGATCGTCATGCGGGAGGCCGCCGAGGCGACGGCGCAGTCGTAGTTGTAGATCGACAGGGCCAGGGTCTCCAGGATGCAGGCCTCGGCGAAGGTGCCCTCGACGGTGAGCAGCGGTGAGCCCTCGAAGTAGCACTCGCCCTCGGCGTAGCCGCGGATGGTGCCGGAGAAGTGGTACTCGCGCAGGTAGTCCAGGGTGGCGTCGTCGACCACCTGCGTGCGGTGCAGGAAGTCGATCTGCCTGCCGGTGAAGGCGAAGGCCTCCACGGCGTCCAGGAGGCGGCCCGTGCCGGCCACGACGCCGAAGCGCCGGGAGGCGGGCAGCCGCCGCCCGAACAGCTCGAAGACGCTGGCCCGCTCGGCGGTCCCCGAGCGAAGCGCCCCCTGGAGCATGGTGAGCTCGTACATGTCGGTGAGCAGGGACGTGGTGGGAGCGGTCGGGTCTGTGACGCGCTGCGTGGGTGTCATGACACTTACCCTATCCCGAAACTCGGATTACGGTGCAGCGTGTCTGCCCCAGCCTTCTCCCGGCCGCTACGCTGGTGGTCATGTCCAACGCGCTGCACGTCGTCGAGCCCGACGTCCAGGAGCGTGCACGCAGCGCCGCCCAGTCCCAGTGGCGCACGGTCGTCCACGACGACCCGGTCAACACCATGGACTACGTCACCTGGGTCTTCCGCACCTACTTCGGCTTCCCGCTGCAGCTGGCGCGCCGTCGCATGCTGGAGGTCCACACCCGCGGGCGCGCCACGGTGTCCACCGGGGCGCGCGAGCGCATGGAGGTCGACGTCACCGCCATGCACTCCTACGGCCTGCGCGCCACTCTCGAGCCGGTGGGGGACGACGCCGCGGACCGGGGCGGGACCTGATGCGCGGCTTCGCCAAGGCGGTCGGCGGCTGGGAGAGCCGCCTGGAGGCCTGGGAGCGGGAGTACCTCGCGGGCCTGCTCGAGCAGGTCGCCGTGCTGCTGGCGGCCGATGACCCCGGCGGCCGCCAGGACGGCGGGACGACGTCCCCGCAGCCCGGGCTGCGACAGGGGGAGAGCGCCCGTGACGGTGACGTCCTCGCGGCGCTGGACTTCGACCCGGACCCTCAGGAGCCCCCGGCCCCGCTGCCGCCGACGTCGGCCCCGCCCGCGCTCGCACCCGTGATCGATGTGCTTCTGCCCGATGCCTCCGAGGATCCTGAGGTCGCGCTCGAGGTGGCGGACCTGACCCGTGCGCGCCTGCGCGGCCTCAAGCACGAGCGCCTCAAGGCCGCCATCGTCGAGCTGCTGGAGCCTACGGGCGCCGACGGCGCCGTCCGCGTCGTCCGCGGGCACGAGCAGGAGTGGCTCGGCGCGCTCAACGACGTGCGCCTCGTGCTCGCGCAGCGGCTTGACATCGACGGGCCGGAGGCCGCCGAGGCGACCCACGCCATCGCCCGGCAGGAGGCCCCCCGGGACGAGGACGACGACGCCCGCTGGCGCCGCGGACTCGCCCTGTCCTACGACATGCTCACCTGGTGGCAGGAATCACTGGTGACCGTGCTGCTTTACGGCTGAGCCGCCGCCTAGTCTCGGATGCGTGAACGACGCGCCGATTGGGATGTTCGACTCCGGGGTCGGAGGCCTGACCGTTGCAAGAGCCGTACTCAACCAGCTGCCCGGCGAGCAGATCCTCTACATCGGGGACACCGCTCACACCCCGTACGGCCCCAAGTCCATCGACGAGGTCCGCTCCCTGGCGCTCGGAGTCATGGACGAGCTCGTCGAGGCCGGCGTCAAGATGCTCGTCATCGCCTGCAACACCGCCTCGGCGGCGGTTCTGCACGACGCCCGGCGCCGCTACACCCAGGGCCGGGGCGTCCCCGTGGTCGAGGTCATCCACCCCGCCGCCCGGGCGGCCGCCCGCGTCACCCGCAACGGCCGTATCGGCCTGGTCGCCACCCAGGGAACCGTTGACTCGCACGCCTACGACGACGCGCTGGGGGCCGTGCCCGGCGTCGAGCTGTTCTCCAAGGCGTGCCCGCGCTTCGTCGACCTGGCCGAGAGCGGCGTGACCACCGGTCCCGAGGCGCTCACCACCGCCGAGGAGTACCTCGCTCCGATCAGGGCCGCCGGTGTGGACACCCTCATCCTGGGCTGCACCCACTACCCGCTGCTCATCGGCCCGATCTCCTACGTCGTGGGGGAGGACGTCACCCTGGTCACCTCGAGCCTGGAGACCGCCAAGGACGTCTACCGCGAGCTCGCCCGGCGCGACCTGCTGCGCGATCCCGGCGCCGCCGCCCCCCACCACGAGTTCCGCTCCACCGGAGACCCCGAGTCCTTCGTGGTTCTGGCGCGGCGCTTCCTGGGCCCCGAGGTCAGACGCGTCCTGCGGGCGGGCTCGGCGTCCGGAGCGGCGCGCGCGGCCGCTCCCGGCGACGTCTCCGGTGCCGCTGACGACCATGTTCCCCCTCCGACCCCGCAGAACTGAGCAAGGATCCCGTATGAAGCTCACGATCATCGGCTGTACCGGAAGCATGTCCGGTCCCGACTCCGCCGCCTCCTCCTATCTGGTGCAGGCCGGTGGCGCGGACCCAGGCGGCGAGGTGCGGACGTGGTCGGTGGTGCTGGACCTGGGGCCGGGGGCGATGGGGCAGATGCTGCACTACCTCGACCCGGCCGACCTGGACGCGATCGTGATCTCCCACTGCCACGCGGACCATATTGTCGACCTTGTGGGGATGCACGTCTTCCGCCGGTGGAACCCGACCGGGGCGCTGGGCCCCGTGCTCACGCTGGGGCCCGGCGAGCTGCCGAGCCGCCTCAACGGCGTGGACGGCACGCCTCCGGAGGAGACCTACGCCTCCGAGTTCACCTTCCGCACCGCCGTCGTCGGCGAGACGGTGCGGGTCGGGCCGATGACGATCACACCGTACAGGGCGCTCCACCCCGTGGAGGCCTACGGCTACCGTGTCGAGGGCCCCGGGAAGGACGGTCAGGGCCGTGTCAGCCTCGCCTTCACCGGGGACACGGACCTGTGCGACGACGTGGAGGCCATGGCCGACGGCGTCGACCTGCTGCTGTCCGAGGCCGCCTTCCTGGAGGGGCGCGACACCTACCGCGGGATGCACCTGACCGGCAGGCGCGCAGGCGAGCTCGCCGCCGGCACGAGCGGCAAGGGCGGGCGCACGCCCGTGGGCCGCCTCGTGCTGACGCACATCCAGCCGTGGACCGAGCCCGCCGACGCCCTCAAGGAGGCGGCCGAGGCCTACTCCGGTCCGCTTGAGGCCGCGACCGCGGGCGCGAGCTGGGAGATCTGAGCGCAGGCCGGCACCGGCGCCCGTGAGCGGGCGGATCGCGCTCCTCGGGTGCGGCGGTAGGCTGAGCCGGTGGTTGCGCAGCACGGGGACGGTCGGACGCGGCTGGCATACAGCCCGCCGGTTCCCGATGGACCGGATCGCCCCTGGACCCGCGGGCGCCGCACCCGGTGGTGGCTCGTCATCCCGGCCGACCTGGTCACTGCGGTGCTCGTGGCCCTCTTCGCCTCCGCCTCGCTGCACGACGCCTCCCGGGCCCCCGCGCTGGTGGCGCGCACCCTGGGCGCCACCGTCCTCGCCTGGGCGGTGGCCTGGGGGGTGCGGCGCGGGCGCGACCACCTGGAGGTCCTGTGGCCCGAGGGGACGATCGTCGTCGGCGTCACCGGGTGCGTGTGCGTCGCGGCGCACGGCCTGGCGGGTGGTGGCGCGCTCGTCTCCTTCTCCCTCATGACGCTGGCCTTCCTGGTCGTGTTCCAGGCCGGGTGGCGCTGCCTGTACGGCTTCGCCAAGGCCCACGACTCGCTCGTGCCCAAGCCGGTCCAGCGCCGGCTCGAGGCCCAGGAGGCCCGGGACCGGGGCGAGTCGGACGGGACTGCCGGTTCGGACTGACCTCGCCGAGAGCGGTCGAGCTCCGCGTCGAGATCGGTTCATCTCCGGCTCGAGATCGGTTCGCTCATCCCCCGGCGATCTCGCGGAGGGCCCCGAGATGGGACTCGAAGGCCTTCAGGCCCGCGGGTGTGAGCGCCACCCAGACGACGTCCTCGGACCGGGCGAGCCCGTAGCTGCGCTGGCGGCGCACGTACCCGGCCTTCTCGAGCGCGGTCAGCTGCTTGGACAGGGCCGAGTCGGAGACTCCGACGGCCTCTCGGAGCTCGGCGAAGCGCATCTGCGCCCGGCCCTGCACCGCTCCGACGGATCGCAGTGCGGCGCAGACCCGCAGCCTGCCCAGCGGGTGGATGACGGGATCAAGCACGGGGCCGAGCCGCAGCGAGAAGTGTCCAGGCGCACAGCGCACCGGCCGCGGGCGCGATCACGGCGGCGGCTGCGGGCAGCCACGAGGCGGGAAGGGCGTCACGGGCAACGATGACACCGACGGGCAGCAGCCCGGAGGCCAGCACCCTGAGCCAGTGGCCGCGTCCCTGCGCGAGCGGATCGGCCCACGGGTCCTGACGGAGGCCGGGGCGGGCCAGGCGGGACCACAGCACGGCGCCGAGGGCGAGCGTCAGCGCCCAGGCGGCGAGCATGAGCCGCCACGCCCCCGTCACGGCCAGGGCGGCCGTGACGGCACCGGTGAGCGAGACAACGGCGACCGCCCAGCCGGCCGGCCGCCACCGCGCAGCGGCGTCAGCGGTCGCGTCCGCCTCGCGGAGCATCTGGCGGGCCCGGGCGGGGGAAGGGCGGGCGAGCGGGTCTCGAGTCATCGGCAGCCTTCCTTTCCTGTATGGAAAGTATGGCGGAGCGGGCGCGGCACCGCAAGCGGCCGTGCGGGAGCCGCCTGCGGCCGCGCCCGCTCTCCGGCCCCGCCGAAGGGCCGCTCAGCGCGTGATATCGCCTGCACCCGTCGACGGCGGCGCGAGCAGGGCGGCGAGCACCGGCGCCAGGGCGCGCAGGGCCTGGCCGCGGTGGGAGATCGTGTTCTTCTCCTCGGGGCTCATCTGGGCCGTCGTCCGCCCCGCGCCGCCCGGCGCGTCCTCCTGGACGGGCACGAAGATCGGGTCGTAGCCGAAGCCGCCCTCGCCTCGGGGCTCGCCGAGCAGCCGGCCCTCCATCGAGCGCTCGATCCGCGTGACCGTCGGCCGGCCGTCCGGGCCGCGGCCGGGAGCGGCCAGCACCGCCGCGCAGGTGAAGCGCGCCGTGCGATGGGGATCGGCCACATCGTTGATCTGGTCCAGCAGGAGACGCAGGTTCGCCGCGTCGTCGCCGTGGCGGCCGCACCAGCGTGCGGAGAAGATGCCGGGCGCGCCGCCGAGCACGTCCACGCACAGGCCCGAGTCGTCGGCAACGGCGGGCAGCCCGGTGGCCCGCACCAGGGCGCGGGCCTTGATCTCCGCGTTGGCCGCGAAGCTGAGGCCGTCCTCGACGGGCTCGGGGGCGCCCAGGGAGGCCGCCGAGACGATCGATCGCGGATCCAGCCCGGGCGCGAGCGGCGCGAGGATCGCCCGCAGCTCGGCGAGCTTGCCGAGGTTGTGGGTGGCCAGGACCAGCGCGGCCCCGTCGGGCACGGTCACCCCCGACGGCGGCACCGGTGCGCTCACGAGGCCTCCCGCCCGGCGTCGTCGCGGGTCGAGACCGTGAAAGGCTCCCGCCCCGGTCCGGCCAGCGCACGGGCCTGCAGCGCCGCCAGCTCGGCGTTGCCCTTGGCGGCCAGGTCCAGCAGGGCGCACAGCTCGTCGCGGTTGAAGGGGACGTGCTCGGCCGTGCCCTGGACCTCGACGAAGTGCCCGTCCCCGGTCTGGACGACGTTCATGTCGGTGTGGGCGCGCACGTCCTCCTCGTAGGGCAGGTCCAGGCAGGGGGTCCCATCGACGATGCCGACGCTGATCGCGGACAGGGAGTCCGACAGGACCGGCCTGCCGGCTCGCGGCTTGATGTGCCCCTTGCCGGTGCCCCAGGCGATGGCGTCGGCCAGGGCCAGGTAGGCGCCGGTGATGGCGGCGGTGCGGGTGCCGCCGTCGGCCTGCAGGACGTCGCAGTCCAGGGTGATCGTGTTCTCCCCCAGGGCGGCCACATCGATAATGCCGCGCAGGGAGCGGCCGATGAGGCGGGAGATCTCGTGGGTGCGGCCGCCGACCCGCCCGCGCACGGACTCGCGGCCGGAGCGCTCGGAGCCCGCGCGGGGGAGCATGGCGTACTCGGCGGTCACCCAGCCCTCGCCGCCGCCCTTGCGCCAGCGCGGCACGCCCTCGGTGAAGGAGGCCACGCACAGCACCCGGGTGCGGCCGAGCTCGATGAGCACCGAGCCCTCCCCGTGGTCCAGCCAGCTGCGGGTGATGGTCACGGGGCGCAGCTCGTCGGCCGCGCGTCCGTCCTTGCGGATCATCTTGGGGGACTCGGTGTCTGTCACGGCGTCAGGCTACCCGCTGCGCGGGGGCGCGGAGTGCCCGCCCGGCCTCGACGTGGCCCCGAGTGCCACGGCCTCGGGAGCGGGGGCGGCCCCGTCGGCCGCGGGACTGGAGCAGCGAGTTGCGGCGGTGAGTCACGGTATGGTCAAGAATGCGGATCTCCGACCGTTTCCGCGGGCTGGCGGGGGTATACCTGAGGGGCCCTTGCACAATCCCCACCCACAAGGATCCCGTCACCATGACCGTTTCCCAGATCAGCTCGCGTCGGCCGAGCCGGCTGCTGTCCGCCGGCAGCTGGCTCGTCGCCCTCGTCATCGTCCTCGTCCCGGCGGTTTCCGGGTGCGACGACTCGGCTGCGCACGAGGCCGCCCCGGCCAGCGCCGCCGCCACGACCCCGGCCGCGGTCGAGGTTCCGGACGTCGTCGGCATGAAGGGCGACGACGCGGCCGATGCCCTCAAGAAGGCGGGGCTCTCCAAGAGCCCGAGCTACACGGACGCCGACGGCGAGGAGTCCGTGTGGGCTCCGGGAAACTGGTCCGTGACCGCGCAGGACCCGGCGGCGGGCGAGCGGGTCCCGGCGGACCAGGCGATCACGCTCACGGTCAACCACGACTCCGCCGATGCGGCGGCCTCGGCGTCCGCTGCGGCCGAGGCGTCCGCGTCCGCTGCGGCCGAGGCGTCCGCG
>ERZ772968.811-NODE-811-length-15255-cov-6.201053_pt1 | contig 15255 bp, 14 predicted proteins | sample MGYA00580674_ERZ772968 | MGnify/ENA primary metagenome ERZ772968 (study PRJEB29015, sample SAMEA2737940) | human oral metagenome | biome: human oral; feature: human-associated habitat; material: dental | place: China | collected 2138 ...
TGACGGGCACCGACTACAGCAAGAAGCCGTTTACGATCAATGCCAAGAAGCAGGAGAAGTAGCGGTCTCTGACTGAGCTGCCGAATCGCAGTGTGACGTTCTGCCGGGTTCTGCCTGCTTCCGCGAGTAGGCAGAAACAGCGTCGTGTCAATCGGGGACTGTCTTGGGTGCATTAAGTGCTTCCTGTGGCTCCAGTTCATTTTCCTGAAAAATTGGCCAGTGTTTGGTGTTGGGCTTTCGAGTGCGGTGACGAAGCAGCCCTTAGTGGGCTTAATGAGAGGGCTTCCCTCTTGGGCTTGTGTGGGCTGAGCGCGGATGTACTGCACGAACTTTGAGTCGTATTGCCTGACCTAACAGGTAACCGTACCGCACGAACTCCTTATAGTCATGGAGGGCACTCGTGCGCCAGCCGCTAGTACCCGACCGTCGTACAGCACAGACACGGCCGTCGCTGGAGAGCAATAATCGCATGTCATGGTAGGTTATGCCGTGGGTTCGAGTATTGGTCGAACATCCTGGTTCATCTGGATGATGACAGTGGTGTCCACGACTTCCTACGGTAACGGTTATATAACTCTTCGTCTCTGGTTCGCCGATCTCGCGAAGCACACACTTGTCGGAACGCAACGCGCAGGTAGTCTTGATACGCCGGCTTGCACAGCGGCGTGGGCAGATTAGAGACCCATGTCAGACCAAAGGACGGTCTGCGCGGAGTGAGGGGCTGAGACATGGCTCGTGATCCGAAGAAGACGGTTGTCCTGGATACCAACGTCTTCATCTATGCGCAGGACTATGCCCAGCAGGACCATCCGGACGGCAAGGTCTCAGCTGAAGTTCTCCGGGCACTTGGGGAACTGGGGTATACGCCAGTGATCGCAGCGGCGGTCCTTGACGACCTGCACCGTGGCGGGGAACTCAGGAACTTCCGGCTCCGCGGGGCTGAACGCTACGCCCGGGTTGACCCCGACCCGCCCGGGGAACTGAGACAGCGCGCTGGATATGGCGACGACCTGGGAGCCAACGACGACTGCGACCTGCGCATCCTCGCCGCGCTCGACCAGGATCTTGCCGCGTGGATCATTACCAATGATAAGAAGATGATCGGCCACGCCGAGCAAGCTGGGCTCACCCACGTCTTGGATGCTCGGCAGTTCCTCGAGTTCCTCGAGCCGGCCCGGCACCCGAGCGAGCCCCCACCCCAAGTCCATGTGGTACCTGCCAACCAGATCAACGTCCACTCATCATTCTTTGCCTCCTTGGTCGGCAGATATTCCGAGTTCCGCAACTGGTGGCGGAAGAAGGTTGTTCCACAGGAACGTACGACCTTCATCGTCGGAGACCCCAGCGATCCGCAGGCACTCGCGGTCATTAAGGAACACGACGCCGACTACGGGCTCCCACAAGACACGACCAAGATCTGCACCTTCAAGGTCTCAACCGATGCTCGTGGCCAGCGCTACGGGGAACTCCTTCTGAAAGCCGCCATACAGCACATTCGCGCCATCCCCTCTAGCACCACATTCCTCGAGGTCGCCGCTGACAACGAGCTTGTTAAATGGCTCCAGCCCTTTGGCTTCCAGATGCTGAAGGGCAAACACGCCACCAACGGTGACAAGATCATGGTCAAGCACCTCACCGCCGGAGGACGCCGTAGGAACCTGGATCCATGGACCTACCACCAGACCTATGGGCCTGGTGCCCTGCGCGTCCAGAGGGCATTCCTCGTTCCTATTAGGCCCGGATGGCACGACCGCCTATTCCCAGTGCCGCGGCCGGTCCAACTGTCTCTCTTTGGTGAGCCAGACGAGACCATAGAACCGTGTGGGAACGCCATCACCAAGGTCTATATCTCACGTACCCCATCCAGAAAGCCAGCGCGCGGCGACGTCCTCGTCTTCGTCGAGACCAAGTCTGGGCGGCGAGTCTCCAACCTCGGCGTCGTTGAGGATGTCCTCGTGTCAGCAGACCCCATCGAGGTGCTTCGTTTCGCCGGGAGCCGCACGGTCTACACACCTCAGGAGGTTGATGCCATGTGCTCCAAAGGCGAGGTCCACGTGATGAAGTTCAGGCATGACAGGACCCTGACGAAACCCTGGCATCCCGGACTTCCCGGATACGATGAGTTCGTAAGCCGAACTCCCCAGTCGATCGCGGCGGTGCGGAAGGAGGGCCTGGAGTGGCTCAAGCAGCAGCAGCTGGGCGGGTAGCGCTCATGTCGATCCACCCTAGGTACGCCTGGGCGATTCTCGAAGGCCGTAAGACCGTTGAGTTCCGCAAACGCCGGCTGGCCGACGACGTCACCCACGTCGTCATCTACTCCACGGTTCCCGACCGGGCGGTCGTCGGTTACTTCACCGTTGAGGGACAGGAAACCTCCACTCCTGCATCCCTGTGGGGGCAGTTCCACGACCGAGGAGTCATCGATGAGAGCGACTTCTTCGCCTACTACGCTGGCAGGGACCGTGCGACCGGTATCAGGGTTGGGGCCGTAACGCGTCTGCGCAGGCCCCTGTCTCTGATCCTGGACCTTGGTGTGCCCCACCCCCCACAGAGCTTCCAGTACCTGCCCAGCGACCGCTTCGCGAAGGTTCTGGCTGCTGCCTGACCGCGACTCAAGCGGTGTATAGTTGCCCGGTAGAGTCTATGTTGCTCAGTCGTCGAGCCACCACATCCCGTCCTGCATGCACATGTGGAAGGAAGACCGGCTGGAGTCATTGTCGGGAGTGATCACGTAGACCATGATGGATGAGGCGTCGTCGCAGTTGGTGGTTTCCACGTGGGAGTACAGGTCACTCTTTATATCCGCGCATATGCCCGTGGTTTGGTGCGGGGACGCTAGGTTGCGGTAGGTCCCGATTGTGCAGATCCACGAGCGCGCGGCCTCGACGACGTTGACTGCCAAAGTCTCCGGGGCGGACTGATTGACGTCGCCGGTAGTGCCGTAGCTAGAGACCAGTGGGATCGACAGGGCTATCACGGTGATGGTGGGGGGACAAGTGGTGGGTTAGTAGATCGCCCTCCAACGGTCAAGAAAGGAACTGTAGCCCCAGTGTTCATTGAGAGAGGATGTTCTGTGCGGGGCTGGCGTCGGGATCGGGGTGGATGGGGTACCTCCCGTTTGCGGGGGAATGTCAGCGGCCCAAAGTTCGTTTGGCTTGATACGCGCTGAAATGCCTTTCGACGAGGTCCACCGGACACTGCCCCGTTACCTTGTTGGTGGCTCCCTGGTGGTAGGTGCTGGGGGCTGGGCCAGCTGCTGTGGGCACGGGTGTCTGTCAAGCCCCGGGTTTTGTGGAGGCTGGTTTATCTGGTGCCGGAGCCGGCCCCCGTATCGGCGATGGTCATGGTGCTGTGGCTGGATCCCTTCTACGCACTGATGTGCGTCTTCATCGCGCACATCATCCGAGTTTGTGGCTGGGTGGCCCCAACTTGCTATCTGTCCGTTCACCCTCGAGGGCTCATGCCTGAGTCGAGCCGTGTGACCGGAGGCCGCCGAGCATTGATAGGTAACGGAGGCTGACTGTCGACCGCTGTGAGGCACGGCGACCTCGCAGCCACTTGTAGATGACCGTCGCAACCGATGCCGCCACGGCGGCGCCTGCGGACACAGCGCCACCAGGTACGGCCGTCACGACTCCGAGAGCCGCGTGCACGGAGTCACTCCGGACGACCTCGCCGAGACTTTTCTTCCGGACCTCTATACCGAGCCTACGGGCACTTTCACGCATGGTGTCCTCGAACGATGCGACAGCCAGACTAGTCGGCAGACCCGAGGACTCCGAGACCTCTAAACGATCGAGCCCCTGACGGACGTTGTACCGGAACTGGGCGAACGCGTCCTCCTTGCGGATACTCAACGCGTCCTTGACAGTGAGTGTCTTCGGGTCCAAGTTCGGGACCTCCCCCAGGTCAAGCCGTCCAGTGTGACGTCCTGGACCGATGTCCCCCTCAATGCCAGCCGAAACGACCTCGGTGAACAAGTGACGCTCAAGAGCCCCATTGAACGCTAGGTCGCACGCAGGGTCAGAGGCGACGACGGCGAACTGCCACGACACCTCGATCACTGCTGCGCCGAGCGTAATGGCGAACGCCTCAGCCTCGTCGATCGACCTTGGTACTGGGATGGTGATGCCGAAGCGCCGGTAGAGTTCCTGAACCTCCAGTGCGTATTCGGTGAACAGTCCTGGTGAAGCGGTTCGAACGTGTCCGGCGGCCTCCACGAAGTTAGTGAAGGCCCTCATGGTCGAGTCCATGCCGAACACCTTGAGCACCGCCGTTCGCGCATCATCAGTCAGGTCGGGGTGTGCGGAAGTCGTTCGAAGAATCTTCGCGTTTAGGAGTGGTTCGAGCTCTGCAAGGTCGCGCGTTACGGCCGTGAACTTCTGTAGGGCGGCCAAGATGCCTTGCTCCCGGCGGACGCGTTCAAGAGCGAGGATGGGGTCTGCGACCACAAGCCCGTCGTGTATCAGCATCATCGTCAGTGCCCTTTGGAGAACGTCCCTCCCTGATCCCCCGACGAGGGCACGGTCGGCGAAGGCGTGGTGACTGACGAGTGGCCATACCTCGCCATCTTCGACGGCAGGTGGTCGTTGTGGGCAGGATTCCCAAAAGTTGAGGATCAGCTCAAGATCGCGTTCCCGGAGCGTTAGGTCCTCATCCACAACTCCTGACGGCGTCCTGTTGAACACATGGAGGTAAGCCTCGTTGAGATCCGGCTGAGTCATCTTCCTATCCTCCGCATCTTGAGGTTCGCTGACTCACTACGGTGTCACATTACCTGTGGTATCACACGGCCTAACCGCCCACAGCGGACTAGTTCTGAAGTCGCCCGCATAGAAGGGAGCGTAAGCAGATATGAGGAGAACCAGTACCTTCGCGGACGTGAAGACGGATGGATAGCCAACCCCTCTGGGGCGCTGCCACAAGATTTGCTACGGATCCGACGGAGGTGACCCGCAGCCTTGGGATATCGCACGGGTCAGGATATCCAGGAGGATGGTAGACGCGGCTGCGGCCAGGGCGCTGGGATTCTAGTGTCTTGTGTTGTTAGTTTGTTTTTGGTTGGCATTTGGTGAGGATCTCGTCGGGGGTCTTGGTCCAGGTGAATGGGTGGCAGCGCTGGTTCCAGCCGTTGATGAAGGCGCGGATCTTGGTGTTGAGGTCCTTGACGGAGGTGAAGACTCCTCGGCGGATGGCCGCACGGTCGATGACGGAGAAGAAGATCTCGACCATGTTGAGCCAGGAGGCGCTGGTGGGGGTGAAGTGGACGTGGACGCGAGGGTTGGCCTCCAGCCAGGCGCGCACCTCGGGGGTCTTGTGGGTTGCGTAGTTGTCCATCACCAGGTGCAGCTCGTCGTCGGGGTAGGCGCGCGTGACCTGGCGCAGGAAGACGAGCAGCTCGGTACTGCGGTGGCGGGGCTTGCAGGCGGCTGTGACGCGGCCGGTGGCGACCTCCAGGGCGGCGAACAGGGTGGAGGTGCCGTGCCGGGTGTAGTCGTGGGTGCGCCGCTCGATCCTGCCCGGCGCCATGGGCAGCATCGGGGCGGTGCGGTCCAGGGCCTGGATCTGGGACTTCTCGTCGACGCACAGCACCACGGCGTTGTCCGGGGGTGCCAGGTACAGGCCCACCACGTCGGTGACCTTGGCGACCAGCTCGGGATCGGTGGAGTACTTGAAGGTCCCCGACCTCCAGGGCTGGATCCCATAGCTGCGCCACACCCGCGCCACGGTGGCGTTGCCGATGCCCAGGTGACGGGCCAGCAGCCGGCTCGACCAATGCGTGACCCCGTACCTCTTGGGAGGTGGCGCCAAGGTAGCGGCCACGACCCGCTCCCGAGGCACCTGCCTGGGACGCCCCGAGCGGGGCGCGTCCTCCAGCCCCCGCACACCCCCGGCCTGGTAGCGGCGCCGCCAGGAGACCACCGTGGGGACGCTGACCCCCACCGCCTGCGCGATCCGACTGTTAGCCACCCCCTGAGCGGCCAGGAGCACGATCCGCGCCCGCCGCGCCAAACCAGCCGGCACCGTCGTGGCACGCAGCCAGGACCCGAGCACCTCCAGATCACCCTCACGCAGAACCAGTCCAGGAGCAGACCTATTCGCCACACCTTCCCCCATCATCCTAAACACCAACCACAAAACAACTAACAACACGCAACACTAGGCCCCTCGGGACACCCACGACCTTGAGGCCGTTGTTGCCGGTACCCAGCAGAGTCGGTTGTACGAGTCGGTCACACTCTTGCCCGATTGGCTCCGTACCGGGCCCCTTGTTGAGGTCGACCACAGTGGCGAATAAAGGCCAGACTACCGTCGGTATTGGCATCAAGACCCTGGCTAAGAACCTTGCTCACGATCCTGACACTCATAATCGCAACCAGTTCGTTGTTTCGCTTAGTGCTCCGCCGAGCGAGCCGATCCCCTGATCAAGCACATCTCCTTCGTCACCACGCCGCCATCCCGGCTGCACCCTTGTTCCCTTCCCGCTCCACAAAGGTGACTGGCGAAAAAGTTCACTAATCGCGACGACGATGAATGACGTCCACGCCGACCACGGTAGGGCGTCGAGTGGGGCGAATGCCCCTGGCGCTCCGCATGACAGTCGTGTTTGATATACTGGGACAGGCAGGAGAAGGTTATGAGACGAATGAACCATCATCTACGCCACATCGCCGCCGACGAGAAGGGGACAATGCTCCCCTACGCCGTTGTGGGCATCTTTGTCGTCGCCCTAATCGGTTACATGTTGATCGGGTATCTTGGTGAAGGCTATGATAAGAACCGCCAAGCTAAGACTGCAGCCGATGCAGCCGCACTGGCTGCATCGCAGGCTTGGGGGGAACAACTGGAGAGGGAATACACAAAAGCGCTCACATCTAAGAGTCAGCCCGAGTTTTGGAGCCACTTTGGTCGCCCTCTCGCCCATACTAAGGGGGAGGCGAACATTAAAGCAACCGAGTATGCTAAATACAACGACGCTACGGTTGTGTCAGTAAATTACGACTCGCACACTGCGACCGTGAAGGTTACAGTGCAGGGAAATGACCAGATTAAAGATACCGGTAAGAAAGCGGAGGCGACCGCGACGGCAACAGTTGTATTCGGGAGTGGAGTCTGTAATTCTGGGGGAAATCTTGGTTTCTCGATTAAGGGTGCTTGTATAGACAGTCCCACCTCGATGAAGCTTCCTAGCGGTTTCGAGTACGCCGCTAGTTTAAAGGGGGTGTTGCCAGAAACGCACACGCGATTGACGCGCGAAAAACGTTTAGACTAAACCCCCTCTTCGCATTTGAGAGTGTAGTAGCCGTTGTGGACTGCTGGGTGGTTTTGTGTTTCAGGCCGTATTAACCTTGATCTTTCATCGGCTGGTTGAGTTGAGGTCTGTGGCGTCGTTGCCGGTGTCTTGGAGCTGATTGTGGCACGTGAGTGTGACGATCAACCGCGTCGTGTCGGGCCGCGGTGGTCGGGACTTTCCGGGGGCCAGAGGGTTCTTCCTTCAGGATCGTGGTGGACAGGAGGCAGAAGCTGTGTGTCTATGGAGCCGGTAGGGTCTGGAGGTGCCTGAGGCCGTCAATCAGAAGGCCGGTCCAGGGGTGGCCGGCCTTGTAACGCAGGACGGTGCAGCGAGCGTGGTGGGCAATGGCGGCGGGGATACTCATCAGCCGTAGGCGGATCGTCTTGGGCACCCACTTGCGGGCGGGGGTGGCGGCCAGGGTGAGCTGTATCGCCCCGGGTTTTGGGGAGGCTGGTTTACCTGGTGCCGGTGGTTGCCGGTTGTGATTGTTTCTGGCTGTTCTGGCTGACGTCGGGTGCCCGGGCGGCTTCGTGCTCGGTGGGGGTTCGCATGCCGATGGCGGAGTGAGGGAGGATGGTGCCCGTACCAGTGGACCCACTCGGCGGTGGCGAGTACGGGCGGCGTCGATGTCCTCCCAAGGGCCCTGGTTACGGGATCAGCTCGGCCTTGTACAAGGAGTTCAGAGCCTCGGCCAGGGCGAAGCCGAAAGGAGGTCGCCCTTGGAGCCTACAGAGGCGACCGCCTTGCAGTCGGATAGGGCTTGCCCGTAGCGGATGGACCTGTACTGCACCCCACGGTCGCAAGCGGTGCACCAGGCCCGTCAGGTCGGCCCCGGTTCGCTTTCGTTGCCAGACGGCCATCTCCAGGGCGTCTAGGGCCAGGTCGGTGCACACTGGCCGGTAGGTGGTCTGCCAGCCGATGATTCTCTGGGAGTACACGTCGGTCACGAAAGCCACATAGACTCACCCGGAGAAGGCGCGTACATAGGAGGGGGCACCTCCCGCTTGCGGGGGAATGTCGGCGACCCACAGCTCATTCGGCCTGAATGCGCTGAAATGCCGACGAGGTCGGCCGGGCACTGCTCTCGCGGTGCGCTGCGCGTGGTGCGCGGTGATTTGGCGCGGCGGACGCCGCGCAGGCCCAGGTCGCCCATGAGCCGCACGGGCGGTGCAGCGGGCCACGTGACCGGCACCGTGACGCTCGGCGGCTTCGGGTCGGTTGAGCATTACATGCATCTTGCGGGCCCCCAGCACCGAGTAGCTGGTTCTCATGGACTCGTCTGATCTCGGTCTTGAGGGTCCTTGTCGCGCAGGCTCCTGGCGCTAGGAGGCAGGCTACGGCGGGCGTGAGTCAGGTGCTCGGGGCGATCTTGACTCCGGCGCCAGTGAGCACCTTGCAGATCGGCCAGGCCCCAAACTCCTCCTTCTTGGTCTCGATGTACTGGCAGATCAACGGGACGGGCGCTCACACTCCGCCGCGATAGACAAGCCGACGCGCTCTTCAGGATCGCGTTGGCTCTTCGCAGCTCCCGGACCCCTTTCTCAAGCTCCTTGATCCGCTGTGCCTCGTCAGTGGTGGTTCCCGGCCTCAGACCACCAGCGACCTGGGCCTTCTTGACCCAGGACCGTAGAGCCTCAGGGTGGACACCCAGCTCGTCGGCGATCCTGCGGATCGCGCCCTTGGCCTACGCAGGGTCAGCCAGTGCCTCCAACGCCATCCTCGTGGCTCGCTCGCGCAGCTCATCGGGGTACTTCTTCTGTCCCATGACAGTGATCCTTCCGTGTCATCACTGCCTCCATCAAACCCGGCGCGATTCACCTGGCCTAGGTCTCCGACCCCAGGACAGATGGGTGCATGACACCCAGGAGGTGGGCGAAGTCGGTTTAGGTGGTTGGTCAGGTCAGTAGCCTGATGGCTCGTTTGGAACGTCTTGACAGCGATCTGGTGGTCGAGGTGATAGCGGCTCTGGCGCTGCAGACCAACCGGATGAGGCTGATGGACAGAACCCCCGTCACGACCAGGGACAGGACCGTGAACAGGTTATAGCGCACGCCACTGATGGCGAGGATCGGTCACGTTCCTGAGAACCTGGATCACGGGCTGACGTGACATAGCGGTCGTGGTGGAAGATGACATCGACGCGGGTTCCTGGGGACGACGGATTGACTAGACACCACTCATCGTCCCTACGGGACCTGCGCCTCTGTCCCAGCGACACACCATCCCCGCCAAACCAACTCAGCCGCCCTCACCCACCAACTTTGCCGCCCCCCTGCCCCTACACCCCTTTGACTGATCTCGGCCCTGGCCTGCACCAGGAAACCCTCCCATGCCCACCACGGTCCACAGACTTCGCGGGCAGTCCTGATGAGTCTCGTCAGATATTTGCCAAATGTTAATTTGGACCCTAATCTATACGTGTGAATTCCAGTTCGGGCAGGTGTGGTGACGTCAAGTCGGAGCTCTGCGGTACAACGGGTGGGCGGCCGATCGGCCTGCCACATCGTGTTGTGCCGTCCATCGAGTACGCGGAGGTCACTGGCGGGGCGCTGACCGCTCAGGTCTGGCACGGTCCGCTCCGGCGGCGGCGGACCTCCCATGGGTGTAGTCCGTTGCCCTGGATCCTGGCTGAGTGCATCGGGTGCGCTGAGTCCGAGTTGCTTGTCACTCGTCACGCATGCCGGGCGTGTGGCAGCGCAGAGCACGGGCGGCCTGTGCTCGTCGCTTCACCAGCGCATCCGCATGGGGCGCAGATTTCGATTTCCTATGCCCGGGATACCGATCGCTATGTCCTCGCACTGTCGACGGCGGATATCGGTGTGGATACGGCTGACGCGTTGACTCCTGACATATGTGCCCGGTTGCGTAGAACGCTGACCGAGCCCGATCGGCTCTTTGTCGATGCAGCTCCCGCTGCAGTGCAACCAGATCTGGTCCTTAAAGCGTGGGTTGCGCGCGAAGCCTACCTCAAGGCCAAAGGAGTCGGCCTTACCGCTGGATGGCGCCAGCTCTCCGTGCTGACACCCCGAGCGTCGGGTAGGAAGAGAGTGTCAGAAATGTGGATGGTGCATGACATTTCTTTCGACTTTCAACCAGATTCTTCCTGCACCGTGATTGCGCTCCGAGATTCTTAGGCGTCAAACATCGATCCGTTGTTAACTCGTTTTTCCATGAACAGGAGTACATTGTGAACACTGAGGATAGCGCCGACGTCTGTGTTGTCGGCCTGGGTTACGTCGGAGAGACGATGGCTGCGGCCTTCTTGGATGCTGGGATGTCGGTGTTGGGGGTTGAGCGCAACGATGAGCGGCGTGAGGCTCTGCAATCCGGACGAGCCCCAATTCAGGAACCTGGGGTTGACGAGGTCCTGGTCGCGGCGGATGACCGTTTCACCGTGGTTGCGTCCCTTGCTGACGCACCCTTACCCAAAAATATCGTGCTGTGCGTGGGTACTCCGGTGAACCACGCAAGCGGCCATCCTGAGATCATGCTGGACCAGCTCACGGCTGCTATTGAGGACCTGGCGCTAATGATGACCGAGGACCATTTGGTCGTCGTCCGCAGCACGGTACCGATCGGTACCTGCGACCGACTGGTGGTGCCAGCGCTGTCTGAGAAAATCGACAATCCTCTAGTAGCGATGTGCCCGGAGCGCACGATCCAGGGCAAGGCATTGCACGAGATCCGTACCTTACCTCAGGTCATCGGTGCGGCGTCGCCAGAATCGTTCGATCGTGCGGTTAAGCTTTTCCGTGCGGTCGCTCCCTGCCAGACTTTGGTGTCGTGCCTGGCCGCAGCTGAGGCTGTGAAGCTGTTCTGCAATGCGCACACCGATCTCATTTACGCTTTCGGCAATCAGGTAGCCCGTGCGTCCGAATCGCTAGGAATCGACGCATACGAGGTCATCACCTCCGCGAACATCGGCTATCCCCGTCCAGACCTGCAGCGTCCCGGATATGTGGGCGGCAGTTGCCTGACAAAGGACCCCTATATGCTTCTTCAATCGCTGCGCGGCGTCGGCTACGAGCCGTCCCTGACGCGGGCGGCTCGCGCACTCAACGAGGACGTGCCCGGATGGGCAGTGGACACGGTTCTGGACGAGCTTGCCGGTGCTGGGGTGGTCCCCACCGACGCTCGGATCGCCGTCCTCGGCCTGGCCTACAAGGGCGATCCAAGAACCGACGACGTCCGCGGTGCGGCATACCCTGCCGTCCTTGAGCGGCTCCGCGAGCGAGGGGTCGGCGAGATTCGGCTCCACGACAACGTGGTGTCCCTCCCCGAGGAGTCTCGACCGGACATAGCTCAGATGGCCGACGTCCGCGATGCGGCATATGACTGCCACGCATTGATCATTCTTAATAACCAGGTCGAGTACCGCAAGTTGCCGTTGGACGAGCTCGCCGCACTGATGGCCGAGCCGCGTGTCGTCTATGACCTGTGGAGCGTCGTCGACCCCAGTACCTCGGGTGCTGTGACCCTGCGGAGGTTTGGCCGTGGCTGAACGAAAGATCCTGATCACCGGCGGTGCTGGTTTCATCGGGCTACACGTGGCCCGTCACCTCGTGGATGAGGCAGAAGTGTGGATGGTCGACAACTTCAGCCGCGGCCAGCAGGATGCAGAGTTCGATGCTGTCGCCAATCGGTGCATCAAGGTCGAAGCCGACCTTACAGCACCCGGTGCGCTTAACGACTTGCCCCGCGACTTCACCGAGATCATCCACCTGGCTGCTGTTGTGGGCGTACAGGCCGCCAACACCGAGCCCTACCGCGTGTTCACGACCAACGTCGACTCCACATCCACGGTGGTCAGGTTCGCGGCTGAGCAGACCGGTGCGAGTCTGTTCTTCGCCAGCACCAGTGAAGTCTATGCGCAAAGCGCTGCAGTAGGCCTCGCAACGATTCCTACTCCGGAGTCAGTACCGATCCTCATGACGGACCTCGCTCAGTATCGTGCATCATACTCCCGCTCCAAGGTGGTCGGGGAATCACTGGTCCACTACGCGGCGGCGGCAGTCGGCTTCCCGGCTGTCATCATCCGACCCCACAATATCTACGGCCCGCGTATGGGGCATGCGCATGTCATACCGCAGTTCATCGACCGCGCGCTTGAGCGGATGGACCCGTTTCCTATGTACGGTGGAGACCAGGTCCGCGCGTTCTGCTACATCGACGACGCGGTGACGGCTATCAGCAGGCTGCTGACGGCACCGATGGAGCCGGGGCGGGTTGTCACTGTTAACGTCGGCAATGGCCAGGAACCGGTCGAGATGGCTGAGATAGCGCGTCGAGTCTGCCGCATCGCTGGCTACGAGCCCATGTTTGTTGAGCATGGTGCCCCCGACAACTCGCCGGAGCGTCGCCAGCCCGACACAACGCTGCTTGCCGAGCTGACCGGGTTCGTACCAGGAGTAGACCTTGACGAGGGCATCACCTCCACCTTCGCCTGGTACGCGGAGCGCCGAGCATGAAGATCTTCTTCGTCCTCAGCGGTTACCGTCCGTATATTGGAGGCGCCGAGCAGCAGACTCGATGCCTTGCCGACGAACTGTGCTCGATGGGGCACATCGTCGAACTCCTCGTCGTCGACCAAGGGAAGGCGACGGGCGACGCTCTGGAATCGCTCTCGGCCCAGTTCTCTGGCCCCGCTCGTCCCGATGTAGTCCATCTTGTGGACTCCGTTGATGGGGCACTGGTTGACGGGACATGCTCGCTGGTGCGCGAGCACGGCGGAACGCTGGTCTACACACCCGCCACCGACCAGTCTCTCTGGGGCGACTCGGAGACCGTGTGGCGTGCGATTCGTGAGGCTGACTTGGTGCTCGCGATGAACGAGACCGAGCAGAGAACCCTCGCCGCGGTGCGTACCTCAGGGGTCGAGTGCATCGAGCAAGGCGGCGACTTGGGCGAAGGAACCTACGATCTGCGTGCTGAACTCGGCATACCCACCGGTGCTCCGGTTCTGCTTTTCGTGGGGCGCAAGATGGCCTCAAAGGGGTATGCGGCGCTCGTTCAGGCTGGTCCAATCATCTGGGACTCGCGCCCGGATACCCGGCTGGTCTTCGTGGGACCAGCAGTGGACACCGACGCCGAGGTTCTGATCAGTCAGCTCGGGGATCCACGGGTCATCGACCTGGGCGTCGTTTCGGAAAAGATAAAGACCGCGGCATACGAGATGAGCACGATAGTGTGCTTGCCCTCCCGTGCGGACGTTTTTCCGATGGTCATTGTCGAGGCTTGGGCGGCACGGCGTCCTTTGCTCCTCGGACCTTTTGATGGAGGGAAGTGCTTTATTGAAGAGGGAGTCGCCCTCGCGTGCGGGGACACGCCCGACACGGTTGCGGCTAGTGCGGTCCATCTCCTCGACCACCCGGATATGGCCAAGGAACTTGCGGATCGGGGCTATGCGCGCTATCTCGGGCGACACTCATGGTCAGCGGTCGCTCGCCAGCATCTCGATCTCTACTCGCGGGTGGTCTTCACCCCCTCACACTAGGGAACAGGAATATGATTCGCGGCGTCGTTATCGCTGGCGGGCTAGGTACCCGGCTGGCTGGTTACAGTGCATCTCCCAAGCCGTTGGTCGAGGTCAATGGCAAGCCCATGCTCAGGAGGGTGCTTGAGTGTCAAGCAGAACTGGGAATTACCGAAGTCACCCTGATACTGGGGCACCGCCACGCGGAGGTGCTCGAGGCTACGCTCTCCTGGGATCTGCCCATGGCGCTCCACAGCGTTGTTGAAGAACAGCCGCTGGGCACCGCAGGAGGCTTGTCCCTTATAGGCGCTCATGGCTGTCCCACGCTGGTGATGAATACGGACGTGATGATCCGGCCCAGCGAGGCGGCGCGCCTCATCGACGACCACCGCTGCGAGTCGTCCGCGGCCAGCGCTTTGGTCCACGAGGTCCAGTGGACACTTCCCTACGGGTCGGTGATCGTGGGCGACCGCTGCCGCCAGATCCTGTCGATCACTGAGAAACCCTCACAGCAGCATCTGGTTCTGACCGGTGTTTATGTCCTCGACGACCGCGTCCTCGGCCTGATCCCATCCGGGCAGCGCTACGACATGCCTCGGCTCCTCCTCGACGCTGTGGCAAAGGGGCATCCGGTGCGTGCGGTGCGGACCACAGGTGAGTGGTTCGACGTGGGCACCCCGGACACGCTTCGTCAGGCCGAGCAAGTTGTCGGCCCGGAGCCGTCCTCCGTGGGTGGGAGTCCGGTGACTGGACCACCTGTACAGAGCCTTGGTCGTATACTGACCGACGCTGTAGCCACCGCCCCAGATCGCGCGGCTTTGGTCGCCAATGGTGAGTCTCTCACCTATCAACAGTTGGACGAGGCCGTCCAGCAGCGTAGCGAGGCGCTTCTGGCAAGCGGTGTCGTACCGGGTGACGTCGTTCTGGTCGACGGTGCTGCCAACTTCGAGTTCGTGATCTCAGCCTGGTCGGTGTGGACGGTTGGAGCTGCTCTGGCCGTCGTCCACCCCGGATGCGCTCCCGTCGAGCTGGAGCGCCTTCGCCAGCTGGTGCGGCCACGCGTCGAGCTGCGGGGTAAGGGGTCCTTTGCTGCGGAAACTGGGACTGCGGGGGTTACGACACCGGAGGTCCAGCTGCGCGATCCCGCTCTGGTCGTCGCGACATCGGGCTCAACTGGGGAACCAAAGGCGGTCGTTTGTCCCCTTTCGCAGGTGTGGTTCAGTCTCGACGCCATCCAGGAGCGGCTGGGTTATCGCGATGACGACGTTGTGCTCCTAACCCTCCCCATGGCCTTTGACTACGGGCTCTACCAGCTGTTGCTGGCGGCTCGTGTGGCGGCGACCGTGGTACTGCGGTCCCCGGACAACCTCTTGTCGCTCGCCAATGACGTCGAGCGATATAAGGCCACGGTCGTGCCAGGCACGCCGTCGATTCTGAGGGCCTTGGCGCGAACGTGGTGCAGGCGTCCCCGCGCAGGACACGTCCGCCT
>ERZ772968.818-NODE-818-length-15189-cov-46.909277_pt1 | contig 15189 bp, 11 predicted proteins | sample MGYA00580674_ERZ772968 | MGnify/ENA primary metagenome ERZ772968 (study PRJEB29015, sample SAMEA2737940) | human oral metagenome | biome: human oral; feature: human-associated habitat; material: dental | place: China | collected 2138 ...
GTGCGGCCGAAGTACCGGAACAGATCGGTCTCGAAGTATCGTGAGGAGGAGTTCACAGGGCCTCGCTTCGGATGTGGGCGTCGAGCGGCTCGCCGGGGACGTGCGCTTTCTCAGCATAGCAAGGGCTCCGTCCGCCGCCGATGCGTCGGGCAGCGGATACCGGACGGTCCTTCTCGACCTCAAGGGACCACCGCCGGTGCGCCGCGCCCGGCCCTATGCGCCGGGCCCGCCGTCGGCCATCCGCTCCAGGCGGGCCGTCAGCGTGCGCGCGAGCTCCAGGGCCTCCTCCACCGGCGAGGGGCGCGCCAGCAGGTTCGCCGTCGCGCACGGCTCCGCCCCGCCGGCGGCGCGCGAGGCCCAGGTGCGCAGGACCCGCATGACCGTCTCGTCGCGGCGGGAGACGTAGCGCTGGTGGAAGATCTCGTCCGCGGCCGCCGTGTCCGCCGTGAGCAGCCGCCGGTACGCCGAGGGCGTGCGCCCGAAGGTCCGGCGGAAGGCCGTGTTGAAGGCCTTGACGTCCGGGAAGCCGGCGTCCGTGGCGATGCGCGCGATGAGATGGTCGGTCTCGCCCAGGTCGCGGGTGGCCCGCCGCAGCCGCACCCGGCTCAGGTACTCGCTGAAGGTCATCCCCACCTGCTGGTGGAAGACCTGCGAGAGGTACCCGGGGGAGAAGCCCACGTGCCGCGCCAGGCGGTCCAGGGTGATGCGCTCGCGGAAGGAGTCGTCGATGTAGGCCACGGCCCGCCGCAGCGCCCGGTGGCCGTCGGTCGCCGGCGGCTCGGGGGCGCACGCCGGCGTGGGCGCGGGCGGGAAGTGGTCGAAGAGCGCGGCGACGACGTCGAGCAGGCGCGCCTCCCAGGCGGCGTCCGCGCCCGGGCCGGTGCGGTGGCTGGTGAGCATCATCCGCGAGGACAGGGTGCGCAGCCGCGCGAATCCGGCGTCCTCGCGCGTGGTCGGGGCGGAGCGGCAGGCGAAGCGGGGGATGGCGCCGTCGGGGGTGAAGGAGGCCAGGTAGTCCGCCTCGATGTGCAGGCACAGGACCGCGGTGCGCGGCCGGGTGGCTAGCGTGGCGTGGCCGTCGTTGGCGTTGATGACGACGACGTCGCCCGGCTCGAGCTGGTCGACGCGCCCCGCCGCGCACAGCTCCAGGGCGCCGGTGACGACGACGAGCAGCTCCAGGGCCGTGTGCCAGTTGTAGTGGTAGGAGCCGATCGCGTAGACGTACTGGCTGGCGCACAGGCCGCGGGCGGGCGCCTCGTGGACCCGGTGGAGTTGGTCCGCGCCGGGCTGCGCCGACGGCTCGGTCGGCCCTCCCGGCTCGGTCGGCCCTCCTGGCTCGGTCGGCCCTCCTGGCTCGGTCGGCCCTCCTGGCTCGGTCGGCTCTGCTGGCTCGGTCGGCCCTCTCGGCTTGAGCGGTTCCGTCGGCCCCCTCGCCTCCGCATTGCGTTCCACAGGATCATGGTAGGCGGCGGGCCGCGCGGGGTGGGGCGCGCCCCACCCGCGGGGGAGCCGGGGACGCGGTTCGGGACTCGACGCGCCGTCCATCTGAACCCCGCTGCCTCGGGGGGAGTCGCCGGCGAGGGCGGCGGAGGTCTCGTCCCACCCGGTGGGTCCCGCCGTCTCGGGGGAGTCGTCTGGCATGGCCCCGGGTTCGTCGCCTGCGGCATCGGCGCGTATCCGCCCCGGGGGGAGTCGAATTGGTGATGTCACCTGGGCTCGCATTGTGCGAGGCGTGCTCGCAAGAATCGAGTTCAGGCGGATTCCGTCACGCTGGGCTCGCACGGCGCGAGGTGGGGTGGATTTCGTTGCGCTGGGCTCGCATTACGCAAGCCGCGCCGGGTCGCCCGGGGTCCGCGGGGGATCGCGCTGGGTCGTCCACGGCGCACCTTCGCGTCTGCTACGCCCCTTTCTGTCTGCTGCGCTCCTTCACCCTCTGCTGCGCCCCTTTTTCTCGTACAGTGGAGGGTCAAGAGGCGTAGCAGAGGGAAAGGGGCATAGCAGACGCGGGCGCGGACGGGCCCGCGGTCATCGCTGTGCATGGGACCGCCACCCCACTCGCCCCTTCCACACCATTGGCCCCGCTCGTCTCGCCGCGGACGCGGGCGGACCCCGCGGGCGCGGGCGGACCAGCGGGCGGCGTGATCCGGCGACCTGGAAAGGCGGCCGGCGCGGGATGGTATGGGCGGAAGCCGTCCGGGGTGGTGAGGAGCGGGTCGGTCCTGTGATCGTCGAGATGTGCATTATGCTCTCGAGAGGTGCATTTTGCACTCGAGATGTGCGGTTAAAAGTGCTCGTTCGAGTGCAAAGTGCACGTCTCGGCGTCCGGGGACGGGTCCGGCCCCCCGGGGGGCGTCCCGGGAGCGGGGTGATAGCCGCGGCCGCCGTCCGTGCAGGGGCCCGCGGCGGCGCGGGTTGTCCAAATCTGTTGCAAAGGCCCGGATCCTGCCGGGGTGCGCGAAGAGAAACGTTGATATTCCGCGATTCTTCTCGCGACCGATCGCGCCGCGGAGCGCCTTTGCAACAGATTTGGACATGTCTCCGCCGCGGAGCGCCCCAGGAGCCCCACGCGCACCACTTCTGCCCCGTCCCCGGCCTTCCGTGCCATCATGCCGCTCCGCGTCCTCGGTCCGGCGGTCAGACGTGCGCGCCCGAGCACGTGCACGGGGCCGGGGTACTCCCACTGGGGGCGCACCTCGCCCAGGTGGCGCGCCCGAGCACGTACACGGGGCCGGGCGACTGCGCCCCCGGCCCGGTGGTCAGTCGGCGGACGTCGTCCTATACTCCCTCTGTCGGGAGCGGACTAGTCGGCCCGGAGGAGGATTCATGGGTTATAAAAGCGGGTGGCTGGCCGTCTCCGCCACCGTCCCCCGCCTGGACCTTCTCAAGTATCCGGAGGGAGGTCCCCGGGCGGCTGCGAGCGTCCTCAAAATGCTGCTACCGGGCTGGCGCCTCACGGGCAAGACGGTCGGGATGATGCTCGGTCGCGGGCCCGAGCGCCGGATCTTCCTCGGCACCTGGGGGTCGACGATCGTTCTAGGCGGTGACGGAAGCGTGCTCAATAACCTGAAGTACAGGCTTTCTTCGGAGGAGCATCGACCGGACGGGCTTGGCGTGTGGTCGATGTGGGCCTCAACCGTTGTCAGCTCGGTGGAGTTCTTTGTCAGGGCTCCCGACTGGGATCGCTATGTGTGCATCGAGTGCAACGACTATTTCGACGAGGACGACAGCGGGAGCGACATGTCCCTGGACTACTCCGGCACGCCCTTACCCTTCGAGTCCCGCCTTTGGGACGAGGGGCGCTATCCTCCCGGAGACTACGACTACAACGCCCTTCCCTTCAGCGAACAGATTTTCGCCCTTTGCGCCGACCAGTGGGTCCTCGGGCTCATCAGCCCTGAGGAGGACGTCGGATGGGGCGTGAAGGGTCTGATCGAGGAACGGGCCCCGGACTCCGACGACCTCGTCATGCACGAGGCGGTCCCCATCTGATGCGGCGTCTTATTCGACGACGGCAGTGACGGTCGCCGCCCCCGCGAGCGGGAGCGCCCGGCGCGGTCGGGATGGTCCGGAGCATGACGCGACGCCCAGGTGGTGCGGGGCGGCGGGGGACCGCCCGGGTGCGGTCGGATGGTCCGCGTCGGCGGTGTGCGCCCCCGCGGGCGGGGCGGAGGCCGGTCGCGACGCGCGGGACGTTGTTCCCGAAAGTCGTCGCGTCCCGGCGGCAGCCGCGGCCGGTCGAGACGCGCGGGACATCGTCGGCGGCGACGGCCCTGGCGACGACGCCGGTGAGCGGGGTGAGCGGGGTGAGCGGGGTGAGCGGGGCGGGCGGTCGGGACACGCCGACCGGGACGACGACGCCCAATGAAATGTGATGCTGATCACCTGAAGTTTTCGTCGCCCTCCTCGCGAGAACCCGGCGGAAGCCGCCGTCGGCCTTGGTGGCGGAAGGCGCGGCGACCACAACATGTTGTGGTCGCGACCGGGTCCGACCACCGGATATGGGTTGCGCGGGCGCGAGCAGGTTGTAAGGTCGGGCAGGTGGTGCCGCCCCGGACGTCGGTCGCCGGACTCCTCGGTCCGGCACCGGGCGCCGGAGCGGCGGCCCCCGCCGCCGTCGTCACGACGGCGACTCTACGTTCATCGAAACGAAACTGGAGATGCTCGTGTCAGACAGCAGTCAGACCCCCGCCGCCGCCCACCTCGCCGCGGCCCACCCCGAGCTGGTCGCCCGCGGCTCCGACGACTCCGCCGTCGCCCACGGCTCGCGCCCCCAGGTCGACGCCGTCGCCACCATCACCGAGTACCTCGACCGCTCCGACTGGCGCGTCAACGCCAACGCCAACCAGGGCTACTCGCTGGGCGGGATGATCCTCAACACCTCCGGCAAGATCATCGCCAACTACTGGCTGAGCCAGATCTACGCGCAGGAGGCCGGCGACGCCCACCGCTGCGGCGACCTGCACATCCACGACCTGGACATGTTCTCCGGCTACTGCGCCGGCTGGTCGCTCAAGTCCCTCCTCCAGCAGGGCTTCAACGGCATCCCCGGCAAGATCGCCTGCAACCCGCCGCGGCACTTCTCCTCCGCCGTCGGGCAGATCGTCAACTTCCTGGGCACCCTCCAGAACGAGTGGGCCGGCGCCCAGGCCTTCTCCTCCTTCGACACCTACATGGCGCCCTTCGTCCGCCTGGACGACATGACCTACGAGCAGGTCAAGCAGTGCATGCAGGAGCTCATCTTCAACCTCAACGTCCCCTCGCGCTGGGGCACCCAGACGCCCTTCACCAACCTCACCTTCGACTGGACCTGCCCCGACGACCTCGCCGACGAGCACCCCCTCATCGGCGACGAGCTGTGCGACTTCACCTACGGCGACCTCGCCCCCGAGATGGCCGTCATCAACCGCGCCTTCATGGAGGTCATGACCGCCGGCGACGCCGAGGGCCGCGTCTTCACCTTCCCCATCCCCACCTACAACATCACCAGGGACTTCGACTGGGACTCGGACAACGCCGAGCGCCTGTTCGCCATGACCGCCAAGTACGGCCTGCCCTACTTCCAGAACTTCATCAACTCCGAGCTCGACCCCGGCATGATCCGCTCCATGTGCTGCCGCCTCCAGCTGGACCTGCGCGAGCTGCTCAAGCGCGGCAACGGCCTGTTCGGCTCGGCCGAGCAGACCGGGTCCGTCGGCGTCGTCACCGTCAACATGGCCCGCCTGGGCTACCTGCACGCGGACGACGAGGCCGGACTCGTCGCCGCCCTCGACCGGCTGCTGGAGATCGGCCGCGACACCCTCGAGCTCAAGCGCGAGGTCATCCAGCACCACATCGACGCCGGGCTGTTCCCCTTCACCAAGCGGTGGCTCGGCACCCTCGACAACCACTTCTCCACCCTGGGCGTCAACGGCATGAACGAGATGGTCCGCAACTTCAGCCACGACGCCTACGACCTGACCGACCCGCGCGGCCACGACATGTGCGTGCGCCTGCTCGACCACGTGCGCGACAAGATGGTGGAGTTCCAGGAGGCCACCGGCCACCTGTACAACCTCGAGGCCACTCCGGCGGAGGGCACCACCTACCGCTTCGCCAAGGAGGACCGCAAGCGCTACCCCGGCATCCTCCAGGCCGGCACCGAGTCCAACCCCTACTACACCAATTCCTCGCAGATCCCGGTGGCCTACACCGACGACCCCTTCGAGGCCCAGGAGATGCAGGAGGAGCTGCAGACCAAGTACACCGGCGGCACCGTGCTGCACCTGTACATGAACGAGCGGATCTCCTCGGCCGCCGCCTGCAAGGAGCTCGTGCGCCGGAGCCTGACGGCCTTCCGCACCCCCTACATCACCGTCACGCCCACCTTCTCCATCTGCCCCGTCCACGGCTACCTGCCCGGGGAGCACAAGACCTGCGCCAAGTGCGCCGAGCTGCACCCGGGCGCCGAGCCGGTCGAGTGCGAGGTGTGGACGCGCGTCATGGGCTACTTCCGCCCCGTGAAGTCCTTCAACATCGGCAAGAAGGGCGAGTACATGGAGCGGCAGATGTTCACCGAGGCCGCCGCCGGCGGGCACGGCCCGGCCGTCTCGCGCCTGAGCGCGGTCGGCGCCTGAGGACTTGTGGAGAACAGGAGGAATAGGTGGCCCACTGGGGCGTTGAGTTCACCCCTCGTGCCGAGAAGACGCTGAGCCGTCTCGATCGCACCGTCCAGAAGCGTGTGGTCGGAAAACTGCACCAGATCCAGGGGGCTGACGATCCGCGAGACCTCCTCAAGCCGTTGACGGGCCCTTTCGCGGGGATGTTCCGGCTCCGGGTCGGGGACTACCGGGTGATCATCGATGTCCAGGATGAACGCTGTGTGATCCTTGCGCTCGATGTTGGTCATCGTTCCACCGTCTATCGTCCGCGGCGCCTCCAGTCCGGCTCGTGATCTGTCCGCGCAGGCGCCCCGATGCCGTACGTAGAAGAGGCGTGTGTGCCCCGTGCCCTATCGTCCGAGTTGCACAGGTTTAGAAGCTTATTCACGGGCGTCTGGTCGCATTTCCGGGAAGCGATATTATGGTGGCCCGTCCCCATGAGGTGCAATGGGTGTTGGACAAAGAATTCCACGACCTCATGAGGAACAGACCTTCATCATGAGGTATGCTACGGGGCTGCCCACTGCCGAGTTCGCCGATCTGCTCACCCGTTTACGCGAGGAGGAGGTCGAGGGGTATCCGCCGAGCCTGGGGCTGAGGGATTCCCTGAGGGCGGCGCCGATCCGCATGCACCATAATGTGGTGCATGCGGTGCATGCGGTGATCGGCGAGCAGTCGGGCGTGTGCCGGCCCACGATCTCGCGGGCCATCGAGGCCATGACCGATGCGATCATCCGGGCCCTGAAGGACGTGCTGCTCACCGCGGGGGAGGTGCCCGAGGGCTGCGACTTCTGCCTGGACGGCACCCTCCTCCCCCCTGCTGAAGTTGGCGGAATCACCGCGAATTGTGGTCGCGGTGAGCGCGGGACGACCGGCATGAGTGTCCGGATCCTGGTCCTGTCAGGCGGGCGTCTGGTGGGGGGGCCTCCGACCCCTGCTCGGGGCCCATGCACGACGTGGCCGCCCCAGGCGCCTTCCGGACTGCTCGAGGGAATCGACACCTCCGGATGGATCGCCGACAAGGGCTATATCGGAAGGGGAATGATCACCCCTCACAAGAATCCCCCAACGGCGAGCTGAGCGAGGCGGCGAAGAAGGCCAACCGGAGCATCAACCGGATTCGCCGGGCCGAAAGAGTGGACCATCGCCCACATCAAGGCCTGGAGAATCCACCCGCACCGACTACCGGCGCCCCTGCACACATTCGAGCAGACCATCACCGACGCACTCTCACTCCACGCCTTCAAAACCACCCTCTGAATAAGCTTCGACGATCTGGGGGTCGGTCCTCCTCTCCTTGGCAGTCACCGACTCTCCTGAGGTCGTCCTTCTTGTCGGCCCCGGTAGTACAGGGTGGTCACGCCTGCAGGCGCAGCGCCAGGCCCCCGGTGGCGGTGGCGTGCTCGAACAGGGCCTGGGAGATCGCCTCCCGGTATCCCCGCTGCTGGGCCCGGGCCAGGGCGGCCTGCGGGGTATTGCGGTGGGCCGGGTCCGGCCAGCCGATCTCGGACAGGACTCCGGGGGTGTCGGCCTTGGACGTCGGCTCGATCAGGCGGGCGACGACCATCTGCTCGAAGGCCCGGTCACCACCAGTGGCCTCGCCCAGGCCCAGGCGGGTGTAGGCCGCCTTGATGGCCTCGATCAACCAGCGCGACCTGCGGGAGGTGATCGGCGACCTTCGCACCGGACCACCTTCACCCGGCTCACCGGTGCCGCCGTTGAGCGCCGGCCCCGGGTCCAGGACCTGCCGGCCCGCCAGGATCCTCTCGCGCCCCAGGCGCATCACAGCGGCCGGCCCGGCCTCGTCGTGGGCCGATCCCGGGTGCTCCACGATCCGGCGCACACCGTGCTCCTCGGCCACGACCCGCACGGCCGTCGCCCCCGAGACGGTCCTGACCCTGCGCAGGTACGGGCTCACCCACCGGATCCTACCGCTGGCTTAGTGCCCCGGAACAACCACCCCACCGGCACCATTCCAACGAAAAACCCCAACCAGAAACACCATCCGACTCAACCTGTGAAACTCAAGTGTCGGTAGGGGTAGTGTCGGTAGGGGTTGTGTGGCGAAGACTCCGACCCCTACGCTGTAAACATGTCTACAACGGTTCTGAGCGTTCGGCTACCGGATGATCTCAAGCGCCGACTCGATGAACTGGGGAGTCGGACCGGTCGTCCGGCGACGTTCTACGTGCGCGAGGCCATCGAGTCCTACATTGATGACCTGGAGTACGCGTACGCGCTGAGGGCAGAAGCGGAGGCGGCGCGGCGCGGTGAGATCAAGACGCGCCGGCTCGATGAGATCGCGGCGTCCCTCGGCCTCGATGACTGAGACCGAGGAGGCGCGAGCCCCGTCGGGCGGCCCCGCCGACGCTCTGGTCATCGCCGGGCTGGTCCCCATGAGCACCGTCGACTGGCCCGACCACCTGAGCGCGACGGTCTTCACCCAGGGCTGCCCGTGGAACTGCTTCTACTGCCACAACCAGGCGCTCATCCCCGTGCGCACGCCCGGGGCCGTCGCCTGGGGCGAGGTGCGCGACCTGCTGGGGCGGCGCCGCGGGCTGCTCGACGGCGTCGTGTTCACCGGCGGGGAGGCGCTGCGCCAGGACGCCCTGGCCGACGCCGCCGCTGAGGTGCGGGCCGCGGGCTTCGCCGTGGGGCTGCACACCGCCGGCCCCTACCCCCGGCGGCTGCACGACATGGTGGAGCGCGGCCTGGTCGACTGGGTGGGCCTGGACATCAAGGCCCTGCCCGAGCACTACGCGCAGGTGGTCGGGCGGCCGAACTCGGCGCCCAAGGCGTGGCAGTGCCTGCAAGTACTGCTCGAGGCCGCGGCCGACGGCGGCCCCGACTTCGAGGTGCGCACCACCGTGGTCCCCGGCGACGTGACCGCCGACGACGCCGTGGAGGTCGCCCGCCGGGCCCACGAGACCGGGGCGCGCGTCTACGCGCTGCAGCAGGTGCGTGCCCGGGGCACGAGCGGCACCTTCCCCGTGGTGGCGCCCGGCTGGGACGCCCGGTGCGAGCGCATGGCCGCCGAGATCGAGGCGATGGGCTGGGAGCGCTTCACCTACCGGCCCGCCTGAGTCGCGCCCCACCGGTTGGCCGGCTGTGCGTCCGACGTCGAGGCGGCCCCGGTTGCTTGACCGTCACCCCATCCGAAGGGATACTGAGTATCCATTACTCGGTAACTAAGGGTGCCGGGGTTGATCCGGGAGGTTCCATGTCCGTCAAGCACGCCCTGCTCGCCCTGCTGTCCGCAGGCGACGCCGGTACCTACCAGCTCCGCAAGGACTTCGAGTCCTCGACCGGCTCGACGTGGCCGCTCAACATCGGTCAGGTCTCCACCACGCTTGGTCGTCTGGAGCGCGACGGCCTCGTGGTGCAGCACGAAGCCGCCCTCGCTCAGACGGCCCTCGCTGAGACGGCCCCCAGCCGGACCGGGTCCACCCGATCCGGCTCGGCCTTAGGCTCCTCCGAGGTCGCGGCCTGGTCCCTGACCGAGGCCGGCCGTGCCGAGCTCGTTCGCTGGTGGAACGCCCCGGTCCTGCGCCGCCACCCGGAGCGCGACGAGCTCATCATCAAGCTCGCCCTGGCCACCACCGCGCCCGGCGTCGACGTCGCCGCCCTCGTCCAGCGCCAGCGCCAGGCCAGCCAGGCCGCCCTGCACGAGATTACCCGTGCGCGCCGCGCCGCCGACGAGGACCTCGCCGCTTCCCTCGTCCTTGACCACCACGTCTACGCCCTGGAGGCCGAGCTCCGCTGGCTCGACGACGTCGAGGGCCGCCTCGCACAGGCGCGCCGCCTCTCCCCGGGCACCAGCGGCTCCGCCGCCACCGACCGGACCACCGCCGACCGGCCCGCACCCAACGCGCTCACCGCGGGCCGACCGACCACCAGCCGGCCCGCCGTCGGGGGCCCCAGATGAGTGCCGCCGAGGCCGTCCTGCGCCTGGAGGCCGTCACCCGCGTCCACGGCGAGGGCCCCCGCGCGGTCACCGCCCTGAAGGACGTCGACCTGGTCCTGGGCCCCGGCGAGTTCGTCGCCGTCATGGGCCCCTCGGGCTCCGGGAAGTCCACGCTGCTCAACCTCGCCGGCACCCTGGACACGCCCACCTCCGGGCGGGTCCTCGTCGAGGGGCAGGACCTGGCGGGCCTGAGCCCCACCCGGAAGGCGGACCTGCGGCGCCGCTCCATCGGCTTCGTCTTCCAGGACTTCAACCTCCTACCGTCCCTGACCGCCGTCGAGAACGTCGCCTTCCCCCTGGAGCTCGACGGCGTGCCCGTGGCCCGCGCACGCGCCCAGGCCATGGAGGCCCTTGACGGCGTCGGCGTCGCTGAGCTCGCCGACCGCTTCCCCGAGGACGTCTCCGGCGGCCAGGCCCAGAGGATCGCCCGCGCCCTCATCGGGCCGCGCCGCCTCCTCCTGGCCGACGAGCCCACCGGCGCCCTCGACTCGGCCACCGGCAGCGACGTCGTGGCCGTCCTGCGGCAGCGCGCCGACGACGGCGCCGCCGTCCTGCTCGTGACCCACGAGCCCCGCTTCGCCGCCTGGGCGGACCGCACCGTCTTCCTGCGCGACGGGCGCACGGTGGGAAGCTCGGCGGCCGAGGACCCCTCGGTGCTCCTGACCCCCTTCGGCGACGACGCCACGGAGCGGCCGTGAGGGCCCGGCTGCGCGCTCTGCGCCCCGTCGTGCGCCTGGCCCGCCGCGACGCCGCCCGCCACCGCCTGCGCACCATGAGCGCCATCCTCCTCATCGCCCTGCCGGTGGCGGCCGTCGGCGGCGCGCTCGTCCTGCTGGCCACCCACGGCTCAGACGTGCCCGGCCGCCAGGTGGCCCTGGACTCCGTCCCCGACGGCGTCCAGGCCGTCGTCACTGGCACCGCCGTCAACCCACTGTCCTCACCCATCCGGCAGCGCCCCGAGGGGCTGGGGTCCTGGGTGGACGACCCCGACGTCGTCCCGCTGGACGCCGAGGAGCTCGCCGGCCTCGTCCCCGCCGCCAACCAGGTCCACCAGTACTGGACCACCGGAACGCTCCTGGCCACCACCGGCATCGACTCAGAGCCCGGTCAGCTCCGGGCTACGGGCACCGGCTCCCCGGACCTGTCCGGGGTCGAGACCACGGGCGTCGCCACCATGACGCTCACCGAGGCCGACGCCAGCACCCTCGACCTCCTGCTCCCGGCCGGTGGCGGGCTCGTGCACGGCACCGCGCCCACCGACGTCGCCGACATCGTCATCACCAGCGCCGTGGCCGAGCGCACGGGCGCCGACGTCGGCGACGAGATCACCCTCATCGCACCGCCCTTCACCGGCTGGTACTCCACCGACGGCCGGATTAACGAGTTCCTGGCCGGCAACCAGCGCGGCTTCCGGGTCTCCGGCATCGTCGGCTCCGAGACGGACACCGCCTGGGCGCTGGCCGACTGGGTCGCCTCCACCGCCCGGGCCGACCCGGCCGGCGTCGACACCCACTTCCTCATCACCGGCCCCGAGGCTGTGACCTGGGAGCAGGTCAAGCGCCTCAACGTGCGGATGGCCGTCGTCGTCTCCCGCGAGGTGCTGACCGCCTACCCCGCCGACTCCGAGCTCTACCCGGTGACCGTTGACCCGGCCGCCGTGGCCCTCCAGGTCGTCATGGTGGTGCTCGCCGCAGCCGGCGCCGTCGGCCTGCTGCTCGGGCTGGTCACGCCGGCCTTCGTCGTCGCCGCCGACCAGCACAGGCGCACCCTGGCGCTGACGGCCGCCGTCGGCGCCCGGCCCCGGGACCTGCGCCGCATCCTCACCCTCCAGGGAGTCGGGACGGGTGTGCTCGGCGGCCTGCTGGGCTGGGCCGTGGGCGTGGCCGCGGCGGCCGGCGTGGCACGTGCCCTCATGCCCGAACGGCCCGTGGTCCTGCCCCCTGCGTGGCAGGCCGTCCTCGTCCTCCTCCTGAGCGCGGGTGCCGGCTGGCTCGCCACCGCGACGGCTGCCCGCCGCGTGTCCCGCTTCGACCTCGTCGGGCCCCTCAAGCAGCGGCCGGTCGTCGGCGGCCATCCGCAGGGGCGGGCCCGGTGGATGGGTGCGGTCAGCGCCCTGGTGGTTGCCGTGGGCTGCGCGCTCGGCTCGCTGAGGGTGCCCGTCCTGGCGCTGGACCCGGGACAGGTCCCCGGGCCGGCAGGCCCGGGCGGCGCCGCGCTGGGGCTGATGGTGCTTGCCGTCCTGGCCGCGGCGCTCGCCCTGCTGCTGGCGGTTCCGGCCTTCGTCCTGGCGGCCTCGTCCCGGGCTCATCGTGCCCCGCTGGCGCTCCGCCTGGCCCTGCGTGAGGCGGGCGCCCGGCTGTCGCGCACCGCACCGGTCGTGGGGGCCGTGGCCGTCGCCGTGGCGATCCTGGGTGCCGGCTGCGTCCTCGTGCCCGCCGACGCTCAGAACGTGGAGGACACGCGCACGAGTCTCGTGGGGCCCGGCAACCTCGCGATCGGCCCCGACGCCCCGGTCGACGACGAGTTCGACGCCGCCCTCCTGCGCTCCCAGGCCGCCGCGCTGTCCGAGGCGGGGCTGCCGGTGACCGGGGCCCTTCCCGTCTTCTCCCTGGACACGCGCGACAACGGCCTCCACCTGCTGGCCCTGCCCGCCCCCGGGGAGGAGTGCGACGAGCGCGACGGCCTGCTGGCGTCCATCGGCTCAGTGCTGGGCCGCTCGGAGGTGGTCTGCGTCGGCTCGTTCCGTGGCTACACCGCTGGGTATGCGCTTCCCTGGTGGCTGGGCGGTGACGTGCTCGTCATGGACGCCGAGACGATGCGCGCCACAAGGCTGCCCGGCGCCGAGCAGGCGGCCCGGATGATGGAGGAGGGCCGCGTCGTCGTCAACGACGCCACCCGGATCGCCGACGACGGGACGGTCGTCATCGCCGAGCTGGACATCCTCGGACACACCGTGGGCACCGTGGAGGTGCCCGGCTTCTTCCTGCCGCGCCTGGCGGCCTCGGTCGTCATGACGCCTCAGACCTTGGCGGAGCTCGGGTTCGGCGACGCCTCTCCCGTCTACGTCGGTGCGATCCTGGAGACCTCCCGCGACCTGACCCCCGCGGAGGTGGAGCGTGCCAAGGACATCCTCAAGGAGCGCACCGACCTGCTCATGGTCTCCGCGGGCCGGGATGCGCAGGCCAGCCCGTGGGGCGGGAGGACGGGGCTGGCCGCCTTCGCCGTCGCGGTGCTCTTCGCACTGTCCGCCCTGGGAGTCAGCCTCGCTCTCGTGCGCAGCCAGGCGCTGCCCGACCTGGTCACGATGCACGCCCTGGGTGCGCGTCCACGCTTCCTGCGGCGCACGACGACGGCGCACGCGGCGCTCGTCCTGGGCCTGGGGGTCCCCCTGGGCGCGGTGGTGGGCTGGGCGGTCGGCACCTACGTGGTCGCCTGGCGGCGACGCATCTACCCCGACGGCTTCGCGGCCTGGCACACCCTGCCTGCGACATGGGCGATGCTGACCGTGGCGGTCACGGTCGTGGTCGCCTTGGGGATGGTCGTGGCCTGGGTGGCCGCGCGGCCACCGCGCAGCCTGGTCCGCAGCCGTCTGGAGTAAGAGGGAGCCAGGTGACGAGCCCGGTCGGCTCAGGCGTCCGAGCGCGCCAGACGCACCGCCCCGGCGGCGAGGCACCCGGCCGTCCACACCAGCACGATGACGCCCTCAGCGGCTGACCCGTCGCGCACCCAGCTGCGGGCGGCCGCCCCCGGCAGCCAGGTGGCCGCGTCACCCAGGAGGTCGGCGGCGACCGGGGCAACCGTGACGAGCAGGAGCAGCGCGCTCGCGGCACCGAGCACCTGCCGCAACGCCGCACCCGCCCCCGCGGCCATGAGCGCGGCCGCCACGAGCCAGGCGAGCGTGCGTGCCGCGGCCCGCAGAGACTCCCCGGTGAGGACCTCGGGGCAGGTGGCCGCCGCCGTCGACACGAGAAGCACCGCCGCCGCCGCCGTGACGGCCGCCAGCACGGCCAGGCGGGCCGCCCAGAGCATCTGCGACGTCGAGTCGCCGCTGACGATGCGCCGTCTCGTCGTCAAGCTGTGCCGGGCCTTCGGGCTGTCGCGCACCACCGCGTCACGGGAGGCGAGGGTGCGCTCCGTGCTGGGGCAGTCCTTCGCCTACATCGACGAGCACGACTTCGTCTGGCGCACCTACGACGCCTCGCTGGCCCCGGTGGGCTACCGGCGCGGTGCCCTGGACCACGTGGACTCGATCGAGGAGATCCACCCGCGCGAGCTCGCATCGCTCATGGCTGACGTTCTTGACACCAGCACGGGATGGGACTCGCCTGACGACCTCTACCAGTCGGCGCTGCGTCGTCTGAGCGGCAAGAAGCGCAAGCTGGGGGCTCGCGGAGTCAAGAACGCCCTGAGCAACGCCTTGAAAACCGCGGAGGCCGCCGTCGGAGAGCGACCCGGGTCATCGCACCCGCCGCCCCTACTTCCGCCCCCCACCCTCGCCCCAACTCCTCGGTTTGCGTTCGAAAGTACGGCGAATCGCCGTACGCTCGCGCGCAAACCGAGGAGGTCGAGGATGGGGCACACTGCCCGCATGGCTCGCATCCTCGTCACCGGCTCCGCGCAGGGCGTCGGACGCAACGCCGCCACCGCCCTGCTCGACGCAGGGCACGAGGTCCTCGTGCACGTGCGCGCCAAGGAGCGCCGCAGTGCCGTCACTGACCTTCTTGGCACTACGCGCAGGTGGTCGGGCGGCCGAACTCGGCGCCCAAGGCGTGGCAGTGCCTGCAAGTACTGCTCGAGGCCGCGGCCGACGGCGGCCCCGACTTCGAGGTGCGCACCACCGTGGTCCCCGGTGACGTGACCGCCGACGACGCCGTCGAGGTCGCCCGCCGCGTGCACGAGGCGGGGGCGCGGGTCTACGCCCTCCAGCAGGCGCGCGGCGAGGGGACCACCGGCCGCTTCGCCGTCGTCGCCCCCGGATGGGACGCGGCCTGCGAGCGCATGGCGGAGCGGATCGAGGCCCTGGGCTGGGACCGGTTCACGTACCGTCCGGCGTGAGTCCGAGCACGATCGGGCTGGGCGACAGTACCG
>ERZ772968.819-NODE-819-length-15178-cov-11.763408_pt1 | contig 15178 bp, 15 predicted proteins | sample MGYA00580674_ERZ772968 | MGnify/ENA primary metagenome ERZ772968 (study PRJEB29015, sample SAMEA2737940) | human oral metagenome | biome: human oral; feature: human-associated habitat; material: dental | place: China | collected 2138 ...
GGACCCTTGCGAGGAACGGTGAAGCGGGTTATTGTCCATGAACAATGACTAGTGCACTGTGTTTCCCTTGGTATGTGGGTGCTGGCCACACGGGCCGCCTCCTGGAGGTATCGCGACTCCTGGAGCAGGTTGGCGCGTCGGCGACTTTCGCCTACGATCCGACGGGATCCATGGTCGGTTCGTCGGGTCGTGAGACACTTGGGTTGCCGTTTCGATCGGGCAAGGTCGCCTCGCCTGGAACGCACTATTTGGGCATGACCGGGCTCGATGACGTCTACGCTCGGCACGGGTACTACCATGAAAGCCTCATCCTCGAGGACGTGGAGAGGGATCGCGCGCTCATCCGGAAAGTGCGTCCGTCGTTCGTCATCGTGCACATGCAGCCGACGGCGGTGTTGGCAGCTCGGACCGAGGGTGTCCCGGTGATCTCCATCGCCGATGCCGATTTTTTCGTGGAAGGGGAGAGCCCGTGGATGCCGTGGCTGGAGGGTACTCCGTGCGCCGTGAGCCCGTTCCCGACATCGGTCCCGGCATTCGCCGCCGCCGCGGAATCCTTGGGGTTGACGCCGCCCTCATCGGCGTCTGATCTCCTGCTAGGCGAGTTCACCTTGATTGCCAGCATCGAGGCGATCGAGCAGCCGGCTAAGACATACGCGGACGTCCCGGGCTTGGAATTCATCGGTCCTATGGTTTGGGACCCGGGCGTCCGCGGCCCTGCGCCGCCTTTGGCGAAGGCACGCCGTGTATTTGCTACTACGGGCGGTGGTGATGTGGCGGCGTCGAACTTCGACCGCACCGTTGTGTCCGCCGCCGCAGCGGGCGGGAAACGGCTCTCCGTCCTGGTCACCGGCGCTGTACCGCTCCCCGAGACCCATGCGTTACCCTTTGGAGCACTCACCCAGGGCATCATGTGGAGTGATGTGGTGCTGTGTCATGGCGGACACAGCACCATCCTCGCGGCGCTACAACAAGGCCGCCCCATCGTCGTTCTGGGAGCTATGTCGGAAAACGAAGCGAACGGGCGGCTCATGGTCGAGGCGAACGGTGTTGGTCACAACTTCTGGCGTTCTGAATGCCACGGCGGCCGCATCCGTCAGCTCGCGCCGAGCGGGCGACCGGTCGGGGACGCCGAACATCACGATGCGATCGCTCAGGAACTGGCTGAGTTGCTGGTTCGGACTGCGAACGACGACGACATGGTTGCGCGCTGCGCGGCCCTTCAGGAATCCCTCGCCAAGGCCAAGGGCCACCAAGCGGCCTTCTTCGAACAAATCGTCCGGAATGGGGCGACCTGAATTGAGGATTATCCGCTAGTCTTATTAAGTCGGTTCTTACCCCTACTGCCCCTGTGAGGACGATGTGACTGTCTCTGATCGCAATCCTAGGATTTTGGACCGCGTACGCGCGGTGATCTTGGCCCAACGTTCGGACCTTACGGCCGCTGACATTGACGTGTTCACGGTTCTCAACGATGCGCCGCTCTCATTCGACTCGCTGGATCTCGCCAAATTCATTGTCGGCCTCGAGGTCGAGTTCGGCATCATCGCAGTCGACCAGGACTTTGCTGCGCTTCGGACGATCGGGGATGCGGTTGCCTTCGTGGAGTCCAGTCGGAAAGTACGTGGATGACGACCGACGAGAGCTGCCTCCACGCCTCCTTGGCCACCCTCTTGGAGGAGACGACAACCCAGCGGCCCGCCCAGGTCCTCGGCCGGGTATTGCGCACCGATGCCTACTCTCAAGGGGACGGTTTGGTATGGGGGGACGTGCTCCCCGGGCTTCTGGGCGACATCCGAGCCGTAGGCGTCGCAGTCGATCATCAGCCCCTCGACGGGGAGTTCGATGTCCTGAGGGATCGCCTCGCCGACGGCCTTTGGATTATGGCCGTTCTCGACACCTACGAACTGGAGCACTATTGGATCGATCGGGGGCGGACGCACGCACCGCACGCAGTGCTTCTGCGCCAACCCTCGCAAGCCTCCGACGTCGTACTTCTGCGCGACGTCATGGAGATCACGCAAGGGGAGTTCGCGACCCGCGTTGAGGACCTCAAGCCGGCCGCGATCACCCCTGACTTGGGCTTGGCGGTCATTCGGATGGGGGTCTCTGGCTCTATTCCGGGGGGTGGCACCCAGCATACCCATTCCGAACTCACTCCCGTGGCGGTGGTGGATGCGCTCCGGCGGTGGGCGTTCGAGATGGATGGTCAATCGATCACAAGGTCCGAGAAGGAGGGGGCGCACACAACTGCCGAGGAGGCGACCCGGATGCTGCGAGGCCTGTGGAACTTCCTTCATGCCTGCCGCTGGCATGGCATGTACTTGAGGGAGTCGGGCCAAGCTTCGGAGGATATCGAGCGCGCGGGGCAAAATCTCCTCATTGTACGTGGGCTCCTGATGCGGCGTTCGGCAGCAACCGGGGAACTGGCTCGGCGCTACACGACCGAGATCGAGCGGCGGTTGGGGATTGTGCGGGACGCGTTTGAGACCGCGGGCGATCTGTCGGGAAGGGTGTGACCATGACCGCGAAGGGTACCACCGTGGTGAAGGTGCACTGGGCGGCACTCGCCTTCAACGCGACGGCATGGAGCGATGGAAACCATTCTGGACCCGGCATCGATGGATTCGGGAGGCACTTTCCCGCGAGTCAACTGCCAGTCGGCTTAGCACAGGCGTGGCCGTGGCCACCACAGTGTGGCTCGGGGATCAAGGATCATATCACGTGTGTCGGCCAGAGAATCGATCTTCCGAGCTTGGCACACGGTTCCGGAGACCTAGAGATCGTCGGCTGGTCCACCGGTGGCTCCGCGCACGATGAAATCGCGTGCATCGATGCGGCGGACCACGTTGTCAAGGCGCCCTTTGGGCTGACCGACTTTCTGGCTAGCTGCCCTGCCCACGGAAACGAGGCACGGCTTCGCTGCGATCGCTTGTGGGAACAAGGCGTTCTACGCAACGGTGTGGCGGCGACTGTCTGGACCTGGCACGTGCCGCTCGCGGCCCCCCCAGCCGCAGTGCAGGTGCCGTTCGTACCCATGCTCGCGATCGCCGCACTAGGATGGAGGCCCGCTCGATGACCACGCTCTACATCACCCAAGAGTTCGCGCCGTTTTTCGTTGAAGGCGGTTTGGGGCTGACCAGCCGAGGTCTCCCGGAGCGCCTCCAGAAGGACTGGGGTCTTGATCACGAGATCATTCTTCCGTACTACACCCAGTTCGTCGAACGCCAGGGTTTGTCGACGCAATTCATCAGGGACTTGGGCGCGGTGGACGAGTCTGGCTGGACCTGGAGCGCCCATCGGCTTCTCGACCCGACGACTCCATTGAAGGTCACGCTACTTCGCTGCGACGAGTGGTATGACAGGCCGACCCTGTACCGGGATTCCGACTACCACGACTTCCCCGATCAGGAGGAACGCGCGATTGCTTTCGGGTGTGCCGTGGGTGCTTACGTCGCGTACGATCCGGCACCCTATCGCTTGGTGCACGCCAACGACTGGCAATCGGGCATCGCGGCCCAGCGTTTGGCCGACCTCGGACTGCCCATCCTGTTCAATATCCATAGCGGGTGGTACCGCGGCGATCTCATTCGAAGTGGCGAACGGATCATACCGGGAGACGTCGACAGTCTGCTGGAACTCGGTTTGTCCGTAGCCAGCACGGTGGTCACCTGTAGCCCGGGCTACGCCGACGAATTGGCCTCTCAGCCTGACCGCATAGGTGAACTCTGCCGCGCCCGTGGTAACGGAATCGTCGGCATCGTGTCAGGCGTCGACACCGCCGTCTGGGACGCGGGCGCGGTGGGTCGCTCATATCAGCCATTCGACGAATCGACAGTGGATGCGGGTAAGGTCGCTGCCCGAGCACGGCTTGCCCAAGTCCTAGGTCGCCCGGCGCTGGTCAACCGGCCGTTGATCGGCGTGTGCGGACGATTCGTCCATGAGAAGGGCGTGGACCTCATCCTCTCTACCGCCGAGACGGTGTTGGCGGCAGGCGAAGCCAACGTCATCCTGATGGGCGGAGCCGAAGAGCCCTACAAGTCCCAGGTTCTGGCACTCGTCGAGGACCACGCGCAACACTTCGTATATCAGGAGCGGTTCGAACAGGACTTGGCGTGGCTCATTTACGCGGGGTCGGACGTGACACTGATGCCATCCCGAGTTGAACCCTGTGGACTCAACCAGACCATCGCACTTCGCTATGGCACGCTTCCCGTCGTCGCGCCCACAGGCGGGCTGCGAGACACCGTGATCAATCGCGACAGCGGATCCACAGACTGGACTGGCCTGTGGATTCGAGAGATGACCCCGGAGGGAGTCCTAGCCGCGGTTCGGGAATTGCTGGGCGTCATCGTCGATCTTCCCGAGGAGACCACCCGCGCGCGGATCCGTGGAATGCGTCATTCCTGGACTTGGCGGCGTACCGCGGATGAGTTCGCCGACTTGTACGAGGTAGTAGCGTCGCGCCGACAAGTGGACCCGCCGGAGGCCAGCTCATGACCCTGCCCGGAGAACGAAAGAAGCTGGCCCTGGTTACCACGACGATCAACGTGCCCGTGTGCCTGGAAGAATACGCACGCGCGTATCGTGAGAGTTCCTATGCGGGTGACCTGGCGGTGGTGGTAGTAGCCGATCTCAAGACTCCTCCAGAGGTAGGGGACTACGTCCGCGGCCTGGAATGGGGGAAGGCGGAGGTCCACTACTTGGACTTGGCCGCGCAAGCGAAGCTCGGGCACGCCTTCCCACTGATCGATCGACTCATCCCCTGGAACACCATTCAGCGCCGTAACATCGGCTACCTGCGTGCGGTGCAAGCCGGGTGTGACGGGATCATCACGATCGATGATGACAACTACAACAGCTCAGACGACTTCTTCGCACACCACGCGACCGTGGGCTGTGAGCTGGATCTTCCCTCCATGCTGGGCCGTGACGGGTGGGCCAACTGTTGCGACGTTCTGGAGAGCGACCGTGGCCCCTTCGTGCCCCGAGGGTGGCCAGCGGGGGAAGTTGGTGACGCTGGCACCGGAGAGTGGGGAGAACGGACAGGTCGAGTTGCGGTGAATGCTGGTCTATGGCTCGGCGACCCGGACATCGACGCCGTGACGAGGTTAGCCAATCCGGTCGACGTCTCGGGTTTTCGCGTCGGCGTGCCTCGACGGTTCACCTCGGCGCTGGGGACGTGGTGCCCCTTCAACTCGCAGAACACGGCCTTCTTGGCCGAGACACTTCCTGCTATGTACCTGTTCGTCATGGGTGCTGAATATCGCGGAAACAAGGTCGGTCGTTACGATGACATCTGGATGTCGTACGTGCTACGGACGATTGTCGATCATCTCGGCGACCTCATCGTCTACGGCGACCCCTTAGTTCGACAGGACCGCAACGAGCACGACTTGTTGAACGACCTCTCGCAGGAACTACCGGGGATGATCCTCCAGAGACGCTTCTTGGAGGTGCTGCGTGGGAGCACGTTCACGGGCGCCAACTATGCTGAGTGCGCGTCGGAACTGGCCGCTCACCTGCGCAGCGAGCTGGTCACTTCCGCGCAGCCCGGACCGGAACGCAATTTCTGGGAAGGCATTGTTACTGGAATGGAGCAATGGCTCGAACTCTGCTCGCAGATTAAGTGAGTCTCTGGTCACCTAAATATTTTCCCCTAAGGATTGGTCTCCCTATGCGTGTTCTCGTCACCGGAGGAGCTGGCTTCATCGGTTCACACACCGCGGATGCGTTGTTGGCCGAGGGCCACGACGTCCGCATTCTCGACAACCTCGCCGCCCCGGTTCACCGTGAACACGTGCTGCCCCCCTATGTCTCGCGCGACGTCGAGTGGATCGACGGTGACGTGCGCGACCGTGCCGCTTGGGACCGTGCTGTCCGTGGCGTGGAGGCAATCTTCCACCTAGCCGCTTATCAAGACTACTTGGTGAACTACGCGCGCTTCTTCGAGGTGAACGTGGTATCTGTCGGTCACATGTACGAGGCCCTTGCGGCCACCCACGCCGACGTCGGTCGGGTGGTCTACGCATCGAGCCAAGCGGTCTATGGCGACGGGTTGTACCGGTGCCCGACGGGGCACGTTGAACCGTTCACCGCTCCGGGGCGTACCGAGGCCAGCTTGGCCGCAGGAGACTGGGACGTGCACTGCCCTGCTTGCGGTTGCGAATGCTTACCCGTGTGGGCGGAAGAATCTCAGGCGCACCCGCAGAACGCCTACGCGCTTTCGAAGCGAGCGGGTGAGGAGAGCACCTTGGTCCTGGGGGCTCGGGATCGGATCGAGGCCACTGCCCTTCGCTATTCGATCGTCCAAGGACCCAGACAATCTCCGTGGAACGCCTATTCCGGCGCCCTCCGCATCTTCGCCCAGCGAGCGAGGGCGGGTGTACCTGCCGTGTGCTATGAGGATGGGCAACAACTGCGCGACTACACGAACATCGCCGACGTCGTGTCCGCGAACCTGGTGGCGCTTCGCCATCCCGCGGCTCCAGGAAGTGCGTTCAACGTTGGTGGCGGAAAGGCTGTCACGGTGCTCGAGCTCGCCCAAGCCGTCACGGCGGCGACAGGCAGCGAGGTGCCGCCCGAGCTTCCGGGCATGTATCGGGTTGGGGACTCGCGACACAGCCTGTCCAATACGGCTCGTCTGGAGGCGCTGGGTTGGCATGCGAGCGTACCCATGGCGGAGTCGGTCGCGCAGTACGTGGAGTGGCTGGGGGGAATCGACGTGCCGCTCGACGTCGTGACCGACGCCGACCGGCACATGAGGGCCGACGGCGTCACCAAGACCGTCACCAACTCGGCGAGGGCCGAGAAGTGAAGTCCGTCGATGAGAGACGTGGGACCATCGGTCCCCCGCGTCCTAAGCGCTGGGCGACCGCGCCTCTCCGGCTTTCGTTCGCGGGTGGTGGCACGGACCTACCTTCGCACTACGCACGGTTCGGCGGCCGAATCGTTGGCATCGCCATCGACAAGTATGTGCGGGTGGATGTCGGCGACGAGCTCACCCAGTGCTCGAACGACGTGGCGCGTGCGGTCTTCACGCGCGCAGGGCGGCGCATGACCCACTGGGTGTGCACCAAGCCGGTCCCTCCGGGGTCTGGCTTGGGTAGTTCCAGTGCGTTCGCCTCCGCTCTGGTGGCCGCGCTGGGCGAGAGGAGCGACCCGGCGGCGATTGCAGAAGCCGCTTTCGAGGCCGAGCATCTGGAGTTAGGGCGCCCCACTGGTAAACAGGACTCCTACCTGAGTTGCATGGGCGGGATGACATCGCTCGATATCGCCCCGAATGGGTCGGTGACAGTAACGCGAGAACGCGTCACGACGGCGCTGCGGGACTTCGTGGGGGACTGCTGCCTATTGTTCCGGGTGGGTCATGCCCGCGATGCGGGACTCATGTTGGCGTCCCAGGCCCGAGACTCCGAACGTCTCAGCGGTGCCTTGTCTCAGATCGGCAGCCTGGTCGATCCGATGCGCGACGCACTGCGGAGGGAGCGCTTCGGCCAGGTGGGGGCGATCCTACATGAGCATTGGTTGCTCAAGAGGTCGCTGGCGGCCGGCATCACATCTGCGGGCATCGACCATCTGTACGCGGTTGCCCGTCGGAACGGTGCCGCTGGCGGGAAGATCTCCGGTGCGGGTGGCTCGGGGTACCTGATGTTGATGGTAGGCGATGTTGAGTCGGCCGCGGCCGTTCGCCGCGCTATGCACGGCGAGGGACTGCGTGAACTGAGCTTCGGGATCAGTGAGGACGGGATACGGTGCGGCTCGACGATAAGCGCCTGCGGTCGCACCCTTGGCGAGGTACTGGGATGACTGAGGCCGACGACCGCCTTGGCCCATCCGTGGCGGTCCTGCTCGCTGCGGGGACGGGGTCGCGCCTGCGCCCAATCACCTACGCCGTCCCCAAGGAGCTTTTCCCCCTGGGCCGCCGCACCATTATGGACTACATCGTAGACGACCTCATCGCAGGTGGGTATACTCACATTTTGGTGGTTACGTCACAGGGGAAGCCTGCGATCGCGCGATACCTCGAGGCGCACTTGATCCCGGCGTGTGAGACGCGCGGCACGCAGGTGTCCACTGTACTCCAGCAGTGGCCGGGCACCGGGGGTGCTGTCGTCAGCGCCTTGGAGACGTTGCCGCCCTCCGAAGTGCTCGTCGTGTGGGGCGACGAAGTATTCTGGCCACCTACGCGGGCGCTGGAGGTCACCAAGCACTTTGCCGCCAGCGGCGTTACGACGATCGCCACGACAACTGTGACTGACGAAGCCGTGCCGCGGTGCGGGATTGTGGAATGGGTCAGGAAGCCCGCCGCGCTGGGCGGCTCAGGGCGCATTACCCAGCTCCACGAGAAGCCCGACCCGCTGGAGGTCAAGAGCCGGTCCGCCTCGGTCGGGGGACAGCTCCTTTCGATTGAGTTCTCGCAGTACCTACGGTTTAGCGTGGCAGCCCAGCTGCATGCCGGGGCAAAGGAGGCCTCCCTCGCGCTGGCGCTGGGCAATTTCCTCGGGAACGGAGGCGCCGTCGACGGGGTGGCCTTGGGGTGCGCGTGGTTGGACACGGGATCTTGGGATGGTTACTCCCGCGCTTTTGCCCAGGCGGAGAAGCAATGGTCATTGAAGGAGACGGAAAGTTGAATCGCACATTTGTCACCTACGCCACGGCGCCGTATGTCGATTATCTCGCGATGAGTCTGTTCACGTTGGGGCGGACTCAGCCGCAGGCACAGGCCGTGGTGTTCATCGATGAAGTCGACGATGCGGCCGTTCGCGCCTTGATTGGCTCCGCCTCGGATTTCGGTCTGCCCGTGGAATTCAGGCCGGTCAACGTGTTGACCCAGCACGTGGATCTTGAGAGGTTTGAGGCCCTCATCGGTCCCTATCGGGACACACTCCCGTCGATCGAACTGCTCTTCAGTGACATGATCCGATCCGCCCTCTATGCCTCTGTCGGAGGGGCGGTCGTGTGGTTTGACACGGACCTGCTGTTCCTCGGGGACGTGGACACGTTCCTCCCTGAGCCAGGTGAAGGGGTTCTTGCAGTCGCAGAGGACTCCCTCCTGATGCAGGGTGGGCAGCTGTGGATCGATGCTTTCGATCGTTTTGTCGGCGGTGTCGGCTTCGCCTCGAGCACGCGCCCCCGGCCGGCGAACATTGGCCTCATCGCGCTGGGCGTCGATTGCCACGACACCTACCTCGAGGCGCTGTCGCGGACGTTGCCCGTCGCCTGCAACGATCCGCTGAAAGAGTCCTTGTTCTCGATCGGGCAGCTGGCTTGGGATCTGGTCTTCTGGGAGCAGGGGTGCGTGTGGCTCGACTCTACGATCAACACGCCCTCTGCGAAGCTAGCTCCGGTTGGGCAGGAGCCGTCTGCCGTCGTGCGGCACTACCTCACCCCTTGGGAGAAGAAGCGCATGACGGTCGACTTCGTGCGAGGACTGTCGCGCGGTTGGTGGAAGCCATGAGACTTGCGGACGTGGAGCGGAGTGACCTCAGCGTCGATGTCGCAGGTGTGGCGCAGCAGTACAGGGCGGACTTGGTCAGCCAAGCGGCGCGCTTGGGCAATCAGGCGTGGGTCGACGTCATGGGTGCGGTTATTGGCGCTCTCGACCGGGGTCGTCTCGTCATGGTGGCAGGCAATGGGGGGAGCGCGAGCACGGCCAATCATCTCGCCGCTGACTGGCGAGCCGCGACCCGGATTAGCAAGCGTCCTGGTCGGGTCGTCTCCCTCGTCGAGAACGTCTCCCGCGTGTTGGCCCTCGCCAACGACGTGGGCTTTGACCGGATCTTTGCCGATCAGGTCGAGGAGTTGGCTGAGCCGGGCGACCTCTTGCTGGTGCTGAGCGTGAGCGGTAGCTCCCGCAATCTTGTGAGCGCGGCCCAAGTCGCCCAGCGATTGGGAGCAGATGTTGGAGGTTTGCTGGGTGCGCCCGGAGACGTGATCCGTCACGTGGACGAGGCTTGGGTCTGCGAAGAGAAGGACTATGGCACGTGCGAAGATCTCCAGCTCAGTTTCGGCCACTGCTTGGTGCGCGCTCTGATCGGTGGTCCGCAAACGTCGGTGGATCAAGTACACGGATGGCTGAGATGACCTGGTCGCCGAGTCGGCGAGAGCTGGACGAGGTGTACACATCCGGGTTGGCGGATGTGTCGACGCTCCTGGAGCACGCCGACGCTGCACTGCGGCAACGGGATCAAGAGAGCGGGGCCACCGAAAGGGGTTTGCTTAGTCACCAGGTCAATCAAGCAGTCAAGCAACTGCGTCCGGTCTCCGGATCGCTCGGGCTCGTGGCGACGGCTGATCCGTACAGAGTGCGCTCTTGGTCGATCGCCGTTCTGCAGAGCGGGGCCAGCGCCGTCCTCGTGGATCCGAAGACGCCAGCCTCAGAGCTCCAGCGCCTCGCCAGACGATTCGCAGCTCGGTGGATCGCCACCTCTGAGCCGACGATCACGAGGTGTGAGCCGACCGGGGGGGCTGCACTGCCCGACTCCCTTGGCAGTGGATTGGTCTTTCTCACGTCGGGCTCCATGGGGACCCCCAAGGCTGTGTTTCACCCGCGAAAACACCTGTGGCGGGAAGCGGCTCTGGTGGCGGAGCGCCTCGGCTATCGAGCCGAAGGGACGCTCCTGTGCACCGTGCCTCCCACCCATCTGTTCGGGTTCACGCTGAGCGTTCTTGCACCGCTCTTGGCCAGTGCCCCCGTCGTGGCCGCGTCCCCGCTCACCGTGGCCGGTTTCGCATCCCTTATCGAATCGCTGGACCCCTCGTGGATCGCCGCGGTGCCCCAGCAGTACCGCCTGTGGTCATCGCGCCGACCCGATGTGGCAACGCTGAGTGGTGTTGTCTGCGTGAGTTCCGGGGCGCCACTGCCGGATGCGACGCGGGAGTCCTTCTGGAACGTGTGGGCTTGTGAACTGGCCGAGCAGTACGGCTCGTCGGAGTGTGGCGTCATCTCGATCGGGTACCAAGAGGGCGCCGGGGCGACGCCTTTCCTGCCGGGTGTCGGCCGCCCCTACCGTGGCGTCGAACTAATGGCGGGAGTGCGCGGCGATGCCTCCCCCGTGCTGGTTCGGTCGGGACATGGGGCAACGGCCGTCCTGACCGCAGAGAGCGGGTCGTGGCGCATCCTTGACCGGTCGAAGCCTTCAGAGACGGGCGATCACGGGTGGACCGACGACGAGGGTGTCTTGCACCTCAGCGGACGCTGGCGGGGATTCATCAATGTCCACGGCAAGAAGGTCGGCATCGTCGAGGTTCAGGACATCCTTCGACAGCTTCCCCAAGTGGCAGACGCCTACGTAGTCCCCGGGGTGAGCGACGATGGCGATGGCATCGTCTTGGCGGTCGTCGAACCGGAGACCGCCGGCGCGACCAGCGAGCAGGAGCTGCGTGCCGCGTGCGGTAACGACCTTCCTGCCTGGAAGGTGCCGCAGCGGATCCTTGTGGTCCCGCGTCTCGAGCGAACGTCTGCCGGCAAGGTCAGCCACGCCACGCTGACCGCATTGTTGACCGGGGCTGGATGTCGAGTGGCGCCGAATCCGACAAAGTATGAATTGCGGGGCCTCGATGCCGGGTAGGGCTGAACTCGACAGAGCGCTCAAGTCCTGATTGAAGTGGCATTGTCCCGGTACCAACGCACGCTCTTTCGTATTCCGTCAGCAAGATCGGTGCGCGCATACCATCCCAACGACGCGATCTTGTCCACGGCCAAGACCTTCTGTGCCGCGCCGTCGGGACGGGTGGTGTCCCACTCGGTGCGTCCCATGAATCGTGCGGCCCGAGAAACCAAGTCCGCCACCTCGGCGATACTGTTGCTCCGCCCGGTCCCGATGTTGACCGGCGATAGGTCATCATAGTGTTCCAAGAGGAACAGGCATGCGTCTGCTAAGTCTTCGGAGTAGAGGAAATCCCGTCGTGCTTGGCCCGAGCCCCAATTCGTGACGCTCTCGTCTCCTCGCTCTGCCGCAGCTACATACCGTCGGATGAGAGCCGGGAGGACATGGGAGTTCTCCGCCGAAAAATTGTCGTGTGGTCCATAGAGATTGGTCGGGAGCGCCGATATCCAAGGAAGGCCTTCCTGCTTGCGCACCGCTTGCACTTGCATCACCCCGGCAATTTTCGCGATCGCATAGCCTTCATTCACGGGCTCTAGCGAGCCGCTCATGAACTGATCTTCGGTATGCGGCTGCCGCGCATCCCTCGGGTAGACCATTGAGGTGCCAAGAAACAGTAGTCGCTCCACTCCAATCGATCGACTCGCGTCCATCACATTGACCTGGATCTGTAGGTTCTCACTCAGTAGGTCCGCGGGATACCGCTGATTCGCCAAGACTCCCCCCACGCGAGCGGCGGCGATGAGTACGTAGCGAGGGCGCTCGTGCTCCAGAAACCTGAAGACCTGCCGTCGGTCTCGCAAATCGAGTTTGGCGCGGCTCGCCACGACGATCCGTTCGAAGCTTTCCTGTTCGAACCTTCGCTGTAAAGCAGATCCGGCCAAGCCTCGATGGCCAGCTATGAACACGGGCGCGCTTCGATCGAGCGGAAGGTGATGGACCTTCGATTCGGTGCCGCTCATCCGTGCCTCCTGACGTACTCCATGTCGGTGTCCACCATCATCGCCGTCAAATCCTCGAACAAGTCGCGGTTGGGTTCCAGTCTAAACGGTAGCTGGCCGGGGCCTCACCGCGCAACGATTCGTGGATTGCCGGACAGGGGCGGCATATGTGGGAGGCTCCGGTTGTTTACCGAGCGTACGAGTCCAGGACGAGCTCACCGAGGCCGCCCGCGACCTGCCGCAGCGATCTGATGCGGGCGCGTCACCGCCTCTCGAAGCTCTTGCTGCGTCACGGGATCATTAATTCGGGGGGGTAGGATTGGGTCGGATCTCACGGTGCCTGGCTGCCGCGGCAGCGCTTCGACTCGCTCTTGGTCAAGGCTGCCTTCGACGAAAAACCTGGAGGGTGTCAGATGGTCTGTGTAAGAGGTTAATCTGATCTGAAGGAGATTGACTATGACCATGACGAAGAACGAGAAGCCGATCAGCGAGGCCGGCCAGCTGCGCCGTGAGCTGATCGACGACGAGCTGCTGGATCAGTTGTTGGCCTCGACCAGCGAGCATGGAATCACCCTAACCGGCGAGGGCGGCTTGTTGCCCGAGCTGATCAAGTCGGTCCTAGAGCGGGGCATGCAAGCCGAACTGACTTCCCATCTGGGCTATGAGAAGCATGACCCGGCCGGCCGCGGGTCGGGGAACTCCCGGAACGGCACCACATCGAAGACGGTCGATACCGAGGTCGGGCCGATCGAGCTGGATCGGCCCCGGGAAACTCGTCGAAGGCTCCACCGTCCAAGGCTGGACCACAGCCCTCAACGAACTCGCCCTCCGCTACCCCGAACGATTCCCCCAAACCATCCACTAACAACCACCACTTACACAGACAACTTGACAAGCTCGAGCCCCCTACAACTCGGTGACCACGATCAGGGCCCGCCGTGATCGTCTCGATCCGAGCAGCCCTGTCTTTCGCAGTCGGTGCCCGAACAGCCAGTTCGTGTACTGGCTGCAGCTCGTGTACTGGCTGCAGCGCGAGCTTCTCGACTGCGATCGTAGCCGTCCAAGTAGGTCCTCGCGTCCGCGATACTCGAGTGGCTCGAGGGCTGGTACAACCCCGCGTCGGCACTCAGGGATCGGGATGCTGTCACCCCACGAGTTCGAAACCCTTCACATCACCGCCGCCGAGGCGGCATGATTCAACCAACCAATACCGTCCGGGAAACCGGGCAGGCGCCGTCGACGAGCGTTGAGTTGATCGGCAACAGATGAGGAGGAGTCGATGGCCTTGACCACGAAGACTACCGTTGACCACCGTTCCTGTGAGCACCTTGCCGCTGCCCGCACAAACAGTCGCTGGCCTATGGTGCTGTGCTGGCTGACTGTCTTGCTCGACGGGTTCGATCTGGTGATGCTGGGCGCGGTCATTCCCACACTGCTCAAGACCAAGCACCTTGGCTTCACGGCGGCCGGTGCCACCAGCGTCGCCACCGCCTCCCTGGTCGGCGTCGCCATCGGCGCCGCGCTGGGCGGGCCGCTGGCCGACCGCCTGGGACGACGGACGATCCTGTTGGTCTCCATCGCGAACTTCTCGGTCTTCACCCTGGCCGTGCCCTTCTCTACCTCGGTGACCATGTTCGCCGCCTTCCGCCTGCTGGCCGGGCTCGGGCTGGGCGCCTGCCTACCCGTCGCGCTCACCTTCATGAGCGAACACACGCCCGACGAGAATCGCTCGCACGCCAGCACGCTGACCATGACCGGCTACCACGTCGGTGCCGTCATCGCCTCGCTGGTGGCCATTGCTGTGGTGCCCCACTGGCAGATCGTGTTCTACCTTGGCGGCATCGCCGGCTTCCTGGTGCTGCCGCTGATGTGGTGGAAGCTGCCCGAGTCGCACCAGTTCCTCGCCGCGCAGGCCCGCGACGACCGCACCAAGGTCAGCATCATGCGACCCCGCATGCGCGCCAATGTCGGCGTCTGGGTCGGCTGCTTCATGGGACTGCTGCTGGTCTACGGCCTCAACACCTGGCTGCCGCAGCTGATGAACAAGGCCGGTTACGAGCTGTCCAGCTCGCTGGTGATGCTGTTCATCCTCAACGTCGGCGCCGTCATCGGCCTGCTCGTCGCCGGCCGGCTGGCCGACCGTCGCGGTGTTCGATCCACCATCCTTCTCTGGTTCGCGGCGGCCGCCGTCCTGCTGGCCCTGCTGTCGATCCGCATCCAGAACGCGATCCTCCTCGACGCCGTCGTGCTGGTGACCGGCATCTTCGTCTTCAGTGCCCAGACTCTCATCTACGCCTACATCACCCATGCCTACCCGACCGAGGTCCGCGGCACGGTGATGGGTCTGGCTGCCGGCATCGGCCGATTCGGCGCCATCGTCGGCCCGCTGGTCACCGGTGGCCTGGTCAATGCCGGCCTGGCATACCCGTGGGGGTTCTGGTTCTTCTCGGGCGTCGCGGTGCTTGGTCTTCTGGCCATCCTCACTCTGCCGCACGAGAAGGACCTGCTGGCCACCCACCTCGAGGGGGCCGAGGCATGAGCACCGCCCTGACCGGGATTGGCTCCATGGCCACCAGGATCATCGCCGGGATGCGGTAGCCACCTCGAAGTGAATCGCCCGGGGTGTCTGGG
>ERZ772968.821-NODE-821-length-15161-cov-3.310671_pt1 | contig 15161 bp, 5 predicted proteins | sample MGYA00580674_ERZ772968 | MGnify/ENA primary metagenome ERZ772968 (study PRJEB29015, sample SAMEA2737940) | human oral metagenome | biome: human oral; feature: human-associated habitat; material: dental | place: China | collected 2138 ...
CGATCTGCCGAAGCAGCTTGACTTTACGAGCATGATCTACTGCCTCTACAGCGACTATAAGAGCGAGCAGGTGGATCACAACCCGGCACAGGATAGCACCGTTCACGGGCTGAGTCAGTACCACGGTTCCGCAAGAAAGAGCAGCGCCAAGTCGGCGACCCTGGTGGTCGGAGATGCAGCGAAGGGGATTTCGGTCCTGGATCAGGACTACTATGTGAATCCCTGGTCTCAGGCGGAAAAAACACATTTCGGAACCCCCTTCTTGATTCCGGGAAGAGTCACTCATCTTGACCCTTCGCGTTATCGGGTAAATAGCGTTGCACAGGCCTTCCATGTAGCGGGAGAACTTCCCGGCCATCGTGAATATGAACTCACCCGCATTCAGGTCGACAACACGGGGGTGGTTTGGAATCGAAATGATATTCCTGAAATCTCGTACCAAAACGCGAGCATCGACTTTGCGGGTACGAGTCCGCAGCTGCTCTCGCTCGTCAATGCTGTGAGCTTTGACCTTCAGTCGCCAAGTGTATACCAGCCTTTCATTCTCGATGCGACACTTTCGGACGGTACGGTGAAGCACATTGAAGATACGGCATATTACCGCTACATGTCGACCGCAAAGGGCCGCATTCACTATGTGATACCCGGGGTTGATGTGAAAAACGGTCCCTATATCACAGCAATCAGAGTGAGCTTTCCCAATGAGCTGAACTGGGGAAACAATCAGGCGAAGATGGAGTATTTCACAGGGACGAGCGGAAACCATCGGCTGCCGAGTGTCGGTCTCTCTCTGGTGGAGCAGGACGTTCCGAAGAAGTATCCGGGTACCACGATTTCGGTCGGCTCGCTCAGCGAGAAGGATACCGACGCAAGCTATGACAAGCTGACGGTCAAGGCAAAGCTGCACTACGAGAACATCTACGGCGAGAACCTGACGACAGATCTCTCGCATTTTGCGACAGAGGGTGCCAGCAACCGCATTGCGGTGCAGCGCGTGGACATCCCCTATTTCTCGAATCAGCTGGGATATGGAAGTACCAACACCTATCAGGGACGTGAACTCACGGTCAGCGGAAATCTGCCCTTTGGCGTATCGGCTGCGACCAGACAGCTGGTCGCAAATAAAAGTCTCGGTGTCCGCCCGACCTATTATATAAAGGTCGATAAGAGCTTCACCTATGTTGATAACACGGCTGTGGTGAAGGGCTTGCGCCCGAATCTCTCCGGAGTCGGAATGGGATGGTTTCCGGTCAGTAATCTTGGCGTTAACTTTATCCCTGCGGGTACCGGTGCAGGACAGTCCGGACATGCGGATTACGGCATTCTGGTGCTCTCGACCGACCAGGCGCTGGACAGTGAAATTGCGGTTCCCGGGCAGAACGTGGGCAACGGCTATTCCGGCTGGATTTACAATGTGAGCTTCAAATTACAGGCGGACTACTCCGCGGATCCCGTCACCCTCAGGCCGATTCCGGGCGCCTGGCTTGACACCAAGTTTGACGCAAACCGCGACGGCAACGGTGGAAATTCCAAGGGTGTCGAGGTCGAGACTACGAACGACAACAACCAGCTCGTGCAGGATGCGCCGCGCGGCACGCTCTACGGCAACGCAACCGCAGCAAAGGCGGGAGCGAGTGCCAATGAGGCGGAGATGCTCTACGCCGCGAACTTGGTGCCGCACAAAATCAATCAGGTGACGGCACTCGGTCTGCTTGCCCTCGCACAGGCATCGAAGCCCTTCCAGGAGAGCTCGAACCGCGTGACAAGCAGAGATCTGGACAACAACCCGAACATCTTCAGCGCGAAGGTATTTCTGACCAGTGACGACACAAGTCCTACCAATGACTGGGAGATTTATATCCCGGTGCCGAAGGCGGGAGAGCAGTACAGCTATCAGAGCGGCGGTGTTGCGCAGACCACGGCGGCGGCACAGTATTCAATGGATTACTATGACATTGATACTACGACGCTCACAGGCTTAAACTATACAGTCTCTTATACGACGGATTCTAACCCGGCGGTGAACGGCTATACCAGTGCCAAGGCGGCTGCCTGGAGTTCAGTAAAACCTGCTGATGCGGACATCACGATGGTGAAGTTGAGTGTGAGTACGATGCCGGCCGGCAAAAAGGCCTCGGTAACGCTTCGCTACCAGCTGCACGGGAGAAAGAAAAAAATCCTCAATCAAATGGATGCGCTTGTCGCCTACGGAAATTTCCGCATGGGAACGAGCCCGACGCTCTTTTACGGTGCGAACGGCCAGGCGAGCAATAAGCTAGAGTGCCTGCTCTCCGATCTCACGCTGAGCGGCATTGCGTTCCAGGAGAATGACTTTAATTCTCTCTATGACGCCGGAACGGACAGCTTGCAAAGCGGTGTCCGCATGGAGCTCCTGGAAGCCGACGGCGTAACGAAAGTGTTGCGGCATGACAATAATCAACCCTATTTCGGAACGACGAATACAAACGGTTACTACGTGCTCTATGTGCCGCATGAGGGCAACTGGGTTGTGCGGGCGGACGCTTCTTCGCTGAGCCCCGCGAGAAAGCTTGTGAAGAAGGATCAGGGCACAAACCCGGCAATCAGTTCCCGCTTTGACCGGACGACAAATCTGGCGGCGGTCACGGTAAACGCAAACGTTCCGGCGGGACAGTATACCTTGCTCAATGTGAACGCGGGCTATTATAACCTGCCGATCCTGGACCTCGCGGACCAGCTCCTCCATGTCGGGGATGCTGCCTCGACCGTGACGCCGACACTCACAAACCCGGCTAACCCGGCGGTGAATTATTCCATTTTGACGGGCGCGCCGACGGACCTCGTTGCGGTGAACGGCAGCGGCGCTTTGACCGGCAGCCTGACGCCGCAGAAGACGGGCGTCACGACTCTGCTGCTCACGACCGATGACGGCTACGGCGAGCTCATCAAGAAGGAAGTGAAACTCACGGTCTGGGCCGATGTGAAGTACGACAGCAACGGCGCGGACAGCGGCAGCATTTCGCCGAACGGCGAGCAGCTCTACCCGTCTACGACGGCGGCCGGTGCGGATGCGCACACGGATGAGACGACCGCGAAGAGTTCCGCGGGAACGGTGGGCGTGGACACCCAGCTCATACGCGCGGGCTACTACTTTGACGGCTGGAACACAAAGCCGGACGGCACCGGCACCGCATATGCGGCGGGTGCTGCAATCAAGACCGGCAAGATTGACGCTGACTTAACGCTCTATGCGGTCTGGAGACCGGTGACGCCGGCGACGGACAGCTTTAACATCGAGAAACTCTTAAAGGGCGATTACGGCCTCCTGCCGGATGGGCAGCGCGCCCCGCTCACCGCAGAGAACTTCAGCTTTACGCTGACAGGCACTTCGTTTACGGCAGCGCATGTGACGGCAGAGCCGATGCCGACCGGTTCTACGAAAGAGAGCTCCCGCGATGAGACGCCGGGGCAGAATCCGGTTGTGAATTATACGCTTTCCTCCAATGACCTCGCGCTGATTACACCGGGCTCCCCGGATGCGACCGTCAATGCGACGGCGGGTGCTACCTTTACGAGCGGCAATCTGACATTTGCGATGCCCGGCACCTATGTCTATACGTTAAAAGAGAACGCAGGAAGTGCCCAGTATTACAGCTACGATGCGAAGGTCTATACGATTACCTATGTCGTAACGCAGACGGGTGCCGGACTCGGCAACGGCCTGACGGCAGTCCGGACCATTTCGCACATCGATCCGACGAGCGGCGCAGCGGTGACCGACACACAGGCAAGTTTTGAGAACACCTATACTTTGCCGCGCTACACAGTGACCTTCGACCCGGATCAGGGCAGCTTTACGCCCCCAGCCCAAACACACCGCTACGGCGACCGCGTGACCGAGCCGCCGGTACAGAATAATGCGGCAGGCACAGCGACCTCCCCGGCGGGAGAGCGCTACGGCTATCACTTTAAGCACTGGAAGGCAGCGGACGGAACCCAGTTCCAGTTTGTGAACAGCTCGGTGCGCGCGAACTTCACCCTGACCGCGGTCTGGGAGATCAATACCTACCCGGTCAAGGTACTGGATGCCGCAACGGCAGATGCACCGCATGCGAATGAGGTCATCTTTAACAACGGCGGTGCGCAGATGACGCACGGCACGGTGCTGAATGCGCCGACCGCACCGGAGAATAAGACGGGCTACCACTTTGACCACTGGGAGAACGACGCGGATCACAGTACCTTCACCTTCGGAAACCCGGTCACGGGTCCGCTGACCGTCCGTGCGGTGTATGCACCGAATGCGTATACGGTGAAGTATGATAAAAATGCGGCAAGCGCGAGCGGCACGACGGCGGATTCCGCCCATGTCTACGATCAGACGAGAGCGCTCACCGCAAACGGCTATACGAACCCCGGCTACTACTTTGCGGGCTGGAGCCGCACGGCGGGCGGCACGACGGTCGACTTGAGCGACGGCGACAGCGTGCTGAATCTGACAAATCAGAACAACGGAACGGTCACGCTCTATGCAATCTGGCAGCCGGTCATGCCGATCAGCGACAGCTTCGAGGTGAGTAAGCTTCTCTTTGGCGACTTCGGAGCGCTGCAGGGCGGCGAGACGGCGCCGCTCGTGCCGGATACCTTCCGCTTTGTCTTACAGGCGGTCACGACCCCGGCAGGCACAGCGACGGTGCTGCCGGTGGTTCCGGGCGGCGGTGCATCCTCCGGCATCACGGTGACGCCGGGCGCGGGAACCCTGGGCTATGCGCTTCCGGGCGCGCAGCTGCAGGTCCCGGCGGCGGGCAGCGCAGCGGCGGCGGCAGGCGCGGCCGCGGCTGCGAGCTTCCCGGCAGGCCTCTTTACCTTCAGCTACCCGGGTACCTATGTCTATACCCTTAAGGAGACCACGGGCTCCGCACAGTACTACGGCTACGATGCCGCTGTCTACACGATCACCTTTACGGTTGTGCAGAGCGCGGGCGCGCTCGGCGCAGGCACCGGAAACAGTTTGTCTGTCACCAGAACAGTGCAGAAAACCAGCGGGGGCGGGAGCGCAGCGGTGACCGAGCTGCAGTTTGAGAACCGCTACACCCTGCCGCGTCTTACGGTGCAGTATGACGCAGAGGGCGGAAGCCACACGCCGGTCACGGAGACCGTTCGCTACGGCGATCTTGCGAGCGTGCCGCCGGTTGTGAACAACGCAGCCGGAATCCCGAGCTCCCCGGCTGGGGAGAAGACGGGCTACCACTTCCTCTACTGGACGGATGTCGCGGGAACCCAGTTCCCGTTTGCAACGACCCCGATTCACGGGAACACGGCGCTCCACGCGAAGTGGGAGATCAACCGCTATACGGTGACCGTGCAGGATGCGCCGGACGCGGATGCGGGCCATCAGAATGCGCAATTGGTACAGCACTTAAACATTGCGCACGGCGATACGAGTCTCACGGCGCCAGCGCAGCCGAACAACAAGACGGGCTATCACTTTGACCACTGGGAGGATCAGAACAACGCAGCTTATACCTTTGGGTCCCCGGTGACCGGCGATACGACAGTGCATGCGGTTTATGCGCCGAATACCTATACGGTGAGCTTTGAGCCGAACGCAGGCGGAGCTGCGGTGAGCGGCAACATGCCGAACATGAACATGACTTATGACACGGCACAGAATCTTACGCCGAATCAGTTTGACCGTCCGGGCTATCAGTTCATGGGCTGGGGCACAAGTCCGACAGCAAGCACACCGACTTATTATGACGGCGTCTCGGTCAACAACCTGACGCCGACCAATGGCGGTACTGTACATCTCTACGCTATTTGGGCAGCCGTAACACCGTTTGATCACGACCCGGCGCTCACGAAGGTACTCGGCGGAGAGGCACACCGGACACTGCTGACCGGTGAGACCACGCCGCTGACACCCGAAACCTTCCGCTTTGAACTGAAGGCCGTCAGCACGACCGCGCCCGGCATGACAACTCTGCCAATGCCAGTCAATGCACACGGCGCACAAACCTACACCGTGACGCATACGGGGGACGGCACCGAGCAGTTAGGTTCGATTCGCTTCCTGTTTGCGGGTGACTATGTCTATGAGCTCCGCGAGCTTGCAGGCACAGCGCTTGCCGGCAGCCCGGCGGCCGCGCAGGGAAGTTATACTTACGATAACGCGGTGTATCGTATCACCTATCACATCACGCAGACAGGAACCGTGATGAACGGCAGCGTTACGGTTGAGAAGCAGACGGCTGGAGGTGCCTACTCGGCACCGGTTGCCTATACGACGGCGACAGCTCCGGCCTTTACGAACGACTACCTCCTGCCGCGCTATACGGTGAGCTTTAACGCAAACGGCGGCAGCGTGACACCGACACCGCAGACCGTCGTTTACGGCGATCCGCTTGTCGCACCGCCCACAGTGGGCGGTTCTCCGGCGGGCAGTCGCACCGGTTATACCTTTGCGAACTGGCAGAACCCGGACGGCAGCCCGGTGAACTTTGCGACACCGGTGACCGGCAACCTGATTCTGACAGCCGGATGGACGCTTCGTCACTATACGGTGACGGTGCAGGATGCACCGGATGCCGACCCGGGACATCAGAATCAAATCATCACGCAAGACACGAATGCCGTGCACGGCAGCACGCCGACCGAGCCTGCACGTCCGGACAACAGGACAAACTTTATCTTTGATCACTGGGCAAAACCGGACGGCTCGACTTATAACTTCGACGAGCCGCTGACCGGAGATCTCACGATTCACGCAGTTTACCGGCAGAAGCGCTACACGGTGCGCTACGATTCCGGCACGCCGCATTCCGTCGGCAGCATGACGGATTCGCACTTCGGCGGCGGAGATACCAACCCGCTCCCGCCGAATCAGTACGCGAGACCGGGCTTTACCTTCGGCGGCTGGAGCCGCACACCCGGCAGCAGTACGACAGACTTCACGGACGGCCAGCCGGTCACGAACCTGACGACTTCGGACGGCGCGACCGTCACGCTCTATGCGGTCTGGGTGCCGGCAACGCCTGCGGTCCTTCACGATCCGCCGGTGCAAAAGATCATTACCGGCGGCACACCGCACAACGCGGGAACCTTTACCTTCCTGCTCCGCGCGGTCAGCACGACAGCACTGGAGGCGGCAGGGGTTCTCCCGATGCCGCTCGCGGCGGGATGCAACCAGGAGATGCAGCTCGAAATTCAGGGCGCGGGAACCGGAGAGTTCGGAGACATCAGCTTCCGACTGCCGGGCACCTACGTTTACAAAATCTCCGAGCTGCCGATCGGCAGACGCGGATTCAGCTTCGATTCGGATCCGGTGACCGTCACCTACGTGGTCACGCAGACAGGTTCTGTCCTCAATGCGACCCGGACCATGGAAAAGAGAGGCCAGACAGTGACCGAGGCGGTCTTCACGAACGAGTTCGAGAAACCGAACTACATCGTGAGCTTTGACGGCAACGGCGCTTGGAGACCATTCGAGAGCCAGACGGTACGTGAAGGCCGGACGGCGAGTGAACCGATCCGAAAGCCGGTGCGAAGCTACGGCAAGTTCATAGGCTGGTACCTGGACGGACAGCCCTACGACTTCAGTCAGCCGGTCTACGACGACATCACGCTCTTTGCGATGTACGACGACTCCGACAGCGACAACACGTCCGGCAGAAGTGGCGGCAGTCGCGGCGGAAGCAGCAGCCGCGGCAACGGCAGAGGCAAGCACATCGCGCCGACACCGAGCGTAAACATTGCGACCACGCCGACACAGAGCGGCGATTCCGATACGACGGACAAGCTGAATAACGCAGATCCGAACAAACGCGCAGCGAATACCGATAAGACGGAAAAGCTTGACAGCAAGAGCGGCGGTCGCAGAAAGAAGCAGACAAGCGGCGACAAGAAGAGAAAGCGTCGCCTTCCGAAGACAGGAGAAGTCGGATTTACGGAAAAGTACAAAGCGTGGGAGTGAGCCCCGAAAAAAGCGCTACATCTTCCGCAGAACGATAGCAGATATCGAAAAAGGCAAGTACTTCAGAAGCGCCTAAGTACTTGCTTTTTTTATGCAAAACTTCTAGAATATGTACGATGACAATCGGCTAAAATTGTATAACGGAGGTTGCAATATGAGTCATATCAATGATTCGACGGCGGCCCGGAGAATCCGCGAGATACTGGATCAGGACAGTTTCGTGGAGCTCGGCGCTTATGTGACGGCGCGGAGTACAGACTTCGGCGCAGCTTCTGAGGAAGCATCGTCGGACGGCGTCGTGACCGGTTATGGAACCATCGACGGCAAACTCGTGTACATCTACGCACAGGACCCCCAGATTTTTGGCGGTTCTGTCGGGGAGATGCACGCGAAGAAAATTCGACGTCTATATGCATTCGCAGTGAAAATGGGAGCACCCGTCATTGGACTCATTGACTGCGCGGGTGTGAGACTGGCAGAGGCGACGGATGCACTCTTTGCATTCGGTGCGCTTTACCGGGAGCAGGCTCTTGCGAGCGGTGTGGTACCGCAGATTCAGGCAGTGTACGGTCTCTGCGGCGGAAGCCTTGCGGTCAGCGCAGCGCTCGCTGACTTTACCTTCATGGAAAAGGATGCCAAGCTCTTTTTTCATGCGCCGAATGCAATCTCCGGCAACACCGAGGCAGAACTCGACACAGCATCGGCGGAGTTCCGGAGTGAAGAGAGCGGTACGGCGGATTTTGTCGGCACGCAGGAAGAAATTGCGGCAGGGATTCGTGCGCTGGTCGGTATTCTTCCGTCCAGCAACGATGACGATGATACCTACGGTGACTGCGAGGACAGCCTGAATCGCCTGGTTCCGGAGGTCGTGCAGGCTTCCGGCGCGGGCGTGCTTCGTGCGATTTCGGATGACGGTTTTGTCTGTGAGCCGGGACAGCACTACGGCTGCTCGGTGACCACAGCATTTATTCGTCTGAACGGTTGCACGGTCGGTGCGATTGCGGCGGCATCCGGAGAAGTCTGTTTCCGCGGCGTCGAGAAAGCGGCGCGCTTTGCAAAATTCTGTGACGCGTTCAGCATTCCGCTCCTCACGGTCGTGAACAGCGCGGGCTTTGAGAAGACGCTCTGCAATGAGAAGCGTCTGCCGCAGGCGGTTGCGGCATTGATTAACGCCTATGCAGAGGCAACCGTACCGAAAGTGACACTGCTGAACGGCACGGCACACGGTCTGCTGGCAAATGTATTTGCGCCTCGGGCGGTCGCAGACATTGTTTATGCTTGGCCGAATGCGGAGCTGGCGCTGATCGATGCCGGCGCTGCCGTCAAGATTCTCTACGCTTCCGAGCTTGAAAAGGCTGAGAATAAGACCGCTTTCTTCGAGGAGAAGAAGGCACAGTATCTGGAGAAGCAGGGATCGGCGATGAGCGCGGCAAAGCGCGGCTATGTCGATGATATCATTGCACCGGAAACGACGAGAAAGCGCGTTATCGCAGCCTTTGAGATGCTCTTCACGAAGAATGAGGAAATTCCTGCCAAGAAACATGGCACGGTCTGAGCGGGGTGTCGGGATGAAGCAGAGAATAAAACAGTTTCTTCTCACCGTAGCTCTGTGCCTCACGCTGGCAGTTCTGATTCCGTTCTCCGCTTTTGCGAAGATTGACCAGAAAGTACTGGATTCCGCAGAACAGGGCGCTAAGAAGAATATCAGTGCCATCATGAGCTTCGATGAGGCTATGCTGCAGAATTACATTGACCAGTTTGAGGCAAACGGCGAAACCAAAATGGCAGACGGCTTGAAAAGCTGGCAGACCATTCGGGAAGATGTCGGTGATGTGACCGCGGTGGATGATGCCGTAGCCAAAGAAGTGGATGACGACAATATTCTGGTCACTGTCAAGGCGCACTGCGGTGATCGTGAGGTCGTTGCGCACCTTGGGTATCAGGTTTCGAGCGGTGATATCACCGAGCTGAATTTCAGCAAGGTTGAGACGCTCGCGGAGAAATTCGAGAGCGCCGGGCTCAATCTGATTATCGGAATGGGTACCGTCTTTGCGATATTGATTTTCATTGCCTTCCTGATCAGCCGTTTCAAGTACATCCACGATTGGGAGAGCCGGAAAGAGGCCATCGAGAAGGAAGAAAAGGAATATAAAGAGAAGGTGGCTGCGATTCAGCGCATGCCGAAGAGCGCCAAGAATGTCTCTAAGCGAATCAGTGCGGAGCAGGTCAAAGCGGCACAGGTGCCGGAAGGCACAAAAGTGCAGTGCATCTCCGCGCCGGAAGAAACCGCGGTTGAAAGCGAATCCGTTCCGGCCGAGACGGTCGCCGTGCTGGCGGCAGCTGTCGCAGCAAACGAAGAGCCGCAGTTGGATTCACAGATGCTCGCGGTTCTGACAGCGGCAGCACTTGCGGCAGAAGCGGAGGACCCGGGGCCTGACGGTCTGGTTGTCAAATCTCTCAGAAGACGCGGCAACAGCAAGAGAAGAAGACATTAAGAGATACAACACAGCAATTACACACATCTAAGGATAGACTGAGGAGGAAAATACAATGAAGAACTATACCATTACCGTGAACGGACAGGTTTATGTTGTGCAGGTTGAAGAGGGCATCACCGCAGCGGCACAGGGCGCACCGGTTGTGACGATTCCGGCGGCACCGGTATTCCAGCAGGCAGCGGCACCGGCATTCCAGCCGGCGGCACCCGCACCGGTAACACCGGCCCCGGCAGTAGCACCGGCTCCGGCAGTAGCACCGGCAGGCGTAGCAGGCAGCATCACCGTCGAATCCCCGATGCCGGGTAAGATTCTGAGCGTCGAGAAAAAGGTCGGTGACAGCGTTGAGGCAGGTCAGACCATCATGATTCTTGAGGCAATGAAGATGGAGAACGAGATTGTTGCTCCGGAGGCAGGTACCATTGCGAGCATTAATGTGAGTGTCAATCAGTCCGTAGAGGCAGGCGAGGTGCTGGCAACTTTGAATTAAGCGGGCGGTGCCGGACGGCACCCCAAAGAGGAGAGAAAATAAGATGGCGTATTTAACCAATACATTCAGCAATCTTATCCATCAGTCCGCATTCTTCTCCATCACATTCGGAAACCTCATCATGATTGCAGTGGCGCTTTTATTCCTCTATCTTGCTATCGCAAGAGGATTTGAGCCATTACTCCTTGTTCCGATTGCGTTCGGTATGCTTCTGGTGAATATTTATCCTGATATTATGCTGGATCCGGCGAAGTCTGCTGACGGCAGTGGCGGACTTCTGCACTACTTCTACCAGCTCGATGAGTGGGGAATTCTTCCGCCGCTCATCTTTATGGGTGTCGGCGCGATGACGGACTTTGGCCCGTTGATTGCGAATCCCATGAGCTTTTTGCTCGGCGCAGCGGCGCAGTTCGGTATCTACGCGGCATATCTGCTGGCTGTTCTGCTCGGCTTTAACGGCAAGGCAGCAGCCGCAATTTCGATTATCGGCGGCGCAGACGGCCCCACCTCCATTTTCCTCGCGAACAAGATGGGGCAGAGCGAGTATCTCGGTGCAATCGCGGTGGCAGCGTACTCTTACATGTCGCTGGTTCCGATTATTCAGCCGCCGATTATGCGTCTGCTGACGACGGAAAAGGAGCGCAAAGTCCGTATGGCACAGCTCCGTCCGGTCTCGAAGCTCGAAAAGATTCTCTTTCCGATTGTCGTCACTGTGATTGTGAGCTTGTTGCTCCCGACAACGGCACCGTTAATCGGCATGCTGATGCTTGGCAATCTGTTCCGTGAGTCCGGCGTCGTGAGACAGCTGACGGATACGGCAAGCAATGCACTGATGTATATCGTAGTCATTTTGCTGGGTACTTCGGTCGGTGCAACGACCAGTGCAGAGGCCTTCCTGAAGGCAGACACACTGAAGATTGTCTTCCTCGGATTGGTCGCATTTGCCTTCGGTACCGCAGCCGGTGTTTTGCTCGGTAAGTTGATGTGCAAGCTGACCGGCGGCAAGGTGAATCCGCTGATCGGTTCGGCCGGTGTTTCGGCGGTGCCGATGTCCGCGCGTGTCTCCCAGAAGGTCGGCGCCGAAGCAGATCCGACCAACTTCCTGCTGATGCATGCCATGGGACCGAACGTAGCGGGTGTCATCGGCACGGCAGTGGCAGCCGGAACCTTCATGGCCATTTTCGGAGTGAAATAAGCGCAGCAGGAAACTATCTTTCGCGTGAGACAAGCGCAAGGAGAATATAGATGAATAACGAGAAGAAAAAACCGGTTCAAATTTGTGAGACCGTGCTTCGCGACGCGCACCAGTCTCTCTTTGCAACCAGAATGACGACTGAGGAAATGCTGCCCATCATCGATAAGATGGATGAGATCGGCTATCGTTCGGTTGAATGCTGGGGCGGAGCGACGTTTGACTCCTGTCTTCGCTTCCTCCATGAGGATCCGTGGCAGAGACTTCGTCTCTTAAAACAGGGCTTCAAGAACACTAAGTTGCAGATGCTGTTCCGCGGTCAGAATATCCTGGGCTATAATCATTATGCGGATGATGTGGTCGAGTACTTCGTACAGAAATCCGTCGCAAACGGTATTGATATTCTTCGCATTTTTGACTGCCTGAATGATCTCCGCAATCTGGAGACGGCTGTCAATGCCTGCAAGAAAGAGGGCGCGGAAGCACAGATTGCGCTGTCTTATACCCTCGGAGATGCCTATACGCTCGAATACTGGGTGGGGCTGGCAAAACGCATCGAGGAGATGGGGGCGGATTCCATTTGCATCAAGGATATGTCCGGTCTTCTGACGCCGTATGAAGCGTATGACCTTGTCAAAGCCTTGAAGGAGTCTACCAAACTGCCGATTGATATTCATACACATTACACCTCCGGTGTGGCGTCCATGACCTTGCTCAAGGCAATTGAGGCGGGAGCCGATATCATTGACACGGCAATTTCGCCGCTTGCGCTCGGAACCAGCCAGCCTGCGACGGAAGTTATGGTACAGACTTTAAAGGGTACGCCCTATGACACCGGACTCAATATCGAGAAGCTCTCTGAGATTGCAAAGTATTTCACCAAGATTCGTGAGAAGTACATCGCGAACGGCCTGCTTAGCCCGAAGCTGCTCGGCGTCAACATCAACACGCTGCGCTATCAGGTGCCGGGCGGTATGCTCAGCAATCTGTTGAAACAGCTCACGGAAGCGCACAAGGAGGACCTGCTCCCGGATGTACTGGAAGAAGTAGCGCGCGTCCGCAAAGACTTTGGCGAACCGCCGCTGGTCACTCCATCCTCACAGATTGTGGGGACACAGGCCGTCATGAATGTCCTCACACACCAGCGCTATAAGATGGTGCCGAAGGAGTCCAGAAAGCTTGTCATGGGCGAGTTTGGACAGTCGGTGCGCCCGGTGAATCCGGAGATTCAGAAGCAGATTATCGGCGATGAAAAGCCAATTACCTGCCGTCCGGCGGATCTGATTCCGCCGCAGCTTCCGAAGTTTGAGGAAGAAGTCGGACCGTGGAAGCAGCAGGAGGAGGATGTTCTCTCGTATGCACTGTTCCCGCAGGTCGCGCTTGATTTCTTCAAGTATCGGCAGGCACAACAGAACGGTGTGGACATGAACAAGGCAGATACGGCTAACGGCGTTTATCCGGTCTGATCGGAGCTATGAAAACGACTGCCGCACTGGAGTGTTTTCTTCGGAGCGGCAGTTTTCTGTATTTCTCGGGGAATGAGAGAGAGGAATGAAGCGCAGTGAAAGGAAAGAGAGCAAGGCGAATCGCGCAAGCCGGGATTTTGATTTTGAGCCTCTTGACGCCGTTTTTACCCACACAGGCGTCACAGTGTTTTGCGGCACAGAAGAGCGACGCACAATTCGAGCAACAGCTCGCGGCGGAAGGGTTTCCGGAGTCCTACAAAGATAAACTGAGAGAACTTCACGCAAAATACCCGAACTGGGTATTTAAAGCACAGAAGACGGGGCTCAGTTGGCAAGAAGTTGTGCGGGAAGAGAGCAAGATAGGTAGAAACCTGGTACATACAACGAGCAAAGACAGCTGGAAGTCGAGGGACGGTGCGGCTTATAATGCGGCGACCAATAGCTGGAAGGGATTTGATACGAGTGCCTGGGTTGCTGCAAACTCAAATATCATCAGCTATTATATGGATCCCAGAAACTTTCTGGACAGTCGCTATATTTTTCAGTTTCAGACCCAGGGATATGATCCGGACAGCCAGAATGCAGAGGGGGTCCGCATGCTCGCATCCAACACCTTTTTAAGTGGAAGCGGCGGCACCAGCCTGTCACCTGCGCAGCCGACCGACAGCAGTGTAACCAATGCGGCTGTTCCCGGTTCCGGAAATAACACGGGAACAACAGCTTCCGGCGGCGGAAGCACACAGGTTGCAAGTGCGAAGGGGAAGAGTCCCAGTGCTGTGACCTGGACCGCACCGGGCACGCCGAGAGACAGCAAGAAAGCTGAGGTCGGTGCGGCCCCGCTGTCTGCGGAAGAACAACAGCGCAAAGCGAAAGCGAATGCCACACAACCGGCTACCGTGACACGCGGCGATACTGGGAGTGCAAAAAAAGAGAAGGCCATCGGTATTCTTGCGGGAGCGCCGCATGACAAGCTGGTCAAACCGGAAGATACTGCTTTGACCGACGAAGAATCTGCGGATGAGCAGTCTGCAGCTGTAGCGGCGGAAGCTACAGATAGCACAGAGCCTCAAGTCGACGCCGCAGAGACCGATAGCGCAATCGAAGCAGAGACGGCAACGGAAGCGGAGCCCGAGGTGGCCAGAGAGACAACAGAAACTGACCTGTTTGCCGAGGTGCAGGATGCCGCAGAAGCGGAGGATACCTACGAAGCCGCAGAAGTCGCTACTTCCGACGAGAGTACAGACGAAGCACCCGCGGCCGTGGAAGATATTGCACCGTATCAGCTTTTGGAAGAAGAGGACGAAAATCAGCAGTTCGGGGGCGATGTGCAGGCGGTTATCCGCCGCGGCGCAACCAGTGCTACCGCCAACACAGGCAAGACGGATAACCGCAACAGCGGAACCCTGTCCGGCGATGGCAGCGGATCGAATCCGAGCGGCGTGGATTACATCACAACGATTATGACGGCTGCAAGCAGCTCGGGTGTGAATCCGTATGTCCTGACGGCAATGCTGATTCAGGAGCAGGGAAGAACCGGCGGCAGTGGTCTGATCAGCGGAAAGAACCC